>Ga0105048_10003017_pt1 | contig 27503 bp, 18 predicted proteins | sample MAT05_FD_78382 | JGI IMG/M metagenome (GOLD analysis project Ga0105048, IMG submission 78382) | Freshwater microbial communities from Lake Fryxell liftoff mats and glacier meltwater in Antarctica - MAT-05 | ecosystem: Environmental > Aquatic > Freshwater > Ice > Liftoff microbial mat | place...
CGCCGTGCAGAAAGTCCGTGAAGTTGCCGCGCGGCTAAAGTGCCAGAACAACCTGAAGCAGATGGGCGTGGCCCTGCACAACTACGAGGGTACTTACCAGACCTTCCCTGGGGCCTCGACCGGGCCATCGAACAGCAGCACCCCGCCCCCGCCGTACCGGCACGGCTGGGTCGCTTATACGCTGCCCTGGATCGAGCAGGACAACGTCCGCACCGCGTACACCGCCGACACTTGCCACTGGTACGACTCGCCGAACGCGAACGTGATCCTGATCCCGATCAAGGTTTACCACTGCCCGTCCGCCGACTTCGGCCGCGCCGCGACCTCAAAGTCGAGCACGTACGGCACCCGCACTGCCGCTGCATGGGACTACGCCAGCGTCAACGTCTCGTCCTTCGCCCCTGGCTATTCGGGAACGGCCAACGCCGACCGGCGGACCGGGGTCATGAACGACCGGCTCGGGTCGCGGATCGCCGAAATTACGGACGGTTTATCGAACACGCTAATGGTGTCGGAGTGCGCCAACCGCCCGCAGTATTGGGTCATGGGGCGGATGAGGCCAGACCTCCAGGCCCAGACCAGCACGCCCCCGGCAGCACTCGGGGAAGTTACCGGCGGGGTCTGGGCCGAACACCAGAAGGCCGTATCCGTCGGCGGTGCGAGTGCAGACGGGACCGTCACCAGCGGCGGCGGCCCGTGCGCGATCAACTGCACCAACGACTGGGAAATCTACTCGATGCACACGGGCGGGGCGAACGGGTTGATGGCGGACGGGTCGGTGCGGTTCCTGAAGGCGAGTATGTCCATCGACGTGCTGGCCGCGCTGTGCAGCCGAAACGGTGGCGAAGTGGTGAACGCGGATTGAACCAACGGAGATCCCCATGACCTACAATCCCACCCCGCCTCCGTTCTGCCCCGTGCGGGCTGGCTTGTCACTGGCGTTCATGAGGAGAAATCAAAGGTGTCAGGACCCTTTGATGTGAGAAGTCGCCTAACAAAGGGTCCTAAAACCTTTGAATTTCCCCTTTGAATTTCCTGGATGCGAAACGTCCCGTTGGCGGCGGTGGACATCGTGATCGTATGGGCCACGATCATCTGGATAGCGATTACCGTGTGGCGGCTTCACCGCTGGGTTGCCGTGGCCAAGGTTTCGTACTTCCTTCTGGTGTCGCTGGCGATTGTGCCGCAACCGTCGATCACGGCGATGAATTGGTGAGGAGAGGGGCGGGGCGGAAAACTCGTGCCCGACAGTGCCAACAATCACCACTTGACGAGAAGATTCACTCCAACGAAGGCTCCAGGGCTGATGTCTACTTGGTCCTGCAAGTTTGAAAACTGGTTTCGCCCCTCGCCGAAATAACGGTCGAAGGCGTAACCTGCGTTGAAGTCGAGAGCGGCATGAGTCGTGAGGTCCCAACGAATGCCAGAAATAAGGCGCTTCTCGAAAGCCAAGAACCGCGCCCTTTGATCTGCTCGGTCGGCCAAGAAATACGCCTCGTTCAGCCATTCAAATCCAACGTAGACGTTAAGCGGGCTCGTCAATTGGTAGGTCGCGCGGGCGTTCACATTCACGACCGGAATGTAGGAGAACGTGAGGGTAAGGTCTTCAATCGGCTTCCATTTCACCGAAAACGGGATTCCGATGCTGACTTGCAAATCGTCCGAAGGTTTCCAAAAGTAGGCAATCCCAGGAATCGGAAAGTTTACATTCCCGACGGGCGAATAAAAGATCGAGAACGTCCACGAATCACGCTCATTCTTCGCGGGGACTTTCAGGAAGCCAAAAAAGCCCACGTTTATCTCTTCGATGCTGTGGAATGGCTTGTCACTCGCCGAGCCAAACGTCGTACTGAGTCCGCCAGACCAGCCATTGTCGAATTTGTGTATATACATCAATCCGAGGTAGATATTTGACAACTCACTGGGGAATGGTCGTTGCGTGTCGGGCAAGATGGCGTTGGTAAAAAACGAAGTGTGACGCGCCCCCGCTGATAGCAGCAGAATATCGCCATCATTCTTCCAGATGGGTACAGCCCCTGATACGCTCTTTCGAACGAAACCAAGGTCCGCCAATGAATTGGAAACGGGGCGGGACGGATACCAAGCAGCCCTTAATCCCGGCCCACCCATCCCAGGCCCGCCAAATTGCCCAGCCAAGGGAGATTCGTCTTTGCGTGGAACCGGAGCCGGAGTCTCAGGTTCGGTCTGGACGGAATCATCCTGCGGCCGCTGGTCTTGCCCCCAGGCGATGTTGCTAGCCAGGAACGTCGTGCCAACCATCGCCATTACGAAATGCCTGAGATTCCGCATGAAACATCCATTCCTTCGTCTGGCCTGGCGAGCAAAACGTCCAAAACGTCCAAAACGTCCACAATCTTATCGGCAATGGCGAGGCTTTTGTCAATTCCATTTCCCCGGCATCGGTTCTACCGGCGTTGTTTCTGGGAAGAAAAGGTGAGGTGGCAGGACCCATTAAAAGGTGGCGGAGCACGCGGTTTTGCTCCGGCTACGGGCAGATCGAAGGGTCCTGACAGCTTCACCTTTCCAAGAGGAGCTAATGAGCTGCCCGCCTGACACCGTCAGGCCGCGCTCGAGACACTCAGGAAGAGCGCGGCGCGGAAGGTGCGCATGTTGGGGAACGTCGGAAGTGCCATTCGACTCCCGACCCCTTTGTTTTGCCCCGGTTTGTGGCTTGATGTCACTTTACCCTCCCACTGGTCCGAAGTCTACGAATTTCAGGCTTTGACAAATGCTCGGTCTCTATTTTCGAAATGGTTGAATTCACCCGCCGAAGTCGAAATTTTCGCTGACATCCGGTTGCGTAACGGTTATTCTATCTCGGACGGTACTCGTACCCTCCTCGGAAGCAGCCCATGAGCGATTCCAAAAAAACCATCGACACCCTGCGTGACCCGCGCCCGTGGCCGCCGGATTCCGCGCCAGATCCATTTACGTCGACAGTCGATGGTTTTTCGGCCAAGTCGCCGTCTGAACCTGATGTGCAGTTGGACGAACAGAGTTTTCTCTCGCCACCCCAGGCAGAAGGCGAGATTGGCCGTTTCCGTGGCTACCGGATCGTCCGCAAAATCGGTGAAGGGGGCATGGGGCTGGTCTTCGAGGCCGAGGACATCAAGCTGAAACGGCGGGTCGCTTTGAAAGTGATGCGGCCGGAAATCGCTACGCGGGACGGGCATCGGCAACGGTTCGTCCGCGAGGCGCAGACAGCTGCCGCGGTCGACCATGTCCACATCGTGCCGATTCATCAGGTTGGCGACGAAAACGGCGCGCTGTTCATCGTCATGCCGTTTCTGAAAGGGGAATCGCTCGAAGCTCGCTTGCAGCGCTCGTTTCTCGGCATCCAAGAGGTCGTGAAGATCGGCTGGCAGACCGCGATGGGATTGGCTGCCGCTCATCAAAGCGGCCTGATCCATCGCGACATCAAACCCGCGAATATCTAGTTATCATCGGACAGCGCCTCGTCGCCTCCACTGGCTGGCGCCACGGAACAATTCGAAAAGACGACCGTCAAGATCCTCGATTTCGGATTAGCTCGATTAGCCGACGATGATGTCAAACTCACCAGCACCGGCGCGTCGCCTCAAGGAACGCCGGCTTACATGGCGCCGGAACAAGCCAATTGCGAGGCCGTCGATCGACGCGCGGACCTGTTCAGCTTCGGCGTGGTCCTTTACGAGATGACCACCGGTCAGCGGCCGTTCAAGGGCGAAACGGCATACGCGATTCTGACGAGCATCGGCACTGACGTGCCAGAGCAACCTTGCCGGCTCAACGCCCTGGTGCCGCCTGATCTTTCCAACTTGATCATGACGCTTGTGGAGAAAGAACCGGGCAAACGACCCGCCTCGGCCGATGTCGTCGCGGAGATGTTCCGACGGATGCTCAAGGAAAAGACGTCGAGCCATCCCGAAGTCGATCTGGATGCGAAGAACGAGGATCACGATTTCGGGACGGGTGATGACCGGCTCTTCGAACCCGCCGAGACGCCGCGCGAGCGAACCATCGGCAGCGGGAAACCTTCGGCGGGTCGCCGGATTGACCTTTTGCGCCGAATGACCTGCCCCCATTGTTGGAAAGCGTTCGCACCCGAAGAAGTGCTCTGGATCTCGATGCACCCCGACCTGGTGAGCGATCCGAGACTCGATGGTCCGAGGCAGGATGGCTCGAAGCCACTCAATCCTAAATCGCGCCGCTTTCTTCCTTCGCGTTTCACCGTTGAAGGTGAGGCCATCGACGTTCGCGGGCACGTCTGCCACGACCTCGCCTGCCCGCACTGCCATCTGGCTGTGCCGCGTGCCTTCCTGGAATTCGAACCGACCTTCGTGTCGATTCTCGGCACGCCCGGCTGCGGCAAGTCGTTTTACCTCGCGGCTTTCACGTGGGAGATACGCTCGTTGCTGCCGGCCCGCTTCAAGGTGGCCTGCGGCGGCGGTCGATCCGACTGCCAACAGCATCCTGACCGAATGCGAGAACGCCCTGTTTCTCAACCCGGATGCCGAGCGTCTGACCCCGCTCGGCGCCTTGATCCGTAAGACGGATCTGCTCGGCGACCATTACGATACCGTCTCCTACGGCGATCACTCGGTGAACTACCCCCGGCCGTTAATGTTCGCCTTGGTGGAATCAAAGGTGTCAGGAGCCTTTGATGTCAGAAGTCGCCTATCAAAGGTTCCTGACACCTTTGATTTCCCACTCCCGCGCCCCAGGGGGGGCGCCGACATCTACAAGATCCACGTGCCGACCAAGAAGATCACCCGATTGACCGATCAAACTTTCGCACCCAATACCGGGGCCGCCCGCTGGACGAAGGACTTCCGCCCAGCCGGACCGGGGAGCAATTCCTTTCGCTACGGTGTGCTGAACCTGGGCCCCTGTCCGTTACCTGGCGGCCGGGTGGCCTTTGTCAGCAACCGCCACGGCTTTATGCCGCCTCACAACGTCACCCCGGCCCTGCAACTCTTCGTGATGGATGACGACGGCGGCAACATCGAGTGTATCGGGCACCTGAACCTCGGCATGGCGCTGCACCCGGTCATGCTCATGGACGGCCGGCTCATGTTCAGCTCACTGGAGAACCAGGGGCTGCGCGGCGGCCACCTGTGGGGCCTGTGGAGCATTCACCCCGACGGCACCAACTGGGGCTGTGGCGCCCGCCCGCGCTAAGAGGGCCATGATTTGGCTGCGCTGCGCACGAAGAAGGTGCGGCAGCGCAGCACATCGCCCCCGTCCCGCTTCGCGCCCGGATAGGCCATTATCGTCAAGGACGTCTTTGGGAAATCCGCTGGCTCAGCGGCCCGCCTCTGACGAACGTTTTTTCACAACCTCGCTCGGGGCGACGCGCCGGCGAGGCGTTTCAAGCTCCCGGCCATTCGCCAGCCATTCGGCACGGGCGAACAGAAAAGGGACAAACAAAGGGAACGCAGCTCTTTTCAGGCCTGTCTAGAAAAACGAGTTGTGTCCCGTTTTCTCGCTATTATTACAATTCCCGCATCGCCGGATTCTTGCGTATCAACTGATTGAGTCTCTTCAGCGCTTCGCGTTCGTCCCAGCAGGGCATGTCGGTGTCTTGGCGGGACAATCAAAGGAAACGCAGCTCTTTTCAGAAACAGAGATGCGTCCCCTTTGATTTTCCTTTGACGCACTTCCATCGTCCGAGCTAGGCACTTGATTACCCAACCAAATACCGCTTCGGTATCTCCGCCCCGGCCACGTAGCTGAGCTTCGCGATCTTGCACATCTGGTAGACGTGGATGCGGAAGTCGGGGCAGGTGCTGACCAGGCAGTAGGCGTCGACGGGTTTGAAGCCGTAGTCGCTGACGAGCCATTCGATGAGGCGGATGGTGGCGGTTTCGACGGCGACTTCCAGCGGGCGGTAGACGTCGAGGGCGATGAGCGAGTCTTTCTTTTCGATCCGCATATAGGGGACTTTCTTCCCCTTGATCAAATCGAGTTTCAAGCGGACGGTGCTTTGCGTTTCGGCGGCGGTGCCGGTGAACTCCGTGTCGCCCTGGCTGGCGTGCACGTCGCCCAGATAGAAGAGGGCGCCGGGATGATAGATCGGCAGCAGGATCGTATTGCCGGGGGCGACGTCGCGGATGTCGAGATTGCCGCCCCAGTCGCCCTGGCCGTCGATGCTTGTCGTCACTTCGCGATCGGGGCAGACGCCGAGCGTGCCGATGAACGGCGTGATCGGCCAGGCGATCTTGTCGCTGAAGTGGAGCGTGCCATCGATCGTGGTGCCGCTCGGGCCGGGCGTGTGCTTGAAGATCTTGGTTGTGTATTCCGTGGAACAATCGGGAAAGCGCGTCGATTCGCCGAGCGGCCCTCGGCGCGGACCGACGGCCACCCACGAGTAGGGTTCGACCTGAATCTGCTCGACGCGGACGACGAGCGTGTCGCCGCGTTCCGCTCCTTCGACGAAGACCGGTCCGCCGATCGGGTTCGCCAGCGGCGGGTTGCGGTCGAAGCCGGGCCGTTTGCCGGGTATGGCCTTATCGTCTGCTGACTTGAAGAAGCCGGAACTCGCGTCCCAGGTTTCCATCTCGAAGCTCTCGCCCGGCTTGACGCGAAGCAGAGGTGTGTCGCGCCAGTCGAAGGCGTACTTCTTCGCTTGATCTCGGAGGATGCGTTGCATGATGGATTCTCACGTTCGTTCGCCGCTCGCGGCGTCGCGCGATCGCGAAGACGGGGTTATTGATGCTGAGGTCGGAGAGGGTCATGAACCAACGGGCCAGGGGCGGATGAAGGGCGCGACGAGGATGGCGATGGTGGTTTGATTCTATGCGAATTTCCGGGGGACCGGTCAAATAGTGACGGATTGTTCGCCGCTTGCGGCGTCGCGCTTTAATGATATTGGTCGCGCGACGCCGCAAGCGGCGACGATCACTTGTCATTCAAGACGTATTGAAACACAATAACCATGTTCATTTCTTCGTTCTCCTCTCCTCCTGGGAAGGGGCAGTCATGGCGTACGACTTGATCATCGCGAACGGAACCATCGTCAGCCCGCAGGGGCAGGAGATAGCGGATGTCGCGATTCGCGGCGAGAAGATTGTCTCGGTCGGCAAGGGTCTGGCCAGGCCGGGTGAGGCAACCCGTGTGGTCGATGCCGCGGGCAAGTACGTCATCCCGGGCGGGCTTGATGTGCACGTTCATTTGGAACTTCCCTTCTGCGGCACGGTTTCCAGCGACGACTGGTTGACGGGCACCCGCGCGGCCGCGCGGGGCGGCGTCACCACCGTCATCGACTTCGCGATTCCCTACGGCCAGCAATCGCTCGACGATGCCTATCATGCCTGGCTCGAACGGGCCAAGCCGAAAGCTTGCATCGACTATGCCTTCCACATGGCCATCACCAACTGGGATCGCCATGGACCCGAGATGGAGAAGATGGTCGCCAAGGGCTGCCCGACCTTCAAAGAGTTCATGATCTACGCGGCCGAGGGCTGGCAGTCGGACGACCGGGCCATCTTTAACGCCCTCGAGAAAGTGAAAAAACTCAATGGCATGCTGCTGGTCCACGCCGAGTCGGCCCGCGTGCTTGATGAACTGATCGCCCGCTATCACACACCCGAATTGATGAAGAAGCATGGCGCGACCCTGCATGCCGTGACGCGGCCGAACTTCATCGAGGCCGAGGCGATCCAGCGGGCCATCTTCTGGTCGCAAGCGACCGGCGGGCAACTCTACATCGTTCACATGTCGACGGGCGAAGGGGCCGACATCGTCAAGGCGGCCCGGGCTCGCGGCATCAACGTCTATGCGGAAACTTGCGTGCAGTATCTTTTGCTTGATGACTCGGTCTTCGCGAGCCCCGACGGTCACCTGTTCGCCTGTTGCCCGCAGGTCAAGAAGCCGAAGGACATCGATCGGCTCTGGAAGGGCGTCAACGACGGCGAAGTCTGCGTCATCTCGACCGATACTTGCACGTTCACGAGAGCCCAGAAAGCCCGCTGGGAGGGCGACTTCACCAAGATCCCCATGGGTCTGCCGGGCCTCGAAACGCTGCTGCCGTTGGTCTACACCAAGGGTGTTCTCGGCGGCAAGATGCCGATCACCCGGTTCGTCGAGAAGTGCTGCGCCAACCCCGCCCGCATCATGGGCCTCTACCCGCGCAAGGGCGTTCTGCAAGCAGGCAGCGATGCCGACGTGGTCATCTTCGACCCCAAGAAAGAAATGGTCGTCGATCACGCGACGATGGAAACGGGAGCCGACTGGAACCCCTACCAAGGCTGGTCCCTGGCCGGCTTCGCCGAGCACACCTTCTGCCGCGGCAAGCAGATCGTCGACAACTACAAGTGCATCGGCGAGAAGGGCTGGGGCCAGTGGCTGCCGCGTGAACGGGCGGGGACGTTATAAGTCTGTCTCACGAAATACCCACCCGAGGCGAGGTTCGTTTCAACGCCCGCCGAAGCGCGTCTTCGATGCTGGGCGTTCGCTCCGCCCTACTTCTGACTTGCGTCGTACTTTTTCCGATGCTCTTTCACTCGCTGAAGGAGATCTTCCATGTAAGCGACCTCCTTGTGCATCGTCCACAAGTAGTCTTCGGGCGCCGCTTCCCCCTTTGGCAACTCGCCTAGCCAGCTCAAGTAACCCAGAGAGTTGCCGAGAGAATCATGAATGGCAATCAGGTTGCGTCGCTCGTTTTCCGTTGCTTTGCCCTCGCGAGCGCGCTTCGCGATCGCCGGGATGGTTTCCTCCGAAAGTTTTCGGAGCGACGCGAGCCGGACATTCGGCCGCCAGCCATGGAGACGGCAGATCCCGCTGCCCCAATAGGCGTCTCCATATTCTTTCTTCGGCCCCGGCATGGTGACGCGTGAGAGGAACCCCAGGGCCTCCATCTCTTCCAGACCTTGAATCGCCACGTTGCCACTGCGAGTGAGTTGAAAGAGTTCTTGCGCCATCCGGGCGCTTCGCTCGATCATCGGCTCGGATAATTTGGCGGCCGCGCCTCCCGGTTGGGTCGCGAAGATCGCTTCCATTTGATATTCGAGCGACGACATGCGCAGCCTGACAAACTCATCCCCCTCGCGGACTTTGGGAAGTTGGGGGGTGAACTGCTTGAAGCGCGGCAACGCCTTCAGGATTTCACAATCCTTCGCCGACAGCCTCAGATTGTCTCCAAAGTCAACTTCCTCGAGATCCTTCCAGGCCAGCAACATCTTCACCCCTTCGGGATCGATTGACCAGCCGTTCAGCCGTAAAACGGGAACGGGTTTGCACATTTTCAGGAGGCATTCGAGTCCGTCGTTATCGCGGGCACTCGGGGGAATGTCGAATTTCTTGAGATTCTTGAACGTGCCAATGAATTGTTTGAAATCGGCGCCTTTGATGGAGCCAGTCCGCTCCGAATCAGTCAACGACAACGATTCCAGTTGGCTCAATCCCATGAGATGCTTGATCCCTTCGCGCTCGATGCTGTTTGCACTAAGCATTTGCAACACTTTGAGATGCTTCAGGTTTCCGATGTGCTTCATCGATATTTCGGAAAGATAGGAGTCTGAAATCGACAATTCGTTCAAATGGTCGAGCTTGGCCAATACTTCGAAACCTTCCCGCGGCCCACGAAACGGCAAGTGGAGGCTGACAATCCGGGGATGGGACGCCAACGCGTTCATTCCCTCTTTCGATATTTGCCACCCACTGAGGTCCAGGCGCAGGTCCTGATCCGGATCGAGTGCCGAAAGATAGTGCTTCAATCCTTCATCCGTTTTCAGATGGTTCGGAATTCCCAACGCCGACAAACGCATCCCGCTTAAGTGGCCAAGATCGTTGGCGGCGATCTTGGTTCCATAAAGTTCGAGCCCCTTCAGGGACGAGATTTCTCGCAAATGCCGAAGAGCCGCCCCGTCGATCGGCGTGTCATCCAAAAAGAGGGTGCGAAGGTTCTTCTGTTTCTTCAAGTGAACCAGTCCTGGTCCACGGATGGTCGTGTTCGAAAGAAACAGCTCTTCGATCTGGTCCTGTTCGGCCGGGAAATCAAGGTCCTCATCGGAAATTTGCGGATTCACGAGATTAAGACGTTTTTGCGGTTCGAGCGCCCGGAGAAATGGCTTCAGCGTCACCCGATCGATCGACGTTGAAGGCAAATCCAATGTCTTCAATTTGGCCGTGCGGCGGGCGAGCGGTTCGAGGCCTGCTTCGTCGATCTGAGTGTGCCACAGGGTCACTTCCTTCAACGAATGTAATCCGACGAGCGGTTCAAGTGATCGGAGATGACATAAGCTCACGTTCAGATGCGTTAGATGTTCGCAGCCCGCCAGCGGCGTGAGATCGCGGACGCGGCTGCTCGCGATCGACAAGGAACGGAGTTCTTTGAGTTTTCCGAGATGGGCGAAGCCGGCATCGGTGAACACCGGGCATAGATCGCCGGGGCCATCAATAGGCATCGAGTCCAGATCCAGGATGCGGATGTGCGGAAGGCTAGCAATTTTTTCGACAGCGCGATCGTCGACTTGGGTTCCGAGCAAATAGAGTTCCGTCAGATGGTTGAGCCCGGCGAGTTCATCGAGATCTCCACCCTTGAACTGGAGATTGTACATTAGATCCAGAACCTGAAGCCCTTTCAGATCCGCGATTTCATTCACTCCCCCGTTGAACCCACAGAGGACGAGATTCTTCAGTTGGTCGAAACGCTTCAACGAAGTTATTCCCCGCGCATCGCGAATTCCGACCGCGCAATTGATGATCAATCCGAATGGCGTCGGCGGGGCCGGCAAGGCATCGACTGCCAGCGGTTCATTCGCCGTGAAAGTCCGGCTGAGTACCGGCAGAGACCGCTGATCCGGGGCCGGTACTTCGCCCGGCGGCAGATAGTGCCAACGCACCATCACATTCTTGTTTTGCCAACGTGATGCCGTCGAAAAATAGGGATCGCGAACCCCCCAGCGGGCTTTCCAGCCGGCTGCCTCCCACGCCGCGATCATCGCCGGATCGAGAGCCGGGGCCGCTTCGGCCTTCTCCTCGTCCGCGACCGCGACTTTGTGGGAAGGCGAAACCGCTTCGGGTCCCGTGCGATTCAACTGCCATAATCCGAAGCCGATGCCAACCAGGGCGACGACGGCGATCAACAAAATCTGTTTGCGGCCGAGTTTGATCTGCGGCATGTGTACTCTCCAACGGTTCATGGTAGAGTCAATGTAACGCCGCGTTTAGACCGGGAGAAGCCCCGAAGTGAGGCTTTGCGAACATCGGGGTTCATGTGAAGAAAAAACGGCCCTACGGGATGATCGGCTTATCAGTCCCCACCCCCGGCGGAAACGCCGCCGTCACGGGAGCGCCCACCGTCTTCACGGGCTTCTTCGGATCCCGGAAATCGAGGATGGCGGTGTCGTCCCCCTTCCGGATGTAGATGAGCCCGCTGTTCCAGTCGGAGCGGATGGAGGGGGAGTCGTAGCCGCGCGACGGCGCGAGGTTGACCGGCTTGCCATCGATCAGCGGCGGCTTGGCCGGACCGTGGAAGGTGATCGACGCAAAGTTTAGCACACCATTCTCGTAGCGGATCGGCTGCTTCTTCATCGCGGCCTTGAACGCCGCAAAATCGTTCTTGTAGTCGGCAGCCTGATTGGCGATGAGTATGACTGGTGCGTTTTCGGTATCGAGTGTGATAAAAAAACCAAAAGCTATTGCGGCACCAGTATCTTGACGTTGAATTCGTAGGCTTTTCGCCTGGATCGATCGAGGCGGCAAAAGCCTATCAGGAGACGACTTTGGCCAAAGAATCCAAGAAATATCCGTCAGAAGAGCAACTTCGTCATCAAATCGGATCGTTGTTTGTCTCGCGAGTTTCGTCGATCATTGCTTAGCGTCTCTTCTGCAACACTATTTGGCTGATTGCGGAACGGCGACTGAATTACTCCAGCCGGGTCGAGCGTTGGGCGAATACTCCGCCCGAGCAAAAGTCGCTTACAGTCTTGGCTTGATTCAAAAATCAATCCTAATTGACGCGACCGCGATTGGCAAGATCCGGAACAAGTTTGCCCACAAATTGTTTTCCGCCAAATTCTCAGATGATGAAATCAAATCTCTTTGCGATAAGCATGAACATGCGCGGCCAGGAAATTCCCGAATCGCGAAAACGATTCCATCTCGCAGTTGGGGAGACATCGTTTGAAATACTGCTTTTGGCGGGAGAGGTTGAGCAACGAAAGATCAAAAATGAAACAGAGTTCCCGACATGGGGCAGAGATTTGTCAAATCGTCAGCCGAAAGAAGCCCCATCCAATTGACAGAGCATAACCGCCCCCTCTCCCTTCACTTGCATCGCATCGCCTATCGCCAAATCACCCCCATGTGCGATTGCTTGCTCAGGCGATTCAGCGAAAACTAAAATCGTCGTACTCCACGTTAACCATTCGTCGGGGTTAGGCGAATGCTGGCCGATCACATAGAGCTTAAGGTTGTTTGAATTCATGACTATTTTTCCGGGTTGGCGCATCTACTATTAACTTAGTATCCGACGTAGCCCGATTTCAAGCCTGCTCCGGAATCGCCAGATCTGCTCCGCAATGGAGGCGGAATCGGGCTTTCCGTAGCAAAGCCCCCGTAAGCCCAACTCGCTCCGCTGTGAAAGACCCCGCGTTGCGGTTAACTCAACTCAATTGAAGAACCCGAGCCAGAAGCTGAAGATCTGTTTGTTGTCCCAGGGGGCCTTGTTGATCGGGAAACCGAAGTCGAGGGCCAGGGGGACGGGGCCGAGGAGTTGCGGCACCGCGATGCGGAGACCCACACCCGCGGTCACGCGGTAGTTCTTGATGTCGACATTGCTTTCGACCGTGCCCGAATCCAGGAACGACACGAAGTAGAGGTTGTCGTTCGCCATGATCGGGATCTGATACTCGAGACTGTTGAGGAAAGCGAAGTTGCCACCGACGTTGAAGCCGTCGACGTTGGGGCCGACGCCGCGGAACGAGAAGCCGCGAAGACTGCGGAAACCGCCGGCGTAAAAGCGTTCGAACACCGGAGCATCGGGACCAGCGTACGACACTTGCGTACGCGCGGCCACGACATGCCGGCCGCTGCCGTCCTTACGCTGATGGACGGTCCAGTACTTCGTCGCTTCGGCGGTCAGGATCGGGAAATCGTAGTCGCCGATGACCTGCTCGGCCCCGAGGTCGAGGACGCTGCCGGACGTCGGTCGCAGGAAGTTGTCGCGTGAATCACGCTGGACTCCAAGACGCGTGCCGATCAGCGTGCTATGGCCGACATCGTTTGTGATCTGCGGTGGCGCATAGATCGACGCGTCGAAGATCTTAACATCTTCAACGCGCGTGGTGATGTTGGCTGACCAGATATTGGTAAAGCGCCGGCCCAGGGTGAGGCGACCGCCGACCCGGCTTTCGTTGAACTCGGAATAACCTCGAGTGTAGTAGTACCCGCTGGTGCCCAGGCTATAACGGCTATCGAACAGGTAGGGCTCGCGCCACGAGATCGTATAGCGCTGGAAGATATTGCCCGGCACGGCTTCCATGCGGAATTCCTGGCCAGCACCGCGGAAGGCCCGGCCTTCGAGAACGTCGTCCCAACTGCGCGGCAGGCGCGTAATGTCGAAGTTGCGTTCGTTGAGAACGATCGAGCCCGTCACGCCGGCGTCCGACGTCACGCCTGCACCGATCATGAAACTGCCGGTCGGCTTCTCCTTGACGGTCACGAGGATATTCTTGAACGGTTCATCGACCTCGGGCCGTTCGAGCTCGACCGTCGGCTTGGTCCCTGTCGAGGGGTCTTCATCAAAGATGCCGAGTCGCGAGAGTTGCCGTTCCGCTTCGATCAAATCGGGGAACGAGAGAATCTGGCCGGGGAAGAGGTTGACCTCCCGGCGAATGACGTTTTCGCGGGTCACGGTGTTGCCGACGACTTTGATTTCACCGACGCGCACCGGCTCTCGTTCATCAATGGCGATGTGGACGTTGACAACGCCCTCGCCCGACTGATGAAAGACTTCGCGAGCGATGATCGGCCGGCCCTGATAGCCGTAGAAATCCTTGATTCGCCGCATGTCGGCTTGAACGACGAATTTGTCGTAGGAGTCGCCTTCGCGGAGGTCGGTGTAACCCAGCAGGGTCTCTTCATTGTGGACTTTGTTGCCGTCGATCTGCACTTTGCCGATCTTGTAGCGCGGCCCTTCCTGCACATGGAAAGTGACCTTCACCGAGCGATGGTCTTCCGTCCAGATTAGTTCCCGCTGAATGCGCGTGTCGAGATAACCGAGGTTGTGATAGTACTCGGTCAATTTGGTGATGTCGTTCTCGATCTGGGCGGGATTATATTCGCCGCCGATCAGTGTGCCGAGGTACGCTCGTGAACTGGTGATCTGTGTTCGCAAACGGCCGATGCTGACGTCGCCCGATGTCGGGCCAAAGAACTTGAATTCGATGCCGCTGATCTTCGCGGTCGGTCCCTCGGCCACGTCGAAGACGACTCGTGTGTCTTCAATCTTGTCGCCTTCGACCAGTTGCACGCCGGCCCACAATCGGCCCATTTCCTGATACTTGCGGACGATGGCCTGCCGGGCGGCCTGGTTGGACGAGGGACTCATCGGCATGCCGCGCTTGAGACCGGTCAGTTTTTCGAGGTCGCCGGAACTGATGTGATCGACGCCGCGATAAATGATCTCGCGAACGGTGCTCGGCAATTCGTTCACGTTGACGATGACAGTGATCTTACCGTCGGGCCGTTCGCTCGTCGCCAGTTGCACGCCGTTGGGCGGGAACCAGCCCTGGGCGAGCAAGCGGCCGACGTCGTCGGTCGCCATGATCTCGCTATAGCGTTGCCCGGAACGGCTGTTCATCTTGGCGAGGATTTCCTGCGTCGTCCGCAGGCGATTGCCCTGCACGACGACCTCGGCAATCTCCTTGCCGGCGGGCGGTTCCGCCGAAATGGCAAAGGTGACGGCGCCCAACACGGCCACGAATGTACAAATCCAGAAGGTCGTTCCGCGCGGCAACCGGATCATCGAAATCCCCCAAACCAGGCATGTATCCGCAACCGTTCCTCCTCCCAGACAACGCCGGGAACAGATGAATCGGCACGGACGCAGCAGCAGTCAGAGAGGGGCAATAAGTTGACGGGGATTTTTTGTCAAGCCGAAGGAGTCGATTGCCGACAAGGGGAAGCGCCGGTCACGGTTCTCAGTCGAGCGGGGTTGCGTTGGCGCCCCGTGGAACTCCCGAACACGGGGCGCTGACGCAACCCCGCTCGACTCACCAGATCTCCCGGATGCATACAATTCCCAAATCCCCAACCGGGCATTCAACAGGAGAGTCGCATATGGATCTCAAAGGTAAACGCGTCGCGGTCTTGCTCGAACAGCAGTACCAAGAGATGGAAGTGTGGTATCCCGTCTACCGCTTGCGCGAAGCGGGCTGTCAGGTGGTGATGGTCGGACCCGAAGCGGGAACAATCTATCCCAGCAAGCTAGGTTACCCGGCCAAGAGCGACAAAGCCGCGAAGGATGTCAAGGCAGCGGATTTCGACGGCATCGTCATTCCCGGCGGCTTCGCGCCCGACTATATCCGCCGCGTCGAGCCTATGTTGAAATTGGTGCGCGACATGGCCGAGCAAGGTAAAGTGATCTCGGCCATCTGTCACGGCCCCTGGGTGCTCTGTTCCACCACGGCACTCAAGGGGAAGAAGGCGACCTGCTTCATGGCGATCAAGGACGACGTCATCAACGCCGGGGGCAACTATGTGGATGAAGAAGTAGTGGTCGACGGCAACCTGATCACGAGCCGCAAACCCGATGATCTACCGGCGTTTGTAGTGGCGATTATGAAGGCGCTGGGCAAGTAAATCAACGGAACAACAAAGCCCAGGGACGGCCGTCCCTGGGCTTTGGGAGACTCGCCATTTACCGGAAACGCCCGTAGACGCCGATGACTGGCGGGGGCGGCGGAGCGTAGCAGTAGGGTCGAGTGTAGATCACAGTCGGCGGCGGCGCCTGCTGGTAGATCACCTGTTGTTGATGCATCACGCGCGTCACGGGCCTGCGGTTCTGCATCTCGATGACCACGCGCGGGCTCACGCCATTCTGAGATAATGCTCGCACATCTTCATTGGAAAGCTGGAAGGTTGAGTTTGTCGAGCGAATCTGATTAATAATGATGTCCTCGTGAATCCCTTCACGCGTCATCTGCATGACGTCCGTTATTCCGAGTGGCGCCTGTACGACCGGTTGTAACGGTTGCACCTGCCGGGCTTCCGCGACGGCGATGCGTTCTTCCGCCCGCTTCTTATCCTGTTGGTCGGCGTCGTTGCCGACAATCGCGCCCAGGACAGTGCCGGCCGCGGCGCCGATAGCCGCGCCTCCGCCCGCGTGGCCGCTCGCGCTGCCTGCGATGGCGCCCAGGCCAGCGCCGAGCCCGCCGCCGACGAGACCGCCCTTCGCGGTGTTCGACATTGATTCACATCCACTCGCCAGGCTCATCGCCAGCAAGCCGGGGGCGATCATCCATCGTTTCATACGCATTGGTCCATGCTCCTTCTTTTCCCCAGACGGCGGAACAATGCACCAAGTAATCCCCCAGGTCAAGAGAAAGATCGGCTAATCCGGGAAGAATTGTGTTGCAAATTCCACAACATTTGTTAATGTCCCGCCCGTTCGGCAAACTTTATACGTCTTGGCCAAGGCGGATCCCATGCGGATGCCTGGTGCGCGGAAGGTCCGTCTCGCGGTCGAGGAACTTGAGGCTCGGGAGGTCCCGAGCGTCGCCTGGACAGTTGAGACCTTCGAATCGTCACTCGCCCCTACGCTGCCTGACGGCTGGGCTCAGTGGAGCGCATTGCCCGCTGCCTCCTTTCAAACCTCGGCCGTTTCTGGCCAAGGCGAGTCGGGCGGGCTGATCTCGACTGGCAGCAGCGACATGGCCGCCCGCGCCTGGCTTACCGGCGCTTACGAAAAAGACATTCAGATCACGACGGATATTCTGCTCAACAGCCTCACGCCGGTTCAAATCTTCATTCGCGGAACCAATCTCGCCACAGCCAGCCCCACTTACTACGCCCTCAGCCTGACGCGCGGCCTCGAACTGTCGCTGTCGCGCGTCGTCAACGGGCAGGCAACCACGCTTGATTCCGTTACATCAACAACGTGGCTGAGCGGCTCGTGGGTGCGCGTCAGCCTCGCGGCCAAGGGCGACAAGCTCACCGTGCAGGTAATGCGGACCGATACCGGTGAATATCTCGATACCCAGGGGGCCTGGCACGTCGCGCCCGTCAATGCGGTCGAACGAACCGACACCACCATCACAGCCGCCGGCCGTGTCGGCATCGCGCGACCGGCGCGGGTCGCCGGCACTGTCGCCTTCGACAATTTCCAGGTGGGGACCGATCTGCCGGCGAGCCCGACCACGCCGATCCACGAGCAGGCATTCAACGGCGTCGGCCTGCCGAGCGGCTGGGCGTCGTACACGAACACGCAGGGACAAGCATTCTCGATTGCTTCCGCGAGCAAGATTCTCGCCGGTTCAAGCGCCATCGGCATCACCGGCAGCAGCGGCCTCGTCGCCCGCGCCTGGTACGACACGATCTTGGCCGCTGATGTGGAAGTGACTGCATCGCTTTATCTCGATAGCTTGGTCCCCGCGCAGGTCTTCGCTCGCGGGCAAGACGTCAACACGGATAGTCCCGACGCCTACGCGGTTTCAGTCACGCGCGGCGCCACCATTCAATTGTTGCGCATCATCGATGGCCGCAGCACGGTCATCGGCAGCTTGGCAACCGATTCCTGGTTGAGCCAACAGTGGGTGCAGGTGACGCTCTCGGTGAAGGGTAGCCTGCTGCGCGTGCAGGTCTATCGCGCGGACATCGGTCAGTACCTCGCGGCCGACGGGCAGTGGCAGATCGCCCAAACTTGGGCACTCGAAAAGACAGACACGAACATTCAGGGCCCGGGCCGGGCCGGCATCGGCCGAGCCAGCGGTTACGCGGGAACCCTCTCGTTCGACAACTTCGCTGTTACGTCCGCGGCGACGGCCGCCACGATGCCGAGCGGTACGACGCGCCGTTACGACTTCGACGCCGAGGCGACGGGGAAGGTGCCGACGGGCTGGTCGGTTTATAACAAAGGAACGACCGGCGCGTTCCAGGTCGCTTCGTCGGCATCGCTCAGCGCTCCGAACGGGCTCGCCAGCGTGGGCGCCAGCGATACGATTGCCCGGGCCTGGTTCAACGGCCAGACAATGCGCGACGTGCAAATCACGGGCGCCGTCTTCGTTGATAGCCTGACCCCCGCGCAACTGCTGGCCCGCGGCCGGGACCTGGGGACCGACAAACCGAGCTATTACGCCGTCTCGATCACGCGCGGCATGGAAGTGCAACTTCTTGAAGTCGTCAACGGCCAGACTTCCGTTCTCGCCACACGCAAGTCGGCAACTTATGTCAGCAGTCTGTGGCTCACGGTCAGCCTGAAGATCACGGCCTCCACGCTGGAAGTGACGGTCTATCGAGCCGACACGAGGCAGTATCTCGCCGCGGACGGCACCTGGAAGAGCGAAAAGTTCGACGCGATTTCAACTACCGACGGCACCCTGGCCGCGGCCGGTTACGTGGGTGTCAATCGGCCTGCGAGCTACAGCGGCCGCATCATGTTTGACGACATTGCCCTTGTGAATCGGGATGCGACACCGACAACCACGCCGCCTGATGACTCCTTGAACACTAACGTCCCGCCCGGTTCCACCGGCGGCGGCACGACCAACGGCACCGATGTGCGACATTACACGCACATCCGCATCGCCCAGCTCGCGTACTACGGCACGCCGATTGGTGACTTTGAACAGAACCTTCTGAAGAACAGCGTCGATGTCGTCGTCGCTAACCCGGTCTACCTCGACTTGATGGAGGCCGCCGCGCCCAATACGCCCAAGTTGATCTATTCCAACGTCTCGAACATCTACCTGGAACTCTTGACCGACTGGCTCGCGTGGGCCGACAAGAAGGGGATCGATCGCGAAAGCGCGTTCTATCATGCTTCGAAGGCAACCGCCTTCACGGGCGATAGTTCGTCGTCGCGCCCGGTGAGTTGGTTCTGGTCCGTCGAACGCGGCAGCGACGCCACCGGGTGGACCGACTTCACCAGCAGCGCCCGCAAAAACGCGGAGAACGTGGCCTTCGGCGCCCTCGGCCAGTCGGTTGCCATTGGCTATACCGAGAAATTCCGCGAGCTGAACCTCTCGCTCAAGAGCGGCGCCAGCCTCGGTTGGACGGGCGTACTCGAATACGCCTCGGCCGTCGATGCCGCGGGCAACCCCACGGGTTGGACGACGCTCAGGACCGTGACCGATACCACGACCGGCTTCCGCACCAGCGGGATGATCACCTTCGACCCCCCGGCCGACTGGAAGGCCGCATCGATCAACGGCAGCGATCGCCTCTTCTATATCCGCGTGCGGACGACGCGCGCCGGCGCCGCCCCGGTCGCCACCACGATGCTTGGGCGCGATTATGTTTACGCGAACGGCAGCACCAGCGGCGTCGTTCCGGCTTTCGACTCGCTTGCCGACAAGAACAGGGACGGCTACCTGACCGACGCGGAATACGCGACCCGACGAGCCGGTTTCAACGCTCGCTTCGTCTACGAAACACGGATTTTCTATCCCGCTTACGGGCAGATGCGATTCGCCACCAACGTTTCGAACGCGTCCTTCCGTGAATGGGCAGTCGATTTCAGCGATCGCTTCCTGAAATCGTACCCCAAGGCCGACGGCCTGTTTATCGACAACTCCTTCGGCCGTTTGCAGGTCGACGCCACGGCCGTCAAGGAATCGTTGGTCACCTACGCGGAAGACTACGGAGCGACGCTGGGAGCCATTAATCAGAAGATCGCCCCGCGCTGGGTGCTCGCCAACACCGCCGGTTCGGGCAAGAGTGCCGACCCGATCGTAAGCAACGGCGTTTCTTACCTCGAAGAATTCGCCCTGCGGCCGCTGGTCAGTAGCACCACGCAGTTCGAAGACATGGCCGCGCTCGTGGCTTCCCGCCTCGCCCTCTCGGGCGGCAAGGGCTACGCCATTCTCGACACCTACCCGGCGGGCGGCGCCCCGACTGACTCTCGCACACAGATCGCGGCTTTGGCCTACTATTATTTGTTGGCCGACCCGAAACGGACGATGTTGATGTTTAACGGCGGCTACGAGCCCGCCACCGGCTGGAGCCGGCATTGGACCGACGCCGTCAAGTACAACGTTGGCCAGCCGACGGACACCTGGTCGATCTTCGCCACCGGCGCCGACCCGGCCAAAAGGACGCTGACGTACAAGATCTTCGAACGCGAGTATCAGAACGCGCTCGTTCTCTACAAGCCGCTGTCCTACACCCAGGGCCTCGGCGCGGGCACGCTGGCGGACGCCAGCGCGACCACGCACAACCTCGGCGGCACCTACCGAATGCTCAACGCCAACGGCACCCTCGGCTCGCCCATCACGCGCATCATCCTCCGCAACGGCGAGGGGGCGATTTTGATTAAGGTGTGAGCGACGACACTAAATTTCACTTCATCCATTCTTCCGCCGCGCTCCGATTGCCGAACTTGACTCGGTCGTTCATAATAGGTGAAGTTGATCTAACGCATCTCGGCAACGGTCGGGGCATCATGGCGCTTCAATTCAATTGCCCGCACTGCGGCGCGTTCTACCGGCTCGACGAGAAGTTCGCCGGCAAGACGGGTCGTTGCAAAAACGCTGAGTGCAAGAAGTCGATCCTGATTCCACTGCAATCAACGGCCACGGCGCCAACTAACGGCGCCCCGGCGAAGAAGGCCGCCCCGATCGACGCGGAGCAGGCCGCCGCGGCTGCCTTCGCGGACGAGCCGGCGCCGGTCGCCAAAAAAGAAGTCGCGCTGGCCAAGATCGCCACCGTCTGCCCTGCCTGCGATCACAAATTTGAAGTCGACGGCGCCCTGGCCGGAAAGAACTTCCCCTGCCCGGAATGCCGCAAGCTCATCAAGATCGCGCGACCCGTGGAGGCAAAGCCGACCGACTGGCGGACCGCCGCGTCCAATCGTCCGTCGCTCGCCAAGTCGGAGGAGCCGGTTCCGTCGGGCGCGTGGGAAGTCCAGCGGAAAGGCGTGAGTGCCGATTCTCTCATCAAAGCGGGGGCCCATGAGGTCGACGAAGACGAAGAGCCGCGCGAACGCCGCCTTCGCCTGATCAAGAAGTACGCGTTTCGTCTGGCGGTTCTGGGCATGATCGTCTGGGCAGTCGTCTATTTCATGAAGTCGCGCCGGGTGGGCGAGCAAGAACGCTGGATGGAAATGGCCGTCAAGGAGATCGAAGGAGCGCCGAAGCCGGAGTTCAAGGCAGCCATCCACCGCTATGCGGGCGAGTATCAGGTTCGCGCCGCCCGGAAGAGCGAAGAGTTGCAGACGGCGATCGATTGGCTGCACAAGTCCCGCGATGAGCTTCTCAATTTGCCGCCTTCCAACTCGGATCGCAACGCCATGTTGATCGAACTCGGGATCGCGTACACCGTCTGTGCCGGCGATTCGGCCGAGGTGAACGACGGCCGCCGGCTGCCTTGGGAGCGGATCCATACGCATGTGCGCAAATGTCTCGACAAGATCCCGCCGAACGAACCGGTGCTCCGCGATCGCGCCATGCGCATGCTGGCCCGCAAGCTCCTCGAACGCGAGCAACCGATGCTGGCGATGCAGATTGCTCGATCGTGCGGATCCGACGCTGACCAGGCGGAATACGTCGGCCGCGTCGGCATCGAGTTTGTCCTGCTCAACAAGAAAGATCTCGCCCAGCAGGTCTTTGATAAAATGGTCCCGGGGCCGCAGCCGGCGTGTACCGCCCTATGGTTGGCGTTGAATTCGGGCGAACGCCCGCCGGCCGGCGCCGCGTGGATCGCGCCGCCCGTTGCAAAAGGCGGTCCACCCGTGACGCGCGACGCCCGGCTCGCCTATGCGGAAGGCCGTGCGTTGCAGAACCGGTTCGCCGACGCCTACCAGATCGCGAAACTGCCGGGCAATAGTAACGACCAGCTAGAAGCCATGGCGCTGATCGGTGCGGTCGCGATCGATAGCGGCAAGACCGAAGAAGCAATCGCTGCGTTCGACGCGGTCATCGCGGCGATCAAGTCGGAAGCGAAAGGCGCCGTGATGCCGCCCCCTTGGTTGTTAGCTTGTTACGTCGATCTGGCGGTGAAGGCGAAGAAGCCTGAAGTCGCCAACCTCTTGATTGATGCGATCAAAGATGAGATGGTCCGCTCGTGGGCCCGGTTGACGGTCGTGCGCGGGAAAATCGCCGCCGCCGGGAAGGAAAAAGCGGAAGACTCGATGCTGGAGCCGATTGCGAATCCGCCGGCCGCGCCGCTCGCCGCCCTGCTCAGCCAGGCGGAACTCGCCCGCCATCAAGCGTTCGTCGGCGAATCGGCATATGGCCGCGTGGTCAAGGCACTCTCGAAAAACATCATCCAGCCGTTCGGTTACGCCGGCACGGCGCTGGGCAATCAGGATCGAACCGTGAAAACGAAGTGAATCCGAACGACCTCCCTCTCCCTATAAAGAACGCGTCTCGAACACCATCCCTGCGATGGAGAGGATCCTCGTTGTGACACCGAGAGAACTGCTTGCCTTCATGCGCGAAAAGGAAGTCAAGGCGGTCGACCTTCGCTTCATGGACTTCCCCGGCCTGTGGCAGCACTTCACCATCCCGGCTGAAGGGTTGACCGAAACCGTCTTTCAGGACGGCATCGGTTTCGACGGATCGAGCATCCGCGGCTGGCAGTCGATCAACGAGTCCGACATGCTCGTCGTGCCCGTGCCGGACACTGCCTTCATCGACCCGTTCTGTCGCGAGACCACGCTCACGCTCATCTGCAATATTCAGGACCCGTTGACCAAAGAGGATTACACGCGCGACCCGCGCAACGTCGCCCGCAAGGCCGTCAACTACATGAAGGAGATGGGCATCGCCGATGTCGCCCTCTTCGGCCCGGAGGTCGAGTTCTTCGTCTTCGACGATGTCCGTTACGATCAGGACTCCCGTTCGGGCTACTACTTCGTCGATAGTGCCGAGGGCGCGTGGAACACCGGTCGCGACGAGAAGCCGAACCTCGGCCACAAGATCCGCTACAAGGAAGGTTACTTCCCCTGCGCTCCGTCGGACGCGATGCACGACCTGCGTTCCGAGATGATGTTGATGATGATCCAGTGCGGCCTCACGGTGGAAGCCCATCGCCATGAAGCGGCCTCCGGCGGTCAGGGCGAAGTCGACATCCGCCATGAAGACCTGCTGAAGATGGCCGACAACGTGCAGAAGTACAAGTACGTCGTGAAGAACGTCGCCCGCCGGCACGGCAAGACGGCCACCTTCATGCCCAAGCCGATCTTCCAGGATCACGGCAGCGGCATGACCGTGCATCTGTCTCTCTGGAAGGGAGAGGACAATCTCTTCGCGGGCAGCCGGTACGCGGGTCTATCCGAGACGGCCGAGTACGCCATCGGTGGCCTGCTGCGGCACGCCCCCGCCCTCTGCGCCATCACCAACCCGACCACCAATAGCTACAAACGGCTCGTCCCGGGCTACGAAGCACCGGTCAAACTCGCCTACAGCCAGCGGAACCGCTCAGCCGCGATTCGCATCCCGGTCTACTCGCCCAACCGCAACGCCCGCCGAGTCGAGTTCCGCTTGCCCGATTCCGCGTGCAACCCGTACCTCGGTTTCGCGGCCATCCTCATGGCCATGATCGACGGCATCAAGAACAAGATTACCCCCGGTGAACCGCTCGATAAGGACATTTACGACCTGGGCGCGGAGGAACTCTCGAAGGTTCCCAGCACGCCGACGTCACTGGAATGCGCCCTCGACAGCCTGGAGAAAGATCAGGAATTCTTGCTGCAACGCGACGTATTCACGACTGACGTCATCGAGACCTGGATCCGCTACAAACGCCAGAACGAAGCCGAAGCCATCCGCATCCGGCCGCATCCGTATGAGTTTGCGTTGTACTACGACGTGTAGCCGCGACACTGAAGTGTCGCGACCACCCGAGAAAAGCTGATGTGTTGCCGTATTTTTTCTTGTCGATGCACTTGACTTCTGACTTCAGGCATCCGATAGTAAAAGCACTATTCTCCCTGATGTTCCCATGGGGATGTCAGGTCATTATGATTTTGAACGTTAAGGCCGCTTAAAGAGCATTCTTTTGGCGGCTTTTTTTTCGTAGATCCTTTTTTCTAGTCAGAGGATTTTCATGTTCAGAATTGCGAGTTTCATCGACGACGCGTATTTGCAAAAAAATGACAAAGATGGAATTTGGGTCGGCGGCTCTCGATTTGAGTGTTTTCGCGACCAAGATTGCGGGAGGGAAAGAGATTCTCCGCACGTATTACTACGATTGCCTTCCGTACCAATCCGCACGCCCCACGGCTGAAGAACGAGATCGGTTTTCAAAGAAACAGAAGTTCTTCTCCGCATTGGATTTGTTTCCTCGGTTTGAAGTAAGGCAGGGGCGGCTTGAATTTCGCGGAATTGATCAGGCGACACACAAGCCAATTTTTGACCAAAAGCGGGTCGACATCTTAATGGGCGTCGATTTGGTCTTGCTTGCCGCCAAACACCGAATCAATGATGCCGTCATCGTTGCTGGCGATAGCGACTTTCTGCCCGCAATCAATGCCGCGAAAAGTGAGGGAGTTGTGGTCCATCTGTTTCACGGTCAGAATCCGCATAGAGACTTGATCGCTGCTTGTGATGAACGCACGCAAATCGATCAGGACTTCATCAGTTCCGTTTTAAGGAAGTCGTAGTTTTCGCGTCAGAATTACTTATCGTGTAACAAGCGTCGAGTTGTCAACCTGATTGCCAGTAAAACCCGCGTTTGCCGAACGTCTCGACGCTTGCCCAGAAAAAGAACATCCATGACCTTCTCCCCTCGCCTCTGTTTCCTCACCGCATTGATCATTTTCCAGAGTGCCCAAGCGGAGGCCGAGCCGCCGGTGATCGAGGTGAAAGGCATGCTCATCAAGGAGTGTTCCCTTCCCGGCGAGACGCGTAAGGACGACGTCGTCCCCCGGCACGCCAACGCCATTCAGATCGCGTCGGATCGCTGGTGCATTCTCTATTCCACCCACGGCTATCGCGGCGTTGATGACGAGCGCAGCATCGTTTATCAGATTCGTGAAGCCAGCCCGGATGGCAAAGTTCTGAAGGAAGGCTTCCTCGCTCAGACGACGAACGATTGGAAACCAGAAGGCGTTCCGCCGGCCGCGGAAGGGAAGAGTTATGTCAAGCAACATGGCCATATGACTGCGTTCGGCGTGCCGGCGGGCGCCGTCGTCGCGGACAAGCTTCCTGAACATGGCAATCTGTTCGTCGCCACGTGGCGAGTCGTCGGCGTGCCGTTAATCGTTGCCGAGAAGAAGCTCGAACGGGCCGCCAGCGACCCGGTGCTGTTCGCCAAGACCAAAGCGGTTGAGTGGTGCCAGTTCCGCTTGAATCGGGAACGCAACGACATCGACATTGTTCAGCCCGTTCAACGACTGCGACAGAAAGGCTTCGAGGAAGGCGAACGATTCTGCGAAGCCAAGGATATCGCTTTCATGAACGCCAGCTTCTGCCCGGCCGTCCCGTTCAACGATGCCCGGTCCGAATGGGTGATCGCCAATCACTTCGACCAGAACAAGATCGGCGTTCTCAAGTTCCGCTTCAACCCCAAGACAAAGCTCTACGAATGGGTCGAACTCGGCCCAATGGTCGGCGATGCCAAGACCCGCTGCTGGGAAGCGAGCCTGCTGCACACAACCAACGAATGGATCCTCGCGTGCCGCAGCAACGGCAAGGTCGCCTGGGCAAGAAGCAAGGATCCGCTGAAGACGTGGTCCGAACCCACCTTCTCGGCCGAGCCGCTCGTTAGTGCCCCGCTGACGTGCTTCACGTGTGCCGATGGCGTCGTGCGCCTCTTCACCGGAGATAAAGCCGCGTCGCCGCAGAAGTACGACCGCGACCCGCTCTATTGCTGGGAGATGACGACCGGCGTTGAAATCACCGCCACCAATCGACGAGTCATCTTCGACAGTGTGGTCGCCAAGCTGCCGATCCGCGCCGAGGTCCGTTCGAAGGTCGATTTCTGCGAACTCTTCCCACTGCAAGGTAAGAGCCAACTCATCGTCTTCGGCGTCAGCACCCGCGGCTACAACTTCCCCTATGGTTCGACTGGCATTCCCGTGATCAACCAGGCGGAGAAGGACGCCGCGGGAATCTACTACGCGACGATGACGTGGAAGACGGCGCCTGCGGCGGTGTACAATTTGTTCAAGGGTGGGGAGTGAAGGAAACGTTTCGGTCGCATCGAAAAGTCAGAGTTCTAAATGATCACATTCCATCTCACCGGTGACGCGTTGTGGCAACGCGTGGAGCGAGCGGAGCAGAAGGTCCAAGAGCGGTTGAAGCGAACGGCGGGGACTCTGGAACAAGCCTGCGTTCCGCATGCCATCATTGGCGAAAGCGCGGTTTGTGCTTGGGTCGCCCAGGCGGAAGAAGCAGCGGTTCGCACCACGCGCGATGCGGACATTCTCTTGCAACGGTCGGACTGGCCCGCGGCGATGGCCGCGATGGAAGGGGCCGGGTTTGTCTATCGGCATGTCAAAGGGATCGACATGTTCCTCGACGGCCCCGACTGTAAAGCACGTGATGCCGTGCATGTGCTATTCGCGGGCGAGAAGGTCAGAGCGGACGACCCCGTGCCCAACCCCGACGTGTCGGAGGCGGACGAGATTCAGCACCACCGCACTTTGCGATTAGATGCACTCGTGGTGATGAAGCTGACGGCGTTTCGAGACAAGGATCGGATGCACCTGCGCGATCTGATCGACGTCGAACTGGTGGATGAATCCTGGCTCGAGCGCCTGCCGCCCGAACTGGCAACGCGGCTGAAGGAACTCATTGACGATCCGAATGGATAGCTCTTATGCAGTTCCGAGATCACCGTCTTCCGCATGGTGCAAGCTTCGTGGAATGTCTCTCCAGGGTCGCGAATTGGTTAATTCTCTTTCGTTCTGCTTAGGCCAATGAACTGAAGGATGCCGGCACCGCGGACCTCTTCACGGTCATTTCACGCGATCTCGACAAGTACCTCTGGTTCGTCGAGGCGCACTTGCAGGCGGCGAAGTAACCGATTACGCTGACAGCGCCCAGACTCGAATTAAGGACGATCCCATGACGAACACCCGTGGCTTGCTGCTGGCCCTGGCGGCGCTTCCCTTCTTGGCCCTGACCGCCCGCGCCGATGATTGGCCGCAGTGGATGGGGCCGCAACGCGATAGCCACTGGCGCGAGACCGGCATCCTTGAGACCTTCCCCAAGGACGGCCTGAAGCCGCTCTGGCGTCAACCGATCTCCGGAGGCTACTCGGGGCCGGCCGTGTCTGGCGGGAAGGTTTACGTGACCGACTATGTCACGAAGGGCGACGTCACCAAGGAGGTCTTCGATCGCACCGACTTCAAGGGACAGGAACGCGTCCTCTGCTTCAGTGCTGACAAGGGCGAA
>Ga0105048_10003020_pt1 | contig 27487 bp, 34 predicted proteins | sample MAT05_FD_78382 | JGI IMG/M metagenome (GOLD analysis project Ga0105048, IMG submission 78382) | Freshwater microbial communities from Lake Fryxell liftoff mats and glacier meltwater in Antarctica - MAT-05 | ecosystem: Environmental > Aquatic > Freshwater > Ice > Liftoff microbial mat | place...
AGAACCTGGTTAACGCCTAGGAGCGTCGGGAGGGAGCGGGCATCATGAATCTCGAACTCCATGTCCCGACATCTGAGGCATGGAGGCGCTGTGGTTGTCCGCAAGCCCACGTGCAGGACTTACATCGGGCAGCCGGTCATCGGCAAGCGCGACAACCGGGTGGACCGGTGGGGCACAATCCAAGAGATCCAGGTCGATGATAATCCGGTTCCGGCCATCGAAGCTGGCGACCCGGCAGCAGAAGTCGGCCTGCGGGTCGATTTCGAGTTGACCAAGGGTACACAACTCTACCTGCTACCCGCCAAGGACGATGCCGTGTGGACGTGAGGCGTCGCCCGTTCTTCTCTTGAGCGAGGCGGAGCGCCACGTCATTACCGTCGACGATGTCGACCACCGCTCGCTCCGTTGCGCTGCTCTACATGCCGCCGGTCGTCCGGGCCCTCGTGTGCGCGAACGACGCGGATCGTGCACCGGGACCTCAAGCTCTCAAACCTGATGCTCTCCGATAGTGGCACCGTGAAGGTGCTCGACTTCGGGATCGCAAAGTTCCTCGGGGACGTAACTCAGAGAGCCGCCAAAGCCCGAGTCGCCGACCATGAGGCCCTTTGTACGCTCGGCGATGGATGCGTCGGTGCGAGCCATGTGCGCTCCCGCGCGGCGCCCGTGGAGGCGCCTCCCGCCTGGCCTCTCGTGGCACAACGCCCGCCCAACGCCCATGCCAGTCAGGACCGCGTGGCGCTTCGACAGGAGCGCGTGGCGCTTCGCCAGGAGCGCGTGGCGCCTCGACAGGACGACGTGGCGCTTCGTCAGGACCGCGTGGCGCCTCGACAGGACGACGTGGCGCCTCGACAGGACGACGTGGCGCCTCGACAGGACCGCGTGGCGCTTCGTCAGGACGACGTGGCGCTTCGTCAGGACCGCGTGGCGCTTCGTCAGGACGACGTGGCGCTTCGTCAGGACCGCGTGGCGCGGCGATCAGCCGAGCTCGCCGCCGAACGCACCCCCTTGAGCGAGCAACCCCGGTAGCCCGCCGGTATGGAGAAAGAGCACCCGGGCGCCTTTGAGCTCGTCTTTCGCCAGCTCCGTCAGCCCGGCAAACGCCTTTCCTGTGTACACCGGATCGAGGATCAGCCCCGAGAGCCGGGCCACCTCGAGGATCACCCTCCGCTGCTCCGGCGTGGAGACCGCGTACGCCGGCCCTTTGGCCCGATCGTCGACAATCAGCTTCGCCGCGCCGGTGAGGCTCGGATCGATCGCCCGCGATTCGCCGATGATCCTGGCGATCACCTGCTCGAACGTCGGCACGTCGTCGCACACGGCCATGGCGCGTACCTCGGTGGCGACGCCGTGAGCGGCGGCGCCCAGGACCACGCCGGCGGCGGTCCCGCCGGAGCCACAGGCGTGGACGATGGCGTCAAAGGGCTTTCCGTCGGCCATCCCCTGATCGAGCTGGCGGCGGATTTCGGCCATTGCCTCGACGTAGCCGAGGGAGCCTGTGCCGTTCGAGCCGCCCTCGGGGATCACATAAGGCCTCTTCCCGGCGGAGCGCAGCTCGTCGGCGGCGGCGGCCATGACGGTGTTGCGGTCGCGGTAGGTGGCGGGGGTGATCAAGCGGATCTCGGCGCCGACCAGCCGGTCGAGGAGCACGTTGCCTTCGAGAGGGGCCTTGTTTGGATCGAGGTCCGGATCGGTGGTGCGGAGGAAGAGCACCGCGTGGAGGCCGAGGGAGGCGCCGAGCAAGGCGGTGGCGCGGGCGTGATTCGACTGGAGGCCGCCGCAGGTGATCAGCGTATCGGCCCCTTCGGCGACGGCGGCGGCGAGGAGGTATTCGAGCTTGCGGATCTTGTTCCCCGCCTCGGCGCCGCCGGTCATGTCGTCGCGCTTGATCCAGAGATCGAGCCCGAGGGAGCGGGCGAGGCGCTCGGGGCGTTGCAGCGGGGTCGGGAGGTGGGCGAGGGGGAGGCGGTTGATCATCTCAGCCGACCTCGATCAGGCGGGCGCCGCTCTCCACGGTTTGCCCAGGAGTGACGTGGATCTTGAGGACCTTGCCGTCGCGGCCACTGGCGAGCTCGTTCTCCATTTTCATGGCCTCGACGACGATGAGCGGGTGACCGGCGGTGATCTCGTCGCCCTCGGCGACGAGAATCTTGAGCACGCGGCCGGGCATGGGGGAGACGAGGGTGCCGTCGCCGGGGCCGCCGCTCTTGGCGCCAAGGGCCGCAGAGAGAGTGCGCATGCGCTCGCTCTCGACCTTGGCGTAGAAGCGGTGGCCGTGGGCGATGACGCCGACGCCGGGAGGATCGCCCGCCTCCATGCAGATATCGACGACGCGGTTGTCGACGCGCATCGCCGAGAATCGGGACTGGGTGCCGGGATCGGCGTCGATCCGCTTGCCTTGTGCCGAGACGATGAGCTCGCCCGTGGGGAGGTGATCGAGGTCCACGGCGATCTCGTCGCCGGAGGGGAAGGTTACGAAGTAGCGCATCGACTTTTTCGGATCACTCCTTGGCTGCGTCATCGGGGGGGATGAGGGCGCAGCGACCTTCGAAGCAACCGCAGCGGTTGGCGTCGGCGGTCTCGCAACCCAGCATCATCGTGCATATGGTGTCTGGCCTCTTGGGCTTGCTCTTGGCCGCGGCGACACAGGCCGTGGCGTGACACGGATCCGAAGGGCCGCAGTCCACGTCGGTCTTGCAGGTGTCGTCGCTCTTCTTCGGTGCCGGGAGGTGGCAAGCGCGATGGGTCGGATTGGGCGGAGTGCCACCCGGGTTTCCAGCCGGAGGACTGGCGACCACCGACGCAGGAGGCGGCGCGCCTTCGCCCGGGGATCCAGGGACCTGACCGGGGAGCGTCACGAGCTCGGGCATGGTCTGCGGCGGGGAGGCGGCGGTGACGCACGCCCCGAGGCCAAGGGCCACGGAGGCGAGCGCGAGAATTGAATGGATGCTCTTCATGACGGGGGAACTCCTCGGGGGGCGATCAGAACTGGAGCCCGAGAGAGAGGTTGACAAGGTACTGGTTGGAGAGGCCAATGCCCGCCGCGCTGTCGAAGGCGTGGCCGGGAAAGAGAACACCGCCCTCGACGCCGGCTTGCACTGTCGCTGTCGTGTCGACTGGGATGCGCACGCTGGCGCCGCTATCGAGCTCGAGGCCGAGATCGTGGCGGCGCGTCTCGCCGCCGTCGTAATTGGCGACGTTGCCGAGCACGGCATAGTGGTAAGGGTCGACGAGATCGGCCGTCGTCTGGGCGACGAGTACACCTGTCTTGATGTCGAGCCAGCGCCGCGGGCGGAAGATCGCCCGCAGGTTGAGGTACTGCGCGCCGAAGACCGCGCCCCGGGAGGGCAGGAGCCCGAGGCCCGGCGCCGGGCGGTTGACGATGTCAGGATCCTGGGCGATGGTGACGGCGCGCGCGGTCTTCCAGGCCAGGACCTGATTGAAGAGCACGAGGCCGACGCGGTGATTGGCGTCGAAGGTGAAGCGCTTGTTCACCCCGTCGCCGGGATCGGCGTCCCCCGAGGCATAGCCGGCCTCGACCTCGCCCACCATGTCGCCCCAGGCGTCTTTGCCGCTGCCGTTGACGTGGACCGCGCCGAGCAGGGCCGCGGCGCCGAACGAGCGGATGACCTCGTCGTCGCGGGTGGCCGTGGGATCGAGGGGGCGCGTGTAGGCCCCGCGGACGAAGCTGGTGGAGCCGAGGGCGAGCGCGGCCTCGAGCTGGCCATAGGCGAACGAGGTCGAGCCCTTGACGGGGACGTTGAACCTGGCTGTCCAGTCGAGGACACCCACGGTGAGGCGGTCCGTGTACGGAGTGTATTGATCGAGGACCTCGCGATCGCGCTCCTGATGGCGAATGACCCCATAGAAGCCGATCTCGGCCGGCTTGGTCGTGTAGAGAAGCGCCAGGACGCCCTGAAAGGCGCGGTCGTGGTCCAGGACGAGGTCGGCCGTCTGGTCCTGGAAGATGACGTCGCCCGCGATCACGACGCTGAAGGGAGTGCCTTTGCCGAAGGGCGTCGCGGCAAAGAGCAAACGCTCGGAGAGGGTACCGCGCTGGTAGTCTCCGAACATGGATGGATGATCCCCGTCGTTGGCGAGGAGCCCCATGCCCCAGTGCGAGCCCTGCTGACCGACGCGGAACATGCCAATGGGGGAGTCGTACTGGAAATACAGCCAGCGCGGGTGAACCTCGGCCCACCTGGCCTCGGAGAGCGAATCGCGCGCGGCGTCGACGTAACGGGTGGTGTCGCCCACGATCAGGCCGCGCGGGACGTCGATCTGGGTGACGAGGGAGATCTTGTCCTTGAAGGAGAACCGACCTTCGATGCGGAGCCAGTGATAGAGATACTGATTCTGCCCGAGCGAGGTGGCCTCGGGGCGGCGGATCGGCGCCTCGAGGCGGAGATCGCTCATCGCGCGGTAGCGGAGCTGGTATTCGCCGCGGAAGCTGAACGAGATGCCTTCGGGGTTCGGCGGGCGAAGCGCCTTGCGGCCGGTGTCGAGGACGTAGGCGTCCGAGAATTCGAGCGCGTCTTCGGGGACGGGGTGGCCTTCGACGTCGTTCTCGAGGTTGCCCTCCGCGGGCGCCGGGGTGGCAAGCGCGGGGACCGACAGGGCGAGTGCGGCCGTGAGCGAGGCGGCAGCGATCGGGCGCATCGAGGGGTGGGGCTCCTTCACGTCCCGCAAGGGGCGGGCGGCGGAAGGATAGGCGAAAGGTCGCGAAGACGGTCCTGAAATCGCCTGGAGCCGCTCGCGCTGTCGCTCCGCGCGCGACCGCGCTAGCGTCGCCGCGACATGCGCAAAAGCGACGCTCCTCTGCTCCTCGGACGCCCTCTTTCTCTCGACGATCTCGCGGCGGTCGCGCGGGATCGCCGGCCCGTCGGCCTCTGCCCCGAGGCGCGGACGCGGGCCTTGGCGTCGCGTCGCGCGATCGACGCCATCGTGGAAGGAGGCGACGAAGCGCCCGCGGTCTACGGCGTGAACACCGGCTTCGGCGCGCTCGCGGAGACGCGGATCCCGGAGGGCGACGTGCGCGCGCTGCAGCGCAACCTGGTGCGGAGCCACGCCTGCGGGGTCGGCCCGGACCTCGGCGAGGCCGAAGTGCGGGCGATGATGGTGCTGCGCGCCCAGGTGATCGCCCTGGGCTTCTCCGGCGTGCGCGCCGAGGTGATCGACGCGCTGATCGGGATGATCAACGCCGGGGTTCACCCGCGGATCCCGGCGCAGGGATCGGTGGGCGCCTCGGGGGATCTGGCCCCGCTGGCGCACCTGGCGCTGGTGCTGATCGGCGAGGGCGAGGCCACGTTCGCGGGGCGTCGCATGGCCGGGGGAGAGGCGCTGTACGAGGCCAAGCTCACGCCAATCGAGCTTCAGGCGAAAGAAGGGCTGGCGCTGATCAACGGGACTCAATACATGACGGCGCTCGGCGCCCTCGCGCTGGTGGACGCGGCCAGCCTGGCGACCGTGGCCGACATCGCAGGATCGATGAGCCTGGAGGCCTTGAAAGGGTCGAAGCGGCCGTTCGACGATCGCTTGATGGCGGTGCGCGCCCACCCCGGGCAAGCGGCCTGCGCCGCCAACCTGCGCGCGCTCCTCCGCGAGAGCGAGATCATGGAAAGCCACGTGGGCTGCGGCAAAGTGCAGGATCCCTACTCGCTCCGGTGCATGCCGCAGGTGCACGGCGCGACGCGCGACGCCCTCACCTGGGCGACCGAGGTGGTCGGGCGGGAGATCAACAGCGTCACCGACAACCCGACAGTGTTCCTGCTCGAGGACGGCGGGGCGGATCTGATCTCGGGCGGTAACTTCCACGGGCAGCCGGTGGCGCTGGCGATGGATCTGGCGGCCATCGCCGTGGCGGAGCTGGCCAACATCAGCGAGCGGCGGGTGGAGCAGCTCGTGAATCCGATGCTGTCGAGCGGCCTGACGCCCTTCCTGGCGCCGAACAGCGGCCTCCATTCGGGGTTCATGATCGCCCAGGTCGCGAGCGCCTCGCTGGTGAGCGAGAACAAGGTGCTTTGCCATCCGTCGAGCGTGGACTCCATCCCTTCGAGCGCCGGCCGCGAAGATCACGTGAGCATGGGGAGCATCGGGGCGCGCAAGCTCGGGCAGGTGATCGCCAACGTGCGGGCGTCGCTGGCGATCGAGCTGATCACCGCGGCGGCCGGGGTGGATCAGCGGAGGCCCTTGAAGGCGAGCCGGGGAGTGGTGGCGGCGCTGGGCGCGGTGCGCGCGGTGGTGGGAGAGATGGTGGAGGACCGGCCGCTCTACCTGGACATCGAGGCTGCGCGCAAGCTGATCGAGCGTCGGGCGCTGATCGCTGTCGTGGAAGCGGCGGTGGGCGAGCTGCTGTAGAGAGGCACTCTCACGGCAGCTCGCGAGGCCCGGTCAGAACGCGCCGCCGACGTTCGCCAGCAGGCTCCAGACGCTGCCGCTCGTGGCCGCCGTGCTCGTGATCTGGCCTTTGTGGCTGAGATCATCGAAGAACGCCGGCCTGAGGTTGAAGCGCGCGCCCGCCTTGATGTTCTGGGTGATCAGGCGCTCGGCCCCCAGCGCGACAGGCAGGGTGACCGCCGCCCCGTCCCCGCCGGGGCCGGCGTACCCCACGTACCCGATGCCGCCGGCCAGGTACGGTTGCACAAAGAACTGATCGGCGCGGAGGAGGTTGTAGCGGAGATCGGCGTCGACCGCGGTGTAGACGAGCGATCCAGTCTGGTCCGAGCGCCGGTTGACGCTGCCCGTGTAGTTGCCTTCGACGGCGAAGCGCTCATTGATGCTCGCCGTGACCCGGGCATTCCACGCGGGGCCCACGGCCGCTGTGCCAGAGATGTAGCCGAGCACGCCCGCGCCGCCTTCGAACGAGAGAGTCGGCTGGAGGTGCGGGGGAATGATCGGGCGATCGGCCGGCGGCGGGCCAGCGGGCGAGCGCGGCGTTCCTTCGGGCGGGGGAAGAGGTTGGTTGGGGTTGGCGCTGCGCCCCTGCTGAGCCAGCGCGGGGACGGTCGCCGCCATCCCTGCGGCGACCAGGCCAGCCGCGACCATTCTTCGCATCCTCATCGAATCCTCCGTCCGCCGGGCGGTGTGCTGGTAGTGCGTTCGACTCGAACGTCAGCTGTGCATCGGGTAGGCCAGGGGAGGTGTGCACGAAATGACAGCCGAGCGGGCCGATCGGCGTGTCGGGCGCGTCACCGCGAAACCAGCGGCGGGCTGGGCAGTAGTGGATCCCGCGAGCTGGCCGGGCGTATCGTGCGGCCGGGCTCGGTGACGTGGGGCCGGCGCCTCGAACGACAGGAGATAGCGGAATCATGAATCGTAGGAGCAGGGGGCGGTTGGATAGCGCGGGGCGCATTTTCGCGCTGGTAGCTCTGGGAGCGCTGGGCGTGGGCCTGGTCGGGACCGCTGGGTGCGAGGACAAACCCGCGGCGCCCACGACGGTGATCGCGCCGGTAAGCTCGGCGCTGGCGCCGGTCAAGGCGGCGGCGATGGGCGCGGTCAAGCTCACCGTCGACAAGGCGCCGAGCAAGATCGACTTCATGATGGAGGCGCCGAAGGAGAAGATCCACGGCAAGGTCACCGACGCGACCAGCGGCGAGCTTAACGTCGATCCGAACGATCTGACGAAGTCCACCGGACTCCTCACCATCGACATCAGCAGCCTGGAGATCTTCCAGGCGGTGGCCGATGAAAAAGACGGGAAGTTCAGCGAGGAGAAGAAGTCTGACGCCCAGAACAAGCACGCCCGCACCTGGCTCGAGATCTCCGACGACGCGCCCGCCAAGGAGCGCGCGGACAACGCCAGGGTCCAGTTCGCGATCAAGTCAATCGACGTGACCGGCGAGAAGAGCCTGGCGAAGATGACAGGGCCCGAGCGCAAGGTGATGCTCGTGGCCAAGGGCGAGTTCCTCCTTCACGGGCACAAGGCCGAGAAGACGACGACGCTCGACGCGACGTTCAAGTTCGACGGCGACAGGCTCGTGAGCGTGCTTGTGAAGAGCGCCAAGCCGATCGCGGTGGACCTGGCCGAGTTCGACGTGAAGCCGCGCGACGCCTTCGGGCGCTTCGCCGCCAAGACGCTCGATGTACTCGCGCCGAAGGTCAACAAGGAGGCGCTGGTCTCCGTCGATTTCACCGCCAAGGCCTCGCCCTGATCGAAGAGAGCCGCCGTGGCCGGCTCGCGCGTCTCTTTCGAGACGCGTTGCGGCCGTGATGAAACCAATTCAAGAGTCGCGCGTAGACGAGCCCAACCAGGGGACACCAGGAGAATTTGCCATGAAGAGCCTCTACGAAACCCTCGCCGTGCTCGGCGCCGGCGCTGTCCTGCTCACGGGCTGCGGCGCTGCCCCCGCGCCGGTGAACGCAGCGGAGGTCCCCGCCGCGTCGGAGACCAAGGCGGTCGACGCCCTGGCCGCCTCCCCGACCGAGGGAAAGACGGGCGACGCCGCCGCCGCCGCGACGGTGGACGGGGCGAAGTCGCCCGCGGATATGAAGGCCGCGACTACGGCGGGCGCTTCTACGGCCAAGCCCGCCGCGGGCGCCCCGGGGAAGAAGACGGGGAAGAAGACCGACGCGAAGAAGACGGGCGCCAACGGGAGCTGCGGCGAAGGCACCTGCGGCTGATTCGTCGCGTTGATCGTCGCGCACAGCCCCGTTCCAGCGCGTTCAGGTGGAGGGCACGATGTTGACCACCGGAAGCATCGACGGCGTCGGGCTGGGCCTGCGCTTCGCATTCCTCGACGAAGTGATTGAAGCGATCGACGAGGGGAGGCGGCTCCCCGGCGTCGCCTTCTTCGAGGTCTCTCCAGAGAATCACATGCGCCGCGGCGGGCACGTCCCCGCCGCGTAGGATCGCGTGGCGGAGAGCTATCGCTTCCTCACGCACGGGCTCACGCTCTCGATCGGGGGGCTCGACCCGTTCGATGCGGCCTACCTGGCCGAGCTTCGACGCTTTATCGATCGCACGCGGACGCCGTTCCATTCGGATCATCTCTGCTTCTCCGAAGCGGGCGGGCGGATGCTCCACGATCTGCTCCCGCTGCCCTTGACGCGGGCCTCGGCGATCCACGCGGCGACCCGCATTCGCGAGGCCCAGGATCGCCTCGGGGTGCCGCTGGCGATCGAGAACATCACCCGTTATTTCGTGCCCGGGGAGCGCTCGATGGATGAAGCGGATTTTCTCACCGAGGTGCTGGAGCGCAGCGACGCTGCGCTCTTGCTCGACGTCAACAACGTCTGGGTCAACGCGACCAACGACGGGTTCGACGCGCTCGCGTTCCTGCAACGGTTGCCGCTCGATCGCGTGGTCCAGCTCCACGTCGCGGGGCACGACCGAAGCGAGGAGCACGGGCTGGTGATCGACACGCACGGGGCCGACATGATCGATCCGGTGCTCGATCTCTGCGCGTGGGTGATCGAGCGGACGGGGCCGCTCCCGGTGGTGCTGGAGCGCGATCATCGGATCCCGCCGCTCCCGGAGCTGCTGATCGAGCTCGCCCGGGTCGAGGCGGCGTACGCGCGCGGGCTCGCGGCGCGCGAGGCGACGCATGGAACCTGAAGACGCCGCCCGCTTCCCCGCGCTGCTCGGCGCGGTCGCGAGCCTGGTGCGCGCGCCGGGCGTCGAGGCGCGGATCGCCCTGGATCCAAGGGGTTTCTTCGTCGAAGGCGGCCTCGGTGCGGCCGACGCGGCGAGCCTCGCGGCCGTGGGAGAGCGGCGGCTCCTCGTCTACCGCAAGCTCATTCGTCGCGGCCTCGCAGGGGCGATCCGGCTGGAGATCCCGCGCACGGCGGCTCGCCTCGGCGAGGCCTTCGAGGCGTGGGTCGAGCGCTTCATCGACGAGGAGGCGCCGCGCTCGCACTACCTCCGCGACGTGGCCTTCGAGCTCGTGGCCTGGGTAAGGCCGCGCTGGGCCGAGGACGCGAATGTGCCGGCGTATCTCGGCGATCTCGCGCGGCACGAGCTCACCGGGTTCGAGGTCGGGAGCGCCGAAGACTCGCGCGGCGCGACGGGGATCGATCTCGATCTCGACGTGCCCGCGCGCTTCCACGCCTCGGTGCGGCTCGCGCGCTACGAGCACGCCGTGCACCGGCTCCTCGCCGACGAGGCCGCGCGCGACGTGCCCGCGCGCGAGCCCACGGCGCTCCTTGCGTACCGCGACGCCGAGCTCGAGGTCCGCTACCTCGAGCTGAGCCCGCTCGCGGCGGCGATCCTCGATCGCCTCCTGCTCGGCGAGACGCTGCGTTCCGCCGTGGTGGGCGCGTCGTCCTCGCTGGGCGAGGCGCTCGGCCCCGAGGTGCTGGCCAGCACGGCGCGGCTCCTCGACGGTCTCGCCCAGCGCGGCGCCCTGCTCGGGGGCGCGCCATGAGCGAGAAGATCTGCCCGGCTATGCTCTACCCCGGGCCTTCGAAGATGCTAACGTCGCCCCGCTTTCGCCCCGTGCCATGGACGAGTCGCTCCTCAACACCGCCATGGACCGCTACGCCTGCGGCGACGCCCAGGCCTTCTCGGCGCTGCATCAGGCCCTCTACCCGCGGCTGCTCGCGTACCTCGCGCGTATGAGCGGCTCCACCGTGCTCGCCGACGATCTGCTCCAGGAGACGTTCCTGCGCATCCACCGCGCGCGGTCCACCTTCGCGGCGGGCGGCGCGGTGATCCCCTGGGCGTACGCCATCGCGCGCAACGTGCACATCGATCACGCGCGCTCGGCGAAGCTCCGCGTGACGGAGCGGCTCCCCAGCGATCCTGGATCCGAGACGGTCGATCGCGGCGGCGCCGACGCCGAGTCCGCGGCGATCGCAGCAGAAGCGGCGCTCGCCGTCGAGCGCGTGCTGGCGCGGATCCCCGCCTCGCAGCGCGACGCCTTCGTGTTGATTCGCTACGAGGGGCTGAGCGTGCAGGACGCCGCGGCGATCCTCGGCACCACGCCGACGGCGGTGAAGCTCCGCGCCTTCCGCGCCTACGAGGCCCTGCGCGCCGAGCTGGAAGAGCTCAAGCGCGAGGCCCCGGGGCGCCCGAGCAAGGGCCGCGCTCGAGCCGAAGGAGGCGCCGATGGCCGCTCCTGATCCCTTCTCTCTCGAAAACTTCGGATCGATCCCCGATCCAGCCCGCGGCGTGGCCTCTCGCCCCACGCCGTCGCCCTCGCCGCCGGGCGCGCCCTCGCCGACGCGGGCGGAGCGCCGTCGTCGCACCCTCATCGCCGCGCTCTTCGGCGTCGCCTGGCTCATCTTCCTCGTGTGGCGCCTCGGCCTGCGCGCGAACATCGGGGACGCCGGGCTCCTCACCTCGCTGGGCCTGTGGACGCTCGTCAGCGGCGGCGGCCTCGCGCTGGCGTTGCGGCCCAACGCGCGCGGGCTCCCGCCGAGCCTGCGCGTCGTCCAGGTCCTCCTCCTCGCCCTCGCGGCCTTTTACGTCGCCGGTGTCCTCGCGCGGGCCGCCACCGCGCCGACGGTGCCGATCCACTGGACCAACGTGATCGGCTGCCTCTCCTGCGCGCACCTGCTCGCCGCGGGGCCGTTCGTCGTCGCGGCGCTGATCTTCCGCCGCACCTTCCTCTCGTTCCCGGCGTGGCGCGGCGCCATCGTCGGCGCCGCCTGCGGCCTCGGCGGCGCCATCGGTATCCACGCGCACTGCGCGGTGGAGACGGCCTCCCACGTCCTCGTCGCCCACGGCCTGGTGATCGTCATCGCCGCCGCGCTCGGCGCCGCCCTCGGGGCGCGGCAAGGGCGGCTTTGATGCGTTCACGGCCGCATGACGCCCCCGTCCACGTTGTTTTTGGTGCGTCCGAGCGAAATCGGCGATCATGCGGGCCCGAGGTAGCGCCTACCGAGAAGAGACCTGCGCCGCTTCATTCACGGAATCGGGAGCTTTCATGAGCGTGCAGTCGTCTCGTCGCGACCCTCTTGGCATCAGCGGCACACTGATCGCCGACAAATACCGCATCGCCCACGCCGTGGGCGAAGGGGGCTTCAGCGTCGTCTACCTGGCGGAGCACACGATCTGGAGGCAGCCGGTCGCCATCAAGTGCTTCAAGGTGCTCGCCAACGCCCCGGAGGAGCAGCGCGAAGGCCTGCTCGATGGCTTCATCCAGGAGGGCAAGCTCATGGCGTCGCTCTCCAGCCGATCGGCGGCGATCGTCCAGGCGCGCGACGTCGGCACGTTCACGACACCCGACGGCCAGTGGCTCCCGTACATGGTCCTCGAGTGGCTCGACGGGAAGCCGCTCGATTACGTCCTCTACGAAGAGAACCGCGCCGGTTTCCCCTCGCGAGCGATCCACGAAATCCTCGCGCTGCTCGAGCCCGCGGCCGCCGCGCTGGAGATCGCCCACAGCCGAGGCATCGCCCACCGCGACATCAAGCCCGCGAACTTCTTCGTCATGGGCGACCCGCGCGGGATCGAGGCCTACGTCAAGGTGCTTGACTTCGGCATCGCCAAGGTGATGTCCGACCACGCCGCCGTGGCCGCGGCGATGGCGCAGACGGGCACGGAGATCACCGCGTTCACGCCGAACTACGGCGCCCCCGAGCAGTTCAGCCGCATCCACGGCGCCACCGGTCCCTGGACCGACGTCTTCGCGATGGCGTTGATCCTCGTGGAGATGCTCCGCGGCGGCGCGCCCGCGCTCGAGGGGAACGACCTGATCCAGCTCGCGATCGCGAGCCGCGATCCTTCGCGCCGGCCGACGCCGCGCACCTTCGGGATCCCGGTCACCGACGCGGTCGAGCAGGTCTTCGCCGCCGCGCTGGCGACCGCGCCGGGCAACCGCTACCGCACGATGGGGCAGTTCTGGGCCGCCCTCCATCAGGCCGTCTTCCCCGACGCCCCGCCGTGGTCGATGGGGACGACCTCCGGCAACATGGGGGTGCCTCGCATGCCCACCAACCCGTTGCCGCAGGGCCCGCAGTCGATGGTGTCGCCGGGCATGGCGCCGTCGCTCGGCGTGCCGAGCCTGGTCTCGCCGTCGAGCCAGCCCGGCCCGATGTCGATGCCGATGCCGCTCGGAATGATGTCGCAGTCGCCGATGGGCAACTCGGCCGGCATCGCCGCCGCGGGGCCCCCCGCGGTGCGCCCGACGTCGTCCCGCGCGCCCCTCGTGTTCGCGCTCTTCGCGCTGTTCGCCCTCGCGATCGGCGGCATCGGCGCCTTCAAGATGTTCGGCCGCCCGCCCCCCGTCGCCGGCGCGCCCAACGGCCTCTCGTCGGCCGTGGCGATCGATGCTTTGCCGGGCCCATCGGCGTCCGTCGCCATCGCCCCGGCGCGGCGCACCGAGTGCCCACCAGGCACCGTCATCGTCACCGGCGGTCGCTTCTTCATGGGCTCCGACGCGCCCGAGTTCAAGCTCTGGCAGCCCGCGCACAAGGTCACTGTCGACACCTTCTGCATCGACATCTACGAGGTCACCGCCGGGGAGTACAAGACGTGCTCCGACCTGGGCGAGTGCAAGCGCCCCGAGGCGATACCGAATTACCCCAAGGTTGACAGCGTCTCTGTCGAGCAGCACGAGAAGAACAAGGCGATCCAGTCCGACCTCTGCACCTTCGGCAAAGAGGGGCTGGAGAAGCACCCCATCAACTGCGTCTCCTGGACGCTGGCAGACGCCTACTGCAAGGTGCAGAAAAAGCGCCTGCCCACCGAGGCAGAGTGGGAGTACGCCGCGCGCGGCTCCGACGGCCGCAAATACCCCTGGGGGGACGAGGCGGGCGACCAGACCCACATGAACGCCTGCGGGATCGAGTGCAATAAATGGGAGGTCGCCCACGGCATCAAGCCCAGCCCGCGCATGTGGGCTGCCGACGACGGCTTCTTCGGCACCGCCCCTGTCGGCAGCTACCCCAAAGGCAAGACCAAGTTCGGCTCTTACGACTTCATCGGCAACGTGTGGGAGTGGACGGCGGACTGGTTCGAAACCTACAAGGCCGAAGAGGTGGTGAACCCGACCGGCGCCCCCGCCGGCGATCGCAAATCGATCCGCGGCGGCGGCTTCAACGGCGGCACCCAGCTCTGGCTCGATCCGGCGTTCCGCTATCACCAGCTCGCCACGGCGAGCGCGCCCGGGATCGGCTTCCGCTGCGCCAACAGCCTCTAGAGCACCGAACGGGTTGAAATCTGGGCAATTCAACCTGTTCGGTGCTCTAGGACTCCTGACTGGAGCCCTTGACAGACCTTCTCGGTAAAGGAACGGAATGAAGAGCGTCTGCGTATTCTGCGGCGGCAACCCCGGTCGAAACCCCGCCTACCTCGAGGCTGCCCGCGCCTTCGGGGAGCAGCTCGCTCGCAACGGCCTCGAGCTCGTCTATGGCGGCGCGCAGGTGGGGTTGATGGGCGCCGTCGCCGACGCCACGCTCGTCCACGGGGGCGAAGTCTTCGGGGTGATCCCCGAGTTCATTGCCGCCCGCGAGATCGCCCACCTCGGCGTCACCAAGCTCGAGGTCGTCTCCTCGATGCACGAGCGCAAAGCGAAGATGGCCGCGCGCGCCGACGCCTTCGTCGCGCTCCCCGGCGGCTACGGCACCCTCGACGAGATCTTCGAGATCCTCACCTGGTCGCAGCTCGGGCTCCACCGCAAGCCCTGCGCGGTGCTCAACGTCGCGGGCTACTTCGACGGCCTGCTCACGTTCCTCGATCACGCCGCGGAGGAGCAGCTCCTGCGCCCCGAGTACCGCGCCATGCTCCTCGTCGAGAGCGATCCAGCGCGCCTCGTCGCGCGCCTCCGCGACCACCAGCCGCCCGTGGTCGAGGTGTGGCTCAAGCCGGGTCAGACGTGACGCTGGGGTGAGCGGGGCCGCGCGGTCGCATCGACCAGCGCGCCACCGCGACACCGATCGCCGAGCCGAGCAGCGATCCCACGAGCACATCGCTCGGGTAGTGCACGCCGAGCACGCAGCGCGACCAGGCGACGATCATCGCGTAGATCAGCGCCGCGGCGCCCCAGCGCGGCACCCGCACGGCAGCGAAGGCGGCAAAAGCAAACGAGCCCGCAGCGTGACCGCTCGGGAACGAGTGCCCGCCCGGCGACGGGATGTCGATCGCCGCGCACCAGGTGAGCGCATCGCACGGGCGCACGCGGCCGACGATCTGCTTGATCAACGAAACAGCGCCGCTGCTGAGCACCACCGCGGTGAGCAACCACAGCGACACGGCGCGCGTGGCGCGCTGGATCAACAAAGGGATGAGCAGCAGCAGCGCCCACCCGCCGCCGACGATCGTGAAGAAGTGAAAGAGCGGCACAGCCACCCGCGGCTGCCCGTGCGCGACGCGGAGGATGGCCTCATCGAAGGCTTGCGCGGCTGGGAACCAGGCCATGATCGTTTCTTACTTGTATCCGCACCGCGCCCGAAAGGGATTAGCCTCACGTCGTGCCCGTCCCCGACTCTCTGGTGAACGATCCGGCCGTCGCGGGCCCCCTCGGCTCGCTCGCGCTGTCTCACGTGCGCGCCGGCAGCTCGTCGCTCGCGCTCCGCGCCATCCGCTGGCACGAGGGCCTCATCCGGCTCGGGGTCGTGCTCCCGTTCATGCTCGTGCATGACGTCGGCCTCCTCTTCGCGGCGCCGCGCGAGCAGCTCGAGCTCGGCCCGCGCGTCAGCGGCCAGATCCTCGGCGCGCGCCTCCGCGACGGCGCCCGCCTCTCGGACATGTACCGCGCCGTGCTCGAAGAGCTGGGCGAGAGCGAGGCCGCGCGCCGCGCCGCCCAGCTCAAGATGTCCGACGATCTGCTGATCGTCGTTCTCTCCCGCGTCCTCGGCACCATCGCCGCGCGCACCGGCACCGCGCCCGCGTACCGCGCCTCGATCCCCGTCGACGCCTCGCTCTTCGACGGCCTCGAGCCGCAGCTCCCGCACCTCTTCGGCGTGACCCGACGCGACTTCGAAGGCGCGACGCTGACCGCGCTCGAAGCCGGCCGCCTCTTCGTCCTCACGATGTCCGACGCGCTCGATCTCGACACCCTGCGCCTCTTCGGAATGCTCGGATCCGAGGCCTCCGCCGGCGCCTTCGCCCAGGTCGATCTCCTCGCCGCCCTCGATTCGCCCGAGGCCAACGACATCGTCAACTTCTCGCTCGAGATCCTCCCGAGCGTGCTCGAAACCAAGACGCGCGCCGCCTCCGGCACCAGCGCCTCGTTCGGCTACTCGGGCCTCGGCACGCGCGGCTCGATCGACAGCATGGTCCTGACCGAGCTCGCCTGGGACGACCTCGAAATGGTCCGCCGCATGGCCGAGAACGAGGTCCTCTACTTCGCCCGCGAGCAGAGCCGCGACGAGCAGAAGCGCATCCATTACCTGCTGATCGACGCCTCGGCCTCGATGCGCGGCGACCGCCAAACCTTCGCCCGCGGCATGGCGATCGCGACCGGCAAGAAGCTCCTCCTCGAAGGCGAAGACGTGGCCTTCCGCTTCTTCGACTCGCGCATGTACGAGCTCCAGCGCGCCCGCAACGGCCAGCTCCCGACAGCGCACCTGCTCTCCTTCAAGGGCGAACACGGCCGCAACCCCGCCCGCGTCTTCGCCGAGCTCGCCAACGACCTCGAGATGAGCCGCCACCACGATCCACGCTCGCCGGTGGTCCACCTCTTCACGCACGCCGCGCTTTATATTCCGAGGGAAATGGTGCAAGCGGTGACCGCGCTCGCCCACCTCGCCGCGGTGTTCATCTTGCCGTCGGGCGGCAAGCTCGACCTCGACTATCTGGATCTGCTCAATGCCCACTGGGTCGTTGATCACGCGACGCTGGCCCACGGCGCGGCCCGCGCTGACGCGGCGAAATCGATCCTGGGCGAGACGGATACGGCCCATCGCCGCGCGGGCGACTCCGAGGCACCGCAGAGCCTGCGCGGGCCGGAGAGTCTGCGCGGAGGGGCGAAGTCGCGGCGCGCCGGGAGCGGGACGCCGTCGACGCGGCCGCCGCCGAGCTATTGAGACACCTATTCTCGTTCTGGGCGCGGGCGCGGAGATTGGATTGGAACGAGGCTGAAACTGGGCCACAGGCGCTGATCATGCGAGGGTGCGCCTCGTGCTCCGCAACCGCTTCGATCAGGCCGTGAAGGACCTCTGTCGCGAGTCTCTCGAGCCGGATGGAACCTTCGAATCCGACGCGGAAGCGACCCCGACCACGCAGCGGATCGACGGCTAGTTCCTCCCCGATCCGTCACGCGAGCCGACCCGCAATCGCTTCGGCCTCTTCGGTCAGATCACGCGATGCCTGCACCCTCGAGCCGTTCCACGCGACACCGGACGGCGAAGAGGTGGGCGAGTGCATCCGCAAGCTGTGGAACTTCCGTCATGTCCTGTCCCTGCGAAAATCCGCGCCGGTACTCCCCCGATTGTGGATCCTCTCCTCGGGGCGCCTGGACAGCGGCATCGAGGACTTTGGCTTCCGACACAGCGAAGGCGAAGCGCCGGGCACGTACGTGACGCCGACCCGGCTCTACACCGGGCTCGTGGTCATCAGCGAACTGCTGGAGACGCGCGAGACCCTGCTCCTTCGCCCGATGGGGGCCGGCCGCACCTTGCAGCGGGCCATCGCGGAGCTGAAGAGGTTGCCGCGCGAATCTCCCGAGAGTGCCGTCGCGCTGCCGGTCCTGCTGCGCTACCGGCTCGAAGTGCCCAGCGATCCAGCGAAGCGGACGAACGACGATGAGGAGTTCCTGATGAGCACGCACGAGATCGTGGAAGCCTGGAAGCGCGAGCAACGGCAGGCCGGCATCCAGGAGGGCCGGCAGGAGGGCCTGCAGGAGGGCCGGCAGGAGGGCCGGCAGGAGGCGATGCTCGATCTCTACGAGGTCCGCTTTGGCGTCGTGCCGAAGGATCTCGCGGCCATCATCCGTGCCACCCACGACGCCGCCACGCTGCGCGCGTGGTTCAAGCTCGCAGGCACCGGCACCGCCGAAGAAGTCGCGGCGCGCCTGCGCGGGCATCGCGCGAGCTGAGCCGAAGTACAGCGGCTCGCGCCGGTCCATCGAGAGACCATCGCGCTCCGTGCGGGCCTACTCCGTCCGCACGATCACATGGAAGCCAAAGTCGCTCTCCACCACATCGGAGAGCTGACCGACGTCGAGCTCGAAGGCCGCATCGGCGAAGGGCGGAACGACATCGCCGCGCTCGACCGATCCTAGCGACCCCTCGCGTGAGGCCGCTCCCGGCTCCTCGCTGTACTCGCTCACGATCTTGCCGAACTCTGCGCCGCCGCGGAGCTTGTCGCGCGCCTCGATCGCCCGGAGGCACGCCTGCTCGCGCGATCGCGCGGTCGCGGGCTTCGCGCCTTTGGCGCCGTCGTACTTCACGAGCACGTGCTTGGCGGCGATGCGCCCGGGCTCGCTTGCGCGCTTCTCGCGCTTCGCGCCGGCGGCGCGCAGGCAGGCTTCGGCGGGCGTCTCTGCAGCGACGGGCGCGGCCTTCGCAAGCGCCGCAGGGGCGGGGCCGCAGGCGGGGAGAGAGAGCAGGGCGATGGAGAGAAGGAGGGCGCGGCGCATCGCGGCGAGAGTACCTCTCCCGTCGAGGCGCGCGCCAGATACTCGGGATGAGGGACACAGGGATCCGGCTCCAGCGCATCGCCCTGCGCCGTCGTTTTTTCGAGGCCTACGACGACGAAATCGCGCGGCGCTTGCGCGCCTGTAGAGCCCGCTCGGACTTCCGCTCCCGGGCCTCACGTGAGATTGTTCACGCGTGACCGTTTCGCCGACAGCTCCGCTCGACCCCGCCTGGCTCGAAGGGTCCCTCACCGAGTGCGAGGCCTGCCACCAGCCCATCGCTGTTCCGCGCGGCGAAGAGGCAACGAAATGCGCCTATTGCGGCGCCTCATCAGCCTTGCCGCCGCCCGGCCCTCGGGACGATTCTCCCGACGAAGGCGAGCCCCTGCTCTTCGATCTCCGCCGCGTGCCGGCTGGCCTGGAGGATCTCGGCGAGCGCCCCGCCGCGCCTCGGCTTCCCACGCTGCGTCGCGCCTGGGAAGAGACGAAGTCTGCGCTCGCCGGCCCGCATTCCGCGACGGATGAGTTTCGCGCTGCCTGGCTCGCGGCCACGCTCGCGCGCATCCACGGGGCGACCGGCGACGCGGTGCGCGAGCGCGCGGTGCTCGAAGCGGTGCTCTCGCTCCTCACGATACCTGCCTATCAAGCCCTCGCGGTCGCCCGCCTTTCGCGTGCCGCGGCGCTCGCCGGGCGCCTCGAGCTCGCGGATCAATGGCTGTCACACGCGCCCGCGCCCACCGGGATCGTCGAGGTCGACAGCGACGTTGCCGTGGCCCGCGCGCTGCTCTTGCTGAAGCAAGGCCGTACCGCCGAGGTGCTCGCGCTCCTCGGCGAGGACGACGAGGGAAGCGCTCTTGCAGGCCTGGCGCGTCCCTTTGCCGATCTGGTGCGCATCGACGCGCTGGAGCGCAGCGGGCGTGGCTATCCGGCGTACGTGCTTTATCGCAAGGCGCTCCGCGTTCACGGGGCGATCCCCCTCCAGGGGCTCGTGATGTATTATCGTCTTGGCGTGAAGACGCGCCGGTGGATCCTCGCCACGGGAGCTGCGGTGATCGTCGTCATCCTCGCGCTGCTCACCCTGGCCTGGCGGCTCGCCACCGATCGCAGGTGAGCGCCAGGTCTGCGTTCATGACGATTCGGCCTCCGGGGAGACGGCGTGGAGGAGAAGGGTCGTGTACGCGGCGTCGCGGACGTCTTCATTGTCGTCCCGAAGACGACGAGTCAATCGGGCGAAGATGTCGTCATTCCTGTAGTCCGGCTCGAGCGTTCCAAGCACCAGGGCCGCTTGTGCGCGCACCTCGCTACCGCTCCTGGGAAGGTCATACCAGGGCAATGTGGCGTACTCCAGCCCCTCCAGCGTCACCGCGATCGCCTGCCGGCTCACGCTCGCATCGCGGTCGTTGATCAAGAGCGCAGCGGCCTCGAGACGATCCGGCCAATTCTCTTCCCCGCGCGCATCCTCGAGCAGCCCTCGGAGGACGGGGAGCAGCTCGGGTGGCGCTCCGCCCGGCATGGCAAGGATGGCCCAGGCCGCTCCCTTCCTCGCGGGCCAAGCAGGGGAGTGAAGCATCGCCACGACTCGCGCGAGCAGCGCTGGCTCCCGGGCGAGGAGCGGGGCGTACGCTGCGGCGAGGCGACGACGGATAACATCACAGAATTGATCCTGGATATCCACCAGACCAAGCCAATCAAGGAACCAACCACGTGACAGCCCCGGTATGACCACCCCGCGCGAGCTTTGCCAGCCCGGTCAACGCTTCGCCGCGCACCACGGGGACCTCGCCGTCCGCGAGCGCCGTCAATCGGTGCGTCAACTCGTCCAGCAGCCCTCGATCGAACCCGACGCCATCGGCGGCCATGGCGGCTACCAGCAGGACATCTCGGTGCAAGATCTCCTCGTGCGGGCTCCCGGCGCCGAGTATGTTGCGCCCGAGATCGCTCACCAGCTTCAACTGTCCTTCGATGAGCCCGAGCTGCCCCGCACACAGCAAGAGCGGCTCCCACCACCGCGGACGGTGCAGGTTCTCCTTCAGGATCGCCCAACGCTCCTCCGGCTCCATCCGCGCCAGCGATCGCCCCGCGAAGTCCTCCTGGTCAATCAGGGAGCCGGCCGCGAGGTCCCGGTCGAAGAGCGCGGGCTCGCTCCCGGTGCTGCCTGCAAGGAAGACGGGCATCATCGAGCAAAGTTATCCCGGTCGAGCCCTGTGCGCGGATCATTTTCTTGCGCTCGCGTGATGATGACGGCCATTGTTCCCCGATGGACCGCCTCCGCCAGGATGACCTCGACCGCGCGCGTCGCACGCCCGTCGAGGAGCGCGCGCGCCAGACGCTCGAGATGATGGCCACCGGGATCCGGCTCCAGCGCATCGCCCTGCGCCGCCGTTTTCCCGAGGCCTCCGACGACGAAATCGAGCGGCGCTTGCGCGCCTGGCTGGCCCGCGATGGCTGACGCCGGCCCGGAGGACGTCCTGGGGGATATCGCGGCCCATCTTGCTCAGCTCGGTCGCCCGTTTGCCCTCGTCGGCGGCCTTGCAGTGTCCCTGCGCGCAGAGGTCCGCTTCACGCGCGATGTCGACCTCGCCATCGCCGCGACCGACGATGCCGACGTCGAGCAGCTCGTCCACACCCTTCGAAGCGTGGGCTACTTCCCCGTTGCTACCGTCGAGCACCTCGAGCGTCGTCGGCTATCGACCGTCCGCCTCGCCTCGCCTGCGGGCGTCGTCGTCGATCTGCTCGCGGCGAGCTCGGGTATCGAGGCCGAGGTGGTCGCGCGCGCGACGCGGATCGACTTCGGCGCGATCGGCGAGATCCCCGTCGCGCGCGCCGAAGAGCTCCTCGCCATGAAGGTCCTGTCGATGACCCAGCGCCGCCTTCAGGACAGGATTGATGCGGTCAATCTGGTGCTGATGAACGAGGATCTGGACCTCGACGCGGTGCGCGAAAACCTCGCGGAGATCACCCGCCGCGGCTTCCACCGCGATCAAGATCTGCTCGCGAAGCTCGCCGAGGTTCTGGAGGACGCCGCGTCGCACTGACTCTCGCTGCCCAGCACCGAGATTCTCCAGCGCAAAGTACTTCTCCCGCCTCGCGCGACGGCTCCTTTGCTAGCCTCGGCTCATGCCGCTTGATCTCTCCCTCTTCACCCCGGAAGAGCGCCAAACCTACCAGGAGCTCGGGCGTCGCTTCGAGCCGGAGGGCGCCGTCGCTCAGGCCGATTCGACGCTGCGCGGGCTCCTCCTCGGGACGCGCGAGCTGATGGCGCACGATTTCCTCCTTGAAGACCAGGCGACGTTGCGCGCGGCCCGGAAGCAGCTCGACGAGCTTCACGGCGGCGGCGGCGCCGGTCCGGTGGATCCGGACGACGTGCCGGTGCTCGCGGGGCTGGTGATCACCCTCGCGCGCGAGGCGGACAAGGCTGCGCAGGCGGCGGCCAAGGCTGCTTATGCGAAGTCGCAGAACATGGCGGATCTGGTGCTCGCTCACGAGTTCCGGATGGTGGCGAAGCCGAAGGAGGGGAGCGAGCCTCCACTGAAGCAGGCAGGATCGATGCAAGAGATGTTCGCCCTCGTGGCCGAGAGCGAGAAGCGGGCGCGGGCGTTGCGGGAGCTCCGGCGGGAGCGGGAGCGGGGAGGGAGCGAGCCCGCGTCAACGCCGGGCGAGGACCAGACGGCTGCGCCTTACCGAGCTGCGCCCAAAGGGCGCAAGGCAGGGTCGAAGAAGAAGAGTGACTCCGGTGACTCCGGGCCTCCGGGTCCGTCGCCGGAGCGGATCGCCTGGAGGAGGGAGCGGGACGCGTGCAAGGAGGAGCGGAGAGAGCACGGGCGCTCAGCGCTGAAGTCGGCGGCGATGCTGGGGCTCGGCTTCGGGGGGCTGGTGCTGGCGGCCGATCGGGACAGCGAGCAGCACACCAAAGCCAATTCCAAGCTCGGGGCGATGGGCGCGATCCTCACCCTGGTGGCCTTCTTCGGCCTGACGCGGGCGCTGGTCCGCATCGTGGTGGCCTCGTTCCGGCTCGGGACGATCAGGCGGCGAGAGCCAGGGTTGCGGCGCGCTACGGCGGCGCGGAGGAGGCGCCCGATCGGGTGATCATCACCCACGGCGCGGTCGAGGCGCTCAACCTCTGCTTCGCCGCGACGGCCGCGCTGACGGGGAGCCGCCGCGTCGGGATCGAGACGCCCGGCTACTTCATGCTCGGCCCGATGATCGCGGCGCTCGGGCTCGAGGCGGTGCCGATCCCGCGGACGCGCGAGGGGATCGATCTCGAGCGCCTCCGCCGCGAGTCAGGTCATGACCTGGGTCGCGGTTGATCCACCTGACGAGTTAATGGACCAGGGTCCGCGGGGTCTCGCCAGCGCCGGTTCCCTGATTTGAGCCGCGAAAACAGATGGCACACAACGTGCTCAATGTCTTTGCATGAACTCGTTCACTTGGTATCGGGCGCTGACCTCCGCAACGCTGCTTTCCCTCGCCTCGCTGGCGTCGATGGGCTGTGCCCTGTCGCCGGAGACGGACACCGAGGCGGAAGAGACCTTCAGCAGCGAGTCGGAGGCCATCAGCCCGAACTGGAAGTGCGATGTCGGCCAGCTCGGCACGGCGCGCTGCCAGGCCACCATCGCCGACATCCGCAACCAGGCTGCTGCGGTGGGTCGCGACGGGATCCTCGAGCGCGGGATTGGCTGGCTCGAGGCCGGCGTCATCTACAACCGGAGCGGGTCCTTCCAGGGTTACCGGCGCGATTGCAGCGGCTTCGTGTCGATGGCCTGGGAGTACAAGGACAGCCCCTACACCGGCTTGCTCCCTCCCTTCGTCAACGGCACCTACGCTGTGGAGCTCGGGAGCCTCGATGATCTCGCCCCCGGCGACGCCGTCAACAAGACCTTTCGCAACCCCTACGGCCACGTGATGCTCTTCGCGGGCTGGGCCGCGGCGGACCACAGCCAGCTCTACTTCCTCCACCACTACTCCACCGGGAAGCCGGTCGCGCTCGTGCAGATCGCCCGCGCGGCGCTCGGCGACTTCATCGCGATCCGCTCGTCCAAGGCCGCGGCCCCCACGGCCGCGACGGCCCCCACGCCGGAGACGCCCGTCACCCCGGTGACGCCCCCGAGCGGCTGCGGTGTGATGGTGCCGAATCAGGCCCTCGGCGCCGATCAGTCGGTGTCCTCGTGCGATGGCCGCTTCTCCCTGGTGCAGCAGAGCGACGGCAACCTCGTGCTCTATCAGGCCGGCGGTAAGGCGCTCTGGTCGACGCAGACCAACGGTAGCGCCGGTGAGGTCACCGTGATGCAGGAGGACGGCAACCTCGTGGTCTATGCGCCCGGCGGGAAGCCTGTCTGGTCGTCGGGGACCTCGGGTCACCCGGGCGCGTGGCTCGTGATCCGGGACGACGGTGCCCTGGTGATCGACACGGGTACCGAGCTCATCTGGTGGAACCTGACCGGCGGTCTGTGAGCCTGACAAGGGGGCGCGCTGCCCCCTCATCGTCTCGCCTCCCCCGCCCAGCGTCGTCTTGTGTACGATGCTCGGATGGCTCTTCGTCCCTCGCTCTCCGCGGCTTCTCTCGTCCTGGTCGCCAGCCTCGCCGCCTGCGGTGAGGCCCCGCCCCGGGTCAACGAGCCGAGCGCCCTCACGCCGCCCCTCTCCACCACCAAGTTGCCCGCCGGGGACAAGGACGCGTCGCTCGTCGAAGCGTCGCCGTACCCGCCCGCGGTGTTGATGGGCGACGTCGAGCTTCACTGCACCATCAGCGCCAAGGAGCGCGGCTGCCAGACGCTGGTGGCCCGCGCCGGGACGGCCCTCGAGTTCGACGCGGTGGTGAGCCCGATCATCGACGGCGAGGTGGAGACCCGCGGCGAGAAGAAGGGGGGAATGTACCGGTTCACCTCCCACCTCGCCGAGCCGGCGACGGGGCGACTCGGCAACATCGGTGAGGTGAAGCTCGAAGAGCTCGAGACGCGCGTCACCGTCGAAGTCACTCGCTACGACCAGCCCAGGGGCCCCGGCGCTCCGTTCTCGTTCACCACCCTCGATATGCGCGGCGGCGGCGTCTACGTGGAGTTCGTCGGCAAAGCGGTCGCCAAGAATGGAGAGCGCTATGCCTTCCGGGTCAACCTCGGCGCGCCCAGCGGCGGCTCCGGTGAGGTTGTACCGAACGGCCCCGGCCCTCGGGAGCAGATCCAGTCAAAGAGGGTGGTCTTCCAGGCGCCGACGATCACCGTGGTGAGCAAGGTGACGGTGCAGCGGATTCCATGAAGCGCGCCACCTTGTTCGTGGCGCTCTTCGGGGCCTCGTTCCTGGCAGCGTCGCCCGATCCGCCGGCAAAGAGCCCTGGGCCCGCGCGCCTCCTTCGCACGCTGGCGCATGATCCCGGCGGCTACAACCCCGAGCGCGTCAACGTCGTCACCGAGCTCCTGCTCGGAGACTTGCCCAGCGGCAAGCTCGACGCGCAAAGCCACGTGACGCCGGCCGCCGGCCCGGCGGCGCGGCGCGGCGAAGCGCTCTTTACCAAAGCCCGCGCCGGCTTCGGCGGCCAAAGCTGCGCGAGCTGCCACGTGCCCTCGTCGTTCTTCTGCGACGGTCGGCCTCATCGCTTGCAGCGCGGCGCGGGCGCTTTGCAGCCCAGCTTTGAAGACGGCTTCGAGACACCGACGCTGCTCGGCACGATCGAGTCCGCGCCCTACTTCCATGATGGCCGCTTCGCCACCCTCGGCGAGGTGGTCGCCTGGTTCGATACCACCTATGGCCTCTCGTTGACCCAGGGCGAGCGCGCCGATCTCACGGCGTACCTCGAGGCCGTCGGGTCCGCGGACAACCCCGAAGATCGGCGCCTCCTCGCGCATACGCTCGACGCGACCTTTGTTTACCTCGAGCTCCTCGCCGCGGGCTCCGTGAAGGATGATCGCCGCGTCTGGACCGCGGTCGTCGCCCTCTGCCTCGAAGCCCTCGACGGGGCACCTCGGCGCGCGGACTTCGACGAGCGTCGTTTGCGTGATCGAAGGCGCCTCGTCGATCTCGAGGCCCAGGCCCGCGCCGCCGCGAGCCTCGACGCGCTCGGGGAAGAAGCCAAGCTCCTCCACCGGGAGCTGACGCGGTACGGGTCCGATCTTCAAGGGGCCATCGCCGCTGAGAGGCGGTGAATTCGTTGTCCACTCATCGACTGGAGGCTACGCACATGCGACGATTGATGCTTGCCGGGGTCACGTTCTCGCTCTTCTTCAGCTTCGGAGGGTGTAGTGATAAGTTGAAAGACTCGGGGGAACCCGAGGCAGCAGGGGGCGCTGGCAGCACCAGCAGCGCCGGGAGCGGTAACGGCGGCAACCCCAATACCAACCCGGAGGTCGGCCCGCCCGCGGGTAACCCCGACGGTCACTGTGACGTTCCCACGGAGGCCCGGGCCGAAGACATAGCGAGCCCGACCACGGTGGTCGGCACCGGGACGAAGGAGAGCTGCACCTCGGACGCCTTCGTGAACGCCGTCGCCAAGGGCGGGATCATCACCTTCGATTGCGGGGCGGATCCGGTCACGATCACGCTCGACAAGACGGCGAAGATCTTCAACGACAAGGGCCCCAAGATCGTCATCGACGGCGGCGGTAAGGTCACCTTGAGCGGCGGTGGCAAGGTCCGGATCCTCTACCAGAACACCTGCGATGAGAAGCAGGTGTACACCAGCGACCACTGCCAGGATCAAGACACGCCGGCCCTCACCGTGCAGAACCTGACCTTCGTCGACGGCAACTCGACCGGAGAGACCGCGGAGGGCGGGGGAGGGGGCGCCATCTTCGTGCGCGGCGGCCGGTTCAAGGCGGTCAACTCCCGCTTCTTCCACGGCGTCTGCGACGTCAACGGTCCGGATCTCGGCGGCGCGGCGATCCGCGTCCTGAGCCAGTACAAGGGCCTCCCGGTCTACGTGGTCAACAGCACCTTCGGCGGCAAAGACGGCCTCGGCGGCGCCTGCTCCAACGGCGGCGGACTCAGCAGCATCGGTACCTCCTACACGGTCCTGAACAGCCTCTTCAGCGACAACAAGGCCACGGGCAGCGGCGCCAACCCCGCCAAGGACGGGAAGCCAGGCGGCGGCAGCGGCGGCGCCATCTACAACGACGGCAACACCTTCACGCTCACGCTCTGCGGCGTGAAGATGACGAACAACACGGCCAACGAGGGCGGCGGAGCGATCTTCTTCGTCAGCAACGACGGGAGCGGGAGCCTGGTGATCAAGGACTCGATCCTCTCGAAGAACCCGAGCGGCGAGTTCGAGTCTCCTGGGTACCCCGGGATCTACTGGAAGGCGAACAGCAAGCCTCAGGTCACCAACTCGACGATCGAGTGAGCCGCCTCCGAGGGGCTTGCGCGACGGCCGGCGCTTGCGTTAAGGTCGCCGCCGGCCGAAAAAGGTAGACCAGTTCAGGTGAGCCCGGTCGCTCCCACAGTGGGAGTAAATGTTCCGCCCCCGACAAGGGGGTGAGTACCCACGGCCTTTGCAGGGCACGCGTGTGCCCGGAAGGCTCACCATGAAGCTCAATCATCTCGATCTCCAGGTCCCCGACGTCCAGCGTACGGTCGGGTTCTTCGAGAAGTATTTCGACCTCGAGCTGCGATCGAGCCGCACCTCGCCGGCGATCGCCATCCTCTCCGATCGGCAGGGCTTCGTGCTCGTGATCCAGCGGCGGAAGAACGAGGCGGAGGCGTATCCCGAGGGGTTTCACCTGGGGTTCCTCGTGGATGACGTGGAGAGCGTTCACCGGGCGCATGCGCGGGTGAAGAGTAGCTGAGGTCGATCACCGCAAAGGCGCCCGCCCGCCCGAGCCCTTGGTTAGAGCCTCGGGCTCTACGTACAAAGTCCGCCCCGAGGGCGGACTAGCACCAAACGTTCCAGAGCCTCCCGGATGGCTCACCGCCGACTTCCGACCCGTTCCCGTTCCCGTTCCCGTTCCTTTCCGGACAACGGGAGCGGGAACGGGAACGGGAACGGGCAGAGTTCGGAAGCGGGTTGCGAGCGCGAAACGAGCCGCGGAAGCGTTTGGTGCTAG
>Ga0105048_10003021_pt1 | contig 27478 bp, 25 predicted proteins | sample MAT05_FD_78382 | JGI IMG/M metagenome (GOLD analysis project Ga0105048, IMG submission 78382) | Freshwater microbial communities from Lake Fryxell liftoff mats and glacier meltwater in Antarctica - MAT-05 | ecosystem: Environmental > Aquatic > Freshwater > Ice > Liftoff microbial mat | place...
AGTCGTGTCCTCCGGGGCAAGCCCGGAGGCTCGTGGGTTTGTCTCGGAGGAAAGGACATGGACGAGCCTCCGGGTTCATCCTGGAGGTCTGCGACGGCGTCCCATCGCACAAGTGCTTTCCTCCGGGGCAAGCCCGGAGGTTCGTGGGTTCATTCTCCACCTCGCCTTGCGGTGGACGCGTGTCGGCGGGTATACCGCGAGGGATGAGACTGCTCGTTCTTACCCTTCTGATGTGCTTGGCTTGGCCGATGACCGCAACGGCACAATCCCTCGGCGCGCCGAGGCTCACACCCGGCGATGAACTCGCCTTCGTCGGGGATGTCACCGAAGCGTCCGAGAAGTCGGGCCAGCGCTTCCGCAAGGTTCACGATCTCGAAGTCCGCGTGCTGGTGCTGGAGCAAGACCATGGCGGGACGCTCTGCGCGGTGCTCACAAAACTCAAATCCCGGCTGGATCGCGCTGAGGTCGTCAAGGACGACCAGCCCGCGTCGATCCGGGTCGATCTGGTTCACGTCGATGGGCGAGGTCGGTGCTCGCTGGTTCAGCCGGGTGGATTGCCGCCGCTTTCGCTGAACGCGGAAACACCGCGCGAGGCCAACGCCGGCCCGAGCTGGGACGGGCCACCGATGCTCGAACTCGGGATGTTCGTGCCCCTTCCCGCCAAGCCCGCGACCGTCGGCACGACTTGGGATCACCCGGAGCCGAGCAGGCCGCCGGTGGTGATCCGTGCCTCCGGCGAGGGCTTTGTGCATGGAGCGCGCTGCGTCCAACTTTCCTGCGTCCAGCAGACCGACGGCTGGGATCGACCAAGCGACGTCCAGCACGGCATCCGCCGCACCGAGCGCCTGCTGGTCGCCCCGGCGGATGGAATCGCCGCGAGCGTGGAACGCCGGATCGAGACCCGCTTCCGCAAGACCACCACAAGCACGCTGGACGTCAAGTACGAAGCTTCCCCGCCGACGCGGCACACCGGCAGTCGCCGGCAGGACATTCGTCGCGAAGCGGAACTGGCGTACGTGCTGGGCCGCGACTGGCCGATGCTTTTGTCCGTGACGCCGGCGAAGGTGCAGGCGGCCGAGTTCCGCGCCCGCCTGCTCAAGCTCGATCAGTTTCTGGGCGACCATGTGCCGACGAGTTTCCGCGACGCGTTGGAGGCGTTGCGCCGCCGTTACGCCGCCGCGGCCGCGGGCGAGCTGCCCCCGGTCTCGGTTGTATTCCGCCCGGTGGAAACGGTCGCCGCCGTCGGCCGGCCCGCACCGGACTTCGTCGTGCCGTATGTGCAGGCCGTCGGCCAATTCCGCCTCTCGGCGACCCGCGGCAAGCCGAGCGTCATTGCCTTCTTCCGCCCCGAATCGAAGACGTCCCAAGGCACACTCGAAGTCCTCGAAGCTCTCCACGCGAAGTATGCCGGGACGCTTGCGGTTGTCGGACTCGCGATTCACGAGAAGCCCGAAGTCGCCGCCGGAATGCGCAAGCGGATGAACCTCAACGTGCCCATGGCCGACGGTGAAACCCTGCGCAGCCTTTACGCCGTGGACGGCTACCCGAAGTTCTTCATCGTCGATGCGGCCGGCACGACGACCGCCCGCATCGACGGCTTCGGCCCGGAAACGGGCTGGCTGGTCCACGAGGAAGTCAAACGGCAACTCGCACCGCCGTCTCCGACCGTGGAGGTGCGGCGATGACGACGTTTGCCTCCGTGCAAGGGCCGACGCTGATTTGTGCCGACACCGGCAAGACGCTTGCGCCCGGCGACAAGTATTGTGCCGTGTTGTGCGAAGAAGGCGAAAAGTACGTTCGCAGGGACTACGCCGCAGATGCCTGGCGGGGACCGCCCGTGGGAGCCATTGCCCACTGGAGCGGTCGGGTTCCCGCAAGCCGAGCCGCCCGAAAGCCGACCTTCAACGATGAGATGCTGGCGGACTGGTTTTACCACCTGCTCGACCGCACCGAGCCGGACCGGGTCAACTTCCGCTACGTCGTCGCTCTGCTGCTGATGCGGCGCAAGCGGCTGAAGTTTGAGGATGTGATCCGCACCGAGGCCGGCGGCTCGGCACTGGTCGTGCGGGACGCCAAGAGCGGCAGGCGGCTCGAAATCGCCGACCCGCACCTGAGCGAAGCGGACCTGACGGCGGTGCAGGACGAAGTGTTCCGCGTGTTGGGTATGGACTGAACCGAGGTCGATCATGATGCGCTTGTCCCGATCGGCCTTCCTGCTCCTCGGCCTCGTCGCGCTCGGAAGCGGCTGCGAGGCCTTCAAGCTTCGCGGAGCGAAACCCAAGGACGCCGCCACCGGCACGATCGAGCCGAAGACCAGCGCGCAACTCGTCACCTATCTGAACCAACAGGGTGAGAAGCTCACCAGCGTACGGTATCCGTCCGTCTTCATCGATCTTCATGCGGGTAAGGAACACTTTACGCTGAACAACTGCAACCTGATCTGCTCCAAGCCGAGGAACTTCTCGTTGGTCGGCGGCAAAGTCGCATGGTCCGAGCTGGTGCAGATCGGTTCGAACTCCTCGGAGTTCTGGATGTACTCGCGCTTCCCCGAGCCGACGTACGTCTTCAGTTCGCACGACGACTTTCAACGGGGAGCGGCTCAGATGCCGTTCCCGTTCGATCCCGATTGGGCACTGCAGGCGCTCGGCATGAGTTTCTACGATCCCAATCAGCCTTACCGCGTCGAGACCGATCAAGCCAACCGCGAACAACAATTGATCTTCGACACGCAGACGCCGCAGGGCAAAACGATCCGCCGCGTGGTCGTCTTCGCCGCGGACGACATGGGGGACAGCAAGCCGCAGGTTCGTCGGCATCTCATTCTCGACGAAGCCGGCAAGCCGATCGCCGCCGCGACCGTCGAGGAAGTGACGACCCTGCCGACGCAGGGCAAGTCCGGCGGCTTCGTGCAGCTTCCCACCAAAGTCACGCTCGATTGGCCGCAGCAGCAGTTCAAGATGGCAATGCGGATGAAGAATCCTCGCGCCAACGAACCGATCTCGGACAGCGATCAACGGGAACTCTTCACCAAGCCGAACATCCCCGGCGTGACGCCGCAGAACCTGGCCAACATGCGGAACTACCCAGGCGTCTTCCGTGCCGCACCCCCGACCAAGGCGACCGGCGGACGTTAGAGCAGTTTCAGTTTTGCACGTGCGAGCTTTAAAGGAGCCGCGCACGAAGTAAGCGTTTGGTTCTTGCCCACTTACTTCGTGCGTGGCTCCTTGTGAAGCTCGTGAGTAAGCGTTTGGTTCTTGCCCGCTTACTTCGTGCGTGGCTCCTTTAAGTCGCAAGAAATTGCTCCCGATGGCCCGGTCGCGGCTATGCCGGCGTCAGCTCGGGTGCGACGGCGTCCGTCGGTTTCAAGCGGTCGCGCGGGTCGCGGCCGACCATCTTGTTGATGATCTCCAGGTACGCCATCGCGCTCGCTTCGACGATGTCCGTGGAGACGGCGCGGGCGGTGATCTTGCGGCCCTGATGTTCGGCTTCCACGGTCGCTTCGCCTTGGGCATCGGTGCCGATGGTGACGGCACGGACGCGGTAATCGAGCAGCTTCACGTGGATGTTGCAGATCCGCGCGATCGTTTTGAACACCGCGTCGACCGGGCCGTCGCCGGTCGCGGCATCCTTTAGGATCATGCCGTCGGCCCGCCACAAGCACACCGCCGCGCTGGGCAAGGTCCCCGTGCCGGCGTTCGAGGTGAAGGCCTGCAGCGTATAGGTCTTGGTGGTGAGCGCGTGAAGTTGCGTCTCGGCGAGGGCTTCGATGTCCGCGTCGTAGACTTCCTTCTTGCGGTCGGCGAGGATCTTGAAGGCATCGAAGGCCGCGTTCAACTGATCGTCGTTCAGGTGGTAGCCGAGGTCGGCGATGCGTTGCCGCAGGGCCGCTCGGCCGCTGTGCTTGCCGAGCACCAACTCGGTGCGCGGGATGCCGACATCCTCGGGCCGCATGATCTCGTACGTGCTGCGTTCCTTCAGCATGCCGTCCTGATGGATGCCGGATTCGTGCGCGAAGGCGTTGGCGCCGACGATGGCTTTGTTCCGCTGCACCGTCGTGCCGGTGACGTGACTGAGCTTGCGGCTCAGCGGGTACAGCAGCTTCGTGTTGATGCCGGTATCGATGTTGTAACGGTCCCGCCGGGTGTGCAGCGCCATGACGATTTCTTCGAGGGCCGCGTTGCCGGCGCGCTCGCCGATGCCGTTGATGGTGCACTCGATCTGCCGGGCGCCCACTTCGACCGCGGCGAGCGTGTTGGCGACCGCCATGCCGAGGTCGTTGTGCGCGTGGCAACTGAACACGACCTTGTCCGCCCCGCGGACGTGCTTCATGAGGTGCGTGAAGACCTTGGCGTAATGCTCCGGCACCGCGTAACCCACGGTGTCCGGGATGTTCAGCGTCGTGGCCCCGGCTTCGATTGTCCGCTCGACGACTTCCACCAGAAAGTCGAGTTCCGTCCGCGCCGCGTCCTCGGGGGAAAACTCCACGTCCTCGCACAGATCGCGCGCACGCTTCACACTCTCGACGGCGCGGCGGATGACATCCTCGCGGGTCATGCGAAGCTTGTGCTCGCGGTGGATCGCGCTCGTGGCCAGGAAGCAGTGGACCCGCGGCCGGGCGGCGGGCTTGACCGCGGCGGCGGCGCGGTCGATGTCCGCGGGATTGCAGCGTGCGAGCGCGCAGATGATCGGGCCGTGGACCTGTTCGGAGATCGTCTTCACCGACTCGAAATCGCCGGGGGAGGCGATCGGGAAGCCGGCTTCGATGACGTCGACGCCGAGGTCGCGGAGCGCGAAGGCGATCTCGAGCTTTTCGCGCGGGTTCATGCTGCAGCCGGGGCTTTGCTCGCCGTCCCGCAGGGTCGTGTCGAAGATCAGAACGCGGTTCGCGCTATTCATGTCGTCCTCAGGTATCCGCATAAAAACGTCGTGTGAGACAACAAAAAAGCCCCGGAGAACTCCGGGGCCGTTTCGCGGGGTGCTCGTCGGTGCTAACCGACCGCCGTACCGGAATCGACCCCGCGCCACGGCGCAAGAAGTAGGATTCCGAGTGTGAGTTCCCGTCGTGTCATGCAAGCAGTCTACTTCGGCGGCGGTGGCGCAGCAACAGGCTCTTTGCGTTCCGCCGGAACTTCCTTTCCCTTGGGCTTCTCGGCATCCGGGTCATCCTTGGCGGATTGAGCCTCGAAGAAGCGGAGCAAGGTCGCGCGCCATTTCGGAATCGTCAGCCGCACCGTCAACTCGTTGCCGACGAGTGATATGCGGACTTCGACCGTCGGCACCACGTCCCGCAGCACGAGGCTCAACGGCGTGAGCGGGTCGGACGGATCGTCCCGCACCGGCGGCGGCTGATTCCCGTTCCGGGACTTCGGTTGGACGGCTTCCCCGAAAAAGAGCGTCCGTCGCGCGTCCACAAGTTGATGCAGAGTCAGCGCGCCGACCATCGGCGTACCCACTGTGGCGAAGGCCCGTTCGTCTTCCTCGTTACTCGGTTCAAGGGTAGGCAAAACCTCGATCTTTTCGGCGGTGACGACGATGTGAAGGCGATTCGCTCCGCCGAGGGTGAAGACGTGTTGTTTGGCGTCCTCCTCCCTGCCGAAGGGCGCGGTCGAACGGTAAATCTGTTTCAGGATCGTTCCGACTTCGGCGGAGCGTTCGGCGAGCGGCCGCTTGACGCCGAGGTGCAGTTGCCACACGAGGCGGGCGTCCGTCGTCACGGCCAAACCGAGGCCGGCGCCATCATTGAGCACGTCCCAGGCTTTGGTCTTCTCCCAATCCGCGAGCAGCAGCGACGGCTTCCTGCCGAGGCGACCCTGCGCTTGGGCCACGGCATTGAGGATCGGCCCGAGCGTCGTCCGGTTGGCCGGCCCGTTCGGCAATCGCAGGGCGAGCCGCACCGCCGCTTCCTTCGGCAGGTGTTCGCCCCAGGCCGGATCGACGGCAGCGAGGGCGAAGAGCGGCCGCAGCGGGGACGTCCCCAACCTGCCCGAGCCGATCAGTTCCAAGGCGTCCCGCTTCATCGTAAGGTGGGCATGAAACTCGGGCAGTTGCTCGATGCCGACCAGGAAGCGCAGGTAAGCAGCGAACGAGGCCCCCAACACCTTCGGATCGGCTTGGCGCATCGCGGCATGATCGGCCAGCAGCTTCGCGGGCTTAGCGGAGATTGCAAGCAGCGTACCCTCGGGTCGGGCCGCCCGGCGTTCGCGGTAGTCGGTCGAGGTCGCCAAGGAAGGAGAACCATCCGCGCCGCGAAAGCGCCGCACCACGTCCGTCGCCGCGGCGACATCGGAGGCAACGACAATCAGCCCCGGCAGCATCACCAACGTCGGCTCGTTCGTCCCCGGCGCCCAAGCCTCTTCCGGCCCTTTGGCATTGCCCTTACGAAAGTTCGGATCAGGCAGCCGACGCTGAAAGATCATCGCCGTTTTTTCCAGCATCCCGACGCGACGCCAACCGCCGTCGGTGAGCGTCAGCCAAGCCCGCATCGCCAGTTCCACGACCTTGCATTCGCCGGTCAGCAGCACCCCCGCCCAGCGCGGTTGGCGCTTCTCATTCAGCCCGAGGTAGGCGAAGCCGCAGCCGCCGAGCTTGCGGAATTCGGTCCGCGCTTCCGGCGCGGTCAGCAGCGTCAACTCGGGCAGCGGATCGCCCTTCCAGAGGCCCTTCTCGTCGATCCCCTTGCCGTCGAGGCGGTCGTGCAGCGCCGTCAGCGCGTCCTCCCACGGCGTCCCGCGGATGACCTCTTCGACGATCGCGACGACAAGCTTCGGCTCCGCGGTTTCGATGTGGAAATCAAGAGCGGGCGGAAACAGCTCCGCCGGCGTGCGGACCTGCGCAAAGGCCTGTGCGGCGACGACAAACGACAGCACAAGTGACCCAGCGATACGGATCATGGGGCCGCCTTAGGTGCGGCCGGCCGCACCGGCAAGCCGTCGACCAGCGACCACTGCAGCGCCTGGGTCAACAGCCGCGTGAAGGCTTCGATCTCGAAATCCTTGGCATGACCGAGCGAGGTGTAGAAGACGCGCTGCGTGCGGCGGTCGTCCAGTTTCCGCAGCCGCACCCATGCCAGCGGCGCGGTTTTGCCGTCCGCCTCGCCGCGCAGCAGAATCGTGACGTCCTTCGCCGGTGCCGTATTTTTGTAGAGACTTCCGAGGGAAGTGAACGGCTTCACCCCCTTGAGGATGGGATGATCGGCCGCGCCGGCATCGAGGCTCACCGCAGACGTCGGCCCGACCTTGTGGTGCCCGGCATAGTCTCCGCCGAAGATGAGCTTGTCCATCTCCAGGAAGTTCTGAAAGCCGTGGCTCGCGGTCCTCAGCCCCAGCACCGGCTTACCCGAATCGAGGTATGCTTTGACGGCCGCGAGTTGTTCCTCGTTCGGCTTCAAGCGTCGCGTGAAGAAGATCGCCGCATCGCAGGATGCAAGTTTTTCCAACCCGGGAATGTCCGTATCCGACTTCCGCAGCATCGGCACGATGGTGACGACGAACGCCTTTTCCAAGGCCTTGCCGTAGGCCGTCAGCGACGCATCCGAGTCGTATTCCAACGAGCCGGACACGAGCGCGATCCGCGGCGGCTCGGCAGCGCGGCCTTCGAGTGCAAGTACCAGTAGGAGACAGCAAACGAATGCGGCACGCATCGGGGTGGATCCTCTTGAGTTAGCCGATCGTACCCGCAGGCATCGGGCGGGGCAATGGCCGGGGTTGACACCGCCGGCCTTCCCGGTTTATCAGGCTCGGCATGGAACACATTTTCTTGAGCCACGACCCGCGCCTCGGGAGCAGTCCCGAGTCGCTGTACAGAATTCCCGCGTCGTGGTCGCCGCCGACGGATGCCTCAACCGTGCTGACGTTCCGTCCGTGGGCCGGACATGCGCCGACGCGATCGATACCCAACATCAACGCAACCACGCGCTTCAGCGGGACGTTCGGTCCGCACGTCTGCTTCCACAGTCTGGAAACGGACACGATTCTCGCGCCGCTCATCCTCTGGGATGTCGCCCACACGCTGCCCGTCGGCGGCACGATCACGATGGTCGGCGATACCGGCACGAGCTACCTCACGCTCGGGTACTATGCCAAGTCGTTTGAAGTCGCAACGAAAACGCCGGCGGGAACGACCTACCGGAAAACCGCACCACTGCTCATCGAACAGGACCGCGGGCTAAAGCGCTGGACCTTCGGCATGCCGACCGGACCGGGCGACGCCACGGGGCTGAACGCGGTGATGAAGCGGATTCTGGAACTCGACATTCCCGAGTTCGAAGTGATCCTGTGCGGCCGGCCGGGGCCGAACTTCAAGTACTTCGACCGCGTGAAGATCATCGGCGAGGACCTGTCCAAGCCGCCGGTGCTGATCGGCAAAAAGAAGAACGTGATCGCCGAGGCGGCGAGCTACGAGAACCTGTGCCTGCTGCACGACCGCGTGTTTCTGCCGAAGGACTTCTACAACGCGGTCCAGAGGTTCGGGGACGACTTCCCGCTGACCTCGCTGCAGGCGCTCTGGTTCGACGACCCGTACAACCTGATCGCCAAGCGCTACTCGGACTACAACCGCGTCCGCAACGGCTGGACGCTCGACGCCGTGACGGACCCGACCAACCGTGCCGCATTTTTCGCCAAGGACTTCTTCACGATCGAACCCAACGGCGGATTTTACTATGCCAACCCGTTGCGCTATAATCGCATGAACTACTGCAACGGCAGTTTATATTTATGTAAGCGATCGCTGTGGCGCAGCCAGCCGCAATCTGATGTGTTGGAATGGTCTCAATATGAGGATGTGGAGCATGGTCTGCGGCTCTCCGGCCTCGGGGTGCCGTCCCGCATCAACCCCTACGCCTTCTGCCAGACGATCTTCGCCCGCATCGGACTGCTGAATCCCGCCATCCTGTTCGAGACGCCCACAGCACGGCTGGAACAGCACATCAGCCCGCTCGAAGCGATGATCTTCACCCGCAAGCCGCTGATGCGTTGGTCGACCCAGGAAGCCCAGGAGCGATTGCTCGCGTTCGCCAGGAAATATGTCCCGAACGAGTTCAAGGAACATGTGCTCGGGGAATTGAACAAGCCGTCGAACTCGACGATCGACTGGTGCCGCAAGATGGCGGTGGTGGTGTACGCCTCGAACCCGCGCTTCGGCGAGGAGGCGGCAACCGAGTATATCAACGACGCCGAAAAGTACATCATCGGGGACACGGTCTCGATGGGCGGCAAACGCTTCTTCCTCGAATCGTTCGCCACCCACGGCCCACGCGCCCGCGATCACTTCGTGGAGAATTCGGGCTATATCCGAAACATGCTTTTCTATCGGCGTCACAAAAACATGTATTACGATTCGCTCGCCGAATACTTCCCGGAAAACAACTGGAAGCTGCGCCGCGGCACGGCTTGGACGGCGAAGCGAATGCACCGCCACAACGGACTGTTGTTCTACCATCCGGACGGCCAAGCCGGCTACGAAAAGGCGATCCTGAACTCGACGCCGTTCCGGGACTATTGCGAGGCCCAATCATGAAGCTGGTGCTCCTGACCGGCCGCGTGCTCCCGGAGCGCTTGCAGGCCGCACTCGAAGCCGCACAGGCCGAAACCGACCCCGACCGCATCCTGATTCTGCCCGAGGAAACGACAGCCGCGCCCAAACCGCACGACTGCCCGATTCTGGAAGTGCGACAGTGGTACAGCCGCGACGGCGGTTTCCAACCGCTGCGGCTGGCCCGCAGCCTCAAGGGCATTCCGCCGGAGCGCTTGGGGACGATCGTCCTCGACGGGGACGACGGCATCATGCAGGTGCTGGACACCTTCGGCAACCGCGCCGGCGAACTGCCCTACCACTTCATGAAGCAGTTCTTCTATGCCGGGCCGCGACCGCACACCATCGTGCACTTCGTCGCCCCGCAGGTCGTGCTGCACGCCGCCCGCTTCTGGGCCGAGTGGATCAAGTACCCGCCGATGGAATCGACCTCGAGCCACCTGCACGACGACGCCATGGGCCGCCTGAACCACGTCGTGACCAACATGGACCAACTGCGCTCGATCTACCACCCGTGGGACAAATTCAAACGCATCCTCCGCGGAAAAATCGCCAAGCTGAAATTCTGGCGCCGCTAGGATCGGCAGTCCTCTCTAGAAAAACGGGGGGTACCGCGCTCGCCGAGAGCAGCCCCGCGTTCGGAGAGGATCATGAGTACGGACATCGTCATCATCGGCGCGGGCTTGGCGGGGCTGGCGTGCGCGAAACGGCTCTCCGATTGCGGTGTCGCGTGCACCGTGCTCGAAGCGGCCGACGCCGTCGGCGGACGCGTGCGGACGGACCTGCTCGATGGCTTCCGGCTCGATCGCGGCTTCCAGTTGTACCTGACGAGCTATCCCGAAGGCCGGCGCGTGCTCGACTACACGACGTTGAACCTGAAGGAGTTCGTGCCGGGCGCACTGGTGCGGGCCAAGGGGAAGTTTCACCGCGTTGTCGATCCGCGTCGGGAGCCGCTGGCGGGGCTGCGGTCGGCCTTCAACCCCGTCGGTACGATCCGGGACAAGATGCGCCTTTTGCCGCTGAAGGCGGACTGCGATAAGTACGACGAGGAATCGGTCGGCACCTCGCCGGACGGGACAACCCGGGACTATCTGGAGAAGGAATTCGGCTTCACGCCCGCATTCTTCACGACCCTGCTGACGCCTTTCTTCGGCGGCGTCTTTCTCGATCCGACGCTGCAGACCAGTGCCCGCTTTTTCCGCTTCGTCTTTCGCATGTTCGCTTCGGGTCCGGGGTCGTTGCCCGAACTCGGCATGCAGCGGATTCCCGAACAAATTGCGGCCGGGCTGCCCGCCGGCACCGTGCGGCTGCACGCGCCCGTGGACCGCATCGAACCGGGCCGAGTCGTCCTCGCTTCCGGCGAGGTGATGCCTGCGAAGGCCGTCGTTGTCGCCACCGACGGCACTGCGGCGGCCCGGCTGACGCAGGGGAAGATCGCGGCACCGGGATGGAACGGCAACGCGACCCTGTACTACGCCGCCGAGAAGTCGCCCATCGGCGAAGCCATCCTGGCGGTCAACGGCGAAGGTGCCGGGATCGTCAACACCGTCGCGGTCCTGTCCGATGTTTCCCCGGCGTATGCACCGCCGGGAGCCGCCCTGATCTCCGCTGCCGTCATCGGCGTGCCGAAGTTGACGGATGCGGAATTCGATTCCCAAGCCCGGGCACAACTTCAAGGCTGGTACGGCGACGCCGTGCTCCGCTGGCGGCTGCTTCGGATTGACCGCATTCCGCAGGCGCTCCCCACCCAGGAACCCGGTATGCTGGAGCCATGGCGCCGGCCGACGCGGCTGACGGACCACGTCTTCGTCTGCGGCGACCATCGGGACAACGCCTCGATCGACGGCGCGTTGACCAGTGGCTACCGCGCCGCGCAGGACGCGATGCGAACCTTGGAAGAGACGACCGCCCGATGAAGATCGTCATGATGGGGACCGGCACCTTCGCCGAGCCGACCTTCCGTAAGCTGCTCGCCGCCGGGGAGAACGTCGTCGGTTTGGTCACGCAGCCGACCAAGGAAACCGGCCGCAAGGTCGGCAGCACGCGCCAGACCGGAACGGGCCTCAGCGCTATGGCCGCCGTCGCCGGCGTTCCCACGACTCAACCGGAGAGCATCAACACGCCCGAAGGCTTGGCGGCGCTGGCCGCGTGGGAACCCGACCTGCTGGTGGTCGCCGCCTACGGGCAGATTCTCAAACCCGCCGTGATCGACTTGCCGAAATTGGGTGCGATCAACGTTCATGCGTCGCTTCTGCCGAAGTATCGCGGCGCTTCGCCGATCGCCCACGCAATCAAGAACGGCGAGACGGAAACCGGCGTCACCATCATCCGCATCCGTCCCGGGCTGGACTCCGGCGAGATGCTGGCGAAAGTCGCCGTGACCATCGAGCCGCACGAAACAACCGGCGAACTCGAAGCCCGCCTCGGCCCCCTCGGCGCGGATCTCTGTCTGGCGGTGCTTCAAGACCTGAAGCGGGGCGAAGTACTGGGTTTCTTCCAGGTCGAAGCCCTCGTGACCAAGGCGCCGAAGTTCGCCAAGGAGATGGGCGAAATCGATTGGCTGAAACCGGCGGCCGCGATCCAGTGCCACATCCGCGCCATGCAGCCGTGGCCGACACCGTTCACCTTCCTGTTCCGGCCCCAAAAAGATGGCGTCCGCGTGCTGATTCTGAAATCCGAAGCCATGCCCGGCTACGGCGAATCGGGCCTGATCTCCGCCGGCCTGATCGTCGGCACCGGCCACGGTCGGCTGCGCGTCCTGGAACTGCAACCCGCGGGCAAGAAGCGCATGCCTGCCGAGGAATTCCTGAACGGCAACGTCCTGCCGCCCGGCAGCCGCTTCGCCCGAGAAAGTTACCGCTCCTCATGACGCCCACCCACCCATCCGCCCGCACGCTGGCCCTCGATCTGCTGACCGCGCTGCGCGAACGCCGCGGCTTCCTGACGGACCTGATCGACGATGTGCTGCCTCGGGTGATCCTGTCCGGTGCCGATCGCCGATTGATGACCGCGCTCGTCTTCGGCGTCGTCCGCCGCGCCGCGACCCTGGATGCCCTGATCCGCCCGCACGTCACCCGACCGTGGGACAAAGTCGAACCGGTCTGGCGCGACGTGCTGCGGCTGGGCGCGTATCAACTCGTCATGCTGAATCAGGTGCCGCAACATGCGGCCGTCCACGAGACGGTCGAACTTGCCGAGCACGTCGGCCGGCCCGAGGCCAAGGGTTTTCTCAACGGTATTCTGCGTCGCATCGCCGAGACGACGACCGATGAATTCTTCGACGAACCGGACGTGGACACCGTCCCCACCGACGACGGTCGCTACCGCAAGCTGACCGAAGAAGTGATGCCCGACCCCGTCGAGGCGCCCGCGGATTACCTGGCCCTCGGCTTCGGCCTGCCGGCGTGGTTCGCAGACCGGCTGCTGGCCCGCCACGAGGACACCGAAGCGTTTCGGCTCGCCTTCCACTTCAACGCCGTGCCCTCGATCTGGCTGCGCGCCAATACCCTGCAACTGACTCGGGAAGCCTTCCAACAAGTCCTCGAACTCGGCGGCATCCGCAGCGAACCCGGCGACGCCCCACAGGCCCTCCTGCTGTTGGATGGCGTGCCGATTCGAGACATCCCCGGCTACCACGCCGGCGAATTCTGCGTGCAGGACCACGCCAGCCAACTCGTGGCCGCGGCGTTGCAGGTCGAGCCGGGTATGACCGTCCTCGACCTGTGCGCGGCCCCCGGCGGCAAGACGACGCACCTCGCGGAGTTGATGAAGAACCGAGGCAGAATCATCGCCTGCGACATCGACGCCGACCGTCTGGCGACGGTGACGGCGCTCGCGGACCGGATGAAGATCACCATCATCGAGACGCACTTATTGAGCGAAGCCAACCCCGCGCCGCTTGGCCCGTTCGATGCCGTGCTGGTCGATGCGCCGTGCTCCAACACGGGTGTCCTGGGCCGCCGGCCCGAAGTGCGGCACCGCTTCCACCCGCGCGAATTCGAGCACCTCATGCGGCTGCAGACCGAACTGCTCGAAACCGCCGTGAGCCGCGTTAAGCCCGGCGGCGCCATCGTCTATTCCACATGCAGCATCGACGAGGGCGAAAACGTGGGTGTGGTCAACGACGTCCTCAACCAACGCCCGCGGCTGCGTCTGGAAGCCGAAGCCGAAGCCGTCCCCGGCCGCCCCAGCGACGGCGGTTACTGGGCCCGCCTGCGGCTGGGGTGATTTGCTTCCACCAGCAACACCTTGGTGCCTCGGAAGACGACCGTCCAATCGGCCGGCGGCACGGTGACCGGCATTTCGAGATCGTACTGGACGGAGGCCGCGTCATTGAGCTTCGCGAGGACGGTTTTGTCGACGAAGAAATCGACGTCGTCCGGCGCGTCCGGACTGAGGGCCGTCAGCCGGTGGACGTTCGGGCTCTCGGTGGAGATCATTTTTCCCATCGGTCGCGCACCTTTCGTCGGCGGGCCGGTAGACATTTTTTGGCGAGCGGCGGATGGTAATCCGCCGAGTTTTGATCGGTCGCAGACTCCGCCGGTTACCACCGGCGGCTCGCCGAAGTGCAGCAGGGGTCAACGGAAAAGTGGTGAGGCTCGATGCACGAAGCGACCATCGGCGGATTATTCCAAGCCGGCCGATTCGCCGCCGGCGCGGGTGGCGAGCGCGGGCAAGATCGCATCGGCTTGATAGGTCAGAAAGCGCACGCTGCCGTCGCACAAGGCAAAGTTCGCTCCGCCTTCGTGGACGGACCAGTATTGAAAGACGCCGCAAAAGTCATCGAGCCTCCGCGGCACAAAGTGATGCGGACCGTCCGGGCAGTGCCGGTACCAGGAGTATTGCGGTCGCAGCGTCGGCTCGCGGACGGTCATGACCATGTCGTACACGGCCGTGGAACCCACGCCCGCACCCGCGTACCACCAGCCGAAGAGCATCTCCGGGCTGGGCGGCCGCTCGCCGGCAAGCAGCGTCGTACTGGTGCCGTCGGTCACGTGCAGCAGGTTCGTCTTCGCCCCCTTGTAGATGACACCGTCCCGCGCCCGATTCCGCGTTCCCGCGTTGCCCAAGTACGACGACACGGCAATGGGCTTGTAGCGGCTGACGTCCGGAATCGTCCAAGCCCGGCGCGTGCGCTCGTCGCCGGGGCAGCCAACCCACGGCAGCACGGTAGCGAAATGCTTGTGGGGATCGACCGCGTCGTATGGCGACGGCCGAGTGCGATAGTCCGCGACTACGTCCGCCCACATCGCGTCTTGTTCAAGGTAGGGAAGCAAAAGCGGCAACCAGCTGAGATTGAACAGGTTGCCGTTGCCCGCGCGGACTCGCGGCGGCGCGGGCAGCGACCCTTGAACATCGTGGTACATGTGGGCCGCAAGGCCGATTTGCTTGAGGTTATTTTGGCAGGACATCCGGCTCGCGACCCGGCGCACCGCCTGCACCCCGGACAACAACAGGCCGACCAGAATGGAGATGATGGCCATGCTGACCAGAGCTTCGATCAGCGTCGTTCCCCGGCGCGGCATCATGACTTCCACCAGCGACGCAGGAAGAACATCGCACAACCCATGAGCACCACCGCCGCCGCGATGACCTCCCAGCGCGGGCCGGAACGGCCGCCCGCCGCTTCGGGCACAGGCGGCGTCCCCGCCGGCACGTCCGGTTTGACGCGCATGATCGAATCCGGTTTGTATTGGGTGAATGGGATCGTCTTGCCGTCGACGTAGGCGAGGAGATATTTCGGTTTCAATTCCGGAGTCGTAATGACCTGACCGTTCTTGAGCTTCAAGCCTAGGAGACAAAACGGGTCGGGCACTTGATCCTCGGCTTTCATCGGCTCCAGTTCGATCCGCTTCGTCTCTTTCGCCGTTCCACCGGCGATGATCTCTTCGGTCGTCACCAAATAAGGGATATCCGTCACCTTCTCTTTGAAATACGATGTAACTGTGTAAGCATGCTTGTAGCCGCCCACGACTTTATCGAAGACCTTCAGTTGGAACTTCTTTGGATCGCTCCAGTCGTAAACAAACTCTTTATCGATGGGCAGCAATAGACGTTTCAACGAGGTTTGCGATACGACCTGATCCTGATAGATCGTTTTGCTTTCGTTGAACCACTCGGAAAAGATCCCAAACGACGGCAGGTGACAAAGATCCAACGTGGCCGGATCGGGATAAATCTGCAGCATGTCGGAGGTAAAGGTCCCGTGCTCATTGTCGCGGGGCGAGTAGACGATGAGGCTGGAATTGCCTTCTAACAGGTGACATTTCTGTCGTTCGCCGTCGTAGCCGATGCAGAAAATCTGACGCTTGTCGAGTACGCGACTGTTGTTGTCGCCGCCCCCATACTCCTTGGCGGCAAGGACGGTGTGGTCCATTCGGAAGCGAGCTCCGCGTTTCCAGATCAACGCGCGATAACTCGGCTTACCATGCTCCGTGCCATGAACTTGCAGCGCAAAGTCGGCAATCGCTTTACGCTGGGCGATGATCTGGTCCAGCGATAAGTCGGCGGCGTAGGAGACGCTGCAAAATATAACAGCGGCTACCATAAAAGATGTTATTTTCATGTCTTATTTCCTAAGCATCAAAGATTGCCCGTAGAAAATTGATGAGTACTTGTCAGTTGACATAGTAGCATCGATCTGTTTCCACTTTATACTCGTCTTGATCTTGAATCGAATTTACACCCGTGCAGAAGCCGCCTAGAAAAGTACAGGTTCGATACTTGTAGCACGGCACTCGTACACCCGTCTTCAGGTAGTCTTGGTAAGCGTTTGCATCGTAGGACGTCGTCGTTCTGTTGGGGTAGTTTTCCACGATGATGCGCGTACCCTCGCAGGTCAAAAACGTCGTGTACGAACTGCACTGGGTGCCGATCGGCAGATACGTGGACGGCGTCGGGCAGTCGCCGCTTTGCGGAACCAAGTTGTTGCAGGGGCCTTCGGCCGTCAACACACCGAATGAGACGGCCATCGCCACGAGCACCAGACTGGTTCGAATCGCATTCATCGTCTTCATCGTCGTTCATCAACAGGGGTGGAAAGATTCAGTCGCAGCCATTTGCTTGCTTTGGCGTCCGTCTCGCACAGGACCGTCGCTTCGTTGAAGCCGGCCAGGCTTTCGCCCACGAAGGTCACTTCGATACTCTTGGCATCCGCAGCGATCCGGACGCGGACCGACTTGGATTCGCAGAAGACGTTCAGGAACGTGTACGCGACTCCGGCGGGCGATTGGAGATTGATCGTGTGCGTTTCGCCGGGCGACTTGAAGAACAGCCGTTCGGTGCTCAACTCGCATTCGGGCACCACGTCGGCACGGATGGCCAGGGTTTCCATCGTGACTTTACTTGGCTCGCCGACGACCTCGAACTGCATCGTGAGCACATCTTGAACGCGGCCACGCTTGGATCCGGTGGCCCAGGTGATGTTGATCTCCGTCGATTCGCCCGGTGCCAAGTTCGGGTTGCCGATCGCAAGGTCGACGCAGGAACAGCTTTTCGCAATGGCCTTCACCGTCAGTGCCGACTGCGTGTGGTTGATCACCGTTGCCGTGGCATTCAGTTTTTTGTTTTGGTCGACACGACCCAGATCGATGACGGCTTGCGAAAGAAACGTTGGTGCTTGCCGGCTGACGGACGCGCTGCCCTCGCTGCGGGGCTTCATCAGAAGGGTACCGCACACGGCAACGCCCGCAAGCGAGGCCAGCCCCAGCAAAAGATGACCGAACTTGGTAAGCACGATGCACCTCGTTCGGATGCACCTCGTTCGGATGCACCTCGTTCGGATGCACCTCGTTCGGATGCACCTCGTTCGGATTGTAACTTCTCCCTCGTTACGGGATCAAGCATAAAAACAAAAAATATTCAACTACAGCGTCGGGCCGATCTGCCAGGGGGCGAATTCCTCTTCGCCGACGCCATGGAGTTCGCTCTTGGTCTTCTTGCCGCTCGCGGTGGCGAGGATCGCCTCGAAGATTTCGCGGCCCACGTCTTCGACGGTGGCACCATCGAGAATGCGGCCGGCGTTGATGTCCATGTCGGAGACCATGCGGTCGTACATCGGCGTGTTGGTGGCGACCTTCAGGCACGGCGACGGCTTGCAGCCGTAGACGCTCCCGCGACCGGTGGTGAAGACGCAAACGTTAGCACCGCCGGCGGTAATGCCGGTCATGCTCACCGGATCGTAGCCGGGGGTATCCATGACGACGAAGCCCTTGGCGGTCACTTCCTCGGCATAGTGGTAGACGTCGACCATGGCCGTGGTGCCGGCCTTGGCGATGGCGCCGTTGGACTTTTCGTAGATGGTCGTCAGCCCGCCTTCCTTGTTGCCGGGGCTGGGGTTGTTGTTGATCTCGGCGCCGAACATCGCCGTGTACTTCTCCCACCACTTCATGCGTTCGACGAGCTTTTTGCCGACGGCCTCCGAGACCGCGCGGCGGGTGAGGACGTGCTCGGCGCCGTAAATCTCCGGGCTTTCGCCGAGGATGGTCGTGCCGCCTTGTTGGACGATCAAGTCCGAGGCGACGCCGAGCGCGGGGTTGGCGGTGACGCCCGAGTTGCCGTCCGACCCGCCGCAGTTGGTGCCGAGGATGAGGTGCTTCGCGGGAAGCTCGACGCGGCGGACATCGTTGACCCGAGGAAGCATCTCGAGGATCGCCTTCACACCCGCCTCGGTGGTTTTACCGATGCCGCCTTCATCCTGAATGTTCAGGACCACCGGGCCGGTCTTGCCGCCCTTAACCCCACCCAAAGTGATCGTGTCGCCGAGGTTCTCGGCTTCGATGAGGTGTGCGGTCTGCACGATCTCGCACCCCAGGCCGATGAGGATGTACGCGCCGATGTTGGGATGCTTGGCGAAGCCGGCCAGGGTCCGTTCGAGCTGCTTGTGGTCCGGCCCTTCGTACTGATGGCCGCAGCCCTGCTTGTGGACGATGGGAACAACGCCGTCCACGTTCGGATACTTCTCCAGAATCCCGGACGCTCGAAGCCGCTCGGCGATGTACTTGCTCGTGCTCGCCGAGCAGTTGACGGTGGAAATGATGCCGATGTAATTGCGCGTGCCGTAGCGGCGGTGCTCCGGCCGATCCGGGCCGCGGTCGTAACCCAGGAAGGTCCGCCATTCAGCCGGCGGTGCTTGGGGCGCGGGCAGGTCCGCGCCGTAGGCATAGTCGCGCTCGAAGGTTTCCACCTTCACGTTGTGGACGTGCACATGTTCGCCCGGCGCGATCGGCCGGCCCGCGAAGCCGATGACTTGGCCGAACTTCAGCACCGGCTCGCCGACGGCGATCGGCACCACCGCGACCTTGTGCCCCATTCTGATCGGCACGGTCGTGGTCAGCACGCGACCGTCGAAGGCCAGTTCCGTCCCCCCCGGGATCGGCTTGGCGGCGACCGCAATATTGTCCGTCGGTCGAAGGTGAATCGCAACCCGAGCGAGAGGAATGACGGCCATGTGCGAACCTGCAATCTGGAGAAAGGCAACCCCTGCACGGTAGCGGAAATCGCCGGCGGCGACAACGGGCGAGTCGGGTCAGGCTGGGACGAAGACACCACGTTCGTTCATGACCGTCCAAGCCTTTGCAATAGGTATTGTTCCGACGCGATCCGCCACTTCGGACGATACACGATCGACTCCGGAATGCCCGCCGCGGGGCAACGCCCGCGGTCGGCGTCTCAACTCTCGGGCAAAAACAGATCGCCGAACCCGGACCGGCATGCTCGGTCGCGACGATTCGCTGCAACCGGTCGAGCATCCGCTCGTGGTCCCAGGACAACAGAGCGAGACACCGAGCTGGGAAGCCCAATCCTAGCGCTGTAGGTCTAGGGTCACACATAGGAAACTGATCCAGTCGACGAGGCCAAAGTATCTGCCGCGGTGCTTGCGAAGTCCGTCGCCGAGAGGTACCGATTCGGGACGGGTTGCCCCGCCTCAGATGAAGTACATCATCGCTTCCTGCTCGGGCCGGCTGCGGGCCTTCACCTTGTGCTGCGGATTGTCCAGCACCACGACCGCGTAGGGTTCGACCGACTTCGTGATCCAGACGTTGGAGCCGATGACGGCGCCTTCGCCGATCTCGGTCTTACCGCCGAGGATCGTGGCATTGGCGTAGACCACAACGCGGTCCTTGAGCGTCGGGTGGCGCTTGTAGGACCCGTGAACCAGGTCGCCGGATTCGTCCCGGTCGAAGCTCAAGGAGCCGAGAGTGACGCCCTGATACAGCCGCACTTCCTTGCCGATGCGGCAGGTCTCGCCGATGACGACTCCGGTGCCGTGATCGATGAAGAAGCCTTCGCCGATCGTCGCTCCGGGATGGATGTCGATGCCTGTGCGCGAATGGGCCAGTTCCGTCATCATCCGCGGAATGTACGGCACGCGAAGTTCGTAGAGCACATGGGCGAGGCGGTAAACGGAGATCGCCTCCAGCCCCGGATAGCAAAAGACGATTTCGAGATGGCTCTGCGCGGCCGGGTCGCCGCGATATGCGGCTTCGACGTCGTCTTCGAGAATCCGCCGAATGTCCGGCAGCCGTCGCAGCAGTTCCATCGCCTTGGCTTGGCCCTCGGCTTCGAAGTCGCTTTCCGGTGCCTCGTCGCAGTGTTCGTGCTTCAGAGCGCGGGCGAGTTGCAGGGCGAGTTTGTCGTGCAGGGTTTCAATCAGAATGCCGACGTGCCGGCCGATATTGGCGTGATGCAGGTTCTGTCGCCGACCGAACCCGGGGAAAAGCAGTTCGGTCAACTCCGCCGTGATCTCCGCGACCGCTTCCCGGCTGGGCAACGGCTCGTGCCCGAGATGATGCAGCCGGCCGCACGCCGAGTAGGACTCGACCAACTGCTCGGCCACCGACTGCAATTCCGCTTCCTTCAGATCCAGATCGACCGCCATAGCTGCTCTCCGTGCCGCACGACTGGGAGCTTTATTCTAGACGCCCGCAGCGGCGGCGGCGAGGCGGTCGCGGAAGCGGGCGTGCTCGGGTCCGGCGAGTTCGGTCTTCAATCCGGTATCCACGCGATCCATGTCTCCACACAAGATTGCGGGCAGGTCAAGCGCCAGGCCGGGGAAGACGCGGCTGCGCGTCAGGCCATCGGCATCGGCGAGGATGGGACTGTAGTCGCCGTCGACCAGTTCGTACCAATCGATTACTTCATCCTCGATGCGGTGAAGGATGTATTCGTTGACGCCGGCCTTGAGATAGGCCTGCATCTTGGCGTGGGCATCGAGGCTGACCGAGGAGTACGCGATCTCGACGACCAACTCCGGGGCGCCTTCGATGAATTTGGCTTTCGTCAGTTTGACTCTGCCGCCGTGGCTCGGCAAAACAAACAGAGTAAGGTCCGGCTGAGGTTCACTCTTTCTCGCCAGTCTGACTGTGCCGTTGTCGTAAAGCATCGTTCCGAGCGTGGCTCGGCGGTAAACCAGCAGATAGCCGCTCCACTCGGTATGCGGCTGGGCGTGATGCCCGCTTACCGGCGATCCCATGTAAACAACTCCTTCGATGAGTTCCGCTTTCTTCACGAGTGGCATCTTGTTGTAGCGACGTTCGAATTCCTCACGCGTCAGCAGGTCGCCGTTGCGCAGCTTCGCGATCCGCTTTCGTGTCTCAAGCACGATCAATCCTCCGACAAGGTCCGGATCATCATAAGCGAAGTCAACCAGCAAACCAAGCCTGTCACCCCAACCGCGCGACCATCTCCGGCGTCGTCGCGAACGGCGCTTTCGGGATTGTGTCCCAGCGGAACCGCTGGATCAGTTCCTTCGCGGTGATCGGCTCGGCGGTCGGGGTCCAGCCGCAGGAATGGGCGAGCAGGCCGAGGACGGCTTCGGGGCGGATGCCCTGCTTCCACAGGGATTGCAGCCGGGTGTCGCCGTGTCGCTTGGCGAGCCGGCGACCGTCCGGTCCGACGACCAGCGGTACGTGCGCGAACCGCGGCGCGGGCAGATTCAAAGCTTGGTAAAGCAGCAACTGCCTCGGCGTGCTCGTCACGAGGTCGTCCCCCCGCACGACTTGGGTCACGCCCGAGGCGGCATCGTCGACCACCACCGCGAGTTGATACGCGGGCACACCGAAAGAGCGCCAGACGACGAAATCCCCGCCGAGGTCGGCGAGGGTCAGCGCGGTTGGCCCGCGGAAGAGATCGTCGAAGGCCGGGGCCTCTCCCGCACGGAAGCGCCAGGCGTAGGGCTTGGTCAACGCCACCGCATCGCCGGCCGTCCGGTGGGCACAGGTGCCGGGATAAGGCGGGGCTTCATGCTCGGCATGGGGGGCGGCGGCGGCGGTTTCGATGTCCGTCCGCGTGCAGGTGCAGGGGTAGACGAGCTCGTGCCGCTGCAACTTCTCGAGTGCCGCTTCGTGGGCGGGCAGATTCATGGATTGCAGGATCGGCTCGCCGTCCCAGTCCAGTCCCAGCCGGGTGAGATCATCGGTCAGTTGCGGGATCGCGTCCGGCTTGTTCCGCCAAACGTCGATGTCCTCGATCCGCAGAACCACTCGTCCGCCCGAAGCGCGTGCGGCCAGCCACGCCGCCAAGTAGGTGCGGGCGTTGCCCAGATGTTGCGCCCCGGTCGGGGACGGTGCCAAGCGCCCAACGGTGGTCATGCCAACAGGTTACGCACTTCCCGTAAACTTTTTTCGGAAATTGTCTCCCTGAAACCAAAATGCTCGGCGGGCGGGTGCGAATGATTCTTCGTCCGCCGTTCGGCACGTTCCGCCTGTCACGGAACGCCTCGGCGAAAAACATCACGGGGTAGGATTGTCTCATGAAGCTCAAGAAGCTGATTCTGATTGGTGCGGTCGTCGCGGCGGGTCTGGTCGCCTGGAAGGGCGCGAAGATGATTCCGCACGCCTCGCACGAGATTTCGGTCGCCATCGATTGGGCCGAGTCGAAGGTGCCGATGGAGAAGAAGTTCTCCATGCTTCGCAAAGATGCCGAATCGCTCGACAAGGACATCGACAAGGTCAAGAACGAACTGGCACGCGAGATCGTCGAAGTCCGCGAACTGACGCACAAGACCGGCGAACTCCGTGCTCAGGTCGAGACGAACGCCAAGGCCCTCGTCGCCCGCGGCGAAACGATCAGCAACGCCGACAAGGTCGTCCTGGTCGGCCGCTCCTCGATCTCGATCCCGGAAGCCAAGAGCCGACTGGAGAAGGACGTCGCCCGGCACATGAAGGACGCCAAGCGGCTCGAAACGATGGAGAAGACCCTCGAACACCGCGAAGCGATCCGCGACACCCTGACCAAGACGCTCGACGGCATGAAGGCCAAGAAGGCCGAAGCCATGGCCGCGATCGACGAACTCGAAGCTGAATACAAGCAACTGCAACTGACCCAAGTGGAAAGCAAGTACCAGACCGACGACACCCGCCTCGCCAAGATCAAGGACGACCTCCGCAAGATCCGCAAGGACGTCGAAGTGAAGCGCGAAGTCCTGAACCTGACGCCCCGCGTTATGGAAGAAACGACCGCCGAAGGCACGGCCGCGAAAACGGTCGAGGAAATCCTGGCCCCGGTCAAGAAGTAACGCCGAACGACAACCATGCAATCCACACCACGGACGCGACTCTTCGGAGCCGCGTCCGTTCGTTTTTCGGGTACACTGTCGGCATCAGGTTATCCGCACCAAATGGATCCCGTTCATGTGGTCGCTGTTTTCGTCTCCGTGGGTGACGTTCCGCCGCGCAGCCGAGGCGTTGAAGGCGGGCCGGCCGGAGGATGCGCGGCAACTGATCGAGCCGCTGGCCGAGCAGGGGTACCGCAAGGCCGTCAAGATGATGCGCGAGGTGGTCCGCGGCTACCTCGACCGCGCGGAGCGCTGCCTGCGGGCGGACGATATCGACTGCGCCTGGGCCGACCTCCTGGCTGCTGAATCGCTCGCACCCGCCGGGGACGAACCGCGTACGGCGAGCCTGCGGAAACTGCTGACCAAGGACGGCCTCAATGAGGTCGCCGCGGCGCTGGAAGCCGCCAACCCGCGCCATGCGATGCGCACGCTGGGGGTGCTGCACGACCGCGGCGTAGGCACGCCTTGGTATCGGCAGCTTCACCAGGTCTCCGTTGCCTGGCTCGCCGCGGCGGAACTGGCGGACAAGGGGAAGTTCGACGAAGCCCTCGCCGCGTTGACGGCGGTCGTGTCCCGCTTGGAGAGCGTTCGCGGCCGTGGGCTGCGGCGCTACGAGCAGGAACTGACGGTGCGCCGGTCCCGGTATGCCGCCCTGCTGCCGACGCTCATGAGTGCGGCCCAGCGGCAGGATTGGAAAGTCGTCGTCGAGCAGGCCGACGAAGTGTTGGCGGCTGCCCCGAACGATCCTCGCATCCGCGAGTTGCGGTCACAGGCCTGGGGCGAACTGGTGCCCGGCTTGCGCGAGCAGTCGGCGCTGCGTCGGCCATCGTCCCACGGCGATCACCTCGTTCCGCTGATCGTCGGCGGGGCGGTCGGCGGGGCCGCGGCCTTGGGTGCGATACAGTCGTTTCACGTTCGGCCGACTCTCGACTACCAACAGAACGAGACGCCGAAGGAATCCTGCGCCGTGAACGGTCACGGCAGTGCGGAGTTCACCCTGCCGGAAACGGCCCCGATGCCGACGCAGTTCCTGCTCTGGGTCGACGGCGTCGGCGGTTATCTGGTTTGTCTGAACGCCAAGGTCACCATCGGCCAGGCAACCGCCGAAACCCCGACGGACATCCGCCTGTTCGCGCCGATCGCTTCCCTTCACGCGGAAATCCATCGGGACGAAGCCGGGCATTACGTCCTCCAGCCGTCCCGCGATACCTACCTCAACGACGAGCCTGCGACCAAGGCCGTCCTGAAGTGCGGCGACCGGATCGCACTCGGCTCCGCCTGCCGGCTCGTCTTCCGCAAGCCGTCCGCACTCAGCAGCACGGCGCAGTTGGACGTCGTCAGCGGTCACCGTCAGCCGTGGGCCGTCAACGGGATTCTGCTGATGGATCGAACCCTGATCCTCGGCACCGGCGGCGATGCCCACGTCGCGCTGCCGCCCTTCGCGCTCGAGGACGATGAGGACTATGAGGACGTCCGCATCCTGCTGCACGGCACCGAGACCGGCCTGGCCCTGAAGTGCCCCGGCCGGTTTAAGGTGGACAACCGCCCGCACGAGGACAAGGCCCCTCTGCCCCTGCCCGCCGGCATCGTCACCCCGCACTACGCCTTCAGCGTCGAACCGATCGGCCCGCGGCTTTGACGTGAAGCCTGTCGTGACGAGCCTCCGGGCTTGTCCCGAAGGTCCGCAACGATGGCCGGTTGCGAAGCTTCTTGTCGTGGGACGCGCTCGAAGCCTTACCTCCGGGGCAAGCCCGGAGGCTCGTCGGGATCCCCGTTCATCAATTGTCTACAATACCGCTATGGACAGACTGTGGGCACCGTGGCGGACCGACTACATCACGCAGGCCGTCAAGCCGAGCGGTTGTTTCCTCTGCGCCGCCGCACTGCCGGGCGAGGACGAGGAGCGCTTGGTCGTGGTGCGGACGAAACTCTCCGTCGTGCTGCTCAACCGCTACCCGTACAACAACGGCCACCTGCTGATTTCGCCCCGCGCCCACAAAGCGGAACTGACCGACCTCTCGACCGCCGAATCGGCGGACCTGCAGCACCTGCTGACGAAACTGACGGCGATCGTCAAGGCCGGGATGAACGCGGACGGTTTCAACGTCGGCCTGAACCTCGGCAGGGCCGCGGGCGCCGGCGTCCCCGGTCATCTGCACTGGCACCTCGTCCCCCGCTGGAACGGCGACCAGAACTTCATGCCCGTCACCGGTGAAACGAAGATCATGTCCCAATCGCTCAAAGCTTGCCGCGATCTGCTCCACGCCCGCTGCGTCCATCTGAGCGACAAGTCCGAGACGACGTTCGATTCTCTGTAACTCACGTCGTCGAGGCCGGGAAAGACGCTCGACTTCCCGCCGGTATGCCTCGTCAGCGATACCGGCGCCAACGGATTCCCGTTGCCCGATGATCGTGTCACCTCTTCGCAGGTTCTCATCATGCGTTTCGCTGTTTATGCCGCCTTCGTGCCGATGATCCTGGGCGCTGCGGGCTGTGCGGTCTCACAGGGAGCCAAACCGGCACCCGCTTCCAACGACAAGGGCATCGCGGTCGTCGAGTTGTTCACCTCCGAAGGCTGTTCGAGTTGCCCGCCCGCCGATGCCGTGCTGAGGAAACTCGCAGCTGAGGCGACGAAGTCCGGCCGACCCATCTACGCCCTTTCCTTCCACGTCGACTATTGGGATCGCCTCGGCTGGGCCGACCCGTTCGGCAAGGCCGAATTCACGACGCGCCAGCAGAATTATGCCCGCGGCCAGAAGCGCGACGGCACCTACACGCCGCAGATGATCGTCAACGGCACTGATGAATTCGTCGGCTCGGACGCCAAGGAAGCCGACCGGGCCATCGAAGCGGCACTGTCCCGCCCCGTCGTTGCAGCCGTGGAACTGACTGCCGTTGCCGAGGGCAAAGCCGTTACGGTCGAACATGCCGTCGCCGATGCCCCGGTCGGTGCGGTGCTGTGCGTCGCCTGGGTCGATGCCGAAGCCGAGTCCCGCCCGAACCGCGGCGAGAACGGCGGGGCGAAGTTGCTTCACGTCAACGTGGTCCGCGACTTCCGCAGCATCCCGCTGAAGGACGCCGCCAAAAGGAAGCTGACCCTGAACCGCCCCGACGTCAAGGCAGGCAGCATCATCGCCTACGTGCAGGAAGCCGACCGTGGTCGCATCGTCGGCGCCGCAGCAACGGACGTCGGACGGTAGGGCCGACTGAAGATTCTTAGCCTTCGTCTTCGTCGAAGAAATCGTTGGAAACTTCCTTCAACTCGTATCGCTTGGTCGTGTTCACTCCGACGCCATATTCGATCATCAGAGCGGCCAAGCGTCCTCCATCAATGAGGACGACCTTCTTGCCTTCGATGCGATCGACGTACTCGACAGCCTCGCGGCTGAAGCCTGCTGTGGTTATGACGACGCCTTTTTTGGCCCGCACGTAATCCATGCTGCCGACGAACGCCTGAACCGTCGGTCGGCCGACCGTGGCCTCCCAGCGCTTGGCTTGCACGCAGACGACATCCAGCCCCAACTTGTCTTCCTTGATGATGCCGTCGATGCCGCCGTCCCCGGACTTGCCGGTGACAAGAGCCTCGCCGGTGGCGCCATAGCCGAGGGCTTGAAGCACGCGCACGACGACGATCTCAAAAAAGCCCGGCGAGCACTGTTGCAAACGCTCGCGCAGGTCCGCCGCTGTCGCCTTGTGCAGCGCCTCAACGGACGACTCAATGAGTTCCTGGGGAGTCCGCACACTTTCCAGTGCGACAATGTTGGGCGTTGTGCCGTTCGACGGCGCATCGTCTGACTGACCGATGAATCGAAGATAGGACGGGAACCGTTTCAGATAGCGACAGTTGACCGCATCCGGTCTTTCGGCAAGGACTTGTCGTCCTGCGTCGGCGATGCGGATACGGCCCCGGCTCGGATTGTCGATAAGTCCCGCACGTCCAAGATGCGCCTTGGCCCATGCGACCCGATTTGCGAGAGTAAACTGCGTCCCACTCGGAACCTTTTCCGCGCGGTCCTGTTCGGTCAGGTTGAAGTGCGTCGCCACGGCACTCGTCAACTCGCGGACAGCACACTCGTTCCCATGATTGAGCAGAGTGAGGATCGGTAACATCATTGACTGAAAATCGGGAACGGGCATGGGGCATCCGACTGCAGGTGCGAATAGAGTAGAGTAGAGAAGAGAAACAGAGAAACATTTACCGAACGAACCAGTTCATGGCGACGACTTGCACTCGACGCGAGGGTTCATCGACTTGAAAGATTACTGCCAACAGCTCGTGGGTCAGTAACGGTCATCGTTCCTCCTCTCAGTCAATTCGATTGTAGCTCTCGTCTGAGTTATCTCATCATCTCATTCCCCAAGTCGATCAAGCCGAAACCGGTGCTCCTTGCC
>Ga0105048_10003022_pt1 | contig 27474 bp, 28 predicted proteins | sample MAT05_FD_78382 | JGI IMG/M metagenome (GOLD analysis project Ga0105048, IMG submission 78382) | Freshwater microbial communities from Lake Fryxell liftoff mats and glacier meltwater in Antarctica - MAT-05 | ecosystem: Environmental > Aquatic > Freshwater > Ice > Liftoff microbial mat | place...
ATCAAATTCCGCACCTTAAGCGCCTGCAAAAAATGCGCGGGTTCGGGCTCTGAAGATGGCAAGCGCGACACCTGCGCGACCTGTCGCGGCGCCGGCCGAGTGCGCGTTCAACAGGGCATTTTCTCCGTCCAACAGGCCTGCCCAACCTGTCGCGGCGCGGGTGTCAGCATCAAAAGCCCGTGCAAAGTGTGCTCAGGCCAAGGCCGCGTTGAAGAAGAGCGCGTGCTGTCGGTCAAAGTACCCGCAGGCGTCGACACCGGTGATCGAATCCGCCTGAGCGGCGAGGGCATTCCCGGTGATCCTGGCGCGCCACCTGGCGATTTATTTATCGACGTGGAAGTGCGCCCACACAAGATTTTCGAGCGCGAAGGCGACGATTTGTTCTGCCAGATCCCCATCCGATTTAGCACCGCAGCGCTAGGCGGCGAGCTCAAAGTGCCAACACTGCAAGGCCACGCGATGCTCAAAGTGCCCGCGGAAACGCAGACCGGCAAAGTGTTCAAACTGCGCGGCAAAGGCGTCAAATCAGTGCGCTCCTCCAGCGCGGGTGATTTGGTCTGTCGAGTGGTCGTCGAAACCCCAGTGCGCCTGACCAAACGTCAGCGCGAATTACTCGAGGAGTTCGAAACCACTTTCGAAGAAGGCGAAGGCGCCACCCATTCACCGCAAAACTCAAGCTGGCTTGATTCAGTGAAGCAATTTTGGGATCGGATTACTTAGGGGTTTGGGCTTTTGGGGGATTGTTTTTTGGGTTGGAGATTAGAGCGGGTTGTTTGCTCATCCATCGGTCATCCTGACCGAGGATTCGAGGGCCTGAAGGTGGCTCGGCTCCTGCCTCGGTGGGCTTCGGGGTTGGGTTTCGGGACTCTTGTCGATTGCGTTTATTTGGGTGGGTGCTTGCTTGCTCTTACGCTGCTTGTCTTAGGGCTTGGATGCGTTCTTCTAGGGGCGGGTGGCTCATGAAGAGGCGTTTGAGGCCGTGGCCCATATCGCCTGAAATGCCCATTGCTTCAATTTCGCGGGGCAGCATTACTGGGGCGTGTTGGGCGCGCAGGCGCTCGAGTGCGGCGATCATTTTGTCTTTGCCGACCAGTTTGGCGGAACCGGCGTCTGCGCGGAATTCGCGCCAGCGGCTGAACCACATGGCGATGATCGAGGCAAGCAACCCGAGCACCACTTGCATCACCATCGAGACGATAAAGTAGATCGGGCTCGCCCCGCCGGTGGAACCTCGGCGCAGCATGCCGTCGACCACCGATGCAATCAGGCGCGAGACAAAGATCACAAAGGTATTGAGCACGCCTTGCACCAGGCCCATCGTGACCATATCGCCGTTGGCCACGTGGCTGATTTCATGGGCGAGTACGGCTTCGACTTCTTCTTTTTGCATGCCGCGCAGCAGGCCCACGGAGACGGCCACGAGCGCGTTATTTTTGTTCATGCCGGTGGCGAAAGCGTTTAATTCGGGCGAGTCAAAAATCGCGATCTCCGGTGTGCCGATGCCGACTGCGTGCGCTTGGCGTGCGACGGTGTCCTTGAGCCACACTTCGGTTGCATCCCGCGGGGTGTCGATCACACGCGCGCCGGTGGTGCGTTTGGCGATCCATTTGGAGGTCGCCAGCGAGATAAACGAGCCCAGCATGCCGATGACGCCCGCCATTAGCAGCAGGCCTGGCAAGCTTTGGCCACTCATCGCGAGCCGTTGATCGATGCCAAGGACTTTGCAGACAATCCCCAAAATCAATAGCACCGCAATATTGGTGCTAAAAAATAAAACCAGCCTTAACATTGAATGTGCCTCGTTTGGGGTGATCGGAGCTTAATTCAGTTGCGAGATTTTCGCCCAGTCGGCCGTTTTGCCCCGTCGCCGACTGGCGCGTTGCATCTAGGTTCGCTGCTCGCAGCCTTGGCGAGCTGGCTTAGCGTGAAATCGCGTGGCGGGCTGTGGCTGTTGCGCATTGAGGATTTGGACGGCGCACGCGAACGGCCGGGTGCGTCAATCGAGATGATTCGCACGCTGGCCGCGTTTGGTTTGGAGTCCGATGCGCCTGTCTGCTTTCAATCCGAGCGCGCGCCACTGTATGCCGAAGCACTCGCTCAATTGGACACGCTCAGTTTGATCTATCCGTGCAGCTGTTCGCGCCGCGAGCTTGAAGGGCAGGCTGTCTACCCAGGAACGTGTGCCGCAGGCATTGCTGTCCCAAAACGCCCGACTGCTTTGCGCGTGCGGGTGCCGGACCAAGTGCTGCAATTTGATGATTTGCTGCGCGGGCAGTGTGCGCAAAATCTAAAGTTTGAAGTAGGTGATTTTGTGGTGCGGCGCGCCGATGGCGTGCACGCTTATCAGTTGGCCGTCGTGGTAGATGATGCGGCCCAAGGCATCACTGAAGTGGTTCGCGGCGCGGACTTGCTCGATTCCACGGCGCGGCAAATTTACTTAACTGAAAAACTAGGCTTGCCAACACTTAAATATGCCCACGTACCGCTGCTTCTTAATGCCGATGGCAGCAAGCTCTCGAAGTCTGCGCACGCGCTGCCGGTTGATCCCGCGCGGCCGCTAGACGCTTTACGGCCTCTGCTGCGCTTGCTTTGCGGGGTGTGGGTAAGCGGTGCGAATCCGCAGGCGCTGCTTGCGACGGCGGTGCGTGATTTCAGTTGGGCAAGACTGCCCAGCCAGCTCAGTGTCGAGGAACTGCTTGCGCTCAATTGATTGCAAGTTCAATTGACCGCGAGCGCCCAATTCGCCCATCATCCGCGCACTTTTTCTCGCGGGCGGCGCTAGCTTCACCAATCGCCCGCGACTTTGTGTTTTATCAATTGGGAGGTTGTGTATGACTCAGCGAGTGGCATTGGTCACCGGCGGAACGGGCGGCATTGGAACGGCAATTTGTCAGGAGCTCGCGCGCGCGGGCCACAGGGTTGCGACTAATTATCGAGACGAACCGAAAGCGACCGCGTGGGCCGCCGATATGCGTGCTAAGGGCTTTGATTTCACCCTGGTGCCGGGCGACGTGTCGGACCCGGAGTCGAGCGAGGCGATGGTGCGTGCGATCGAGGAGAAAATCGGCGGAATTGATATTTTGATCAACAACGCTGGCATTACTCGCGACACCACGTTCCATAAGATGAGCGCGCTGCAATGGCAGCAGGTGATCGCGACTAACTTGAACTCGTGCTTCAACGTGACGCGTCCAATCATCGACGGCATGCGCGCCCGCAAATGGGGTCGCGTCATTCAAATTTCCTCGATCAACGGGCAAAAAGGCCAGTACGGACAAGCCAACTACGCCGCATCCAAGGCGGGCATGCACGGCTTTACCATTTCGCTAGCGCAAGAAAACGCCAAACTCGGCATCACGGTCAACACCGTATCGCCCGGCTACGTGGCGACCGATATGGTGATGGCCGTGCCGCAAGAGGTGCGTGACAAAATTGCCCAGCAAATACCGGTTGGACGCTTAGGTGAGCCCAGCGAAATCGCCTACGCGGTTGGGTTTTTTGTGCGTGACGAAGCCGCGTTCATCACAGGTGCCAACCTGTCGGTGAACGGTGGCCACTACATGGGCTGGTAGCCCGCATGCAATCCAAGCGCGTCGTCAAGAAATACCCGAATCGGCGTCTGTATGACACCGACATCTCGAGCTACATCACCTTGGGCGACGTGCGCCAATTGGTTTTGGATCGCGAGGATTTTGTGGTCCAGGACGCCAAGAGCGGAGAAGATTTGACGCGCGCGGTGATGCTGCAAATCATCGGTGAGTTCGAGGAACGCGGGCAGCCGATCTTCTCGACCAAATTGCTCGGTCAGATCATTCGTTTTTATGGCGATCCGATGCAATCAATGATGGGTGCTTACCTCGAAAAAAGTTTGCAGGTGTTTTTAGACCAGCAGCAAACCTTTCGGTCGCAGCTCACCAGCGTGGTTGGCCAGGGGCCGTGGGCGATGATGCAGGACCTCACCGCCAAGCAAATGGAAGTGTGGCAAGAAATGCAAAACGGCATTTTCAGCGGTGCGCCAAAGCGTCCACCCGATAAAAAGTAGCCGCATGCTTTGACTTGCGCCCGCGAGGTTTTTACTATCCATCCTTGTTGCGCTGCACCATGCGGCGCAATTCTTTAACTTGATGGGTGGAAAAATGACACAGCGCGTGGCAGTGGTGACCGGCGGAATCGGCGGATTGGGCAGCGAGATTTGTAAAAAGCTTGCAGATCAAGGCCTTAAGGTAGTTGCGGCTGATCTCAGCGCGCGTGAAGAGCGGCTTGCTGAGTTCAAACTAGATACTGCCGAGTTCAACGGGCAAATCGTGTTTAAGGCGATCAATGTTGCAGACGCAAATGACTGTGAGCGCTTCTTCAAGGAAATTGAAAGCGAATTTGGACGCGTAGATGTGCTGGTCAACGCGGCTGGAATTACCCGCGACACCACGCTGCGCAAAATGGATGTCAAGCAGTGGACCGATGTCATCGACGTGAATTTGAACGGCCTGTTTAATATGTGCCGCCCGGCGGTCGAAGGCATGATGGCGCGCGGTTTTGGCCGGATCATCAATATTTCCTCGATCAACGGCCAAATGGGCCAGTTCGGTCAAACCAACTACTCGGCTGCAAAGGCCGGCATGCATGGTTTTACGATGGCACTGGCGCGTGAAACCGCGAAAAAAGGCGTGACCGTGAACTCGGTATCGCCCGGCTACTGCGATACCCCCATGGTGCGCGCCATCCCCGAGGCGCTACGCAACCAAATTATCGAATCCATCCCCGTTGGCCGCATCGGTCAACCCACCGACATCGCCCGTACCGTCGCCTTTCTCGCTGCCGAAGACGCAGGCTTTATCACCGGCGCTAATATCCCGGTGAATGGCGGCCTGTTTATGCACTAGGGGCGTGAGGCGCTGGGGTGCTTCAGCGCCTCATAGACCGTACTGTTTGCGCTTGCGATACAGCGTAGATGAATCAATTCCCAGCGTCCGTGCCGCGCCATCGAGCGATTCTGCCGCTGCGAGGACGGCACTAATATGCGCGCGTTCCAACGCTTCGAGAGTGACCAAACTGCCCACGCGCGCGCGCTGGCCCGTGCTTAGCTCGCCGCTAATTTGCGTTGGCAGCGATTCAAGCTCAACGGTGTCGGTGAGATTAAGGATGGCGACACGTTCGATCACGTTGCGCAATTCGCGGATATTTCCAGGCCAGGGGTAGCGCTTCAACGCGTCCATTGCTGCGCTGCTGAACATGCGCCCGGGGCGTCGATAGGACACCGCGAAGCGTTCCAGGAAACGCACGCTCAAGCTTTCGATGTCGTCAATGCGCTCGCGAAGTGGCGGCAAGGTGACGGTGATCACATTGAGGCGATAGTACAGATCCTCGCGAAACTGGCCGTCGCGGATCATTTGCTCGAGCGGGCGATTGGTCGCAGCGACCAAGCGCACGTTCGCGGTGCGCGTGGTGGCGTCGCCCACGCGCTCGTACTCGCGGTCTTGAATAAAGCGCAGCAATTTAGGCTGCAATACGAGTGGAAAATCGCCAATTTCGTCTAAAAACAGCGTTCCACCATCGGCGGCTTGCACGCGACCCTTGCGCTGCTCGATTGCGCCGGTGAAGGCGCCCTTGGCGTGACCAAACAGCTCGCTTTCGAGCAGTTCAGCACTCAAGGAAGGGCAATTTACTGTGCCAAAAGGCGCTACCCGCCGCGGACTCCAATCGTGTGCGGCGCGCGCGATGACGCCTTTGCCCGTGCCACTTTCACCCAAGATCAAGATGGTCGCATCGGTGTCGGCAACGCTGCGAATCAGCTCTAAAATTTTGGCCATCTCCGGCTGCCCCGACTTAAGCTCAACCTCCCCACCCTGGTCGATGTGCTTTTGCAGTGCATCAATCTTGAACTCCATCGCACGCGCAGCGGCCATGCGCTCGGCCACCGCGACCAGCTGTTCTGGCGCGCAGGGCTTGAGCAAATAGTCGCTGGCACCTTTTTGCATCGCGGCGACGGCCGTGTTGACTTCGGCCACCGAGGTGGCGATCACCACGCGCATCCAGGGCGCATTGGCGCGAATTTTTGGCAATAAATCGAGGCCATATTCGTCGCCGATGTGCAGATCTAAAAAGCACAGATCAAACACGCCTTGGTCCAAACGCTCGAAAGCTTGCGCGCCACAGTTGGCGGTTGTGCATTGAAAACCAGCGTCTTCAAGGGTCCATCGAAAGTTGCGCAACAGCGTTGCGTCATCGTCGATTAACAGCGCACGGCGACCGGCGGCAATGGGGGCGCTATCCATGCTGATCAGCGCCATGCAAAGTGCAAGGTTAAGCCTAGGTGATCCGGCGAAAGGCACGAACCTACGTCTTGATATTTTCGATTAAGTAGTTGATCTAAAAGCATTTTTAAGTCTCTAAAAAACTGGCACGCGGTTTGATTGATATACCGTGTCCACCGAGGCAATTGCCAGAGCGGCCACCAAATCCACTACTTAATCCGGAGATATCCCATGTTGCATTACGCCATCGTTTTCCTGGTTGTCGCGCTGATCGCCGGCCTTCTTGGTTTCACAGGCATCGCTGGCGCTGCAGCCGGTTTCGCCAAAATTCTGTTTGTTGTGTTCCTTGTCCTGTTTCTCGTCTCGCTGGTTACCGGCCGACGCAAGACATAGCACGAATCGAGAACGCGTTTTTTCAATTGCAAAGGTACTACGTCCATGAACACAGACATCATCAAAGGCAAGTGGAAACAGTTGAGCGGCCAGGCCAAGAAAACCTGGGGGAAGCTCACTGATGACGACATGACCGTAGCTGACGGCCACCGTGAGTATCTCGTGGGCAAGCTGCAAGAGCGCTACGGCTGGGGCAAAGACAAAGCCGAAGAAGAAGTATCGAGCTTCGAACGCTCGCTTTAATCCAAACAAGCGCTTGCGGGCACAGGCAACTGACGCTCGCAGACGCGCTTCATAAAACTTAAGGAACCAACCATGCAAAACGTACCCACCTCAAACTTCCCTAACCAAAACTCCTCCAGCCAGAATTTGACTCCTGCGGCCGACGCTCTTGGCGCTTTCAGCGAAAAAGTGGGTCACACTGTTGGGATCGCCAAAGAGAAGCTGGCCCACGGTGCCGAAGTTCTTGGCGCGAAATCAGAAGAAGTGCGTGCAAAAGTGCACGACGGCATGGAAAGCGCTCGCGCCAAGGTTCATGAAGGCATTGAAGGTGCCAAAGAGCAGATCCATGCCACCGGCGAAACCGTTAGCAAACTGTTCGGCGATTTTGCTGGCACGGCTACTGATTTCACTGACCGAGTGGGCGGCTACGTGCGCGCGAACCCGGGCAAATCAGTCGCGATCGCTGTGGTCGCAGGCATAATTTTGTCGCGCGCGATGGGATCACGTCGCTCTTAATTAGTGCCTAACAGACTGCCGAGCAGTGAATAATCATGAATGAGCGATCGTTGGATCACAGCGTTAAAGCCTCGATCGATGAGATAGCCGCCATGATTAACGCTGCTCGGCCACAGGAGCTTATTGCAGAAATAAGCAAGGCCCTAGATTCGGGTTTAGCGCTGGCTAAAGCCGAATGGCAGCTAACGACGCGAGGCTTGCTGTTGCTTGGACTGTGCGCTGGGCTCGCGCTGGTTGCGCTGCTGAGCCTGTGGCTAAGCCTTATGGCGGCAGTCGGCTTAACGGTTTATCTCCTCACGCAATCACCGATTTGGGCGCTAGCTACGGTAATTGTTGTGCACTTTGTGTTGCTCGGAGGCTTGCTGCAATACACAAAAAGCATTCGACGCGAGCTGTTTTTTCCGCGCTTGCGTGCCCAGTGGGCGAGTCGCTCGGTGCCGACGGTTTAGATTCCTTTTATCATCACTTTGAGGCTCACATGTTCAGAACAATCGGAAAGTTAGTGGTTGCCTCGGCAATTACTTGGGGCGTACAGGCATTTTTGCGGGTCTTGTCGGAGCGTGCTGAAAAGCGCAAGGCGCTGAGGAATGAGGATCGTGCGCAGCTTCAAGCCTGGGAAGGCGAAGGCGGCAATCCGTCACCCCGCCGGCGCTAAGTAGTGGCATCGGTACCCTACCGCGAACTCAAGCGCCAGGCTGAGATGTCTCGGCTTGAGCTTGACTCGCATCTTGATCGAGCGCACGGGCACGCACAGGCGATATCCGACGCGCTGCACGGGATTCATCCGCTGTTGCTCGTCGGCGGAGGCTTGGTAGGCGGTGCACTGCTGGGTATTGCGCCGCTTGGATTTCGACAACGCGCGCAAGCAGCGCTTATTGGATTTATCGGAGGCCCTCTCATGATCGCGTTGCGCGCTGTGGGATCACTCGGCAAAGGCTAATGCCTAAATTCGCTGACTTTCAGGTGCGCTTTGCGCCAGTGATCATCGATCCGGCAGAAGCCGAGCCGCTCAAGGTCGAAAATCTGAGTCCGCGCGCGAGCGCGCTGTTGGGGTTGAGCAAAGCAGCCTCAATGCTGCTGCTGCTGGCCTTGCTTTACACCGCTTTCTTTGCAAAATCGCTGCTGATTCCGATTGTGCTCGCAGCGTTTCTAAGCATGTGCTTAAGCCCGCTGGTGATTGCCGCAACCAAAGTGGTACCGCGCGGGATTGCGGCGGCTTTGGTGGTGGTAAGCGCGCTGGCGCTGACTGGTTTGCTGGGCTCAAGCTTGATTGGCCCGGCACAGGATTTCGTCGCCGATGCGCCGCGAGCGGCGCGATCGGTCGCGCCCAAGCTCAAAGCTCTCGCCGCGCAGTTAGCCAAGGCCAGCCGAGCGACTGAATCAATCGTCGCACTGGGGTCGCAGGCGCCTTCCGTGCGTGCCACGGCTCCAGCGCAAGTTGGTGAGGCGGTCACACTGTGGTCGGCGATAGCTGGCGCGCCAAAGATGATCGCGAACGTATTCTCAGTCGTGCTGCTGGTGTATTTCTTTTTGCTTTACGGCGATACGCTGTTGCGCCGCAGCGTTGAGCTATCGCCGACGTTTCATCAAAAACGCAGCGTAGTGGCCATTGTGCGAGCGATCCAATGTGATACCTCTCGCTATCTGCTAACTACCACGTTGATTAACATTAGCCTGGGCGTGGCCACTGGCTTGCTGATGTGGTCGCTTGGCGTACAAGAACCGTGGCTGTGGGGAGCGCTAGCCGCGGTCTTAAATTTTATTCCGTACATTGGCCCATTCATTACTACCGCTGTGCTGGCCTTTTTTGGCTTGGTCAACGCCGACACGCTGGGCGCAGCGCTCCTACCAGCGGGCTGTTTTGTGGCGCTTACCACCATTGAAGGGCAAATCATTTCACCAGCCATCTTGGGTCGTCATTTATCCTTAAGCCCGGTTGCGATTTTGCTTTGGTTGATGACGTGGGGCTGGCTATGGGGAATTCCAGGCGTGTTGCTGGGTGTGCCGATGCTAATGGTGCTGAAGATTGTTTGCGACCGTTTGGACGCCTGGCGTTGGGTCGCCCGCGCCATCGAATAGGCTTAGCTGTTAGTGCGCCAGCATGACTTTAGGCACCGCGCTATATCTTTTGGGCTGGGCACTGTCGATAGCATTTACCTATCAAATTTTGCGCGAGCGCCGCCCGCCCGCGGCCACGGTGGCGTGGATCGCGTTTGTATTCCTCCTGCCGGTTCTAGGCATTGTCATTTATCTGCTGATCGGCGCGCGCAAGCTCAAGCGACCGCGTCGCCAGCGCGTGCGCCCGCATTTTGAGCACGATCGACAAATTCCGCTTGAGCAAGCCCAGCCGCTCGATCAACTGTTGCGCAGGCTTGGGTCAAGTGGTGCGACGGCCGACAATCGAGTGTCCTTGCTGATCGAAGCAAAAGCCGCACGCGAGGCGCTCATTGCGCTGATCGACAGCGCCGAGCGCATGGTGTACGTGTTGATTTACACCTTCTACGAAGATGCGAGCGGACAAGCGGTATTGAGCGCACTCACGCGCGCCGTGGATCGCGGCGTTGAGGTGCGTTTGATGATCGATGACATTGGTTCGGCCAATTTGAAGTCACGCCAAATGCGCGCTTTTCAGCAAGCGAGTGGGCGGATGATTCGCTTCAAGCCGGTGTGGTATGCGCTTGCCAAACGCGTGGCTAACTTGCGCAACCATCGCAAAATTGTGGTCGCCGATGCGCAGCGCGCCTGGTTTGGTGGGCGCAATATTGGCGATGAGTACTTAGCCGACGGCGCTGATCAAGGCAAATGGATTGACCTAAGCGTGAGCGTCGAGGGTTCCGCCGCGCGGGCACTCGAAGCGATCTGTGCGGCCGATTGGGCCTTCGGCACGGATACGCAGGTAAGCCGCGCGCCACATGCTGCGGTTCCAATGGTAGATACAAGCGAGCCGCGGCGCCTGGTTCAAGTGCTGGCCTCAGGCCCCGATCAGCGCGAGGATGTGTGGCACACGGCGTTTATCAAAGCGTGCTTCGAGGCGCGCGAGCGGCTGTGGATGGTTACCCCGTATTTTGTACCCGACGACGCAGCATTTGGCGCGATTTCAACCGCCGCGCGCTCGGGCGTCGACGTGCGATTGGTGATCCCGGCAAGAACCGATTCACTGCTGGTCGACACGGTCGGGGCGAGCTATCTGCGCGATCTGCAGCGCCTGAACGTGCAGGTGTATCGCTTCACGCCCGGCATGGCGCACGCGAAGCTGGTAATCGTTGATTCAAGCTTCGCGATCTTGGGCTCGGGCAACCTTGATGCACGCAGCTTTTTCCTCAACTATGAGGTGATGGGCGTGATTTACGATGCTGATATCAACGAGCAGCTCGCCCAGTTCTTCCTTAAATTACAAGCGCGCAGCAAGCTGGGATTTCGCTCGGTGCGGGCCACCACCGAGCTGCTTGCCTCAACGCTGCGCATCTTGAGCCCGATGCTCTGAGCGTTGCTAAAGCGTTTTTAGAAGCGCCAAACCCCAGACATCGACACAGTGTCGTATTCCTCGGAGAGATCAGCGCCTACGTCAAACTGAAAGCTCTCAAATGCCCAGCCGAGGCCGAAACTGACGTGCGTTTGGTCTTCGCCGGGGGTGAATAGCGCCCAGTTGATTGACTGGGCGGCACGATCAATGAGATTTGTCGCGGTGGGGTCGATTGAGGTAACGCGGTGGGCAGGATCGCGCCAAACGCCGGCACGCAAGCTCAGGGGACGCTGCATGTTGAGCAGCACATATTCCATACCGAAGCGAATTTCGGTGCCGTCATCGGCGGAGAAACTGGGCGGGATAGTAAACGCGCTGGTCGCGTTCTCGGCTAAGCGCGAGTACTCGACGCGGCTTGCCTCGAAGCTGAAGGTCAACGCGTCGCTGGCGCGGTAAGCGGCACCTAGGCTTAAGCGGTGCGGGACGTTGAAACTGGCGAGCGCAACGCGGGTGTTGCCAGATGCAAGGCGCAGCGTGGATTGATACTGAAATTCTGGCGCGCGGATATAGCTCAAACCCATCGAGAACACATCGTTTGGCTTGAACAGCGCGCCGACACCAAAGCCCAGGTCGCGGGAATCGCTTTCGGATTCGCTGAGTGTGTTGCGCACCGGTAGGGTTGGCTGTGCGCTATCGAACTGCACGCGACTGGCGGAATAGTCAAAACTGTAGCTCGCGACATTGAAGCCGATCAAGAACTGCTCGCCTAACTTAGTCGCAACTGCGCCGCCAAAGCCTTCTACGCTGAACTCTAACTGCGCTGTATAGGGTTCGATAAACAGCGCTGTGGGGCTGATTTCATTGAGGCGCACGCCACTGTTGGCCAGGCTGTTACTGAACGAGCCGAGCTGATGGTAAAAAAGGGACCAACTTAAGCGTTCACCGGCGCGCGTGAACGCCGCAAAGGCCACGCCGTTTTCGCGTTCCTGGCTTTCGCCAAACGCAAGCCCGGAACGATTCAACGGGTTGATTCCGTAGCTGCCGCCCGACACAAACGGCGTGTCGAAACTCGTGGAGCGCAGCTCCAGGCTCACCTGCGTGCTCGAAAGCTGCATCAGGCCCGCTGGGTTGGCAACAGCCGCGGTTGCGTCGTCGGCCAACGCGATAAATGCACCACCCATCGCCAGGCTGCGTGCGCCGGGGTTTGAAAAATTAAACTGCGCGCCTGACAGGGATTCGGTGTCGGTAATCGCACTCGCGCTGGCGCTCAGCAGGAGGCTTGAAATGGCTAGGAACAGGGGTGTGGATCGGTTCATAACGAGAATCTCCAGCTGTGAAATCGTGAGGGTGAAGTGATCTTATAAAGCTTAGCGCTCAGTTTACTTGCAATAAACCGACACTTGCTCAGCCGCACTTTTAAGCCGGGCTGCGCGCTGCTCTCCATCGAGCGGTGTGCCAGTCGTGCCGTCTGCATTCTTTGTGACCACGTCACCAGTGCCTTCCAACGCAGTTAAACTGCGCTGGGCGATTGCACAATTCTCTTCAAACTGCTGGGTCAACGGCCCGCTGGGTTTTTCACCGCTCTTGGTCGTCGTTGTGGGCGACGGGCTATTTGCCGCTACCGTAGGCGAGGTTTGCACCTTCACGCGGGTGGCTGCTTTCTCATTAACCGGCGGCGCGGAGCCGTAATGCACGGTGCCGTCTTTATCCGTCCACTTATAAATTTTACCGTCGGCAAAGCTACTGCTAGCGAGCAGCGCAAGCGTTAACGCGATTAACAAACGACGCATGGGTGGTCTCCAATAAAGAAACAAATTCAAACAGTGCGCATCGCGCTCAAGTCTAACGCGATCACGCTTCAGGGGATTGTGGCTTACGGCGCTTGAACCGCCGCCGTCTGCTTTGCCCGTGCGGGCGCTCGGCATTGCCGGGTTTGCCCAGTTCTTCAGCAAGTGCAGCCGGCTGACGATTTGGGTCGTCGAGTACCAGGGTGGGTAAATCGATCGACTCACGCCAACTCTCGGGGAGTTCTTTGATGCGCTGAAATCCACCGCGCTTGACGCCACGCGGCAACGACACTTCGCCGTAGCGGATGCGTTTGAGGCGGCTAACTTGCACGCCAACGGCTTCCCACATGCGCCGCACTTCGCGCTGGCGGCCTTCCTTGATCACAATTCGGTACCACTGATTTGAATTTAGCTCGTTCATCGCGGAGATCTGGTCAAATTTCGCCGGGCCGTCTTCAAGCTCAACGCCCTGGGTGAGTTTTTCGATGATGCTCGGATCAAGCTCGCCATGCACGCGGCAAACGTACTCGCGCTCCACCTCGAAACTGGGATGCATCAGCGCGTGGGCCAACTCACCGGAATCGGTGAACAAAAGCAGGCCGGCCGTGTTGATATCCAAGCGCCCGATCGCGATCCAGCGCGCGCTTTTCAGGCGCGGTAGTTTCTCAAATACGGTTGGACGGCCTTCTGGATCATCAGTGGTGCAAATCTCGCCTTCGGGCTTGTTGTAAATCAGCACGCGCGGTGCTTGAGCGCGCGCATCGCGGGCAATCAGCAGCTGCCCGTCGATTTCCACGCGATCCCCGGCGCTGATGGTCATGCCCAACTCGGCCGGTAGGTCGTTCACTTGCACGTGGCCCAAGCTGATTTCTTCCTCGAGCGAGCGCCGCGAGCCATAGCCGGCACGCGCCAGAACTTTTTGCAGACGCTCGGGCTTGCTGGGGACAACTGGGCTCAGCGGTGCGGCTTGCGGATCACCTGTGCGCGCTGGGTTGCCGCGCGGTCCGCGTCGTGAACGGTTTGGGTTTTGATTCGGATTGCCGTTCGGACTGCCGTTCGGATTGCCAACTGGATTGCCGTTCGGGTCAATACTCGTTGCGTTAGCTGCTTGTGCTGGATCGCCATCCACACGCGGCGGCCGCGCAGGTCCGCGCAGTGGCCCACGATTGCGCCGCGAGCGGCGCTGGCCATCGGGCCCAATCAGCGGTTGACCGTCTCCGCGCGGTGGGCGCGGTGGGCGTGCGGCGTTGATCGAGTTGACGCGGTTGCCGACGTTCTCGTCATGCATGCGATTGCCAATGTTCTCGTCTTCCATGATCGGGCCTTGCTCGCGCGCCGGATCGAAATGCATCGGCAGCTGGGTCGGCAATTGCGGCTGAGCGGGGCGCGGGCCGCGCGCCCGAAATGGCCTTGGGCCCTTTGCACGCGGATTGGGCGCTTGTCCGGGCGGTCTTGCGACGCGCACGCGGTTGCCGTCCACATTGCCGCTATTTTGCTGGGCGTTGACGCTGGGAAGAGCATTTGGATCACGCGATCGACCACCGCCGGGCCCGCCGCCGCCACCCGCGCCAGCACCGCGACGGCGCGCGCCCGCGCCACCGCCTTTGCCTTTACCAGCGCGTTTCGGGCGTTTAGGTTTGCCGGAATCGTCGCGAAAGCCGGTCAAGCGCATCGCGCCAGTGTCGCGGTCGGCAGCTTGCGCCCACGCCGAGCCTTCGCGCTTGGCCTTCTGATCGGGCGTATAGCGATACGCCCCGGTGCGCAAATTTTCGCGCCCGCTTTTGCTGTCACTCGGGCTCGGGGGACTCGCCTCGCGCTTCTTGGTCGGATCGATGGACAGCGTTTTGCGTGTCTCCTGCATGGGCGGTTTCCTCAAAATTCAACTCGGGTTCTAGGTGATCGATATCGCGGATTTCCGCGAGCGTGGGAAGATCTTCGAGGCTACTCAAATTGAAGTAGTCGAGGAATCCTCGGGTCGTGCCAAACAGGGCAGGGCGCCCCGGTACATCGCGGTGGCCAATGGCGCGAATCCACTCGCGTTCGGTCAACGTGCGGATGATATTGGGATTTACCTGCACACCGCGAATTTCTTCAATTTCGCCGCGCGTAATTGGCTGGCGATAGGCAATCAGGGCGAGCGTTTCAAGCAGTGCGCGCGAGTAGCGCTGCGGCTTCTCAGCCCACAGCCGCGATACCCAAGGCATTATTTCCTCGCGGACCTGCAAGCGAAAGCCGGAAGCCACTTCGCGCAACTCGATGCCGCGTTCAGCGCAATCGGCGCGCAGTAGTTCAAGCGCTGACGCGAAATCGGTTTGTGTCGGCTGCTCATCGTCGCTAAACAGCCCAGCCAATTGCGCCATATTCAGCGGGCGCCCTGCAGCAAGCAGCGCGCCTTCGAGAATTTGCTTGAGTTTTTCTTTAGTCAAGCGCAACGCCCTCTTCTAACGCCTCAGGTGCGCTCAACACAATCGCACGCAGATAAATTGGGCCGTACAGTTGGTTTTGCACCAAATCCAGCAGCTGTTCTTTGAGCAATTCGAGCATCGCAAGGAAGGTCACCACCACGCCGCGCCGACCGTCGGAGTGGATGAACAATTCGTTCAAGCCGACATATTTGCTCGTCTGGAGCTGCTCTAGCAGCTGAGTCATGCGCGCGCGCACCGACAAAGGCTCGCGACGAATGGCGTGTCCGGTGAACAAATCCGCGCGACCCATCACGTCTTTCATCGCCATCAGCACCTCGCGAATGGCAACGTCCGGCGGCAGCGCCAGCGGTGACACGCGTTCCGTGTCCAGCCGCGCTTGCGTGGTGTCGCGCTCCATGCGCTTGAGTGCCTCAATATCCAGTGCGGCTTTTTTGAAGCGCTCGTATTCCTGCAAGCGACGGATCAATTCAAGCCGCGGATCGCCCTCATCCTCAGCGCCCTCGACCACCGCGCGCGGCAGCAGCATGCGCGATTTGATTTCCGCGAGCATCGCCGCCATTACCAGGTAGTCCGCCGCTAGTTCAAAGCGCAGATCCTTCATCAGCCCGATATAGCCGACGTATTGGGTGGTGATCGAGAAAATTGAGATTTCTAAAATCTCGAGATTTTGGCGTCGGATCAGATACAGCAAGAGATCCAGCGGGCCCTCGAACGCTTCCAAAATGACCTCAAGCGCATCCGGCGGGATGTACAGGTCTTTCGGCAGCGCGAAATAGGGTTCGCCCTTGACGATTGCAAATGGGATTTCTGTCTGAGCGGGCCCGGAGGGCGCCTCAGCGGAGACGGTTTCAGTCATTGGGCGGCAGAGACTGCCAGCAGAGGGAAATGATTACGAGGGGCAGTGTAGCAGCAAATTAAGCTCACTCAAGCCCTGTGCGTTGATTACGGGGCCAGCGGAGGGATCGTCGCTGATCCACGCCAGCAGCTCAGATCGCGGAATTTCGCGAGCGCCTAGGCCAAGCAAATGCGGCGTCTGTAACTGGCAGTCGATCACGCTACAGCGTGCTTCGACCAACACTCGACTCAACGCCCACAGCGCCATTTTCGACGCATCTCTTGCCGCGCTGAACATTGATTCAGCGAAAAATACCGATCCCATGGCCACCCCATAAGTGCCGCCCACCAGATTGAACTCGCCGCTATCACGCCATGCGCTAGTGCCGGGCTTGCGCTGGGCGAAGTCGCTGGGCAGATAGATCTCAATGGAATGCGCGTAGCCCGCTCGATGAAAATCGACGTAGCTTGCAAACATCCAGTTGTGCAGCCAGGTGCCGTCGATACCAGAACGCGCCGCCGCGCAGCCGCGTAACACGTCGGGAAAACGCTGATTGATCGAGTAGTGCCATGGCCATGCACGTGCGCTGCGCTGCAAGCGGCGGCTGGCGTGAAATGCGTCGGGCTTGAGCACCATGCGTGGGTCCGGCGACCACCACAGCGGCGGCTCGCCTTCGTTGAACCACGGGAAGATTGCCGAGCGATAGGCGGCCTTGAGCCTCGGCACGCTCAAATCTGCACCGGCGCACAGCAGCCCATTGGGCTCGCGCAACGCGCGGCTCAACGGCGGAAAGGGCGCGTTGGATCCTTCAGCAAGCCACGGAATCATGCAATCTGTTTAAACGGCGAGTGTTGCGCAAGTGTTTCAGCGTACGCGCGGGTTTGCTCGCACTCGCGCCGACAAAACTGCGCGATTGGCTCGCGAAAACGGCGGTCTTTGATGTAGTGCGCGGAATAGGTGAGCGTTGGATCAAAACCGCGCGCCTGTTTGTGCTCGCCCTGCGCGCCAGGCTCGAAGCGGCTCAAACCGGCTGCGAGCACATATTCGATGCCCTGGTAATAGCAGGTTTCAAAGTGCAGGCCCGCAAGGTTTGCGCGATCCTCAAGCCCTGCAAGCGTGCCCCAATAGCGTCCGTACAGCGTCGTTTGGTCGCGAAAACAAATCGCCCCGGCGACCGTTTGGCCATCAAGTTGCGCTTGAATCAACAGCAGATGCGTGCGAATTGCTGAGAAGAACGCCAGGGTCAGCGCGGCGTGATTGCACTTCTCATCAAAGGTATGCAGGTAAAAACGATGCGCGAGGGCCAGATCGTCATCGCTGATTTGCGCACCTTCGAGCGTGACAAAGCGAAAGCCGCTGGCCGCCACATGCGCACGTTCCTGGCGGATATTTTTGCGTTTCTTGCTGCTAAAACGCGCCAGGTACTCATCAAAATTGCGCTCAAGGGCGCGCGTGTAATGAAACTGCACCTGGCAGCGCTCGATCCAGCCGCGCTCGCGCAGCGCTTCGCGGTCTGCCTCTTGAACAAAATTGACGTGCACGCTGGAAAGGTTAGAGCGCGCGCACGCTTGCTCAAGCGCATCAAGCAGCGACGATTTGAGCGCCGCGGTGGGCGCCAGCAGCCGTGGGCCGCTCACCGGTGAGTAGGGGACCGCAACGACTAGCTTCGGGTAATAGTCGAGACCTGCATCCGCGTAGGCCTGCGCCCACGACCAGTCAAAGACAAATTCACCGTGCGAATTGCCTTTGATGTAGCACGGCGCTGCGGCAAGCAGCTGCTCGCCTTCTTCGAGCAGCAAGTGATAGGGAGACCAGCCGTATTCTGGCCTCAGGCAGCCAGAGTTCTCCATTGCAGCCAGGAATTGGTGACGCACTAGCGGCTGGCTGCCTGCGAGTGCGTCCCAAAGTGGAGCTTGCACGGGCTGGAGCCCGCGCAAAAAGCGTGCTGAACTCACGCGAGTTGCGCGAAAGCACCGTCTAAGAATTTCTCTGCATCCAGTGCCGCCATGCAGCCGGAGCCCGCTGAGGTGATTGCCTGTCGATACACGTGATCGGCCACATCGCCAGCGGCAAACACCCCTGCAACTGACGTCGCCGTTGCGCCGCCATCAATGCCGCTTCTCACCACGATATAGCCGCCGCGCATGTCGAGCTGGCCTTCAAACAGTGAGGTGTTGGGCACATGGCCGATTGCTATGAAAATTCCCTTCACTTCAACGTCGCGTTTTGTGGCGCTGAGCGTGTGCTGCAAACGCAATCCGGTGACACCGGTTTGATCTCCGAGCACTTCCTCAACCGCGTGGTTCCAAAGAATTTCGACACGTCCCTCGGCCACGCGCTTGAACAGTTTGTCCTGCAGAATTTTCTCCGCGCGGAAAAAATCGCGGCGATGCACCAGGGTTACCTTGCGCGCGATATTTGATAGGTACAGCGCTTCCTCGACTGCGGTATTGCCACCGCCAATCACCGCTACGTCTTGGTCGCGGTAGAAAAATCCATCGCAGGTGGCGCAAGCCGAAACGCCTTGTCCGCGAAAGCGAGTCTCTGATTCAATCCCGAGATATTTAGCCGACGCGCCGGTGGCAATGATCAGCGAATCGGTGGTGTAAACCTCGCCGCCATCGCCGATCAGCGTAAACGGGCGCTGGCTTAAATCCACGCGGCCGATGTGATCGAAAATGATCTCGGTATGAAATCGTTCGGCGTGTTCTTTCATCCGCGTCATCAGCGCCGGGCCTTGCAATCCTTCGACATCGCCGGGCCAATTGTCGACATCCGTGGTGGTCATCAATTGCCCGCCTTGTTCAACGCCGGTGACCAGTACCGGCTTCAAATTTGCGCGCGCGGCGTACACCGCGGCTGAATAACCGGCCGGGCCTGAACCCAATATCAGCGTGCGGCAGTGCTTTGGATCGCTCATGTAGAATCTCGAGGGTTAATTTCAAGGTGTGCTGTTTTGTGCCGTCCGTTTTGGGGGCATCGATGGCGCGAATCAAGCGCTTGTTTTGCTGTTGTTCAGTTCGGGAGAGAGTTTGTGCGAATCGGTATTCCAAAAGAAACAAAAACCCTCGAGGGCCGCGTTGCCCTCGTGCCTGCGGCGTGTGCCGATTTGGTTCGCAACGGCCACGAGGTCTATATCGAAACCAACGCTGGGGTGAAATCTGGCTTTGCCGACGAGGCATTTACCAAAGTGGGTGTGAAAGTGCTGCCGGACGCCGCATCGCTGTATGCCAAAGGCGAGCTGATCGTGAAAGTGAAAGAGCCGATTGCCGGTGATCTCGAGCATTTGCGCCGCGATCATCTGCTGTTTTGCTACTTGCACCTAGCGGCCGAACCGGAGCTGACCAAACGTCTATTGCACATCGGCTTAACCGGTGTGGCATTTGAAACTGTCGAGGAAGCCGATGGATCACTGCCGCTTCTAGCGCCGATGAGCATCATTGCCGGCCGCATTGGCGTGCAGGTTGGCGTGCATTTATTGCACCAGCCCGCAGGCGGCAAGGGGATTTTGATCGGCGGCTTGCCGACCGCCAAACGCGGTCGCGTGGTGGTGTTAGGTGCCGGCGCGGCGGGCGGCAATTCGGCAGCATTGGCGGCCGATATGGGCGCGGAAGTGATCGTGTTTGATCGCCGTCAAGACCGCCTGGCGCAAATGATGGCGCTGGGCGCGAATGTCACGGCGCTGTATCCGTATCAGGAATACATCGCGCGTGAAGTGGCGCAAGCCGACTTGGTCATCGGCGCGGTGCTGGTAACGGGCGCGAAGGCCCCACACGTGGTCACGCTGGACATGGTCAAGGCGATGGAGCCCGGTTCGGTGATGGTGGATATCTCCGTGGATCAGGGCGGCTGCTTTGAGACCACGCGCCCAACCACCTACGCCGATCCAACTTATGTGGTTGAAGGCGTTACCCATTTTGCGGTAACCAACATGCCCGGTGCGGTGCCGCAAACGGCGTCACAAGCTATTTCGGCCGCGATCTTGCCGTTTGTGCAGCGGCTGACGCAGAAGGGCTGGCGCGACTACGCGCCGTTGGCTAAGGGTATCAACGTGGCACACAGCGAAATTGTGCATCCCGCGCTGAAGTAAGTCAGCACAGCGGGGCGGCCTTAGTGGGCCGTCCCCGCGGTTTTCAGGTCCTTTAACGCTCGGTTCCCCATTGGCAAAACGCGAAGCAAAACTCGAGATTAAAAGCACTGTCACAGTCAAATCGACACTGCTAAAACGCCTGCGCGAGCTCGGTGTGGTGCTTCTGCTGCCGGTGTCGATTTATTTGACGCTGTGTTTTTTGACGTTCCGCGCTGAAGATGCTGGTTTTTCTCATTCTGGCGGCGCGACCGTCCATAACCTGGGCGGGGCTTTTGGCGCGTGGCTAGCAGATTTTTGCCTGTCAATGTTTGGCTTGATCGGGGCGCTGCTGGCGACCGTTCCGATGCTCATTGGATTTCGCCTGTATCGCCCGCGCGTGGTTGAATCGTGGCCCGCTGAACTGCTCACGCGCGTGCTTGGGTTTGCCTTTATCACGCTCAGCGGCGCCACGCTTGCGCAGCTCCATTTCAGCCCGATGAGCTCACTGCCGAATGACGCTGGCGGGCTGGTGGGGGGTGGAATTACCGGATTGTTGCTGGGATTTGGCTTCACTGGCTTGACCCTGTTTTCCCTTGCGGTATTTCTACTTGGGCTCACGCTCTATGTCGGGTTCTCATGGTTTGCAGTGATGGATTGGCTGGGAGCGCGCACACTTGAGCTGATTTCAAGAGCGCGCCAAGCCCTGTTTGGCTTCGACGAATGGCGCGTCCAAAACCGCGCGCGCAGCGAGCGCGAGGTGGTGCGCAAAATTGAAACGGTCAGGCAAGCCGCGAAAGAGCCACTGCGCATTGAGCCGGCCTTGCCGAAGCTCGAAAAAAGCGAGCGCGTTGAGAAACGTGAGGCGCAGATGCCGCTGTTTGACAGCATTCCGTCCGGCGCCACCCCGCCGCTATCGTTGCTCGATGAACCCAAAGTTCAGCCAAAAGGCTATTCGGCAGAAGCGCTCGAAGCGCTATCGCGCCAGGTTGAACTCAAGCTGCGTGATTTCCGCATTGAGGCAACGGTCGTCGGCGTCTATCCGGGGCCGGTAATTACGCGCTTTGAGCTTGAACCAGCGCCGGGCATCAAGGGATCGACAATCTCGAATCTCGACAAAGACATCGCGCGCGGATTGTCCGTCCCGAGCGTGCGCGTGGTCGAGGTGATTCCTGGGAAATCGTTTATTGGGCTTGAGATTCCGAATGCCGCCCGCGAGACGATTTACTTAAGCGAAATGCTCGGCTCGGACAAATACGACAAAGCCGCTTCGCCGTTGACCTTAGCGCTCGGCAAAGACATCGGCGGTCGCCCGGTTGTCGTTGATATTGCACGCATGCCGCATCTTTTGGTGGCGGGTACCACCGGTTCAGGCAAGTCGGTCGCCGTCAATGCGATGGTGCTGAGCCTGCTGTTTAAGGCCACGCCTGCGGAAGTGCGCATGATCATGATCGACCCGAAAATGCTGGAGCTCTCGGTCTACGAGGGCATTCCGCATTTACTCGCGCCGGTGGTCACCGACATGAAAGAGGCAGCCAACGCATTGCGCTGGTGTGTCGGCGAAATGGACCGTCGCTATAAGCTGATGAGCCGCCTGGCGGTGCGCAATCTCGCGGGATTTAATCGCAAGATCAAAGATGCCGAAGCGCTCAATCAGCCGATTTTAAACCCGCTGAAAAAAGCCCAGGACCCCGACGAGCCGATTTCAGCGCCGGACTATCTGCAAACCTTGCCGTCGATTGTGGTGTTTATCGACGAATTTGCCGACATGATGATGATCGTCGGCAAGAAAGTGGAAGAACTCATTGCACGGCTCGCGCAGAAAGCGCGCGCGGCCGGCATCCATTTAATCCTTGCCACCCAGCGACCATCGGTGGATGTGATCACCGGGCTAATCAAAGCCAATATTCCAACGCGCGTGGCGTTTCAGGTGTCGAGCAAAATCGATTCGCGCACGATTTTGGATCAATCAGGAGCAGAAGGGCTGCTCGGTCACGGTGACATGCTGTACATGCCGCCAGGGACCTCGAACCCTGAGCGCGTTCACGGCGCGTTTGTCTCTGATGAAGAAGTGCATCGCGTGGTCGAGTACTTAAAGCTGCACCACGGCCGTCCGGACTACGTCGAGGCCATCCTCAACGAGCGCCAGGTGCTCGACAATGGCCAAATTATCGGCGCCAGCGGCTTGCCAGAAGATGCAACGGAAAACGATCCTGAAACCGACGAGCTATATGACTCGGCAGTACGCTTTGTGACCGAATCGCGCAAGGCCTCAATTTCAGTCGTTCAGCGGCATTTACGCGTCGGCTACAACCGCGCGGCACGCATGATCGAGCAAATGGAAGCCACCGGCGTGGTGTCGCCACCCGCGCACAACGGCAATCGAGAAGTTTTGGCAAATCGCTAGGGCGTGGCGCTCGACAGCGAGCCGCTAGCGACTGCTTACATCTTTTTGGGTTCGATCGATTTCAGCATCGACGACAAGCCGCCCTGCAATCCGTACACCTCAAAGCCGAGCTTGCCCAAGATAAATGCGGCCGACGCGCTGCGCTCACCGGTATTGCAATAGATCACGTATTTCTTCGATTTATCAAGGTCTTGGGCCATTTCCCGCAGTTGGAAAAGCGGCACGTTGATCGCGCCCTTGATCGCGCGGTCTTCAAACTCCTCACTCATGCGCACGTCCAACAGCAGCGCGCCCTGGCGAAACAGGATGGATGCTTTGCCAGCGGTCACCCATTCAACCACCGAGTGCTTCAACAGCTCTTGAAAATTAGCTTTTGACAAGCGCATCAAAGTGCCGTTTTTCTTCATTGCAACCGAGGCATTGCGCACCGAGTTAGACATCAGTGCGTCTTCGCCAAAGCTGTCGCCGCGCACCAGATACGCGATCACCGCTTCGCCGCCATTTTCAACCGTGCGCGAGACGGTCGCCGAGCCGTCTTTGATCACATAGAAATAGTCCGGGTCTTCCCCTTCGCGGATCACCGTTTGTTCAGCGCGTACCTGAATTTCTTCAAAACGCGAGAACAGGCGCTCGAGTGATCCGGCGGGCAGTTTTTGCAAGGCTTTGGATTGCAGCATGCGAAACACCCAGCGATTCGATTCTGGATTGCCGTCATAGGCCTTAAAACCGGGAGCGCGGGTGATCTGGTCCCACGTCAACACTTTCTCGAGAAAGCGCCGGTCAAAGTTCATGGTCGTGGCGGCTTTTGATTCAACCTTCGCGGTGAATCGTCGAGGCTGCAAATCGCCGAGCGCGTAGCGCGATTGCACCGAGTCAGACGAGATGTTTTTGAGGCGCCCATCGGGGTAATCACCGCGCACTTCGCCGCTGATCAAAAACAGCGTGTCGTTATCGGTTGCCCCTGCTGAGAAAAGGATCTCGCCACGCTTCCACTCGCGCACAATGCCTTCTTTCGTCAGCAGCTCAACGTGCTCCGGGCGCATAGAATCCAAAGGATAAAAGCGAATCAATTCAGCGCCGGTGATTTCCATTGGGTCAAGGATTGGTGAGTGAAGACTTTGCCAGTATGTCGGATTCGCTTTGCGGAATTCAATTTGAAATATTGAAGCGCAATTCGCCCACGCCAAAGATGCCACCGACGACCCGATCGCCGCGCTCTAGTGGACCAACGCCGGCCGGGGTGCCGGTGAAAATCAAGTCGCCCGCGCGCAGCGTAAAAAGTCTGGAAAGCAGACTGATAATCTCGGCAACCGGCCAAATCATCTGCGCTAAATCACTATCCTGGCGCAGCGATTCGTTCACGCTGAGCCAAATTCTGCCGTCGGTCATCAGCGTATTGGCGGCAGGCAAAATGGCCGAGATCGGGGCTGACGCGTCAAAGCCTTTTGCCGTGTCCCAAGGCGCGCCCTGCGCTTTCGCCGCTGCTTGCAGATCGCGGCGGGTCAAATCGCAGCCGACCGCATAGCCAAATACCAGCTGCCGGGCGTCGTCGATTGCGACGTTCGACCCGCCTGAACCGAGCGCGATCACCAGCTCGATTTCGTGGTGCAAGTTGGTGGTGGCGAGCGGATAGCCGATCGAGGAGCCGCTTTGAACGACCGCGTCGCTCGGTTTCATAAAAAAAATCGGCGTGCCTTTGTCTACTTGGGTGCCGCCCATTTCACGCACATGGTCGGGGTAGTTGCGTCCAACGCAGTAAATTCGGTGAACGCCAAAACGCAGCTCACTGTTGACGATTGCAACGCTTGGCGTCACGGGTTCAAATGCAAAAGTAGGCATGCACACTCACGGCTCGGCCGCGATGGCCGGTTCAAAGCGAGCGTTTAAGTTTAGCCGATGGACAACTCCGCCCGGCAGCCGTTAGCGACCCACGGCCCGATTCACAGCAGGTTAAGAACTCTCATTCAGTTTTGCCACAATCTAAAAATGTGACGAAAGACTAGCTCAGCGCAACCAGCGCTTTGCCGACATTCTCACCGCGCATCAGGCGCACAAAGGCGCTCGGGGCGCTTTCGATGCCGTGGCTTAAGTCTTCTTGATAGCGCAGCGTGCCATTGTTAATCAGTTCCGCAGCCAGCGCCGTCCAATGCGTGAGTTTGTCGAAATGGTCGTAGACCACCAGGCCTTTTAGCTCGGCGCGCGCGCCAATCACCGGGCCTAGGTTAGGGCCGGAGGGGCGTTCTGCCTGGTTGTATTGGGTCATCAAACCGCACAGCACCACCCTTGCGCGCAAATTGAGCTGCTGCAAAACCGCCTCAAGTGTGGCTCCGCCGACGTTATCGAAATACACATCGACCTTGCGCGGGCAGGCGGCTGCGAGTGCGGTGCTTAGCGATTCGGTCTTGTAATTAATGGCCGCATCAAAGCCAAACTGCTCGGTGATCAAGCGCGCCTTCTCAGTTGATCCGACGATGCCAATCGCTCGACAGCCCGCGCGCTTGGCCAATTGCCCGACCGTTGCCCCGACCGGGCCGGCTGCGGCGGATACCACCACGGTGTCGCCGATTTTAGGCAGGCCTAAGTAAATCAAGCCAGCGTAGGCGGTCAAACCGGGCATGCCAAGCACGCCTAATGCGCTGGACGGTGGCGCTAACTTTAAGTCCAGTCGGCGCAACGTCGTAGAAGATTCGGCCCAAAAACTCTGCCAGCCGCCGCTGCCCAACACCCAATCGCCGATTGCGAAGCGCGCGTCGTTTGAGGCCATAACCTCGCCCACGGTGCCGCCAACGATCACTTCACCGAGCCCTAAGCGATGGCCGAGATGGCGCCCGGAAATGACGCCACGCACGTAAGGATCCAGCGAGATAAAGCGTGTGCGCACGCCGATTTGGCCGGGCGCGATGTCGGGCATCAGCGCGTCGACGATCTCGAAGTCGCCTTCCCCCGGCACTCCCGCTGGGAAGTGCCGCAAGACAACCGCGCGATTGCGCATTCGCCTACAGTGCAGCCAGCACGGCGTCGGCGGCCGATACTTTGAACTCGCCCGGTGCCTCAACCGCTAAATGCACCACGCGGCCATTTTTCGCGATCAACGCGAAGCGCTGCGCGCGCGTGCCCATGCCAAATTTGCTCGCATCCAGTTCAAGCCCGAGTGCGCGTGCGTAGTCGCCGTTGCCGTCGGCTAGCATCATGACCCGGCCATCGGCATGCTGAGATTTTCCCCACGCATCCATCACAAAGGCATCGTTGACCGCCATGCAGGCAATGGTGTCGACGCCGTGCGCTTTAAAGTCATCAAAGTGATCAACAAAACCGGGTAAATGCCGCTCTGAACAGGTCGGCGTGTAGGCGCCTGGAACCGAAAAAAGCACCACCGTTTTATCGGCGAAAAGCTCGCTGCTGCTCATTGTTTTAACGCCGTCATTGAGGAAGTTAAAGCTGCCTTCCGGCAAGGCATCGCCTACGTTTAAGGTGGTCATCGGAAAATCTCGGTTAACAAAAAGGACCGCGAGCATGCCAATGGCCGCGTTAGCGTGAGGTAAAGCGTCGCGGTCCCCGTCGATGTCGTGGGTGGCGTTTGATTAATTCCTAACGATCCAACCGATAGTTGACGGTGGCGCGCAGCTCTTTGCCGCGCTCCGCCTCAATATCAAACTTGGCATTGATCAGATAGCGCACGCGAAACAGCGTGCTCGAATCAAACTGTGAAATGCCGTACGCGACATACAGGCGCGGCGACAGATATTTGCCCAGCATCAGCCGCGGTCCGTCAAAACCCTGGTCTTCAACAGAAACGTCATCAAGCCCAAAACGTAGGCCAATTTCTTGGGCCAGCAAGCCACTGCCGACGCTCTGCGCGGCATTCGACAGCTTGGCCTGATCGCCCGCACGGCTTTGGCTTAAAGGACGGCCCACCACTAGATAACTCAATGCATCCGATTGGGTGCTGGCCGGATCGGTGTAAATGCGAATATCCGGCGCGAGCGCTGTGCCGCGGACCCGCACACCGGCTTTGACTCGGCCGGCCATGCGCGAGGCGCGAATGTCGAGATTGGGATTGGCCAACGGTGTATTGGCAAAGCGCAGCTTGGCTGTTTCAATATCCAAACGCCGTCCGAATGCCAGATAGCGGCCTTCAACTTGCAAGGTGCCCAAACCCTCGGCTTCTTCACCGGGACGCACTTTCAGCTTCACTTGGCCACTGAGGTTGCCGGTCAACCCCGCGCCGCTCAACTTAACGTCCGGGCCGATTTTTAAGTCGATATCGGTGATCAATGGGAACGTCACTTTTTCAGCGTTGGGGTCGGCACCCACAAACTCCTGATCGGGCGATGCGCGCTGCGCATCGTCGAACTGATCGAGCAAAATTTGCCCGCGAGGAATGGCCACGCTGCCAGCAATGTTCCATAGCCCATCTTCGAGGCGCACCGCGAGGTCGGGCGATCCCTGCAAGTTGATGCTGCTGGTATTGACCAAGCTCAAGTCCTGGCCCTTGATGGTGAGATTCAGTGCCAGCGGCCGCGCGCTCAAACTGCCACCAATTTGCACTTCGCCGTCGCCAAGGCGCCCGCTGCCGCTCAACGCAATTTCGTTGACGGAAGTGGCTTGCGCGCGTAGCGAGGTTTTGCTCAACACAATGCCGTAAGCAGGCACGCGCAGCGCGAAGCGATCAAGGGTTACCTCGCCACTGAGCTCAGGCGCGCTTAGGTTTCCAGAAATGCTCAGTGTCGCGCGCAAATCGCCGCGCACGCCGCGCACTTCGTCGCTACTGAGCAGCCACGGCAGCAGTGCGTTAGACGAAAGTGCGAGCTGCCCCTGCGCGCGGCGATCTGCTTGCGGACCAAGCAAGCCTTCCAATAACAGCTCGCCGTTGATTGCCGAGGCGGCGTCAGCGCGTGATTTGAGCGTCACTTGCAAGCGCTCGGGGTTGCCTGTGGCGCTCAAACTGACCGCCTCGAGCACCAGCTCGCGATCCTCGCTGACCAGCTTGGCGCGCGCCTGCGGCAAGTCAAACTGCGCGCTCAAAGTGGCTAGCTTGCCTGCAAGTAGTGTGGCGCTGGCCGTCCCACTCAGCGTGCCGCCTAGCTCGATGCCAGGCGTGGCTTGCA
>Ga0105048_10003025_pt1 | contig 27460 bp, 23 predicted proteins | sample MAT05_FD_78382 | JGI IMG/M metagenome (GOLD analysis project Ga0105048, IMG submission 78382) | Freshwater microbial communities from Lake Fryxell liftoff mats and glacier meltwater in Antarctica - MAT-05 | ecosystem: Environmental > Aquatic > Freshwater > Ice > Liftoff microbial mat | place...
CGTCGTCGAGGCGGTGCCCTCGATCAGAAAGTCGCCCACCTGCGGCGCGGTCACGTCGAGCGTGAACGCGAACACCTCGCTCTCACCCGGCGCCAGCGCCCCGACCGTGAACGGGTAGGTCAGTGTCACGCCCGTCGTCGTCCGGCTGAATCCCAACGCATTCTCCCCTAAAGGCGCGCTGTCGCTTTCTCCGACGAGCAGCGCCAGGATGAACTGGAGAATGTCGAGAAAGACAGCGTTGGCGCCTGCGCGCTCGGCGGCGATGCCATCCGGGACGTGCAGCGTCAGCGTGATCGGATTCGTGGTCGCGGCGCTGCCCGTGTTGGTGATCTGGGCTATCACCGTCACCGAGTCACCGACAACCAGCGCTGCGGGGTCGATGCCGTCCGCCAGGGTGAGCGTGAGGCGCAGCTCTGGGCTGGGCGTCTGGCGCCACCATTGAAAGAAAGGCGCGGTTTTGAATGTGTTGTAGCTGAGTGAATGGCGCGTGTGTGCGGGGTCATCGACATCTTCCACGAACGATTGAAAGGTGTTGAAGCAAACCCCGCATCCTTCACCGACGTATTCAGAATCAAAGGCGAAGGCGAACCAGCGTCCGTTGGGGGACAATGCCAGCGCGCGGTAGGTCAAGGCACTATTTGGCTCGCCAATCTGCCGGAGCGTGGTCAAAGCAGGCAGCCCGATGATGCTGTTCGCCCCAACCAACGCCGCGTCCGAGCCAAAACTATTGTAGCGCGTGAGCGCTAATCGCAGGCTCGTCCCTGTCCAGGCGGCGTCGATCAGCTGCACACCGAGGTTGAGCGAGTCGCCGTCGAGCGTCAGCGCATTCGTTTGAGCGGTGGCGTCGAAGACAGGTGCCAGCAGCCGCACGCCCTGCCATCCGGCGATCTGGTAGCGCGTGCAGAACAGATGTGGCGTCGTGCCCACCTGCACCGATACCGGGTCGATGCAGCGTTCTGCGATCCTGATTGGAACAGGAAGGGTGGCTGGCGCGGCGCTGGAAAAAGGAATGCGGCGGATTTCAGGGAAGGCGCCCAACGTATTCGGAAAGCTGGCGTAAACGATCTCCATCCCGTTCGCACCCGCGAACCAGACCGGATGGCGGTCGGCGTCGGCATCGTGGGTGAGCGGGAAGATCGCCCCGGTAATGAAATTCTGCACACAGATGTCGTTATAGTGGGTCGCTAGTGTCCGACAATGTGCCAGCATGAAGTTGCCGTCGGGCGAGATGCGTGTATAGCCTAGATTGCTGAAAACGACGTTCTGGTTGGTGATGCCACGCCCGATGAAGCCAAAGCCATGAATGTTCCAGCGCAGCGCACCGCGAAAGATGGCGTCGCTGCCGTCAGGATTGAACAACAGCTGGCGAATAGCTGCATCGGTACGGAAATAGCCTTCGGGCGAACGCGGCGGTGTACCAGTTCCCAGGGCGGCTGCCTGCATTGAGTCGAGCGCATCGGCGCCGGGCACGTAGATCGCCAGGTCGTCCACCAGACCGCCTTCGGGCAGCGTGAGCATGACCGTGCCAGCGGGCAGCGGATCAGGATCAGTCACCGCAACGACTTCCCGACCATCGACGCTCACGCCCACGACCCCGCCGACCACCGAGGCGCGCAGCAGCCGCCATGACGACGCAACGGGCGCGAGCACGGTTTCCGCCAGCGGCACCGCGTCGCGTGACACGACGAGCCGACCATCCGTCGTCAGCGTGACGCGATAGGCGCCCGATACGCTCGACCGCAGCGACAGCCGCGCGTTCGTGCTTGCCTGGACGCTCACCTGGACAGCGTGATCGGCGTAGCTGCCGGAGGTAATTTGCGTCGATGGGGCATCGGGATAAAGGTACAGGCTGTAACCGCTGCCAACGAAGATCGGCGCACCCAGTCCACCGGAGAGCTGTGCGAACGGGTCGCTCTCACCGACGAACGATTCGAGATAGACCAGCGTCAAGGGGGGTTCGGGGGGCGAATTGGAGAGAGTCGCGGTCGGCGCGTCGAGCGTGAACGCTGGCGTCAGCGAGGCGGTCGGCGTCACAAGGGGAAGATCGGTCGGAATCTCGGTCGGTGCGGACAGGGTATCGAGCGGCGCCGGGGTCAGCGACGGGTACGGCGTCTCGGTTGCGACTTCAGTTATTGGGGGGGGGTAATAATATCGTTTAGCGTAGCAGTTGGTTCAATGATTTCCTGTGCGGCGCTGGTCACGAACGCCAGCAGCGCGAATCCGACCAGCAGGGCAGCGTAGGACAGCGATGATCGACGCATGACAGATTCCCCATGAAGCTGTGACAATGAAGCAGACATCCCGATATACCGACAGCATAACGCGCTGGATAGGATTTTGCAAATACCAGTCAGAACATGTCTGCACACTCGCCGCGCGCACAGGTCGGCTTTAATCGCACGTTCATCAGATCGCTCTACACTCCCATCGAATGGGCTGCACGCAACGTAGGGAGCGAACAACAATGGCAATTCTCGTCACCGGCGCCGCCGGATACGTCGGAAACAACACTGTGCGACGTCTGATCGAGCAGGGCAAGTCGGTCAAGGCGCTGGTGCGCGATATCGATAAAGCCAGAGCGCGCCTGGGCGATGTCATGGATCGGGTCGAGGTCGTCACGGGCGATGTCACCGATCGCGCTGCCATGAACGCCGCCATGCAGGATGTGACCGAGGTCGTGCATCTGGTGGCGATCCCGATGGAAAAAGGCGCCGCCACCTATGAAGAGATCAATTATCAGGGGACGATCAACGTCGTCGATGCGGCGGTGAATGCAGGCGTGTCGCGCTTCATCAATATGTGCCAGAACGGTGCCACCCCGGATCATTTTTCGCGCTTTTTGCGCAGTAAGGGACGCGCACAGGCTTACGTCGCGTCGTCGGCGCTGCGCTGGACTGCCGTGCGTCCATCGGTGATCTTCGGACCACAGGATGAATTCTTCAACGCCTTTGCACGCCTGATCCGTCTGACCCCGGTGGTGTTTCCGCTGATCGGCGGCGGCACGGCGCTGTTCCAGCCTGTATCAGTACATGATGTGGTCGAGACGATGGTACGCTCGCTCGACGACGACGCCACGATCGGACGCGAATTCGCGCTCGGCGGACCGGAGGTGCTGAACCTGGGCGAGATTCAGAAGCGCATCCTGGCGGCGATGGACGAGAGCCGCATCATGATCAACACGCCGGTCGGTCTGCTGCGTCCGGCGGTGTGGGTGATGGAAAAAATTCTCCCCGGCACGCCCGTCAATCTGACGCTGCTGGAGCTGCTCGGCTCGCCCAATACGGTCGCGGACAATGCGCTGGTGAATTATTTCAACATCGTGCCAAAGCCGTTTGCGGGTGAGAACATCAGCTATCTGCGTGAGGCGAACGCTGGCTCGGCGCTCAAGCGCTTCTTTACCGGACAAGCAGTGAATTGACACAGCCGAACGGTGGAGCATCGGTGCCATGACCCCACCGTTCGCCATACGATCCGGCGGAAATGGCTCATGTGAGCCATCCCCTCACATGAGCGTATGCTACAATGCGGCGCGTGTGACCATAGAGTGTCAGGTAGAGATTGTGAAAAGGCTTTCCATCGTTGTTTTGCTGTGCTGGCTGGCGCTGGTCGCGCTGCCTGGCGCGGCGGCACAGGATACACAACCAACCCCCGCTCCCTCCACCGTCGCAATTTATGTGCCTGCCGTGAGCATTCCGCCGCAGGTGCGGCTTGAGGGTTTGCGCCCGGTCTATCAGCAGGTGAACCGCTGCTCGTCGGCAGCGCTGACGATCCAATTGTCGTATTTCGGCTGGACGGGCACCTACGATCAGGCGATATTCGCCCTCAATCCGCACGCCGAGGATGTCGCCGTCCGCCTGGACGAAATGGCTCGCTATGCCGAGGCACAGGGCTTAAGGGCGATCGAGCGCGTCGGCGGCACGCTGGAGCTGCTCAAGGCGCTGGTCGCGGGCGGATTTCCGGTGCTGATGGAGTCGGTCTACTATGACGGCGCCGACCCGTTCAAGGACTGGTTGAGCCATAATCGCGTGGTCATGGGCTACGACGACTCGATCGGCGCGCTGCTCACCTACGACTCGCTGCTCGGCAACGGCGAAAACAACCTCGGACGCCCGGTGCCCTATGCCGACGTGGACGAGCGCTGGCGCGCGTTCAACCGCGACTTTCTGGTGTTGTACCGCCCAGAACAGGAAGCAGCGTTACAGGCGATCATGGGTCCGCTCTGGGATGCGAACGCGGGCGCCGAACAAGCGCTGGCGCAATCTTTAGCGGAACTGGCAACGCCTTATGCCGACTCATTTTCTGCCTTCAATGCAGGCGCGTCGCTGACGCTGTTGGGGCGTTATGAAGAAGCAGCCACCTATTTCGATCAGGCACGCGGAATCGGTCTGCCCTGGCGCATGATGTGGTACATGTATTCGCCCTTCGAGGCGTACTATCACACCGGACGCTATCAGGAGATGCTCGATATGGCGCGGGCGGTGATCGCTACCACGCCCGGCGTCGAGGAGAGCTACTACTACGCCGGACTCGCCTACGAGGCGATGGGCGATCTGGAACGCGCCAAGTCGAATTACGAGGTCGCTGTCCTGCGCAACAGCGGTTACACACTGGCAGTCGAGGCGCTGTCGCGCGCGGCGCTGGCGGGTGGATGAGTACAAGCGACCGCTGAATCATCAGTGAACCATTCATAACTCGAAGGGATACGCATGACTGGTCTGCGGCAACGGGTGCGCAGCGCTCGATCGGCGATGGCGTCGGTGCTGCTGATGCTGATCGTGGGCGGCGCGCACATGCAGGATGAAAGTAATGTCGAGGATGCGCTGCCGGTCACGGAAAATCTGGCGCTGATCGAGACAACCGGGTTGTTCGGCGAGCCGACTCAGGCGGTGCGTGGCGTGCTGCGCAATCCGACCGATGGTCTGGTATTCAGCGCGATCAGCGTGCGCGCGGAGGTGTACGACTCGGCTGACAGCCTGATCGGGGAGGGCTTTGGCGGCGCGGTCGATGTCTGCCGCGCCAGTTGGCTGCCCGATTTTGTGCTGCCACCCGGTGCAAGTACTGGTTTTGATGTCATGCTCGAACGATATGAGACGACACCGATCAAGCGTGTGGAATTATTCGTCGAGGCGCAGCCCGTGACGGCGCCCGCGTTGCCGCCGCTCGCCGACGGTATCACTGGGATCGTCGATGACGAGGTAGTCGAGGTCGAGTGGATCAACAACACCACGCTGCGTTATGGTGTTGGCTGCGCACGTCTGCCATTCACCGAGTGGACGTGGATGCAGTACGATCTGACGCGCGATCGCACTACGCCGACCACGCATCCGCGTGCGTCGAGCGTGACTCCTGAGATGCGCACACGGCTGCGCGCATCGACCAGCGCCGAGTTTGAACATGCCTTCATCCGCTATGCGCCCGACGGCGATCGTCTGCTCTATCAGGGTTCAGTCAATGATCTGCTGTCCGCATCGATCGATGGACAGTTCAACCGTCTGATTCAAGGGGGGCTGCAAGGTGAACTCTTCAGACGCACCTTGCAGCGCGTGATCTGGGGCACTGAGGAGCGCTTTCTCGCCGCCTATTACGGGGGCTATGGCGATCCGGTCTATTATTTCACCGCAACTGCTGAAGCGCGCCGGATTAGCCCATCGCCCACCGCGAATCGTCCATCCGTGATCGTGCCGGGGATCACCCGCGACGCTAACCGCGCGGTGATCGCGGGCGATTTTGGCGAGGGCGTCGGCTACTACATCGTCGTCTTCAACAACAGCTTTTTCGAGAAACTGTTCGACGCCGATCCGCCCGGCAACAACTACCCGTCGCCGCTGCCCATCACCGATCCGGAATCCGATCTGGTGACGCGGGTGTATGTCGCGCTCGACGACGCCGACGGCAGCCCGCGCCTGATGTGCTTCGTCCGCGAGTCGAATACACTGATCGACCTGGCACCGCTGCCGCTGAGTCTGTCACAGGAAGAGCGCGCGGCGTGGTGGTTGTCTCCCGATGACGCTACAATCATGCTGGCGGCGGACGGGATCAATGCTGGACTGTGGCGCATCGACCTGAACGATCTGCCCGACTGCGCCTGATGTCAGGGCGAGACAAGGTCGTCCAGGCAGACGAATCTTTATGCTTCCCAGTACAATCTGGTTTTTGGAGCAGCGCAACCGATCATGCCGCGTGCGCGTACTAAGTCGGGCGGCTGGTGCGAGTGTAAAAGGCGGACGACATGGCGAAAAATCCGAATCACGATTGGCTCGACGCACTCAGCGATGGCGGTATCTTTCGCAATATGCTGGCGCTGTTCGTTCAGGTATTTTTGGGCACGCTCTATTACGGGCTGATCGTCGCGGGATTCGCCGCCGCGATCGGGCTGTCATTCGTGCTGGTCGGCATCCCGCTGCTGCTGTTCTGCCTGAGCGCGACGCGCACACTGGCGGACATCGATCGGCGGCTGATGGCGTCCGTCTTGAATATCGACGCGCCCGACACCATCGACGATCTCGACCTGGAAGGCGCCAATATCGGAGAGCGCCTAGGGATGCTGCTGGGCAGTGGCGTCACCTGGCGCAGCCTGGTCTACCTGGCGCTGCGTCTGCCGATCGGAGCGCTGGCGATCACTGGCTTGTTCATGGTGCTGCCCTTCCTGGCGCTGGAAATGATGATCCTGGCGCCGCTCGGAATCGACATGCGGCTGCTGACGCCGCGTCTGCTGCGCGGGCTGGCGCTGGTATCGTATCATGCCGCGTCGTGGGTGCTGCCCACCTATCCTCAGATTCAGACACAGCCAGTCAAGCGCGTATCGGCTGAAAAAGCAAAGCGAACCCGCCTCGACCGCACCGACGATCCCTACGAGCATGTTTTGCGTGATGACGCCGACTATCGCGACGATGACGGCGACGACGCGCGCACCTTTCTCGACCACGACGGCGAGCTGCACACGCGCCGTCGCGTCCGCTGAATCGCCGTTGGTTTTGTCCGTCGGCAGGCTCGATTTCACGCCATTGAACAGTTCCGATCGCCCTGGTGGCACACCATTGCGCCCCTCCTCCGTTACGCCGACCGAGATCGTCGTACTATTGCTGATCCTGCTGGCGGGAGCGCTGCTGCGTTTCGGGTGGGTGGGGGTGAATGCGTTTGCCTGGGACGAGGCACGCATCAGCCTGGACGCACTGCGGATGGCGCGCGGCGGCGAATTCGTGATGGCGGGACAGCCGTCCTCGGTCGATATTCCCTTCTTCCCACTCAGCGTATGGTTGTTCGCACTGCCCTTCGCCCTTTCGCCCGATCCGCTGTTCGCCACGCTGACGGTCGCGGCTGTCAGTCTGCTGTGCGTGGTCGGGGTGTGGTCACTGGCGCGCAATTTTGGCGTGCTGCCGGGACTGGCGGCGGCGGCGGTGATGGCGGCATCGCCCTATGCCGTGCTGTATGGACGCAGCATCTGGCAGCCCAACCTGCTGGCGCCGCTGGCGCTGGCGTGGCTGCTGGCAGGGACGGCATCGGTCAGGCGCGGCGGGCGGGGCGGTCTGGTCGCGGCGGGGCTCGTCGGCGCGATCGGCGGAATGGCGGTACAGGTGCATTTCGCGGGAGCGGCGCTGGCGCTGGCGACGGCATACGCGGCGCTGCGTCATCTGCGTGGACGCCAGCTGATCGCGCTGCTGATCGGGGGATCGCTGGCGATTGCCACCGCGATCCCCTATGTCTATTATGTCACGGTCGTCGATCCGGCGATCGCAGCGCGTTTTGGAGTAGTATTGTCGGGCGGACAAACCGCTTATGACCTGGACGGACTCGGCGGTCTGGTGCGACTGGCGCTCGAATGGGATTGGGGCTTTTTGGGATTGGGTGACGCTGACCCTTACGGACGCGGCAGCTTCACAGCCATCATGGCGGGGGCGTTGGTCGGCTGTGGCGCCGTCGCGCTGCTGTTGGGCATAATCCGCCGCCGCAACGTAGCGCCGATCACGGAAATGACGGCGATCGTTCTGCTGGCGTCCCCGCTGTTTTTTATCAGGCACAGCAGCCCGGTGCTGATCCATTACGCCCTGATCGGCTTGCCAGCGATCGCCGTGTTGTACGGCGCGGCGCTGACGCTGATCGATCGGCGCTGGTGGCGTATCGGTGGGGCGATCCTTGTTTTCGCACTGACTGCGATCTGGTCGGTACAGATCGCCGAGACGCTCGACCGCGCCGGACGCGATCGCCCACCCAACAGCGCGCTGTCCAGCATCCTGAGCGAGTCGCGCGACGCGGCGCTCACGGCGACCGAACCGATACTGTTCTTCACGCACGGGGACGACCCAGTGCTTCACGGTGAAGCCGCTGTCTTCAAGGCGCTGTTGTGGTCGCGCGATCACCGCATCCTCAATGGCGATTCACTGCTCATCCTGCCGCCCTACCCGGCGACGCTGTTGGCGACCCTGGCGCCCTTTCAGATGTGGGAAGAGCTGGAGGCGGCAGGACTGGCGCGCGAGGTCACAGCGTATCCGCGTCGCACTGGGGCACTCCCATTCGTGGCGGCACGCTACGACGGCGTCAGCGCACCCGGTGGCTACACGATGATCGATCCAGTTACGCTGACGGATGGCAGCACGCTGATAGGCTGGCGCGCGCGCCGAGTCGGGGATCGGCTGCGAATCTCGACGCTGTGGCGCGTGGAGGCTGACGCGGTGACGGGGACATATCAGGGCTTTCATCATCTGCGCGCGGCGGATGATGCCCGCGACGGCACGCCGTTCGCCGTCAGCGACGTGCCGCTGTCTCGTGCGACCTGGCGCGTGGGCGATCAGGTGATCGTGATGGCGGATTTTTTCAATGTACCAGACGAGCGCGCCTGGACAATGGATGTCGGACGCTACACCCTACCCACATTGACCCGGATCGCGCGCGTCGATGGGCTAAACGACGGCGCGATCCGATTGGGGAGATTTACATCCTGACCCGACTCATGCGCCGGGCGGGGTGTTGACGATGCCGGGCGGCCCGCCCGTCGTCGCGGTGGCGCCGGAGAATGGCGGCGGTGTGCTGCCGGGCGGCGCGTCTTCGGTAGCGGGGACGCTGGTCGCGTTGGCGCCAGGCGGCGTGCTGACCGGACCCGGTGTGTTGACGGATTCGTCCGTCGCGGTGCGTACCTGCGTGGGCGGCAGTGTCGAGGTGCCGACTGGGGCGCCTAACGTGAGCGACGGCGTAATCGACGGGATGCGCGACGCGGTATAGGTCGGTGTGGGCGGGATGGTGCGCGGGATAGTACGCACGATCGCCACCGTCGGCGGGAGGGTCGAGTCGTCGCCAGGTATCAGAATGATATTAGGAGCGAGGGTCGCCGGCGTGCCGAAACGCAGTGTCGGGATCGGCGTGCCGGGTGCGCCAAACGTCCAGGTGTACGTGGGGGTAAAGCGCGTCCCGCTCGGTGAGGGCGTGCGCGAGGCGGTGCGGGTCGCGGTGGCGCTTGGCGTGCTGGTCCGGCTGCGATTGGGGGTGACGGTGGCGGTCACGGTTGGAGTCGGCGTGGCGGGTGCCGCCAGCAGATCGACGCTGCGGACGAACGCGATCGACTCATCGGCGAGCAGTACACGCGCCCATTCACCCGCTTCGTCGAGGACGGCGACCGTCTCGTCTTGCTCGTAGGTAGCGATGACACCGCAGGTGACATCGGGACAGTCATAGACATAGAGCAGATCGGTGATCGGCGCGGCATAGCGCAGCACCGCGGTCTGAGTCGGCGTCGGGGTCGCGGTCGCAGCAGCCTGCGCAGCCAGCGTCGGCAGATCGGTCGCGGTCGGCAGCGCGATCAGCGTCTCGGTCGGGAGCAGCGCGATCGTCGGCACAATGCCGGACGGAGTCGCAGTGGCAGTACAGCCCACGATCGTCCACCCGCACAACACGGCGAATGCAAGTCGGCGCGGAGTCAGATTTTTCAATACAATCATCAGACGTAATCCATCATGAGCGGCACAATCACGGCGCGCCTGAGCGCGCGGTGCATTTCATCAGATAACCCATCATAACCCGGATCGGCGGCATCGGCAAAGCGTGAAAATCCGCTGATTGCGCGCTTTTGCGGGCGTGTTATACTGTCCGTTCAACTTAATTTCATCATTTCACCTCACCCAACTCGTGCATTAGGTGGTACACAATCGATGATCTTGAGACAACTTTCAGAAGCGGTCGGCGTATCGGGCAAGGAAGAGGCAGTTCGCGCGATTATCCTGCCGGCGATCGCCGCGCACACGACCGAGGTACGGATCGATCCCCTGGGCGGGATCAGCGCCCTGAAACGGGGCACGGGCGCCAGTCCGATCCGGCTGATGCTGGCGGCGCACATGGACGAGATCGGTTTCATGGTGCGCTCGATCGACTCCGATGGACTGATTCGGGTGTCGGCAGTCGGCGGGATCGATGATCGCATCCTGCCGGGGACACGGGTGCGCCTGGGCGCGGCTGGGACGATCGGCGTATTCGTGTGGACTCCCATCCATCAGAACCACGATCAGAACGCGCCCAAGCTCAAGGATATGCGCATCGACATTGGCGCGAGCAGTAGAGATGAAGCGACGGGCAAGGTCAGTCCTGGCGATGTCGGCACTTTCGACTCGGCGTATATGGAGATCGGCACACGAATGCTGCGCGGCAAAGCATTCGATGATCGTGCCGGTTGCGCGCTGCTGATCGACACGCTGGCGAACGAGGGCGGCGATCCCTATCCGGTCGATCTGCTGGCTGCTTTCACGGTACAGGAAGAGATCGGCTTGCGCGGTGCCAGAGTCGCGGCACAGCGGCTCGATCCTGACATCGCGCTGATTCTGGAAAGCACGACCGCGCATGACGTGCCCAATCCGGCGCTCTCCCCCGATGAAGTCGGAAATGAAAACCCGACCTGTCGCATCGGCGGCGGACCGGTGTTGTCGTTCATGGATCGCAGCATGATCACGCAGCCGCGCCTGTTTGCCTTTTTGCGCGCGACGGCGGAGGCAGCGGGCATCCCGTACCAATTCAAATCGCAGTTAGGCGGCGGCACCGACGGCGGCGCCGTGCATATCGCCAACGCCGGTATTCCAACCGCCGTGATCTCCCTGCCCTGCCGCTACATCCATAGTCCAGCGGCGTATCTGCACCGGGATGATTACGACGCGACGCTGGCGCTCATCCGCGCCTTCATCCATCATCTGCCCGCGCTCGATCTGCGTGATCCCGCCTAACCCGTACTCAGGAGTCTGTGAATTGTGATCGAGACGATCAAGCAGCTTGTCGAAGCCTGGGGACCATCCGGGTTCGAGCATCATGTCCGCGCGTTGATTCGGGAAATGGTCGTGCCCTATGCTGACGCCATCGAGACCGATGGACTCGGCAATCTGATCTGCCGCGTCGGGTCCGGCGGCAAAAAGGTCATGGTAGCTGCGCACATGGACGAGATCGGCGTCATGCCGATCTTTCGGGAGCCCAAGAGCGGTTACCTGCGCTTCACCAGCATCGGCGGGCTGATCCAGACGACTCTGCTCGGCAGCCGGGTACGGTTCGAGCATGGCGCGGTCGGTGTGATCGGCGCGCACGATTATTTTCACGCTGGCAGGACGACGCTGACAGACCTGGATCAGTTTTTCATCGACACCAGTGACGGCAGCGGTGCCGAGTCGGTCACGGCTGGGATGCCCGGCGCCTTCTGGCGTCCGCTGGAGGTGCAGGGGACACGCCTGATCGCCAAGTCGATGGATGATCGCATCGGCTGTGCAATAGCCGTCGAGGCGATGCGCCGTCTGAACAAGCAGACCGCCAACACCGTCTATTTTGTCTTCACCGTCCAGGAAGAGGTCGGCATACGCGGCGCGCGTCCAGCGGCATATGGGATCGCGCCTGACATCGGGATCGCGCTCGATGTCACCTCGACGGGCGATATGATCAGGAACGAAAAAATGGATGTGGCGTTGGGCGCTGGCACGGCGATCAAGATCGCCGACAGCAATCATATCGTCCCGCCGCAGATACGTGATTGGATGGTCGCGCGCGCCGAAGCCGACGGCATCATGTTTCAGCGCGAGCTGCTCACCCTGGGATCGACCGACGCCAGTGGGATTCAGATCACGCGCGCCGGGGTGCCATCTGGCGTGATCTCGATCCCCTGCCGCTATGTGCATACGCAGAGCGAGATGGTGGACAGCCGCGATGTCGAGGCGAGCGTCGCGCTGCTGACCGGGCTGCTGACACATCCAATCACGTTGTAGACCAGGCGACACCAGGTTGGGTACAATCTGAACAATGTCAGGGACATGGCGCGCTGTGTCCCGATCTTTATCTCCAGACAGGGGGCGGGATATGGCGCACACACAAGCAACAGATTTAGATGATGACGGCGCCGATCTCGCGGCGCTGCGCGCGGAACTCGCCAATCTGCGTCAGTTCAAGCACGATGTCATCAAACTGGCGTCACACGATCTGCGCAGTCCACTGGCGCTGGTCATCGGCTACTCCAGCCTGGTGACGTTCGATCTGCCTGAGGACTCGCCGCTGCAGGATTACATGCGCAGCGTGCTGCAGGCGACCGAGCGCATGATCGGGCTGATCAATGCGATCACCACACTGGAAGCGCTTCACATTTTGCCGATCATCCCCGATGTGGGGGTCAATCTCTACGACGCCGCCAGCATGGTGACCGAGGATCTGCGCGCGATGGCGGCAGATCGACGGCAAACGCTCTTACTGATTGGGTCGCCCGATATGCCGCTGCTGACGGTCAACCGCAGTCTGATAAAGGACGCGATTACGCAGCTCATTATGAACGCAGTACAGTATGCCGAAGCCGATCGACAGGTCGAGGTCGTCGTCGAGCCGATCGCCGATGCGGATGGCGTGCCGATGCGGGTAGCGTTGACGGTGCGCGATCAGGGGTGGGGGATCGCGCCTGAACAGCAGCAACACATCTTCGAGGTGTTTTTCCGAGGTAAACAGCCGAGCGGCACGCGCAACGATGGGCGCGGGATCGGGCTGTGGATCGTCAAGATGGTGGTCGAGCGGCACGGTGGCGGAGTGCAGGTACACAGTGTGGTGGGCGAGGGCAGTCAGATCGGATTCTGGCTGCCCGTGTCGTAAAAGCGGACGAATCAAAGGCGGACGCATTGTTATGCGTCCCTACTTACACCTCGTCGAGCTGCGAGTAGGCATTGCGGGCGTAATCGCGCGCGGTGCCCGTCACCGCAAAAACATTGATGACGGCGTTATCGATCTCAGGGCGCTCATCGTCGATACGGTCTTTCAGACGACGCAGATCCCGGGCGCTCCCGTCTGCCAGCAGCCCGGCATCGACCAGCATGGCGGCGATTTCGATATGGCGCGGGCTTTCGACCAGCATCCGCGCCAGTTCAACCGTGATCGCCACGATCTCCTCGTCGTCGTCCAGATCGAATGCCAGATGCAGCGCCTGGCGATAGCGCAGCACCGCTTTACCCAGATCGCGCGACTGGATATGGGCAAATCCCATGTTGGTCAGCTGTTGCAGTTCATCACGGCGGTTGTGGACTTCGCGGGCGATGTACAGCGCCGAAGTATAGAAATTAATCGCTTCTGTCCAGCGCTCCAGCTCTGCCGACGCCATCCCTAACGCCGCCAGTGCCAGCCCTTCTTTATCGCGTCGGTTCTGGGTGCGGAAGCGCGTCAGCGCGTCCTCGAATCGCTCGGTGGCGCCTTCGGCATCCCCCGTATCCATCTGTGCGTAACCGAGCTTGAGCAGCAAATCACCCTCGTCGAGTGCGTCCCCCGCCGTCCGCGCCAGATCGAGCGCATCGGTAAAGGCACGCACCCCATCCTCTCCCTCGCCGAGCTGTACATGGGCATCACCGAGCAGCGTGAGCATCCGGCGCTCGATCGTCTCGTTGTTCAGGTCGCGCGCGAGCCGCGCACCACTGGCGGCGTGCAGCACGGCGGGCGCAGACTCATCGATTTGAGCCTCCAGCGTGGTCAATCGTTCCAGCGTACTCAATTGTCCGGGATTGTCTTCGAGCGCTTCGTAAACCGTCAGCGCTTCGGAATAGGTGCTGATCGCCTCTTGCAGCAGACCGCGCACCACCTGTTCCTGGGCAATATTGCCGAGCAGGTCGGCTTGTTCGCGGCGGTTGCCAGACTGCCGCGCCTTGACCAGCGCGTAGCGCATCCGCTCGACTGGATCATTCGATATCGGGGCGGTATCGGACAGAGCCGCGGAAGGAATACCCGGCGTGAGCGCCATTTCCGATGCCGACTCGAATTGTGTCGAGCCAAAGTCACCACTGTCGAGGATGCTGGACATGCGGATCGGGGTATCCTCGTCGTCTTCGTCAAGATCGTCGTCGGCATCGAGGTCATCGTCTTCGTCGTCGATGTCGAGCAGATCGAGGTGATCTTCTTCCTCGTCGTCGAATTCCTCTTCATCGAATGCCCCCGATGTGAAAGTGTTCAATGTCGAGGCAATGCTGAAAAGTTCGGCGGGTTCGTCGGTTTCTTCCTCGACATAATCGAGGTCGGCGACGACGCGATCGTCCTCGATCAGCGCTTCATCGTCGTCTTCCCCGTTTTCTTCGCCGCTGTCCTCGACCACCTCGTCGATAGCGACTGTGGGCGGCGCGGCGAATGGCGATACCGTGACCGGCACTTCAAAGGGCAGCGGCGATTGGACAGCCGCCGCCTGATGTGCCGGAAAGACACTGCTGGTGCCAATCCCCAGCTGACGCAGCGTCAAAAATTCGTAGACATAGCCACGCGCGTTGATGAAGCTGCCCGCCTGCATCAGCGCCAGGCTGATCCGTTCGGCATCGGCGCGCCGACCCGACTCGGCGCCTGCCTGGGCGGTGGCGATCAGATTGTCCATCTCCGCGATCAGGGCATCGTCGGCACGAGCCGCGCTGTGTTTTTCGACGTAACGCAGCAGCGCCTCACGCATATTGTTTTGCAGCGTCTCCAATCGCCCTTTGCCGCGTAACCACGAGATGGCAAAGGCACCGACAAGCGGATGCAGACGGTAGTAGGCTTTGCCTGCGCGATCCAGCTTTTCCACCAGACGGGCATCGATGAGCGCGTTCAACACACCTTCGATCGCGGCTTCGGGCGCACCGCCGACCATGCTCATCAGCTCACCCGTCGCGCCCTGACGCGGCGCCGCGCCTAACAGCAGCAGCAAGCCTTGTTGTGCGCCGTTCAGCTTGCTATAAGCGGCGGTGAGCGCCAGCAGCGCGCTCGGCACGCCTGGGCGAGCGGGCATGATCGTCTGAAAGTCGCCTGGGGTCATACCTGCCAGCCTGACCGCACCCGCAGCCGTGATCAGCGCCAGCGGCACATCGTCCAGCACATCGAGTAACGAAGCGAGTCGGTCCAGTGAGGCGCCGGGCGCGACCTGCCGAAACAGCGATTCAGAATCGGCTCGTTCCAGCCTGGGCAGTGTGACACTCGTCCAGGGACCTGCGATGTCGGTATCACTGTCGGTGACGACCAGCACAGGTACGCGGTCGGCGCAGCGCATGATAAACTCGGTGGTGGCGTCGATGTCGATCGCGCCGTCCAGCACGATCAGCGGCTTGTTCTGAGTCAGGGTGGACATTGCCAGCCCGACCAAGCCGATCGGGTTTTCGCTGCGCGCCAGGTCGGGCACGTCGTAGGCACGCCCGATACGCGCGATCAGCTCTGCCAGTGGGCTGCGGTTGACCGCCAGCCACAGCACGCCACCGGGAAGCTCACAGTAGGCGCGGGCGAGCGTGGCGGCAAAGGCGGTCTTGCCGATTCCCGCCGCGCCGTAGAGCAGCACGGGCTTGGTCTGTTTGAGCAGCGTGTAGACCTGACCGAGAGTCTTGTCGCGCCCGATCAGCTTTGGGGGCAGCACGAGCGGCAGGTCGTTCGCCTGGTGAGCCGGAGCTTCATGAGACAGCAGGTCTGCCATCGGTTGTCCCTCTTGTGTGGGTGCGCGTCATATCATGTATCAGCAGTATAACGCTACCCGTGCAAGTGCGCACCTGATCGGCTGGCGATCACGGTGATCACATCACTTGCCGGGCGGCGGCACGGGCAGCGCATCGACGGGCGTGTCTTTCCATTTCGCGCCCTCATCGATCAGCATGACCGGGATGCCATCGCGGATGGGATATTTATACCCGGAATCGGCGCTGACGAGCCAATAGTCGCGCACTAATTCCAACCGCCCCGGATCTTCCTTGCTCTTATCCTGGACAGCGACCGGGCAGCGCAGCATGTCCAGCCAGCTTGGATCGAAATTCGCCATGCGACGAGCCTTTCCTCATCTCAACTCAGGAGACGATCATGAAATTGAACCTGCATCACCGATGCGACGGATCGAATACGGATTGAGCGTGAAGTATAACATGACTCGGTGTGTACGCGCCCTTTCAGGCGGTCACCGTCCCGATCTCGCCGCCGACGCTCCACAGATGGACGGCGTTGTCGCCACCGCCGCTCAGTAGCAGCGTCCCGGAAGGGTTGAATGTCACTGTGAGGACGGGCTTGCGATGCAGCTCCAGCGTGATCAGCAGCCGACCCGTGTCCGCCTCCCACAGCCGCAGCAGATTGTCACGTCCTCCGGTCGCCAGCAGTGACCCGTCCGGGGAAAAGGCGATTCCATCGGCGCCGCCCTCGTGCGCGTGAAAGCTGCCGCGCATCGCTCCGGTCATGCCATCGAGTAACCGCACCTCGCCGCTTTTACATGCGGCGGCGAGGGTCACCCCGTCAGGGCTGATCGTCATGCCACGCAGCCAGTCGTCGAACGCGATGACGGCGACCTCACTGCGGGCAGCAATGTCCCATAGGCGCACCGTCTTGTCCCAGCTCGCGGAGGCGACGCGGGTGCTGTCACCGCTGAAGACGACAGCGGCGATCGCGCCAGCGTGTCCATTCAGCACCGTCGAGCCGATGCTGTCGGTCATATCGACGATTCGCACAGTCTGATCGCCGCCCGCCGAGGTCAGCAGGCGTCCATTGCGGCTGAGTGCCACCGCGTCAACGCTGTCACTGTGTCCGCGCAGCGTAATCAGGATGAAATCTTCGCGCGTACTCCACAGACGCACCAGCATATCGCTGCTAGCGGTCGCCAGAGCGGAGCCGTCCGGTGTAAAGGCGATCGCTTTCACGGGCGCCGGATGCTGCAAACGGTGATTGGGCTGGTCGGAAAACCCGTCCACCCACAGGCTGACCTGATCGCCGTGCGCCACCGCGAGGATGGCGCCATCAGGTGACCAGGCGGCGTCAGTGATAAAACCTAACCCTGTTCCAGCGATGCGCTGGAGTGCGGCGGCATTACCCACATCGATAATCGTGCGTGAACTCATAGCGACCTTTTATTCTTTCCTAACCTGAGGTCAATTGGCGAGCGCTATGCTTATAAAGTGAACCATAAAAAAGAATAACACAAGAGGCACATATGCTGCGTGAACGCACAGTCCCCTTTGAATCGCTGCACGGGCATAAGTATATAAACCTGACGACCTTCCGCAAGAATGGACAGCCCGTGCCCACCCCAGTCTGGTTCGCACAGATGGATGATAAGCTGGTTTTGATGACCATGTCCGACGCGGGCAAGGTGAAGCGTATTCGCGGCAATGCGCAGGTCGAGGTCGCGCCATGCGATGTGGCGGGCAAGCCGCTAGGGGCAGGCGTGGAAGCGATGGCGATTGTGGTGCCACCCGATCGCGTCGCTCATGCTGACCGGGCGCTGAGTCAGAAATATGGCATCACCAAGATGTTGTTCGCGCTGATGTGGAGGGCGCGGGGAATCCGGCCCGTGTATATCGAGATCAGCGCCATGTAGGGGTTTGGCGTGCCAAACCCGCTCTTGCAAGGTGCCGACGTGCTGCCCCTGTCGTGCGACCCATTTTCCGGGTAGGATTTCGGGATGCACATCGCACTGAACGCCCACCTGCTGTCTGGTCGCGCCGGCTACCGCTCCGCCGGAATTCACAGCTACATCGCGGGTCTGCTGCGCACTCTCCCTCGCGTCCTGCCGAATGATTGGCGTCTGACGGCATTTGTCGGTGGCGCCAACACCCTGACCTTTCCCGGAGTGACGATGCGACGGGCGGCGCTCGACACCGAGTCGCCAGCGCGCCGCATCGTCTGGGAACAGCTTATCCAACCATTCGCGCTGGCGGGCTGCGATCTGCATCACGCACTGGCATTCGTCGCGCCCGCGCTGACTCGCGTGCCCGCTGTGGCGACCATCTACGATCTCAGCTTTGTCCATTACCCCGATCGGCTCTCCGCGCCGCGCCGTCTGTATCTGGACTGGTTCACGCGCCTGACCTGCCAGCGTGCGCGCCGTTTGATCGCCATCTCGCACAGCACCGCCCGCGACCTGACCGCCACCTTTGGTGTCCCGGCGGATAGGATCGATATTGCGCTGCCCGGCTATGACCGCGAGGCATTTCATCCACTGCCCGCCGAACAGATCGCCGTGTTTCGCGCCGAAAAGGGGCTGCCCGATCGGTTTTGGCTGTTCATCGGCACCCTGGAACCGCGCAAGAATCTGCTCACGCTGATCGAGGCATATGCAGCGCTGCCCGCGCGTGATCGCCTGCCCTTGATCCTGGCGGGCGGCAAAGGCTGGGACTATCAGCCGATCTTCGACGCCGCAGCGCGGCATCGATTGCAGAACTCGATCCGGTTTCCGGGTTTTATTCCGACAACAGAAGTCGCACTTTGGTACAATAGCGCCGAAGCGTTCGTGTACCCGTCGATTTTCGAGGGTTTCGGACTGCCCGTGCTGGAGGCAATGGCGTGTGGTACGCCCGTAATCACCTCGGATACCTCGTCGCTGCCTGAAGTGATCGGTGCGGCGGGCGCGCTGGTGGCGCCGCGCGATGTCGGCGCCTGGACGGATGCGCTTCGTCAGGCAAGCGCCGATGAAAGCTGGCGGACGACGGCGCGGACGCGCGGTCTGGAACGAGCCAGCTTATTTTCCTGGGAAGAAACGGCACGGGCGACCGCTGCCAGTTACCGAAAAGCTTTAGGTCTGAGCCGATGATCGTCGCGGAACCCCATCCCCCTACCGACAGCACCGCACCAAAACTGGCGCGTGAGCGCGTGTGGCTGCTGCCCCTGCTCGATGTGACGCTGGCGTTCACCGCGTTCGCGTTCGGCTATCTGGTTCGCTATGAGCTGCAGATTTTGCGCCCGGTCTACGAATTCAATCGCGCGCCTTTTGAACCCTATATTCCTTATGCGCTGTTCTTCACCGGGTGGCTTTTTTTCAACAACCGCGCCGCCGGATTGTACAAACCCGCTCGCGGACGCGCCTGGCTCGACGAGGTGGCGGTGATCGTCAACGGCGTCACGGGCGCGACGGTGGTACTGCTGGCGATCAGCTTCGTTTTGCAGCCGACCGTGTTCAGTCGTCTGATGTTCCTGTATGTGGCGGCGGCAGCGATCGGGCTGCTGTCACTGATGCGCATCGTGCAGCGCATCATCATCGCGCGGCTGCGCGAACGCGGCATCGGCGTCCTGCGCGCCTTAGTGGTCGGCGGCGGCGATGTCGGCTTAGTCGTCCTGCGCACGCTGATCGCCCGCAAAGAACAGGGTTATATCCCCATCGGCTATCTGGACGAAAATCCGCTGTCCGCCAGTGTCGATCTCGGACGAGTACGCGGCTTGGGCGGGCTGGACAACCTGGAGCATGTGGTCGCAGAACATCAGGTGAATTTTGTGGTGATCGCGCTGCCCTGGAGTGATCACGATCGCATCCTGGAAGTGATCGATCGCTGTCGGCGGATGGGTGTCGATGTCAGCGCCGTGCCAGACGTGTTTCAGCTCAATGTACGCCAGCTCCAGATCGAGAATCTGGACGGCGTGCCGCTGCTGCGTGTCAACGGCGAACATCCAGCCCTGGCGGGTGGACGCCTGATCAAGCGCGCGCTCGATCTGCTGCTGCTGCTGCTGCTCTCCCCGGCGATCCTGACGATCTGCGGGTTGGTGGCGCTGGCGATCCGACTGGAAGGTCAGGGCGCCATCCTGTACGCGCAGGAGCGCGTCGGCGAGGGCGGCAAGCGTTTCAGGATGCTCAAATTTCGCAGCATGATTCCCGACGCCGATCAGATGCGCCAGGCGTTGATCAGGACGCACAACCTCGATCCGCGTCATCCCAAGATTAAAGACGATCCGCGTATGACCCGTGTCGGACGCTTCATCCGCCGTACCAGCCTCGATGAACTCCCCAACGCGGTCAACGTGCTGCTTGGACAGATGAGCCTGATCGGGCCGCGTCCGCCGACGCCCGACGAGGTGCTGTTGTACGAGGACTGGCACATGCAGCGGCTGGGTGTCAAGCCGGGGATTACCGGGCTGTGGCAGGTGAGCGGGCGCAGTGAGGTGCCGTTCGACGAGATGTGCCTGTTGGACATCTACTATATCGAGAATTGGTCACTGCGCCTCGACCTGCAAATCCTGCTGATGACGGTGCCGCGCGTGCTGCTGCGGCGCGGGGCGTATTAGGATGCACGACTCTCGTCCTGACTCGCGGTGGTACACTGTTTTTTTTCAGAATGCGGTGGATGATCTGGCGCGATGAAAAATAGAGCGATCACCCGCAGCCGCATTGCCTCGATCGCGGATTTCAAAGACGATCCGACCTTCGATTTTGTGCTGGCGCTGCCCGGTCAGGCGAGCAGCCGCCATACGCACCGCGCCTACTTTCGCTGGGTCGATCAGTATCTGAGCGATGTCGCCGGGCTGGAGATCACGCGCGGCGATCAGCGCCTCAACCGGATGCGCCAGCTCCCGGTCGGGCTGCTGCAAACGCACCTGTCGGCTGCACAACTGCGTGCCTGGATCGGCATCCTGGTCGGTCGGGGGCATGGCAAGCAGGGACTCGATCAGGCGCGTGCCGCCGTCGTCACATTGGCGAGCCTGCTGGCAGAGGCAGGCTGGACCGATGACCTGATCAGCGCCTCGATGAGCCGCGTCCGCATCCCGCGCGCCGAAGATGGTCAGCGTCCGGGACAATGGTTGTCGGTCGATCAACTGCGTCTGTTGATCAGCGCGGGCGGACAGATCGCCACCAGCGAAAACCAGGCGATCCGCAACGCGCTCGTACTGACCATGCTCTGCACGATGGCGCTGCGCCGCGAAGAAATGGCATCAGCACGCTGGGACGATCTGAGCGTGCAAAACGAGCGCCCGATCCTGCGTGTGCATGGCAAGGGCAAGCGCACCGCGACGATCGATGTACCGCGCCCGGTCGTGAACGTCCTCACCCGCTGGCGTGCCACGCTGGTCGCCGCCGATCAACTTAAGACGCCCAACAGCCCGATCACCCGTCGGCTGTGGAAAGGCGGACGCATCAGTCGCGCCGCGCTCACCGCCGACGGCATTTGGCTGCTGGTGTCCCACGCCGCCGCCCATGCCGGACTGCCCCATGTCGCGCCACACGACCTGCGTCGGTCGGTCGCGGGCGCGCTGCAAGAATCCGGCGTCGCCATCGAAAAGATCAGCCGACTGCTGCGTCATAAGAATATCGCCATCACCGAACGCTACCTGAGCAGGCTGCCGCAGCGCAACGAAGGCGCCATTCTGATGAGTGATGCGCTCCACCTCGACGAAGACGATCCGTTCGCCGCCTATGCCGCCCAGTCGAGCTGGGAGGCTGGTGAGTTGTAGGTGTCCATCAGGAAAGGTCTGTCACTCGAAGGACAGATACGGCATGATCTGCTCCAGAGTCCTGAGACCAATCCCCTCGATCTGCATCAGGGCGTCGGGTTGCGAGATACGCCCGCTGGCGTCCCGATAGGCGATGATCCGCCCTGCCAGCACCTCGCCGATCCCCGGCACTGCCATCAATTCTTCGAGGGTGGCGCGATTGACCTGAATCGGAAACACCACTGCGACGGTCGGCGGTGCAGTCGGGAGTTCGCGGTCGCTGGCGGTCGGTAGTGGATCGGCTGCCGACGCCCGCGTGAGGACGAGCGTACCCGTCGGCGCCAGTGCGTAGACATGGATTTGGTCGGCATCGACGACGAACGCCGCCAGATTGATGCGGGCGAGGTCGGCATCGGGCAACGCGCCGCCTGCCGCGTCGATCGCATCACGGACGCGACTGCCCTGAGGCAGCGTGTGGGTCAGATTAGGGGTGTGTACCGCCCCAGTGACGTACACCACCAGCATCACCACGGTCGGCGTGAGCGTCGGCGGTGGCGTCACCGTCGGTGCGAGGGTCATGGTCGGGCGCGGTGTGGAGGTGGGCGCGATCGTGGCGATCGCCAGCGCTGTCGCTCCAGATGGGCGCATCGCCAGCAGTACCAACGCCGCACCCGCGATCAGGAGCGCTGTCGTCAATAAAATCAGCAATCCGAGCGCGGGCGCGTGAGCTGGCTTCACAGCATCAGATTAGTAGCGGCGGACGATCGTCTTGTAGACGGTCGGCTGTCGATTCTGGATCAACTGGAATTCTTCGCGGTTCTCCCGTACTTCATCCAGATTGATGCGCGCGACTGCGAACCCTTCCAGCGGTGCCCCGGTCTTTTCGTCGGTTTCGCCCGCCAGCGAGGCGAAAATCTGCCCGCGCGGTCCGACAATCATACTTTCACCGCCGAACGTGAGCGTCACATCTTCACCGACGCGGTTGGCGCCAACCATATAGACGGCATTTTCGTAGGCGCGCGCGCGCAGATAGGTTTTCCATTCGTCGATCGCGGTCGCTTCCCAGTTCGCCAGCACGCAGATGATCTCCGCGCCGTCCAGTACCAGGCTGCGTGCCACTTCCGGGAATGCCAGATCGTAGCCGATCATCATGCCGATCGTGCCCATTTCGGTCTCGATCACCGGCATCTTGAAACCTTCGCGGAACGCCATGCGTTCTTCACCGCGCAGATGCACCTTGTTGTACACCTCCACCAGATCGCCTTCTGGTCCGATCAGGATGGCAGAATTGTATAAGACCGACTCGACGCGCTCTTTGACCACCATGCCAAAGGCGACGTAAACGCCGTACTCGTTGGCACGCTGGGCGATCAGGTTGACGGTGGGACCAGGGACGCGCTGTGCCATTTCGGTGAAGCGCACCCCTAGCTCATAGCCGCTGGTGACGAGCTCCGGAAAGACGATCAGATCGACGCGCTGCTGCGACGCGATCGTCGAGATCATCTCCGACATCTTCACCAGGTTTTCCTCGATCTCTCCGAGGCGTGGTTTCAGTTGTACCGTTGCGATCGTGACTTCACGCATGGATTGTTCCTGTGGATGCGGTTACTGGCTGCGGATATTCGCTTTGTTGCTGCCTATTTTAACCGATCACGCCGCAATTATCGAGGTTTTGTCCGACAAATTTCGATAATTCGTTCTAATTCGATCGGGAGAGGCGCCTCGAAACACAGGCGTTCCTCGGTGCGCGGCTGATCGAAACAGAGGGTGTGCGCATGTAAAAACTGGCGCTTGAGCGGCAGACTGGCTTTACGATAACCATACACGCTGTCCCCGACGATCGGACAGCCAATGAACGCCATATGCACCCGAATCTGATGGGTGCGCCCGGTTAGCAGCCTGACATCGACCAGCGCGCGTCCATCCTCGAATTGCTCGACGACGGTGTACTCGCTCTCGGCGGGTCGCCCATTGCGCATCGCAGCCATGCGCCGCCTGTTCGCTGGATCGCGCGCGATCGGCGCGGTGATGCGTCCGACGGTGGTGGCTGGGGTCTTTTCAAGCAGCGCCAGATAATGTTTTTCGACGGTGCGACGTTGAAATTGTCCCGTGAGACGGTGCAGCGCCGTCGCGCGTCGCGCGATCACGATCAAGCCGCTGGTATCTTTATCGAGACGATGCACGATCCCTCGCCGCACGGGAGCATAGTTCATCCTGGCGATCTCCGGGTAGCGCGCCAGGATCGCGTTGACCAGTGTGCCCGACGCGACGCCGGCGCCCGGATGCACGACCAAGCCAGCGGGCTTGTCGATCACAGCGAGGTCTTTATCCTCGTAGACGATGGTCAGCGGGATCGCCTCCGGCTCGACGGTGGCATCGACGGGCGGGTCGGGCAGAGTCACGATCACCTGTTCGCCGCCGCGCAGCTTGATCCCAGGTTTGATTGCCGCGCCGTTGACGGTAACGCCGCCGTGCTTGATCAATGCCTGTACCTGTGAGCGTGTCAACCGTTCGCGCAGGCGCGCTGTCACCAGCACGTCGAGACGCACTCCGGCGTTAGGTACATCGAAAGTCACTTGTTCAGGCATAACGTTCCTTTAGCATAGACACTAGCATGGACACCTGGCATGGATAACGGCATGGGCAAAAAATTCTGGATGAGAACGCGGGGTTGCTGATGGACTGCTGCCATGATTTTATAAGATGACACTATCATACCATCCGAAACAAAGCATAAACATCGTGATATGTAGCAGAAATGGATTCCGGGACAAAATTATTAAATTCAATGGGACGATCTGCGCTGGATCAATAACACTTCTAAGACGTTACATGATAAACTGAACACATGGGAAATGGTTCCCGCATGGTGTGATATGGGAGTGGTAAACTGGACTCACTCGATCTCGCCCGCGCCATCGTCGGCGCGGTGGAAGACAAAAAAGCGGAAAATATCGTCCTGCTCGATCTGCGTCCCGACGCGATCATCGCGGATTTCTTCGTGATCTGCACTGCCAACAGCGACCGTCAGGTGCGCGCGGTGGCGGAAAGCGTCCGTGAGCAAATGAAAGTGTTTGCGGGGCGGCTGCCAGCCTCGGTCGAAGGACAACCGCACAGCGGTTGGATGCTGATGGACTACGGTGACATCATCGTGCATATCTTTGGCGCCCAAGAGCGCGAATTCTACAATCTGGAAGGTTTTTGGGGTCAGGCGAACGTGCTGCTCAGTATTCAGTGAGCATCCCCGCACCACGCTATCCCCTGTCCCGCCAGGGCACGCCAGACAAGCGTGCCCTTGGCTCTCCGCGTCGATCTACTCGCTAATCCAGCCATCGTTGGCGCGCGTCCAGGTGACCAGCTCGTGCGGCTGGAACCACAGCCCGATCTCGCGCGCGGCGCTCTCCGCCGAGTCCGACCCATGCACCAGATTGCGACCGACATCGATCGCCAGGTCACCGCGAATGGTGCCCGGTGCGGCTTCGTGCGGACGGGTCTTGCCGATCATCTGGCGTGACAGCTCGATCGCGTTTTTGCCCTCCAGCACCAATACCAGCACCGGCGCCGACGTGATATAGCTCACCAACCCCTCGTAGAACGGCTTACCGTCGTGTTCGGCGTAGTGGGTCTGCGCCAGCTCGCGCGGGGTCATGATGAACTTCGCGGCGGCGATTTTCAGCCCGCGCTGCTCAAAACGGCGCAAAATTTCACCGATGAGTCCGCGCTGCACGGCATCGGGCTTGAGGATGATCAGGGTACGTTCCACATGGCGCTCCTTTGATAGGCTGCACATAAAATCACGAACGGGTCAACAGGTGACCCGTTCGTGTATTTTAGCACACAGCTTATGCCGCGCCGATAGAGGTGCAGAGTGTTTACAACTGATTGAGCGCCTCGCGGTAGGTGTTCAGCGCCTGTTGCAGCTTGCCCTGGCGCATCAGCCCATCACCCAAGACGCGATACACGGCAGGCACGGTGCGATACGATCGCAACAGCTGCGACAGATCGTCCACAACGGCATCTACGCCGACATTGGCACGGATCAGCGCCTCGTATTCCGCCAGACTGCTTTCGAGGTCACCGCCCTGTTCCAGATCGCGGGCGCCTTGCAGCATCGCCGCGACATCGCCATACTCACCCTGCGGTCGTGTGGGCTGCTGCGGCGGAGTCGGCGGCGGTGCCGGCGGACGCGCTGCGACGACAGGCGGACGGACGGGCGCAGCCATCGGCGGCGGCTCTGGTGCGACAAATTCCTCGATCGGCTCGATCGGCTCGGTTTCAGCGGAGACCGCGATCAACCAATCGGGCACACCTTCCAGGACAGCCTGCTCCACATCGATTCCACTCAACCAATCGGGGACATCCGCGATCAGCGGCGGCGGGGACACGGGGGAGCTGTCTGCAATAGCAAAATCGACCGTGCCGATCCACATCGGCAGCGCCTGTTCCTGACCGAGAGGCAGACTGCTCTCGGCTGGTAGATTCACTTCGTCCAACGGCGCGCCGTCGAATTCCATCTCCATGCCAAAGCGCTGATCGACGGCGGCAATGCGCTCCGGGTCACTGGTATTGCGTGCGTACCAGGCGGGCACGGTATCGAGCGACTGCACGCCCTCTTCATGTTCCAGGTCGAACGCCTCGACCCAGGGGTCTTCAGGATTGACCTCGATCGGATAGGGGGATCGTTCGATCGAGTCGGCGCTGGACGCGAAGGTTTCAGGCAGTTCGTCGGCAAAAATGGCGCTGATATCGATCGAGTCGTTCCCATCGACCTCGGTCAACCAATCCGGCATAGGGACGGCTTCAGGCAGCGCGTCGAAAATCGACTCTAAGGGCTGCCGGGAGGTGACGACCGCTGCCTCCTCGACGGGCTGCATTTCGCGCAGCCAATCGGGAATTTCCGGGATCAGATCGATATCGAACTCTTCGACTTCGATCAGGTCGCTGGGGTTGTCGAGGATGTGTCCTGCCTGCATTTCCAGGAAGGTCTGCATCTGGTCTGTGGTGACGGTGCCGCTGGAGATCGCGCTCTGAATGGTCGAGAGCGTATCGTCATCGTCGGCATCGCCGAGTGCGCCAATGCGATCTTCGCCATACCCTTCGCCTCCGGCGAGGCTGTTCAGGAAATCGACCGGATTGCTGACGATGGTGTCGTCCGAGCGATCGCTGAAACGGGGACGGCTGGCGGGCGCGTCGAAAGTAAAGCCCTCGTAGGCAGGCGCTTCGACCGCATCCGGCGAGGTCAACGGGATATTGAGTCCGCCGCGTGTGGTCAATTCTTCCACATCGGCACCGCCACGTCGCGCCAGCGTATCGAGCCACTCGACCGGATCGGACTGAGCCGCGAACGGATCGATCTTCTCCGAGCCGATATCCTCGTCGTCATCGTCAAAGCGTGCCAGCTTGCGCGTGACGCCTGGATCGCCAGTGCGTGCCAGGTCTTCAAGCCAGTTCATCGGATTATCGACCGGGCGCGACGGAACGCTGCTCTCGCTGGCGATCGGCAGCCCGGACAGGTCGAGATTGAACAGATCATCGCCTTGTTCGGCAGCCAGACTTTCGAGCCATGCCAGCGAGCCGCTTTGTTCCGGTTGACTGATCGGCGCGGGCGGCGTGGGAAGCGGCGGCTGCACAGGCGGCTTGACAGGTTCGACAGCACGCTCGACGCGCGCGGCTGGCGCCGGGGGACGTGTCGCGGCGGGCGGTTGTTGCACTGGAGGACGTGTCGCGGCAGGTGGCTGCGAGACAGCGGGCGGTTGTTGCACTGGAGGACGTGTCGCGGCAGGTGGCTGCGAGGCAGCGGGCGGCTGTTGCGCTGGAGGACGCGTCGCGGCAGGCGGCTGCGGGGCAGCTGGCGGTTGGTGCGCGGGAG
>Ga0105048_10003026_pt1 | contig 27450 bp, 21 predicted proteins | sample MAT05_FD_78382 | JGI IMG/M metagenome (GOLD analysis project Ga0105048, IMG submission 78382) | Freshwater microbial communities from Lake Fryxell liftoff mats and glacier meltwater in Antarctica - MAT-05 | ecosystem: Environmental > Aquatic > Freshwater > Ice > Liftoff microbial mat | place...
CTGCCGGAAAACGCGTCGCGAATGTCTTGGAGGGCATCATTTACTTCCGTGCGCACCTACATTGGTACCATACTGATTTTCCGCAGAGACGCGATTCCATGTCCCGACATCTGAAGCTTACGGCCCCGCCGACGAAGAGCGCGCAGAGCAGCCGGACCAGGGAGCGCCGGAGATCGTGCGGAGCGAGCGTGCGGGCGTGAGAGGAAGCGGGTGGAATCATCAGGGCGGCGTCACCCTAGTCCACTCCCGGGGCGAGTGGTAGCCTGCCGGCCATGGCCGATATCCACTCAGAGGACTTTGCGGTGATCATCAATGCGGCGGCCGGCGAGGGCTGGTCGCGCGCCATGGGGCTCCGGCTCGTGCGCGCTACGCGTGAAGAGGTGGCCGCAGAGATGACCATCCAGCCCTGCCACTTGCAGGCTTACGGCATCGTCCACGGCGGGGTTTACTCGGGGATCATCGAGTCGCTCGCGTCCATCGGCGCGGCGATCCACGCCATGGCCGAGGGCAAGACGGTGGTGGGGCTGGAGAACCACACCTCGTTCCTGCGCGCGGTGCGCGAAGGGACGCTCCATGCCGTCGCCACGCCGCTCACGCGGGGGCGGCGCAGCCCGGTGTGGGAGTGTTCAATCCGCGACGACCAACAGCGCCTCGTGGCCACAGGCCGGGTGCGCCTCCTCGCGCTCGATCCCGGCGCCGAGGTCGCCGGCGCGAAGGTGGCTGTCGCGAGCGGTGGGGGGAAGGTGGATTGACGGTGGGAGAGGACTGGTGCGAGCCGTCAGTTCACCGGTATCACTGCCGGGGCACCTTGGTCCTTCACGAATACCGCCAGGAATTTGGCCGACTCGGTGGTGCTCGCGTTCCGGCCAACGGTGTGGATGTCATTGGGGTTTTCGTAGAAAGTCTGCCCCGCCGTCAACGTCACTTCCTTGCTACCCTTCACGCCCATCATGATCGATCCTTCCAGCACGTACACGAAAACGTGAGCGTCGTGGCGATGGACGGCGTCGACGGATCCGGGAGGAAATTCGACCAAGAGCATCGTGCCTTCCTTGCCCGGGATGTTCGCGAACTCTTTCGAGAGCAGCGGCGTGACGATCGCGTGCGGCGTGTCCGCAGCAGCCGCGCGATGGGCCACGGCGGCGCATCCCAGTATCCCGAGAGGCAGAGCCAACCCCAGACTCAAAACCGCTTTCTTCAAGTTTCGCATCGTTCCTTCGTTTCCCTGTTCGACATCCCAGTACGGCGAGCTGTTTCAATCCGACCATGGTCCAGGCCGCGCTTGGCGTCGGCGCCGAGGCGAGTCTCATCGTCTCTCTCTCGCGCTCGCTCCTCCCGTCGATCATCCATGCTCCTCTCCGCGCCTCACCGTCGGCCCGTGATCCGGTGGGCGGGCGAAGCGACACGAGCGCACCTTACGACCCCGGCTGCGATCGTGGAAGAGCCACTTGGACCGTGATCGAAGGAGCCAGTTTGCGGCGCCGGCACGGCCGAGCTTCAGCGAGCGCCGCCCGCGGCTCCGGGGAGGCCGGCGAGCGCGCGAAGCGCCCGGCGCTGTTCGGCCGGCGGGACGGCCGCGAAGCCGAGCACGAGCGCGTCCGGCGGGCGCCCCTCGACCGCGAACGCCGAAAGCGGCGTCGCGTGGATCCCCGCCGTCGCAGCGCGCGACGCGAGCAGGTCGGCGTCGCCATCGATATCAAGGATCGCGTGGATTCCGGCCTGGATCGGGCGCAGCGTCGCCACGCCGCCGAGCTCCGCGCGCGCCGCGTCTTCGCGGCTTTCGCGGCGCTCGCCGTAGAGGACTCGCATTCTCCGCACGTGCCGCTGGAACTGGCCGGAGGTGATGAAATCGCAGACGACGGCTTGCTCGAAGATGGCAGTGTGGTTCGCGACGATCGCCTTCGTCGCGGCCACCGCGTCGACGAGAGCGTCGGGGACGACGAGGTAGCCGAGTCGCAGCGAAGGCGAGAGGACTTTGCTGAACGTTCCCGCATAGACCACGCGCTCCGGCGAAAGGGAGGCGAGCGCGGGCACCGGCGTTCCCGTGTAGCGAAACTCGCCGTCGTAGTCGTCTTCGAGGATCCAGGCGTCGGCGCGCGGCGCCCACGCCACGAGATCGCGGCGAAGCGCGTCGGACATCGTCACCCCGAGGGGGAATTGATTCGCGGGCGTCACGACGGCGAGGCGTGCGTTGGGCGCGCGCTGCAACGCCGCGTCCAGCCGCGCCCCGCGGTCGTCGACGGGCATCGGGACGGGCACGCCGCCGGCGGCGAGGATCGCGCACAATGACCCCGAATACCCGGGATCTTCGACCCACACCGCGTCCCCGGGATCGAGGAGGAGCTGCGCGACAATCGTGAACGCCTGCTGCGCTCCGGCGACGATGATCACCCGATCGGAGTGCGTCGGAAGCCCCCTCGCCACAGACAGGTAGTCGGCGATCGCCTCCCGGAGAGGGGCGTATCCGCAGCGGTCGACATCACCGAGCAACCGCGCCGACGAGCAGCTCCACCTCCGCCGCAGAATGCGCTCCCACGCGGTGGTGGGAAAGGCGTCGAGGGCCGGCGTTCCGAGCCGAAACGCGAACCCACGAATCCCACGAACGAACGGCATTGGAGCGCCGAGGAGCGCCAGCCCACGACGCGAGATCTCGGGAGACGCTGTCGCCGAGGCGCTCACGGGCACCTCCGCCTGCGCCACGCTCGGGCGCAGGCGGAGCGCCTCCTCCGGCAGATCGTCCGTAACGACGGCCGCCGCGCCGTGACGCGTCTTGAGATACCCCTCGCTCGCCAGGGCGCCAAACGCGTTCGCGACCGTGTTGCGACCGACGTTGAGCTGGAGCGCGAGCGCACGCATCGAGGGGAGTCGCTCCCCGGGCCGAAGCTTTCCGGCCAGGATCGCCGCGCGGATCACGTGGTAGAGCTGCTCGTGCAAGTGAGCGTGCGCCGACGCGTCGAGCGCGAAGCTGAACGACATCCCCGAGCGACGCGTCATGCAGGAGCGATCGCACGGGCGTCACGGGAACGCGACCGCAAAGCCCCGCTCCGCTACGGGCTGCGTGCGCGCGCGAACGAGCTACCGCTTCGGCCGCCGTCTTATGCGCCGGGCTCTCCATGGATGTTGACGCGAAGGTCGGTAATGGGCCTGGTTGGCCCCTCTCGCCCCAACAGACCCACTCCTCCCCGCCCTCGATCCACATCGACCCACCCTCCCGTGCGCCGGTCAAACGGACCCACAACCAAAGCCTGGATGCCCTGAGAGGGCCCCTGCGGCGAGGGCGTCTGTCCTCGCCGCAGGGAGATGTCGCTCGTCTGAGCGCTCAGGGCGCTTGACGCCCTGCCCTTCTCCCCCCCTGTCCGGCTGCTCGAGCGTGGCAGCGTGTAGCCCAGTATCAGTTGCTGGAGGGCTCTTCCGCGGCGATGGAGTCGATCGCGGCGACGCGGAGCCGCTCTTCAGGCGAGAACGAGGCCTCGAGCAGCCTGGCTTCGGCCACCCGCCGCGCCTCGGGGTCGCTGGTCTGGCGCTCGATCGTCGCGCGCGCCTCCTGGTAAGCATGGAGCCGTTGCTTCCAGGCGTCCTGCTGGGCGTCGAGCGCCTCCAGCCGGTCGGCCGCGGCTTCACCGACGGTGGCGACACGGTATTTGCGGAGCTCTTCGCCGCCGATGCCTGCGGCCTTTCGCGCCTCTTCCTCCGCCTGCTCGCGGATGGGGAGGCTGGCCCGGGCTCGCGAGGCGCGCACGGCCTCGGGCAGCCCCTCTTCGAGCGCGAGGAGGCGGTGGGCGCGCTCTTCCTCGGAGAGCGACGTGTCCTTCAAGACGACCTGGCTCGCGAGGGCGACAGCGTCGGTGCGCTCCTGATCGCCGAAGAGGTGCGCGGCGTCGTCGTCGCCGAAGATCTCTTGTCGCAAGCGGTGGAGCGCGTCGAGGCGAGCGGCCGAGTCGCCGTCCTCGCGCAGCCGCCGGGTCGCCTCGCGGTAGGCGAGGTAGCGATCGAGCAGCTTGGAGGCCTGGGCGGCGGCGCGCTCCGGGAGCTGGGCGCGGATCCGCGCGAGGATCCGCGCGCGGATCGCCGCGGCGCTGAGCTCGCCGGTCGCCGAGAGGTGGTAATCGAAGAACGCGAGGATCTCCGGCCCGACGACCAGATCACCGCGCTCGTCGACGCGCAACGAGCCGTCCTCGTCGGTGCCCCGGAGCGAGCTGGGATCTGCGTTTGCCGGCTTGACTACCTCTGTCGCCGAGGCGCCTGCCTTCACCGAAGCAGGCCTGGTGGTCAGAGGCGCGCTCGTCCTGACCGCGCGCGCCGACGTGGGCTGTGCGGCCGGCGCGCTCGCCCCCGCGACGATCCGCCGCGCCCCGAAGGCGAGCGCGACGACCGCGGCGAGGACGAGCAGCCCCTGGCCGTAGCCCCTCCGCTCAGACGAGTCAGAGCCCATCGTTCTTGAGGCGGTTGGCTTGGTTCCGGAACAGCGTCTTGGGGTTGGTGGAGAAGAGCGCGGTCAGCCCGAAGAGCTGATTGACCTCGTCGAGGTGGTTCATCGTGTAGTCGTCGCGGATCACCGTGCCGAGGTGGGAGCTGCACTTGCCCACGAGCCCATCATTCGAGTCCTTGTACACCAGCGAGGCGACGCCCAGCGACCCGTCGCCGACGTCGAGGATGTTGGTGAGCGGGCTCGTGCCGCTCCAGGAGTAGAAGCGCACGCCGTTGGCGGAGGCGGCGCCCTGGCCACAGGTCGTGGTGGGCAGTCCGGCCGGGTACTTGGTGTTGAATTTGGCCGCGCCGGAGGCGCTGAGCGAGTCGAGCGCGCCGAGCGAGTCCTGCGCGGTGGTGTGCCCGCTGAGGAGGCCAAGGATCGTCCCGAGGCTGCTGGCGAGCGTCGAAGCGACGAGCTCCGAGAAGCCACCACTCTTGATGTTGGCGCGGAGGAACGTCGCCACCTCGGCGCCCTTGTGGGGAGTGCCCACCGACGAGACCGAGGCGACCAGATCCGGCCGGACCGCCGCGACATACCGGGCGTCGAGCCCGCCGTGGCTGTGGCCGATCAGGTTGACCTTCTTGGCCCCGGAGACAGCGATGATGTGCTGGACCTGGGTGAGCAGCGCCTCCCCGCGGGCCTCCGAGGTGCTGAACTGCGGCACGTGGGTGATATAGACCCTGGCGCCGCCCGACGACAGCGACGACTCGACTCCATAGAAGTAGTCGAGGACGCCGAAGAGAGAGTCGAACCCAGCCATGCCGTGACAGAGGATGATCGGGTACTTCGTCGCCGTGAACGTGTCACCGGAGACGGCGTCGTCGAGCTGGGACACTTCCTCGTCTCCAGCGGCGTCGGCCGCTTCGGGGGCGCAGGCCGCGAGGCCGAGGATGGACAGCGTCGCCGCGATACGGAGGGCCTGGGGGTACAGGCCGGTTCGGGTGCTCTTCATGGCGTCTCCTGCGGGTCGGCGCCGCGCACTGCGCGTGGTCGCCGCCTGATTGGCTGGGATTCTGGCAATGACGCAGTGCACTGCGCGTGCCGAGTCGAGTCGAAAGCCAAAGGACCTGACAAGGCACGATGAGGGTGCAGTTGTCCGCTGGGGGTGCGGAAACGGGCGAGTTAGTGAGTGGTTATTCGACCACCCATGGACGCGCGTTGGTTCTGGGGGGACGTGAGCGGGAGTCTTCCTCGCGCCTACATTGGGGCCACGGTGCGAGGGGCCGTCGAGCGCGGCGCCGCGTGGAGCGAGCCCGCGCGGGGGGCGGAGTCAGGCGTTCTTGTCGCCTCGTCCGCCAATCCCGTGCTCCGTCATCTTGAGGTAGAGCTGGGTGCGGGCGATCCCGAGCTGCCGGGCGGCCTCGGAGCGGTTGCCCGCGGCGCGGTCGAGGGCCTCGAGGATCATCTTCCGTTCCAGCGCGGCGATGGCGTCGCGGAGGGGGAGCCGCGAGAGCGGCGCCGCGTCCGGGGCGGCCCCGGCCACCTCGCGCACGTTGAGCGGCAGGTCGAGCGTGTCGATGATCTCGCCGCCGCACATCGCCGCGGCGCGGCGGATGACGTGGAGCAGCTCGCGCACGTTGCCGGGCCACTCGTACGATAGGAGATAGCTCATGGCCTCTTCGGAGACGGCGCGCGCCGGGGCCCCTTCGAGCGCGAGGGCGACCAGACGTGGGATGTCACTCCGCCTCACCCGGAGGGGAGGGACCTCGATCTCGAAGACCGCGAGTCGATAATAGAGGTCCTCACGCAGCGTAGCGCCCGGCTGCCCGGGCCTCACTTGCTTGTTGGTGGCGGTGAGCACGCGAGTGCGGCAAAGCACCCTCTCACTCCCGCCAACGCGCTCGAAATAGCCGTCCTGGAGCACGCGAAGGAGCTTGGTCTGGAGCAGCGGATCGAGGTCCCCGATCTCGTCGAGGAAGAGCGTTCCGTGCTGCGCGAGCTCGAAGCGCCCGACGCGGCGCGCCCCGGCGCCGGTGAAGGCGCCTCGCTCGTGACCGAAGAGCTCGCTCTCGATCAAGCTCGCGGGGAGGGCGGCGAGGTTCACGGCGACGAAGGGCTCTTTGGCGACGGGGGAGTACTCGTGGATCGCCCGCGCGACGAGCTCCTTCCCCGTGCCGGTCTCGCCGGTGATCAGCACCGGCGCGTCCGACGCGGCGGATCGCCCGATCTGCTTCCAGATCGCCAGCATCGCGGCGCTGGTGCCGAGGAGAGCGCTCTTGCCGCTCTCCTTCGGGAGCCGCGGGGGCAGCGTTTGGGTCAGGGCGCGTTGCTTCAACGCCCGCTCGAGCGTGCCGAGGAGAACAGGTAAGTCGAAGGGCTTGGTCAGGTAGTCGAAGGCGCCGTCGCGCATCGCCTCGATCGTGCGATCGCTGTCGCCGTACGCGGTGGCGACGATGACGGGGATCTCGCGGTGCTCGCCCGAGCGGAGCTCGCGTAGGAGATCGAGGCCGCTCCCGTCGCGGAGGCGGATGTCGAGGAGGATGCAGTCGACCGGCTCGCTCGCGAGGAGGGCGCGCGCCTCGCTCAGCCCGGCCGTGGGCAAGGCGCTGTGGCCGAGCCCCTCCACGGCCGAGGCGAGGCCCTCGCGGATGCCGCGCTCGTCCTCGACGATCAGGACCGCGCTCACGTGCGCGCCTCCGCCGTCGTCGTCGCGCGTCGGGTTCGAGGGAAGACCAGTTCGAAGCACGTGGTGTGATCGTGTCGCTCGTAGCGGAGCGCGCCGTCGTGGGCCGCGGCGATGGCCTGCGAGAGCGCGAGGCCGAGGCCGGTGCCCTCGAGCTTGGTGGTGAAGAAGGGTTCGAAGAGCTCGTGCATCCGCGCGGGATCGACGCCCTCGCCCTGGTCCTGGACCGCGATGCGCGCGGCCTCGTCGCCGCCCCGCACCTCGACCGCGACGGTGGCGTCGCGCGGGGACGCCTCGACGGCGTTGCGCACCAGGTTGTCGACGGCGCGCGCCACGGCGTCGACGTCGAGCTCGCTCGTGGCCTCGCCCGAGACCTCGATCCGCACGCCGCGCTCGTCGGCCCACGGCCGGAGGAGCGCGACGCGCCGCTCGACCAGCGCTCCCAGCGCGGTCGAGATCAGCGTCCCGGTGCGGCGGCCGGCGACCACGAGCAGATCGGCGACGAGGCGATCGAGCCTGGTGATCTCGTCGGACACCGAGGCGAGCTCCCGCGCCAACTCCGGCGTCGTCGAGGGGCGCTGCCGGCCGAGATCCACGCGCAGCTTGATCGACGCGAGCGGGTTGCGGACCTCGTGGGCGACGCCCGCGGCGACGCGGCCCAGCGACGCCAGCCGCTCGCGCCGGGCGAGCTCGGCGGCGAGGCGCTCCTTGTCCACCTGCGCCCCGGCGAGCGCCTGCGCGAGCGCGGCGATGCCGTCGCGGACCTCCCCGAGCTCGCGGAGCTGCGGGCGCGGTACCGGCGCCGAGAGATCGGTGGCGAGCGCCGCGAGCGCGGCGTTGAGCGCCGCGGCCCCGCGCTGCACCGAGACGACCGCCTGGAGCGCCGTGGCCACGAGCGCCGTGGTCGCGATGCTGAGCACGATGACGATGATCCGCCACGCCAGGGCGAACGAGGGAGGCCGCACCGCGTAGGTGACCCAGGCGAACGACCCGTTCGGCGCCGCGCCCACGCCGACGACGAGGACCTCGTCCGACACCTCCTGGGCGAGCACGGACACCTCGTGGGAGACGGCGACGATCGCGAGCGCTCGCTTCAGCGCCTCGCGCGACGCGGGATCGAGCTTCGGTGTGGAGTCGTCGAAGCCGGCGGCGGAGGCGACGTAGCCGCCGCGCATCCCAAGCAGCGTCGTCGCCAGCGGCATCCCGGGCGGCATCGCGGGGCGCTCGCCGCGCAGCACCGCGAGCTCGAGCACCACCGCGTCGCGGGCGCGCTCCACCCGCTGGCTGTGGCTGAGCGAGATGATCCGCGCGAGGGCGATCAGCGAGACGGCGAACGAGATCACGCTGAGGAGCGCGACGGCCAGAAAGCGGCGGCGGAGGGACGATCTCATGAAGTGACGGTGGGCCGAGAGCAAGGCGCGTGCTTGCCACAGGAGGGCAGGAACGTACTGCCATGCGGCCTCGGCCTGTATTGATTTCCCGACACCTGTGCAGCTAAGGGACAGCTCGCTCGCCTGCCTCGGCCCCGCGGCGTTGCCAGCCCGTCGAGATTGAGCGGGCACGCTCCCTGCTATTGTCGCGGTGTTCTGAATGCAAAAAAAGCAGCTGCTCCGGGCCGCGCTCGCGCTGGTCATCCTCCTCGGAGGCGGCCTCGCTGTCCGCATGCGCTTCCAGAGCGACGCGCGCGCCGCGACCGGGCGTGACGCCGCGGCGACCGAGCGGATCATCCCGGTCCTCGCGGCGACGGTCGCGCAGCAAGACGTCCCGATCTACCTCGACGGCCTCGGCACGGTGACGGCGTTCAACACCGTCACCGTGAAGCCCCAGGTCGACGGGCGGCTCGACAGCGTGGTCTTCCGCGAAGGGCAGGAGGTCAAGAAGGGGGATCTCCTCGCGCAGATCGATCCTCGCCCGTTCCTGAACAAGCTCCACCAGGCCCAGGCGGCGATGGCCCGCGATCAGGCAGTGCGGCGCGGCCATCGCCAGAGCCTCGATCGCGCCGTCGCGCTCCAGAAAGAGGGGCTCGCGACCCAGCAGCAGATCGACGACGCGCGCGCCGCGGCGGATCAGGACACCGCGACGTTGCAGTCCGATCAGGCGCTGATCGAGGGCGCGCGGCTCGACCTCGACTACGCGCGGATCACCGCCCCGGCCGACGGCGTGACCGGCGTGCGCCTGATCGACGCGGGCAACGTCGTCCGCGCCGGCGACGCGACCGGCCTCGTCGTCATCGCCCAGGTCGATCCGATCGCGGTGATCTTCACGCTGCCGCAGGACGATCTCCCGCGGATCGTCGCGGCGATGGCCGAGGGGAAAATCCGCGTCGACGCCCGGAGCCGCGACGGCGAGAAGAAGCTCGCCGAGGGCGACCTCGCGCTCGTCGACAACCAGATCAACGCCGCGACGTCGACGATCCGGCTCAAGGCGACCTTCCCGAACCACGACAAGGCGCTCTGGCCCAACCAGTTCGTCAAGGCGCGCCTGCTCCTGACCACGCGCAAGGGCGCCCGGGTCGTGCCCGCGTCGGTGATCCAGCGCGGACCGCAGGGATCGTTCGCGTACGTGATCGGCGAGGGCGACAAGGTCCAGGTGCGGCCGGTGGAGATCGAGACGACCGAGGGCGATCACGTCCTCATCGCCTCGGGGCTCGAGGTCGGCGATCGCGTCGTCGTCGAGGGCCAGTCGCAGCTCAAGCCCGGCGCGCGCGTCGCGGTGAAAACCCCGAACCCCGCGGGCAGCGCGGCGCCTGCGAGCAGCGCGGGCGCGCCGGGCCCAGGGGCTGCGTCAGGCCACGGCCCGGCGCCGCGATGAACATCTCCGAGGTCTTCATCCGTCGCCCGGTGGCGACGGCGCTCCTGATGGTCGGCCTGATGCTCGCCGGCCTCCTCGGCTACCAGAAGCTCCCCGTCGCCGCGCTGCCGCAGGTCGATTACCCGACGATCCTCGTCTCGACCCAGCTCCCCGGCGCCAGCGCCGAGACCATGGTCTCGAGCGTGACCACGCCGCTCGAGCGGCAGTTCGGGCAGATGCCCTCGCTCGGGCAGATGACCTCGGTCTCGAGCTTCGGCAGCTCGCAGATCACGCTCCAGTTCAACCTCGATCGCAGCATCGACGCCGCCGAGCAGGACGTGCAGGCGGCGATCAACGCCGCGTCCAACCTGCTCCCGCGCACGCTCCCGGCGCCGCCGACGTACAGCAAGAGCAACCCCGCCGACACGCCGATCCTGACGCTGAGCATCAGCTCGGACACCCTCCCGCTCGATCAGGTCGCCGACTACGCCGACTCGATCCTCGCGCAGAAGATCTCGCAGGTCTCCGGGGTCGGGCTCGTGACGCTCAACGGCGGCCAGAAGCCCGCGGTGCGCGTGCAGGTCGATCCGACCACGCTCGCCGGCCTCGGGCTCAGCCTCGAAGACGTGCGCGCGGCGGTCGTGGCCTCCAACGTCAACCAGCCCAAGGGCAACCTCGACGGCGCGCACCAGGCCTACATGATCTCCGCCGACGATCAGCTCACCAAGGCTGATGCGTACCGGCCGCTGGTGATCGCCTACAAAGACGGCTCGCCGATCCGGCTGCGCGACGTCGCCACGGTGACCGACGGCGTCGAGAGCTCGGCGCTCGCGGGGTGGGCGAACGGCGAGCGCGCGGTGATCCTCAACGTCCTCCGCCAGCCCGGGGCCAACGTCATCGAGGTCGCCGATCGGGTCAAAGCCATCCTCCCGCAGCTGCAATCGGTGCTGCCCAGCAGCGTCGCGGTGAAGATCCTGACCGACCGCACCGAGACAGTGCGGGCCTCGGTCGAGGACGTCGAGCTCACGCTCGGCCTGACGATCCTGCTGGTGATCGCGGTGATCTTCGTCTTCCTGCGCGATCTCCGGGCGACGATGATCCCCGCCGTCGCCGTCCCGCTCTCTCTGGTCGGTACCTTCGGCGTGATGTACCTCTCGGGTACAGCCTCGACAACCTCTCGCTGATGGCGCTGACGATCTCCACGGGCTTCGTCGTCGACGACGCCATCGTGATGATCGAGAACATCGCCCGCTACATCGAGGAGGGTGAGGACCCGTTCGAGGCCGCCCTCAAGGGCGCGCGGCAGATCGGCTTCACGATCATCTCGCTCACCGTCTCGCTGGTGGCGGTGCTGATCCCTTTGCTCTTCATGGGCGGCGTCATCGGCCGCCTCTTCCGCGAGTTCGCGGTCACGCTGGCGACGGCCATCGGCGTCTCGGCCGTGCTCTCGCTGACGCTGACGCCGATGATGTGCGCCTACCTCCTCAAGCCGATGGACAAGGCGAAGCAGGGGCGCTTCCACCAGCTCTCGGAGCGCGGCTTCGACGCGATGGTCGCCTTCTACAAGCGCGGCCTCGACTGGGTCTTAGAGCACCAGAAGGTGACGCTCGCGGCGACGCTCGCCACGGTCGCCCTCACGGCGCTCCTCGCCGTGGTCATCCCCAAAGGCTTCTTCCCGCAGCAGGACACGGGCCTGATCGTCGGCGTCACCGAGGCCGCGCCCGACGTGTCCTTCGCGCGGATGATGGATCGCCAGCAGGCGGTCGCTGCGGTGGTGCTGGAGGATCCCGACGTCGTCTCGGTGGCCTCGTTCATCGGCGCCGATGGGACCAACGCCACGCTCAACAGCGGCCGCCTCTCGATCGCCTTGAAGCCGCGCAGCGATCGCCACGCCAGCGCCGCGGAGATCATCGCCCGCCTCCAGCCGAAGCTCGCCGAGGCCTCGGGGATCACCGTCTACCTCCAGGCCGTGCAGGACCTGCAGATCGACAGCCGCGCCAGCCGGACCCAGTTCCAGTACACGCTCGAGGACGCCGACGCGGCCGAGCTCCGCGTCTGGGCGCCGCGCGTGCTCGACGAGCTCAAGAAGCTCCCCGAGCTCACCGACGCCGCCGGCGATCAGCAGACCGGCGGCCTCCAGATGAGCCTGACCATCGACCGCGACACCGCCGCGCGCCTCGGCGTCGCCCCGCAGGCCATCGACGACACGCTCTACGACGCCTTCGGCCAGCGGCAGATCTCGACGATCTTCAGCCAGCTCAACCTCTACCGCGTCATCCTCGAGATCAAGCCCGAGCTCGCCGATAGCCCCGACGCGCTCCAGCTGATCCGGGTGCGATCGCAGTCCGGCGATCAGGTCCCGCTCTCGGCCTTCACCACGTTCTCGCGCGTGCTCGCGCCGCTGTCGATCACCCACCAGGGGCAGTTCCCCGCGGTGACGCTCTCGTTCAACACCGCGCCCGGCGTCTCGCTCGGGCAAGCCGTCGACGCCGTGCACCGCGCCGAGGCGCGCATCGACATGCCGCCTACGGTGCGCGCCGCGTTCCAGGGCACGGCCCAGGCCTTCAGCGACTCGCTCGCGAGCGAGCCGGTGCTGATCCTCGCGGCGTTGCTCGTCGTCTACATCGTCCTCGGCGTGCTCTACGAGAGCTACATCCACCCGATCACGATCCTCTCGACGCTGCCCTCGGCGGGCGTCGGCGCGCTGCTGGCGCTGATCATTTGCGGGAGCGAGCTCAGCATCATCGCCCTGATCGGGATCATCCTCCTGATCGGGATCGTGAAGAAGAACGCGATCATGATGATCGACTTCGCCCTCGAGGCGGAGCGCGATCAGGGCATGACGCCGCTCGAGGCGATCCGCGAAGCCTGCCTGCTGCGCTTCCGCCCGATCATGATGACGACGCTGGCGGCGCTGCTGGGCGGCCTGCCGCTTTCGCTGGGGCAGGGGACGGGCGCGGAGCTGCGCCGCCCGCTCGGCATCGCCATCGTCGGCGGCCTGATCATCTCGCAGATGCTCACGCTCTACACCACGCCGGTGATCTACCTCTACATGGTCCGCCTCGGCGATCGGTTCCGGCACCGCAAGGCCTCGGCCGCGCTCCCCTTAGAGCCCGCGCGCGGGCACCAGGGATGACGTTCTCCGAGCCCTTCATCCGCCGCCCGATCGCGACGTCGCTGCTCGCGGCGGCGATCTTGATCGCCGGGCTCGCCGCGTACTTTCGCCTCCCCGTGGCCCCGCTCCCGCGCGTGGATTTCCCGACCATCTCGGTCTCCGCGGCGCTGCCCGGCGCCAGCCCCGAGACGATGGCGTCGGCGGTGGCCACCCCGCTCGAGCGCCGCTTCGGTCGCATCGCCGGGGTCACTGAGATCACCTCGGTCAGCGGCGTCGGCTCGACCACGCTGACGATGCAGTTCGATCTCGATCGCGACGTCGAGGCCGCCGCGCGCGACGTGCAGGCGGCGATCAACGCCGCGGGCGGCGAGCTCCCGCAGAACCTCCCGTCGCGCCCCAACTACCGTAAGGTCAACCCGGCCGACACGCCGATCCTGATCCTCTCGCTCACCTCGGAGACGCTCCCGCTCGCGCAGATCTTCGACACCGCCAACAGCGTGCTCGCTCAGCGGGTCGCCCAGGTCGAGGGCGTCGGGCAGGTCTTCGTCGGCGGCGGCCAGCAGCCCGCCGTCCGCGTCGACGTCGATCCCGCCGCCCTCGCCGGCACCGGCCTCGGCCTCGAGGATGTCCGCGCCGCGCTGAGCCAGACGACGGTGAACCTCCCCAAGGGCCGGATCGGCGGCGCCGCGCAGTCGACGGCGCTCGCCGCCAACGATCAGATCTTCGGCGCCGACGCCTACCGCAAGGTGATCATCTCCTACCGCGACGGCGCCGCGCTCCGCCTCGGCGACGTCGCCCGCGTCAGCGACGACGTCGAGAACAACCGCGTCGCCGCCTGGGCCGACAAGGATCGCGCGGTGCTGATGATCATCCGCCGCCAGCCCGGGGCGAACATCCTCTCCACCATCCAGCGGATCGAGGCGCTGCTGCCGTCGTTGAGCAAATCGATCTCGCCGGCGGTGAAGATCAGCGTCGCCCTCGATCGATCCCAGACCATCCGCGCCTCGGTCCGCGACGTCGAGGAGAGCCTCGTCATCAGCGTCGTCCTCGTCGTCCTCGTCGTCTTCCTCTTCCTGCGCAGCGGCCGCGCCACCCTGATCCCCAGCGTCGCCGTCCCGATCTCGCTCGTGGCGACGTTCGGCGTGATGTACCTGCTCGACTACAGCCTCGACAACCTCTCGCTGATGGCGCTGACGATCTCCACCGGCTTCGTCGTCGACGACGCCATCGTCGTCACCGAGAACGTCACCCGCTACCTCGAGGCCGGCGATCCGCCGCTCGAAGCGGCCCTCAAGGGCGCCAAGCAGATCGGCTTCACCATCGTCTCGATCACCGTCTCGCTGCTCGCGGTGTTCATCCCGATCCTGCTCATGGGCGGGATCATCGGCCGCCTCTTCCGCGAGTTCGCCGTCACCCTCAGCGTGGCCATCGCCGTCTCCGCGCTGGTGTCGCTCACGCTCACGCCGATGATGTGCTCGCAGCTCTTGAAGCACGAGCCGCCCGGGGAGCGCGGCCGCCTCTACAAGCTCTCCGAGCGCGGCTTCGAGGCCGTGCTCGGCCTCTACGCGCGCGGGCTCGGCTGGGTCCTCCGCCACCGCGGCCTCACCCTCGCGGTCACCTTCGGCACGCTGGGGATCACCGTCGCGCTCTTCGTGATCATCCCCAAGGGCCTCTTCCCGCAGCAGGACACCGCGTTCCTCACCGGCTTCACCGAGGCCGCGCAGGACGTCTCCTTCAGCACCATGCGCGAGCGCCAGCAGGCGATGAACGCCATCGTCCGGTCCGATCCCGGCGTCGCGCACATGATCTCGTTCATCGGCGGCGGCCCCGGCGGGACCGGCAACACCGGGACGATGTTCGTGGCGCTCAAGCCGCTCGCCGAGCGCAAATCGAGCGCCGACGAGATCATCGCCCGCCTCCGCCCCAAGATCGCCCAGGTGCCCGGCGCGGTGCTCTACCTCCAGTCGGCGCAGGACGTGCGCATCGGCGGCCGCGCCTCGCGGACGCAGTACCAGTACACGCTCGAGGACGCGAACCTCGACGAGCTCCGCGCCTGGGCGCCGCGCATGCTCGACGCGCTGAAGAAGCTGCCCGAGCTCAAGGACGTCGCCAGCGATCTCCAGACCGGCGGCCTCCAGCTCAACCTCAGCATCGATCGCGACACCGCCGCGCGCCTCGGCGTCTCCCCGCAGGCCATCGACGATGCCCTCTACGACGCCTTCGGCCAGCGCCAGATCGCCACCACGTTCACCGAGCTCAACCAGTACCGGGTGGTCCTGGAGATCAAGCCCGAGCTCGCCCGGAACCCCGACTCGCTCGATCAGATCTTCGTGCGCTCGAAGGCCGGCGCGCAGGTCCCGCTCTCCGCCTTCACGAAGTTCGCGCTCGGGGTCGCGCCGCTCTCGATCACCCACCAGGGGCAGTTCCCCGCGGTGACGCTCTCGTTCAACACCGCGACCAACATCTCGCTCGGCCAGGCCGTCGACGCCGTCCACCTCGCCGAGCAGCGCATCGGCTTACCGAAGGCCGTCCACGCCGAGTTCCAGGGCACCGCGCAGGCCTTCAACGACTCGCTCGCCAGCCAGCCGATGCTGATCTTCGCGGCGCTGCTCACCGTCTACATCGTCCTCGGCGTGCTCTACGAGAGCCTGATCCACCCGATCACGATCCTCTCGACGCTGCCCTCGGCGGGCGTCGGCGCGCTGCTGGCGCTGCTGATCTCCGGCACCGATTTCAGCATCATCGCCCTGATCGGGATCATCCTCCTGATCGGGATCGTGAAGAAGAACGCGATCATGATGATCGACTTCGCCCTCGAGGCAGAGCGCGATCGCGGCCTCGGCCCGCTCGAAGCGATCCGCGAGGCCTGCTTGCTGCGCTTCCGCCCGATCTTGATGACGACGCTGGCGGCGCTGCTGGGCGGCCTGCCGCTTTCGCTGGGGCAGGGGATGGGCGCGGAGCTGCGCCGCCCGCTCGGCATCGCCATCGTCGGCGGCCTGATCATCTCGCAGATGCTCACGCTCTACACCACGCCGGTCATCTACCTGGCGCTCCACCGCTTCTCGAAGAAGAAGCAACGGATCGTGCCGGCGCTGGTGCCGAAGGCCAAGCTCGAAGCGGCCTGAAATAGCCTTGCAGCTCGGCGGGCAGATCGCGCGGATCCACCGAGGCGACATCGAGCGTGCGCGAGCTGTGCGAGCTCCAGAACAGCACCACCTGCCCCGCGAGCGCAGGGGCGTCGTCGATCAGCGCCGCGAGCGCCTTGCCGGTGTACGTCGGCTCCAGCGTAAGGTCCGCGAGCTCGCGGGCGATCGCGATCGCGGCCAGCCCTCTCTTCGTCGGTAACCCGTAGCCGGCGCCGAGCTGTTTGCCCGCGAGGGTGATCGCGCACCGGTCGGGATCGACGGCGGGGAACGAGGGATCGAGGGCGCGCAGGTACTCGCCCGTCTCGGCGAGCATGGCCCGGAGCCGGGGCGCGCTCGAGGTGCCCGGGCTCGACGTGCGGACCGCGACGATCCGCGTCTTCATGCCGAGCGCGGCGAAGCCGAGCGCGAGGCCGGCGGCGCTGCCCATCGTCCCCATCGCCAGGTAGACCACGTCCGGCTCGGGCAAGCGGCCTTGTTCGACGTCGCGCCCGAGCTCGAAGGCCGCGTTGACGAAGGCGACGTTGCCGAGAGGCGAGGATCCGCCCACCGGGATCACGTACGGCTCGCGCCGATCGCCCGCGGCGAGGAGCTGCCGCCGCGCCGCGGCCTCCGCGCCCGCGAGCCCACGAGCGAGGCGGATCGTCGCGCCGAAGCGGAGATCCGCGAGGAGCGCCTCGCGCACGAGCTCGTCGTTCGGCTGGGGGAGCAGCATCAAATGCGCCTTCATTCCCAGCGCGGACGCGTGGATCGCCGTCGCCACCGCGTGGTGCGAGCCGGCCGCGCCGAAGGTGATGACGGTCGAGTGTCCGCCGCGCCGCGCCTCACCGAGAAAGAGCTCGAGCTTGCGGGTCTTACCGCCGCCGTACACCGCTCCGCTGACGTCGTCGCGCTTCACATAAAGCGCCCCGATCCCAAGGCGTTGCCCGAGCGCCGCGGCCCTCTCGATCGGCGTCGGGAAGAGGCCCAGCGGCGCCCGCGCGATCGCCTCGCCGAGCCGCGGATGCGCCGCGAAGAGCGGAAAGTCGCTCTCGGTGCGAGCCTCGACAAAAGGCGTCGGCGTCGGCGTCTCGCCAGGCGAGAGAGGCGCATCGAGCACGGCGGTCTGCGCTGGAACGAAAGGGGCTGCCGGCTGCGATCGCGGAGCGCGCGCGCACCCCGCGAGGAAGCTCAGAGCCGCTCCGGTGAAGAGGCGACGAGAGAGGCGGAGATCGCCGGGAGAAGACATGGGCTCGACGAACGCCCGGGCGAAACGGCCTATTCGAGCGCTTCATCGCCGTCGCGATCAGGCATCCTGATCACGCGAAGGCATCGACAATGCTGGAGGAGGAGAAGGAGAGTAAGAGAGACGCGCCGGTGATCCGGCGGTCACGTTCGTTACGGCGACAGTGTCACCGCGCTGCGAGCACGAAGCTCAGTAGGGCGGCATCACCACGCCACCGTCGGTCGGGGGCAGGGGACACATCGGCGTGGAGGCCACGTAGCAGAGGCCGGTGTCGGCATCGCAGCAGTTGCTGCCCGTCTGGGTAGCAGGACAGCTGTTCTCGCAATCCGAGTCGGCGTTGCACTTGGGAATGCACGACGTCCCGCCGTCGGTCGGCGGGACAGTGCCGGTGCTGTCACCGCCGCCGTTTCCACCGCTGCCGGTGACGCTGCTGTTGCCCCCAGCGCCTCCGTTCCCGCCGATTCCACTGTTCCCGCCGCCGGACGTCGGGCCGGGGCCCGCCGGGCCCACTGTCGCGCCGCTGCCGAAGTCGGGGGTATCCGAGCCGCTCGCGCAGGCTGCGATCAAGCCGCCGGACGCGAGGACGAGAACGAGAACCTTGATGCTGGCGTACTTCACAGGATTGTGTTGAGGCTACGTGAGTACCGGGCTTTCTACAATCCCCTTCCGAGGCCTCTCACGAATGAGCCCGACAGCTCCGCGACCGCTTCCGCTACCGTCCGCAGCGGGAGATTCCACGTTGACTGTGCATGCCGAGGCCGAACCGGCCAACACGACCGCTCCTTCGACGAGGCCGGGGCCGCTCGCCGGCCGCCGCGGGGCGCTGGCCCTCGGGCTCCTCTTCGTGGTCGGGGCCCTGATTTACCTGCCGGCGCTCCGCTCGCCGTTCCTCCTCGACGACTACCTCCACGCGTCGATGATCGACGGCACCTTCCCCGCGCCTCGCGGCCCGTTCGATCTGTACAATTTCGTCAACGACGCGGACCGCGCGGTCCTGATCGATCGCGGGATGCTCCCCTGGTGGTCGCACCCAAAGCTGGTGATCCGCTTCTTCCGCCCGCTCTCCAGCGCGCTCCTCTGGGCTGATCACCGCCTCTTCGGCAACGCTCCCTTCCCGTTGCACCTCCACTCGTTCGCCTGGTGGGCGGCGGCGACCCTCGCGGTGCGCGCGCTCTTTCGCCGCCAGTTCTCCCCGCGGGTCGCGCTGATGGCGACGGTGATCTTCGCGCTCGCGCCTTGCCACGCCCTCCCGCTCGCGTGGCTCGCGAACCGCGAGGCGCTGGTCTCGCTCACCTTCGGCGCCCTCGGCCTCACGGCTTACGCGCAGTGGCGCGAGGCGCGCGTGCCGTTCGAGGGCGCCCTCGCCGCGGCGCTCTTCGGCCTCTCGCTCCTCGGCGGCGAGTACGGGCTCTCGTTCGGCGGCTTCGTCCTCGCGTTCGAGATCGTTCGTCGTCGCGAGACGATCCTGCGGCGCGCTACCGGCCTCCTCGCCTTCGCCGTCCCCACGGCGGCCTACCTCTACGCGCGATCGGCGCGTCACTTCGGCGCCGTCGGCTCGGGGTTCTACTCGGATCCTTTCCGCGAGCCCGCCTCGTTCCTGCGCACCGCCCCGCGCCGCCTCGTGACGCTGCTCGCCGACGCCTGGCTCTCGCTCGACACCGAGACGCTCAACTCCTCCACGCCCGCGTGGGCGCTCGCGCTGGGCGCCGTCGCCTTCATCGCCCTCCTCGTCCTCCCGCTGCGGCGCACGCTCGCGGAGCTCGACGAAGCCCCGCGCCGCGCCGCGCTGTGGTTGCTCCTCGGATCGGTCTTCGCGCTCGGGCCGGTGCTCGCGGTCGTGCCCTCGCCGCGCCTCCTCGGCGCCGGCCTCCTCGGGACCGCGCCGATCGTGGCGCTGATCCTCGATCGCGCCTGGTTTCACCGCGTGATCGAGGAGCGCCGCGGCCAGGCCGAGCTCACCGGGCTCGTCGCGCTCCTGCTCGGCTTCCTCCACCTCGTCCACGGGCCGTTCACCTCGTTCCTCGTGGGCCGGCATTTCCGGCAGACCGCGGTGGACTTCGCCGAGCACACCGCGGAGCTCGAAGCGCGCCTCGTTGATTCGTCGAGGGCCGAGGTCGTGGTCCTGCGCGGGATCAGCGGCGCCTTCTTCCTCCCGTTCGCGCTCGCGCACGATGGAAAGCTCCCGGCGCGGTGGCGCATCCTCGCGCAGACCGGCCACGCGCTCGCGCTCCGTCGCGGCCCGCGCACGCTCGACATCATCGTGCCCGCGGACCAGAGCCTCTTCCCCGCCGGCCCGGGCAACCTCTTCCGGAACGTGAGCGACAAGCTCGCGGTGGGCGACGTCTTCAACGTGCCCGGCCTCCGCGCCACGGTCCTCGAGCTCGGCAAGGACGGCCCCCGCAGCGTGCGCTTTCAGTTCGATCGTGATCTCGAGGACGCCCCGCTCACGTGGATGACGGAGCGCTTCGACGGCTTCCCCGAAGCCATCCCGCCGAAGCAGGGCTTCGGGATGCCGTTCGATCCGTGAGCTCTCAGCTCGCGACCATCTGACGCAGCTTCATCGACGGCTTCTCGATCAGCACGTGCATCATGTACCCGACGAGGAACGAGCCCCCCATCAGCGCGATCAGCGCCGCCGGCCACACCAGCAGCATCGACACATGCCGCGCCTGAAGCGCCCGCGCCGCCGGCACGATCACGTGATCGCAGAGCGGGATGTGCACGAGGTAGACGCCGTACCCGAGCGTCGCCAGGCGGCGAAAGATCGGAGCCGAGAGCCCGCGGTGGATCCACCCCTCGCCGTGGAGAAGCAGCAGCAGCGCGCCGAAGTACATCACCGTCGTCACCGTGCCCCAGGCGAAGACGTGGACGAGCTGCACGTGCTCGGGGCCGAACATCGACGGGCGGAGCAGCAGCCACAGGCACGCGAGCGAGGGCAGCGCGAGCAGGGCGCGGTGGCGCGGGTGCTTGAGCCAGAGCCCGATCGCGTCGCCGTAACGGTTCTGCACGAACGCGAGGAGGATGCCCGCCGCGATGGTGTCGAAGCGCGTGTGGGTGCGGAAGTAGAGCGCGCTGTAGAGGCCGAGGTCCGTCCACGGCCCGTGGCGCAGGTAGATGAAGAGCCGGATCGCGATCCCCGAGGCCCACAGCAGCACCAGCAGCGTGATCCGCGCCCGATCGTTGCGGAGGCGGTGGAGCACGAAGAAGAGCGCCGGGACCGTGAGGTAGAACTGCTCCTCGAGGCCGAGCGACCAGCCCCAGAACATGATCGCGTCGGTCCGCCCGAGCGGGAGGAAGTTGGTGACGTAGAGGTACTCGTATTTGAGGTTGTGCCGCTGCGAGACCGTCAACGTCGTCACCAGCGCGAGGAAGGTGAGGACGATGTAATACGACGGGAACGTCCGGAAGATCCGCCGCAGGTAGAAGCGCCGGATGTTCTGCGTCCCCTCGAGCTGGAGCGACCGCAGCAGGATCGATCCGATCAGGAACCCGCTCAGCATGAAGAAGAGATCCATGCCGAAGAAGATCGTCAGCGACGCGTCGACGAAGCCTCGATCGAGCCAGATGCTCTGCTCGCCGAAGAAGATCCAGGTGATGTGGAACTGCACCACCGTGACGATGGCGAGGACGCGGAGGCCGTGGAGCGCCGGGTAACGGTTATCGAGAAGATCGAGGGCGAACAAGCTGCGGAGCGTCGTCGGCGCGGTGGGGGCGGACATCGGGGGGCGCCACGATAGTGCGCCGCACTGCGCAACGGAAGGCCTCGCGTCGGGCGGCGGAGATCGATCCCGGGGCCTCCGCCGTTGCGTGCCCCGGTGTTCCCGTCTAGAGCACCGAACGGGTTGAAATGGACCGAAAAGAGCCGGATTTTAACGCAAAGGCGCAGAGACGCAGGGACGCAAAAAAAAGAAATCCGATTTTTTGCGCCTTTGCGTCTCCGCGCCTTTGCGTTGAAATCTGGGCATTTCAACCTGTTCGGTGCTCTAGGGGTACGGCGCCGGGCGGTCCGGGAGCGTCGGGTTGTTGAAGATGCCGGTGGCGGAGCAGGATCAGACGCGAGGGGAGACAGCGTCGCCGAGCGCGCTCGTGCCCGTGCCCACCGGGCCGCTCGAGGTCCCGATCACCGCGGTGATGCCGGAGGCCGAGGCGCGGCGAGTGCGGCTCTCGCTCATCGTTCCCACCTACAACGAGAGCAAGAACATCGCGGAGATGATCCGGCACCTGACCGAGCTCCTCGAAGGCCCCTTGCGCGGCGACTACGAGCTCATCGTCGTCGACGACGACAGCCCGGATCGGACCTGGGAGATCGCCCGGTCGCTCACCGCGCAGTACCCCGCGCTGCGGGTGATGCGGCGCGAGCAGGAGCGGGGGCTCTCCAGCGCCGTCATCCGCGGCTGGCAGATCGCCCGCGGCGAGGTGCTCGCCGTCATCGACGCCGACCTCCAGCATCCCCCCGAGATCACCCTGGAGCTCTGGAAAGAGATCGAGCGCGGCGCCGATCTCACCGTCGCCAGCCGCCACACCGGGGGCGGCGGCGTCAGCACCTGGAGCCTGAGCCGACGCGTCCTCTCTCGCGGCGCGCAGCTCCTCGGGCTGATGCTCCTCCCCGGCGTCCTCGGCCGCGTCTCCGATCCGATGAGCGGTTACTTCATGGTCCGCCGCGCGGCCATCGGCGGCCGAACGATGAGCCCGCTCGGCTACAAGATCCTGATCGAGGTGATCGGCCGCGGGAAAATCGGGTCGATCGTCGAGATCGGCTATGTGTTCCGCGAGCGCTCCGAGGGCGAGAGTAAAGTCACCTGGCGACTCTATATCGACTACCTCCGTCACCTGGTCCGCCTGCGCCTCACCCGCTGAGCTGGCTGAAGTCGGCGACTGCGCTGGACGTGCGAGCGCGGCGCACAACGTTTCCGGCAATGAACCAGGTGGGGCCAGGAGCTCCGCCCGGACGACTTCAGGCGCTGACGGGCGGAGGAGGGGGATCATGTCAATGGGAAGAAAGGCAATCGCCGAGCTGATCGGTACATTCTGGCTGGTGCTCGGCGGCGTCGGGAGCGCTGTCCTCGCGGGCAACAAGGTCGGAGCGGCCGGGGTCGCCCTCGCCTTTGGCCTGAGCGTGTTGACGATGGTCTACGCGATCGGCCACATCTCGGGCGCGCACCTCAACCCGGCGGTGACCTTCGGGCTCGCCGTGGGAGGGCGCTTTCCCTGGCGGGACGTCCTTCCGTATGTGCTGGCCCAGCTCCTCGGAGGGATCCTGGCCTCGGCCGTCATCCTCGCCCTCGCCCAGTCGAGCGCGACCGGCTACTCGGCCTCGATGGGCGGCCTCGGCGCCAACGGCTTCGGCGAGCACTCGCCCGGTGGCTACGGGGCCTCGGGCGTACTCTTGCTGGAGGTCGTGATGTCCTTCTTCTTCCTCGTCGTGATCCTCGGGGTGACCGCGAGGCGAGGACTGAAGAACTTTGCCGGGATCGCCATCGGCCTCTGCTTGACGTTGATCCACCTCGTCGGGATCCCGGTGGACAACCTCTCGGTCAACCCCGCCCGCTCGACCGGTCCTGCGCTCTTCGTCGGCGGTTGGGCCCTGGCGCAGCTCTGGATGTTCTGGCTCGCTCCCTTGCTCGGCGCCGGCCTCGCCGGGCTGCTGGCGCGGAAGCTGGAGCCGGATTCGATCGTCGTTGCAGCCCCGCCCGAGCCTGTGCGCGCGGCGCTCTGAAGTCACAAGCCGGGGGCGAAGAGCGGCGAGCCGCGCGTCGCCCCCGCGCTGCAGATCCTTGCCCTGCTCGCTCCGATCCTGTTAGGAGTGTCCAGGCTTTCACTTTCAAAGGGATCTTTCAGATGAAGAAGAGCTTTAGCTTTGTTGCGGCGATCATCACCCTCGCGCTCGCCGCGGGCGCCGCGACGTCGGCCGGCTGCGGTGGTGTCTCGACCGCGTCGCTCTGCGGGGACATCTGCGCCTGCCAGCGCTGCACCAGCAACGACCTCGAGACCTGTGAAGTCGAGGGCGACAAGGCCTCGGACGACGCCGCCGCCGCCGGCTGTGCGAGCCAGTTCGACGACTTTGTCAGCTGCGCCAGCGAGCACGTGAGCTGCAAAGGGGACCGGGCGGACTTCGACGGGTGCGAAGCGGCGCAGACCGCGCTCTCGGCGTGCTCGAAGACGATCAACGTGCTTGGCAAGGACGCCTGCGAGCGGGCCACGGACCTCCTCGCGGCCAAGTACACGGGCTGCGGCGGTGAAGTGGGGAACATCACCACCACGGGCGGCGGCATGGCGCAGTGCACGGACGCGGCCGCGGCCCAGCTGACGTGCATATCAGCATGCTACGTCGCGGCCGACTGCAGCCTCCTCGTCGCCAACCCGTCCGTGCCCCCGACCAACGAGCAAGTGAAGCAGTACACCGACTGCGTCCAACCCTGCCAGCTCTGAGCCGGGTCGCCCCGGCTCGCCGGGGCCTCCTCGCGCCGGCGCGGGATCCTCTGGAGCGCAGAGGGTCCCGCCTCCCCGGATCATGAGATAGCCTCGCCCTCATGGTCCCCGTGGCGTCCCGCTTTCGCCTTCTCTTCGCGCCGCTCGGCGTCGCCCTCGCGAGCGCCTGCGCTTCCGCGCCTCCGCGCGGCGTACCCGTCTCCCAGGAGGCCCCGGTCGTCCCGGTCTCCCTGGAGGTGCCGCCGCTCGCGGTCGCCGCGCCCGATCCGCCGCCTGCGGAGCCGTCGCCGCCCGTGGAGCCTCCGCCCGCCGCGCCGATGCCTCTCACGGTCGCCGGCAATTGCGCCTACGCGCCTCCGCCGCCGACGCGGACCGCCGGGGATCTCCGCGTCGCCTCGCCCCCGCGCGCCCCTACGCGCACCATCCCGACCCGCATGCGCACCCACGTCGAAGGGCCGCTCACCCGCGGCAGCGAGCACATCTGGGTCGGGCGGGACGTCCCGCCCTTTGTCCTCCTCCAGGGCGGCACCCGCGAGCTCTTCCTCCTCGATCAGGCGCCTGACGGCTTCGTCGGCCTCTACCGCGACTCCTACGGCGCCTCGAGCTGCTCCCTCAGCGGCGCCGTCAATTGCTCTTTTGGAGCGGCCCTGTTCGAGTGCTCGGGCAAGACGCGCTGGCTCTTCCTGCTCGATCCTTTCCTGTCCCGTAAAGACCACCTCGAGGTCCAGGACCTGCGCTATGCCGACGGGGTCCTCTACTTCAACGAAGCGTGCCAGTCGTACTCCAGGGAAGCCCAGGGCCAGTGCTCCTCGCTCGTCGCCGTCGAGCCCCTCACCAAGACGCTCCTGTGGCGGACTCGGCCCCTCGTCTCCAACGCCACCTTCCTCGTTGCCGGTCGCTACCTGATCACCGGCTACGGCTTCACCGCCGAGCCCGACGCCCTCTTCATCGTGCGTCGATCCGACGGCAAGGTCATCAGCACCACCCGGATCCCCTCGGCGCACTCCGATCTCGCGCTCGCGCCCGACGGCGTCCTCACGGTGAGCACCTACAGCGATCCCGCCCTGCGCTTTCGCGCCGAAGGCTTCGACGGCGAGCGCCCCCGCCTGGTCGCCCTGCCGCGGACGGGGCGCTGAGTCATGGATATCCTTACCAAGGCGATCCGCGCCGAGATCGAGGAGCGCCGGGCGAGGAACCCTGGGCGCCCCGACCGTGAGCTGCTGGAGCACATGCTCGTCGCCCTCCAGCGCGAGCGCGTGGTCGCGGTGGGGTTCGACACCCAGCGCCTCGGCGAGCGCATGGCGCGAACGGCGCTCCCCGCCGAGGCTCGCGCGATCCTCACCCGCGCTGTCGGCCAGATCTGGCTCGACGAGAACATGCACGCTCGCTACCTGATTGGCCTCCTCGATCAGCAGGAAAACCTCGCGCTCCAGATCGACGCGATGGGGCAGAGCATGCAAGGCGGAATGGCCGGCTGGGTCGTCTCGGTCCAGCAGCTCAACCAGTGGTCGGACGCCCCCGGCCAGCGCAGCCTGGCCTCGCTGATCGAGGCCGCCGGGCGCCTCGCCGGGAAAATCCCCGACGAAGTCAAACCCAACCTCGCCCACAAGAGCCTCGCCGACTACTTCCGCTTCAACGCCGACGCCGAGTGGAGCGCCGCCATCTCCTTCGGTCGCATGCGCGAGCTCAACGACGAGGTCCTGGCGATGGCCGAGCGGGGCGAGGCGCCCTGCATCGAGCTGCCGCGCGGCTTCGCGATCGAGCTCGATCGCATGCGCCGCGACGAGGAGATGCACGGCAATGTCTTTGACGCGCTCGCCTCGATCTTGAGCGAAGACGACGGGCTCAAAGGCGGCAAGACAGTGGAGGATCTCGTCGCCGCGGTCGCCGCCGTCGACGGCTGGCTCGTCCCGGTGGCCCTGCTCGGCGACAGCGCCGCTGCGACAGCGTCGCACGGTATCGGGAACCCGGTGGGCCGCGGCGGCGCGGTCACCATCGCCCGGGGCGCCGACATGTCGGAGAAGCTCGCCACTTTCCTCCGCACGCTCGATATCGCCGACTTCGCCGAGCACATGGAGCGCCGCGCCCTCGAGAGCGGCAAGCCGCGGGAAGAGGTCATCGTCGCGATCAAGCCCGATCTGATGATGGCCTATCACCGGGACGACAAATCCACCTTCACCGAGCCCTTCCTGGTCGAGCGCCTGGTCGACGAGCTCTATGCGCTGGGCTTTCGCGACATCCGCCTCTGCGAGTCCCAGAACCTCTACGGGACCCACTACGCCAATCGCTCGGTCGAGAACGTCGCGCGCTACGTCGGCTATCGCCCGGAGCGCTACCGCATCGTCGATCTCTCGCAGGAGCTCGTCCCCCACGCCTTCACCCGCGGCATGGGCCTCTACGAGATCGGCCAGAGCTGGCGCGACGCCAACATCCGCATCTCGTTCGCCAAGCTGAAGACCCACGTCAACACCGTCGGAGCCTTGACGATCCGCAACGTCGTCACCGTCGTCCCTCAGTTCGGCGAACACATCTTCACCGGCCGCCTCAGCGATCTCCAGACCGTGATGATGGCGTTGCTCCACGACTTCCCCCCGCACTTCGGGATCATCGACGGCTACGAGAACGCCGCCGACGGCCTGATGGGCTTCATGGCCGACCCGACGCCCAAGCACCCACGCCTCTTCCTCGCTGGCACCGACGTGATCTGCGTCGACTACGCCGGCCTCTGCCTGATGGGCGAGCGCGATCCCGCCCGAGCCCTCGACATCCGCGCCGCGATCGAGTGGTTCGGCGACCCCCGCGCCCGCGGCTACCTGCTCGGCGAGATGACCCCGATCCCCGACTGGGACCTCGCCGCCAATGGGTTCACCGCGCCTCTCGCGGCGATCTCGCTGCCGATCTACACCGCGCTGAGCGGACAGGGATCGTACTTCGCCGCCGACATGGATCCAGAGGCGTTCCCCTCCCTCGACACCTCGAAGACGCTGACCGCGGTCCGCGGGGTGCTGCGCACTCTGCTCGGCCACCGCCTCAAGAAGAGCTGAGCAACAGGATAGACTGCGACCCATGGACTCCACGCCTCCGCTCGAAACCATCGTCCGCCTCGCTCAATGCACCCCGCTCGACGCCGGCTTCCTCGCGGCGCTGCGCGCTGGCACCTTCAACAACGGCGTCTTCCGCGCCGCCGATGGGCGCGAGATGCACCTGTGCATCGACGCCGAGGGCCTGTGGATCCTGGTCTTTCCCGAGCGCGACGGCAGCCACGCGCTCACCGCGGGCACCTGGGATGTCTTGAGCTGCGGTCTCTTGCGACCCGATGGCACCATCTCACTCGACGCCCACGATTATCAGCTCTGCGCCGTGGAGCTTGGTGACAGGACGCGCCTCGCCATCGTCACGAGAATAAGGTTATAGAACCGCGACCGTCAGGGAGCGGACTCCGATCCACTCCCCTCTCACCAGGCGCCTCCGAGCGCGGAGCTTCCCGGAACCGGACGATCTCGGCGGCCTCGATTTCCGGTGGAGCTGCTAGCCCTGCCTTCGCAGATTCGCCTCCCCAATCGTAGCGCGCCCCTTACGCCGCCGCTTTAGTGGCTCGTGTTCTTCTACATGAAGCAAGCGACGGCATCCACCGCGCCAACTCGAAAATCTCCA
>Ga0105048_10003029_pt1 | contig 27447 bp, 20 predicted proteins | sample MAT05_FD_78382 | JGI IMG/M metagenome (GOLD analysis project Ga0105048, IMG submission 78382) | Freshwater microbial communities from Lake Fryxell liftoff mats and glacier meltwater in Antarctica - MAT-05 | ecosystem: Environmental > Aquatic > Freshwater > Ice > Liftoff microbial mat | place...
ATCTCTTCGGTTCCGTCGTCGTAGCGGTCGATCAGCCGTTCAAGATTGGCGAGACCGTCAGGATCGGGGCTCATCTCGGCACCGTGGAAGACATCGGCCTTCGCTCCACCAAACTGCGAAATCCGGACAAGTCTCTCACCATCGTTCCCAACAAAACGGTGGCCGCCGAGGCCATCGTCAATCTCTCGCGATTCACCCAGCGACGCGTGGAACAGGTGATCGGACTCACCTACGACTCCACGGCCGAGGACATGGAGGGAATCGTCGAGGACTTGAAAAACCTGATCCTGGCGCAACCCGAGGTGGATAAAAACTCGGTCATGGTGTTCTTTCGGGATTTTAGCGCCTCTTCGCTCGATCTTTGGGTGGTCTACCTGACGACCGATAACGACTTCCAGAAGCACATGCGCCTGCGGCAGCGCTTAAATACCGCGTTCATGCGCGCCGTGCAGGCGCGCAAGCTGTCCTTCGCTTTTCCCTCCCAAGCGATTTACCTCGAAGGCGAAGTCGCTCGGTCCTTGGTGGGGCCCAAACCGGCACCCGGCACCGGCAGCGCGCCAACCCCGCTAACGTAGGATTCGGAAGAGGCTGGCGCGATCGTCCGTCCACAGGGGCGCGGACGGGGTCTTCGTGCTGGGTGACAGCGCTTTCTCCTGGATCGCCGCAGAGGCCAGCGTTTCCGGCTCTCGCGCGAGCAGCACCCAGGTGGTGCGATAGATCCACCATGAGTCGGATTCGTCGTCGGCGATACTCGCAACCGACAGGCCAAGCTCCTGTGCAAGTTTCTCGACGATCGGCCTCAGGTCGAGGTAGCGATTGGATACGTGGACGGCGACGATCCCGTGTGGACGAAGATGCCTGAGATAAAGCTCCAGCGCTTCGCGCGTCAGCAAGTGAATCGGGATGGCATCGCTGCTGAATGCATCCAGGGCGAGGAGGTCGAACTGTTGCGGCTCCTGTCGAACGAGTTCCTGTTCCATCGAGAGCCGGGCATCGCCCAGAACGACCTCGATCCGTGCGCCGCTCTCCTCGAGAAAAGAAAAATAATTTCGCGCGATCTTCTCCACCTCGGGGTTGATCTCGTAGATCCGCAGATAGTCACCCTTGCGCCCATATGTGGCCAGCGTGCCGGTCCCCAGTCCCACCAAACCGATTCGCCGCTCGCCTTCCGGACGCTGCAGGTGCCCGATCGCCACGCCGACTCCGCTCGTTTCCCCATAATAGGTCGTCGCCCACGAGGACTGGATCGGATTCTTGAACTGCAGCCCATGGGTGATCACCCCGTGGACGAGCTTGTAGTGATGACCGTACTCTCGATTGCCGAGCTCTTCGTAGACCTTGAGCGTTCCATAAAAATTGCGCGTGGCCACGGCCGCGGTGCCCGCGGACCGGTGTACTTGGACGACGAAGAAAATCCCGATGCCCAAAGACAGGAGCATGACAAACCCACCCATGCGCGGACGCCATTCCCGCGCCATCCGAAGCCTGCCGTCGCCAAACGAGAGGAACATCAGACCCAGCGCGACCAACGTTTCCTTCCAAAACAAACGGTAAGTTTCCGAGTAGGAAGCCGGAAAGAGTTTCGCTCCCGCAACGAACCCATCGTCCCAATCCACGAGCAGTGCGGGGAGAATCACGATCGCGCACAAGACGCCCACCGCCATGCCCGTGGCGATGCCCTGTGCGCGGTCGCGCAGGCAGACGATTCCGATCGCATAGCTCAAGGCCCACAGACCGATCTGAAGCTCCGCGTACCGATCCAAGAGCAGCGGTGCGACCACGGCGACCAAGACGCCGCCCACAGCCCCGCCCGCGGCGATCTGCAGGTAAAACGACGTCAGAAATCGCGGCGAGGGCCTGAGCCGAGAGAGCTCCCCGTGGCAGACCATGCAGGCAACGAACAAGGTGCCGCTATAGCCGAGGATCTGAAGCGCCAGGGGGACACTCGACTCGATGTAAACCAACCGGCCCACCGCCACAGTCCCGACCACAAGCGCAGCCGCGAACCAGCTCCGTCGATACCAGCGGGGATGATCGAAACAGAGAATGAAGCTCAGCAGGTACAACGCCAGCGGCAGCACCCAGAGAAACGGGATGACCGCGATGTCCTGGCTCAGCTGATTGGTGGTGGCGATGAGCAGAATCGAGGCCAGTGCCGGCAGGACGAGCCATAGCACCCGGACTCCCCCCGCCGGCGGTGCCTCGGATTCGACCTCCATCGGTGCGTCCACCCCCAGACCGACCGAGGCTTCCGCCGCATCGGTCGACTTTCGCACTCGCCACCCACAAAATCCGCAAAGCAGCGCAAAGACGATCAAACCGGCGGACCAGGCGTATGCTTGGGCGCTTCGCGTGAAGGCGTTTTCGAAATAGAAGGGATAACTCAACAGCGCCAGCAACGAACCGACGTTGGACAAGGCGTAAAGACGGTAGGGAGACCGCCCTGGATGCGTTAGGCTGAACCACCGCTGAAGCAGCGGGCCTGTGGCCGAGAGGACAAAATACGGCAGCCCCAGCGTGGCCGTCAGCAGCAGGAGGATACGCCCGATCGGCTCGCCTGGACCTGTGGGTTTCCACGAAGACGCCGGAACGATCGGCAACGTCGACAAGGCCAAGCCCAGCAGGATCAGGTGCAACCAGACCTGCTGCCGCGGTTTCAATCGCGTCGAGGTGAAGTGCGCGTACGCGTATCCACCCAGCAATACCGTCTGGAAAAAGAGCAGGCAGGTCGTCCAGACCCCCGGGCTACCGCCGAACCAGGGAAGGATGTATTTCCCCACCAGCGGCTGGACCTGAAAGAGAAGAAAGGCGCCGAAAAAGACCGAAAGCGCGTAGAGGAACATGAGGCGAATGCGACCAGCCGAACCGCCCCACGGCGAACGCAATTCGTCGTCACCCCCACGGATTTCTCGCTTGGCGCTTGCCTTCCCGGAAAGCGCTCTGTTTTTCGTGGAAGCTTCCTCGTCCTTCCCCTCGGTCGTTCGGGGAACACCTATGTCGTCCAGCCTCCCGCCTCCCCCTCGGGGTTCTTGGCTCTCGTCGGCCCGCACGGCGCGCCTTGCACTTTGGACGCTGCGCGCTCTCGCTTGGTCTCCGGTCGCATTCATGGCCTGGCAGTCTGCGAATTTGTTGCAGAACATGCCGATGTGGGACGAATTCGAGACGGTTCTGTCCTTCATCATGGACCTCCGCGCCTCGGGGTCGTTGGGCGATTCCATCGCCACGTTTTTCGCAACGGCCAACGAACACGTGGTTTTGACGAGCAGGATGATCTTCATAGTTTTGTACGAGATCACCGGGAAGGTAAATTTCACGCACCTCGCGATCGCGGGAAATACCTTCGTGCTGGCGGCGATGGTAATCCTTGGTCGTCAACAAAACTCCCGGCTTTTCGGATGGGTCTGCACCGCGGTCGGCAGTCTGCTGATCTTCCAGATGCAGCACTATGAGAACCTGTTCTCGTCGTATGCCTCGATCGACCACTTCCAGATTGTCCTTCTGACCACCGGCTGTCTCCTGCTCTTGGTGCGCGGTGGGCTCCGGCCCACGCTCTTCGCAGGTCTGCTGGCGGCGCTGGCGGTCTTTACGCTCGCCCATGGGGTGGCCGTGCTGGCCGCCGGCGCAGCGGTGCTCTACCTTCGCTCGAGCCGACGTGCCTTCTTCCTCTGGTTAGGTTTTGGCGCGGTCCTCTTCGTCGCGTTGTTGCTCAGGTTGGGGAGCGAAACCCTCGCGCCGCCCCCCCACGTGGGGGTTTTGAGCATCAAAACATTCGTCGTCTACTGGCTCACGATGGTTGGCGGAATCCCTGCCCTGGGTAATCCGACACTCGCAACGCTCGCGGGAGCCCTCGTTCTGGGTCTCTTCGGGTGGTTACTGACGCGGAAGAGCTTCGCCGCAGACCCGTTTCTGTCGGCGCTCGCCGTCAACTCGATCGTCGCCTGTTTCCTCATCGCCTACGGACGCGTCAACTCCGTGGGGGTACCGGCACTCTCCTCGCGCTACATGGTACAGAGCGCGATGATCTGGGCCCCGGTTTTGTTGCTCGCCGTAAAAATGCTGCCCTCCGAGCGCAGGGTGGCGATCGGCTCGACGCTGCTGGTGGTCCTTGCCGCAGCCTTCAACGTGGCCGCAAACGTCCAATTCACCGAGGAAGCGGATCGATTTGTGCAGCGGCGGATCGATGCCGCCCGGTACTACGACGAGCGCGGCACGTTCGTGGGTTTACGCCTGCCGATTTTTCCTAAGCCTCAAAAGGCGGATGTGATCGTCGCGACCGCCGCCCGGGAGAAAATCTTCGAGGTTCGCACGGAGCGCAGCCGCGAAGTGGTCATGCCCGGGTCGCTCACGCTGTATCCGATTATCTTTTACTTCGATAAACTCGCCCTCGCGGCGAACAACCTCCATGTCCGCGGCTGGATGCTGACGAAGGAGTATGTCTCCACCGATCTCGCGCCCCACCTGCTTCTCCAGGAAGGCGGGAAGAGCTTTCTTTTCCGCGGATTCACCGAGCTTCGGCCGGACGTGACCAAGGCGAATCCCGACAGAATGGATACCGACGAAAGCGGATTCTACTTTGTCGTCCCCCGCGAATCCGTACCGGCCGGCAGCTACAATCTTCGGGTCGTCCTGCTCGGCCAGCGACGTGCACTTTACAACGAAACGAAACGCCAGGTTATCTTTCCAGCCGCTACCGTCCCACCGACCCCAGCGGCGGCTTTGCCTTTCGGCGTTCCTCCGGTTCCCGCGTCGCCTGGAACCAAGCCAGGCAACTAAGCCCACCCCGAAGGACGGACGCTAAGACGTCCGTCGGCACGAGCGGCGACCGCAACCGCGGCGCTACTTGATGCCCAGAATTCGTTTCACTTCGCGTTCGTAACGGGAGGGCTGAAGCGCGTTTTCGACAAAAAAGCCTTCCTTGTTGAGCAGGACGGTGGACGGGACGTAACGGACATTGAATTTGGTCGCCAGCTCGCCCGCGTACTCCTTGCCGTCGAAATACGTCGGCCAAGGGAGTTTCTTGCTCTTGATAAAGGCATCGACCTTTTCGCGATCGGCTTCCTTCGCGCACGCGACACCGACCACCTCCAAACCCCGTTTTCGATAGTCGCTGTAGAGCTCCTTCAACGCCACCTGCGCGTCGCTGGAACCCTGGTGGTTGGGCGACCAAAAAACGATCAGCACCGCTTTGCCGCGCATCTTGCCGAAATCGATCGGTTTGCCGTCCAAACCGGTGAACGTCGCGGCATAGGCCGTCCTGCGCGCCTCGATCAATCCCAACTCCATCTTTGCCATATCCTGAACTTTTTTGTCTTTGTGCGCGAGCAGCGCCTTGTAGAAGGTCTCCGCTCCGTCCGGCCGCTGACCGGTGCGAATCATCTCTCCGAAATCGCGCTCGTGCCCCGAGAGGAAACGCTCCGAGCCCGGCATCTTCGCGAGGACATCGATCTTTTCGCGAAACGCCTGCGTCGTCTCGCGCGACCTGTCTTGTTTCACCATCGCGAACGCCAGCGCGGCCTCGAACGACGCGAGCGCCGTCAAGGCTTCCGGCTTTAAATCCTCCCGACCCTTCTGGCCGATGAGTTCGAATTTCGCATAAGTGATCCACGCCAGGCGATTGGCGGCGTTTTCTTTTCCCTGACCGCCGAAGCTCGCCAGAGAATTGATCGCGGTTCCAACTTTTGAATACGTGGGGTACTGCGCGATGAACCCAAAGCCGGCATTCGCCACCTCGACGAAGCGAGCCTGGTTCATCTTGGCGTCCTTTTCGTTCCGGAGCTTCATGTAGGCCTCGTACGCGACATCCGCCGGTTTGGGCGTCGAGGCCACGGGGGCCTGCGCCAACATAAAGGACGCGGCCGCGGCGAATCCGGCCAAAGCCAAGCTGACGCGAAGAAATCTCATGGTGAAAAACGTTTGGGGGAGGAACATTCGGCACTGCCCGACCGCCGCAACAGCGCACGGGAAGTTATTGATTGTCAAGGAGGGCATCCCGCGAATGAACTTTCTGCATCGCTCCTCGGGGAGGCATCGCATCGTCTGCACCGGGCGGCCACGACCCCTATAAATTCGGATCTTCCATAGTCTCGTCATGGGGAAAAGAACGCCCCACCCTCCGACATCAAATCGCCCCACACACCTCTAGAGTTCCGCTCAATTCCTCATTTCTACCCCTGCGATGAAAGTCTTCGCCTGCCTCTTCGTCACCTTCGCCTTCGGCACGGCCCTTTGCGCCCAAGTCGGGCAGGCGTCCCTGAATCTGTTTGTGGCTTCCGCAACGGCTCCCGAGTCTGACACTTACATAACCATGGCGGAGGGTGCGCGACTGCGCATTAACGCCCCTTTGGCATCTCAGGATTTATTCTGGACGAAAAACGGGATGGCCATTCCTGGCGCAACCGGATCGGTCTTCATGCTGTCGAAACTCTCCCGTGCGGATGCCGGCGCCTACACGGTTAAAGGCGGCATCCCATCGACAACGGTCTATCTCTCTGTCGGGGGATCCCCAATGCGCCTGACGAATAGCTCGACGCGAGCGTTCGTCGCCCCGGGAGAGCGACTCGTCATTGGGGGTTTCGTCGTGAGCGGCCACGGCGTGAAAAAGGTCATTGTGCGAGCCATCGGGCCGTCGCTCGCGCTTTTTGGGGTGAACAATCCCTTGCCCACGCCTTCGCTGATCATCCTGGACAGCGAAGGGAAACGTTACAGCAACGCCTACGTTTACCTTCCGGTGGTGGGGGGCTTCAATTACGAAGACGATCTCCGCAATTCTCTCGCTAGCGTCGGTGCATTTGCAGTTCCCGTGGGGTCGAAGGACGCGGTGGAAATGCGCCCATTCCGTCCCGGCAACTACACGGTCCATGTAGCCGGCGCTCCCGGCGAAAGCGGCGTCGTCCTACTCGAAGTCTACGAGGTTCCTTAGACGAGTCCTCGGGTCGAGACGCGATACGCTCTAAGTGCGACGGAATCTGCAGGTGGGCCGGATTACGGCTGAAGAACGCGTAAGTGGCGGTCGAACCAGTCTGCCATTGTCACGCGCCGAAGATCGCGAGCCCATTGCCACCCGTCTTCGGTTGAAAAACGTCCAGGGTCAGCGCTACGCCAAACTTGCGGCCATAAACCACATCCCTCCGTGCGTGTGTAGTCGGTAGGCGAAACGGTCGGCGACGCCAAGGACCTCGACGGCGCAGGGACCGAAGGCATTTGGGCAAAACCCACAGCCGTGAGCGCGAGAACGACAAAAATCGAAGCTCGAGGATTCATTCCCTCCATGCAAACGCAGTTCGGCCTACGATAAAGCGCTGTCTTTAGAAATTTGCGCGCTCCTTTCCGGACCTCGCCGATAATTCTGTTGAGGTCTCCGCCGCAAGAACGTACCATTTGCCGTTCTTTGGATTTCGGGCCTATAGCTCAACGGTTAGAGCAGAGGACTCAAACGGGTCGGCGGCGGGGAAACGCGCCGCTAGTCAGGTGTAAATTCGGTGAACGGCCTGTCCCGCCAGTGGGGACGACCCAACGCCGAGCCAAGTCCCGCTCGCGGGAAAGGTGTAGAGGCCATAATCACCCACCTACCGTGCGTTTAGCGCATCACGGTGAAGGCATGGTCCAGACCACGCATTCCGTCTCATGACGGGAGCGGCGAAAGCCGAAGTGGTAAGCATAATCCTTTGGTTCTGGGTTCAAATCCCAGTGGGCCCACCAAAGACAGCCCCCTCCCCCACCAAGCGACGTGTTGCCTTTCGGCGACGCCCCCGCATTATTTGAGTTCTCATTCATGCGTAGCTTTGTTGTGCTTCTTATCCTGGGCTCGATCCTCGGGACGATTGCGGTCGTCGTCCGCTTTGGCTGGCTGGCGCGCGAGAACCCGGGCCGGCCCATCAACTCCGCCATGCGCGAAGCCATGGCGGCCAAATCCCCGCAGTGGAGCGAGGCGGAGGCTGCCGTGCTCGCCCGCGACTACTCGAATGCCCGCGAAACCAAGTCGGGAATGCGCTATTTCATCCGCGGCTTGGGCACCGGCGAGGACACGCCCAAGAAGGGTCAATGGGTCAGCGCACAGTACGAAGGCCGCCTCTTCGACGGCACAAAATTCGACAGCAGCTATGACCGCGGCCAGGCACCGCTGAATTTTCAGGTCGGTGTCGGCCAGGTTATCGCAGGGTGGGACGAAGCCTTTCTCTCCATGAAACGCGGGGAAAAGCGCACGTTGGCGATCCCCTATTGGCTCGCGTACGGAGAGAAGGGATCGGGCAATACGATTCCCCCCAAAGCCGGTCTCATCTTTCATGTCGAGCTAATCGACTTTCACTGAGTGCGCGATGGAGCGGTTTCTTCGCCCACGCCTCCAGCCCCTCGCCCGCCTTTCCTATGATTCCCGTTCTTTCCAGTTCCGAAAAAAGCCGGCTTCGCGGCCGCGGACAAACCCTCGACGCCACGCTCAAAATCGGGAAGGAAGGCACGTCGCCCACCGTTCTCACGACGTTGCACACCCTGCTGCGCGCCCATGACTTGGTGAAGGTGCGTTTCGCGTCGGCCGATCGCGAAGCGCGCGTGCAACTGACCGCCGCCCTGGCGGAAGGCAGCGAAAGCGTCTGCGTGGGAAGCGTCGGCAGCACCGCGCTGTTTTATCGTCCTAAATCCGCCGAATAAGAGAGGGGCCTCCGTGGTCGCCGTCGCATCGCCCCGCGTCATGCCGGCATCCGCCTGGATGCAGCGCAGTCTCGCGCACGAGCGACGCGTCCGCCTGTGGACCGATTCCCACCAGGATCGGGCAGCCCGGGGAGAAAAACATCCGGTCTGGGATTTTCTTTTTTCCTACTACGGATTCCGCCCGGCGTGGTTGCGTCAATGGCACCCGGGGCCCGACGTGCTCCTGGCCGGGGAGGAGGCCCGCCTCTTCTTACGCTGGCCGGAATATCGCGAAACCGACCGCGGCATCCAAATCGACGTCACCCGTCTGCCCGAAAAACGCCGCGATTTTGCCCTCTGGCTGCGCGCCTTGTTGGTCTCCGTCGAAGAGCGACCCGCGTTCTTCGGCTGTCATGGCCTCCACGAATGGGCGATGGTTTACCGTCAAACCCCCGAGCAGGTACGTCACACCACCTGGCCATTGCGGTTTTCTCCGGACGAAATCGCTACAATCGTCGAGCGGGTCCCGCTAGGATGCACCCACTACGACGCGTTTCGGTTTTTCACGCAGCCGGCGTCACCGCGCAACCGCCACGCCTTGTCTCGGAGGTCGGTCCCGGCGTTCGAGCAACGGGGCTGCCTGCACGCGAATATGGACCTCTATAAATGGGCCTATAAACTGGCCCCGTTCACCCCAGCGGACCTGCTCGCGGACTGTTTTGAGTTGGCCCGCGACATCCGCGAAGTGGACATGCGGGCCAGTCCCTATGACCTTCATTCGCTCGGTTTCGAACCGATCCGGGTCGAATCCTCGGAGGGTCGGAGCGAGTACGAACGCCTTCAGCGTCTCTTTTCCGCGCGCTCGGTCCCCCTACGGGCGACCCTGCGCGGATTATGCGAACGTTTGCTGGCCGCCTGATGGAAGGGTCAGCTCCCTTGGAGGGCCACGATCCGTCGTGGCCGGGATTGCGCGTTTGCGCGCTGCCAAGAGCGCGGACGAGGAGCTCAGCCGACCCGGGAGACGGCAGGCACTTTCTGAAAATTCCGCCCAAAACGGAACGTGGCCCGCGGAAACCTGAAACCCGCCTCGAAAAAGCCGAACAGACGCCGACACCTCCGCATTCGGGCGTAAAAAAACCTCCGGGACAGGACTGTCCCAGAGGTTGAAAAGATAAACGGAAAGAAGCGCCAGGACGGCGTTATTTGATCGAACGCTACTTAGCTGGCTGGAGCGGCGGCTGGCTTCGCCCGGGACTTCTTGGCCACGTGGCTCTTAGCGCGGGAAGCGGCGTTGCGGTGAACCACCCCGGACTTCGTGGCCTTGTCCATCGCGGATGCGTACAAGCTACCGGCCGACTTGATCGTCGGCGCGTCGCCCTTGACCACGGCCTGCTCGAACTTCTTGTGCAGCGTCTTCAAACGGGTTTGGACCGCTTTGTTGCGGGTCGTAAGGCGAGCCGATTTGCGTGCGGCCTTGATGGCAGATTTAGTGTTGGCCATAGCGGATAGTGAGATTGAAAGCCGGCCAAAAACCCAGAGCGGGGAGGCAGAGTCAATCCCTAAATCTCTCGCCTTTCTGCGTGCGATGCACCGGATTTTGGTTTTGGGGCCGATAAGCCGGATTCTGTTCCACGCCTTGCGGCGCTTCGGTCATCATTTCTCTCACTGGCTTGCGCCAGAGTCCCGCCGAAGCGAGATGCGGCATACCCGCGACTATCGGACGGGCCGTCCAGTCGCCTATTTTGCCTTGCACCCGATGGGGTTTTTCGTGCCGCCGTCATCGCTGACGGCGCGGTGGGCTCTTACCCCACCTTTTCACCCTTACCGGCAGACGGCAGAAGCCTTCCACCGGCGGTTTAATTTTCTGTGACACTGTCCGTCGCAGCGCTTTGAAACGCAACGCCCGCACTTGTGGTGAAACTCGTGCGGCATCGTGCCCTGCAGTGTCCGGACTTTCCTCTCCAGGAGTGTAAATCGACGGACGGCATTACCCGCCCGCTTGGGATCAAAGAACCTGGAGCGATAACCAAGCCCCAAAACCAAAAGCGCGGTCGCACCGAGCGGCAGCGGAAGGCAAGGAATCTCATCGCCGGCTACAAAAAGCAAGACGCTCCGATTACAGGGCAGATTCCCACCACACGATCCGACCGCATTGATCGCAGGTCGGAAGCGGCTGGGTCGGGTCCCCTTTGCCTCGCGACGCCGACTCGATTTCCGACGAGACCTTCAAATGGCAACCTCCGCATTTTCCGCCGCGCAGGGGCACACAGGCCGGCATATGGCGCTGCGCGATACGGTCATACAAACGAAGGAGCGGTTCGCCCACCGGCGTGCGCGCCGAACCGACCTCCGCCCGGGCATTTCCCAATTCGGCGGTCAGGACGGCCTCGCGATCTCGGAACGAACGAATCCGAATCTCATGCCCGGAAATATTGGTTTTCAGCTCCTTCTCCGCTGCCGCAAACTTAGCTTTCGCGGTCTCGATTTCATACATTATGGTGAGTTGGGTGTCCTCCAAACCGCCAATCTGGGTCTCCATCGTCTCGATTTCGTGTCCCAGCGCCCGGTACTCCTCGTTTTTACGCACTTCCAGCTGTTGCGTGCGGTATTTCGCGGCCTTCTGGGCCGCGAGCGCGATTTCGTTCTCCAAATCCTTTTTCCGCGCCTCCAGCCGCTGCCATTCTAACTTCGAAGTTTCGATTGCCGACTTCTCTGTCGCGATCCGCTTTTCCACCCCCGCAATGTCGGCCGGGACGCCCTTCAGCTCCTTCTCCAAATCGAGTCGGCGCCGGTCGCGACCTTGGAGAATCAATAATTTTTCGAGAATGGGTGACATGTTTCGGGGTGCGCGAACCGGTTACGAGGCAACCAAGGTCGATTGGAAAACGTTCTCGCTCAATTAAATGTAATACATCTCGTCCAGTTTCGATGCGAACATATCCAACGTGAACGCTTTGCAGCGGATTTCCAGGCTCGTGCGGACTTCCCGCCAGATTTGGGTCACTCGCCGACCGGACTGGCCCTCGCTCGCGGTGTTGAGCTCCAAGAGATCTCCTTCAATCACCTTAACGATATCGTAGAGACTGATTTCGGCAGGAGGACGGGCCAAAGCGTAGCCCCCTTGCTTGCCGCGTCGGCTCATGATAAGGCCGCCATTGCGCAGCTCCGTCAGAATCTGCACAAGGTAGTTGGCTGGAACGGCTTCAATCCTAGCCAGCTCCTCGATATGCGCGAGGGCTTCTGTGCCATAGAGCCGAGCCATGTGCGTGAGGACGCGACATGCGTAATCCACTTTGACCGAAAGCTTCACTCCGGTAGCTGAACCTATTAACTTAGGTCAGCAACCTAAAATTAGAAATTCGGGCCGCTTCCACCCACGAAAACGGGGCGCAAGCGCGAGACTTTTCGGGCGGTTTTTAAGGCCAGAAATTCGTTGTCCCCGGGTCTCTTTTCGGATGTGATTTTCCTTTCCCCGCCTACACCCTTTTTCTCCTACATGTCTGACTTATCCGAACAGGAAAACCTCTCCAGAATCCAGGCCGGCGCCGACGACTATAACGCCTCGAAAATTCAGAAGCTGGAAGGCCTGGAAGGGGTGCGCAAGCGGCCGGACATGTACATCGGCGATACCAACGAACGCGGCCTCCATCATTGCGTGTTCGAAGTCGTCGATAACTCGATCGACGAAGCGCTTGCGGGTTTCGCTTCGCTGATCAAAGCGACGGTCCACCTTGACGGCTCCTGCTCGGTCGAGGACGACGGTCGCGGCATTCCGGTCGACATCCATCCGACATACAACATTCCCGCGTTGGAGCTGGTGCTCACCAATCTCCATGCCGGCGGGAAATTCGGAAAGGGCGCCTACCAGGTTTCCGGCGGCCTTCACGGCGTCGGGGCCAAGTGCGTGAATGCCGTCTCCGAATGGTTCGAGGCCGAGGTGCGCCGCAACGGCAAGGTCTACCAGATGCGCTTCGCCCAAGGCATCACCACCCAAAAAATGCAGGTGATCGGCGATACAAAAAAGACCGGGACGAAGATCACTTTCAAACCGGATCCGGAAATTTTCAAAACCACCCGCGAATTCCAATACGACATTCTCGCGAAGCGGCTGCGCGAACTCGCGTTCCTCAATCCGGGAATCCGCATCGAGCTGATCGACGAACGTTCGCAAAAAACGGATACTTTTTTCTTCAAAGACGGCATCGCCGAGTTCGTGCGCTTCCTCAACACGAACAAGAATGTCGTGCACGAAAAGCCGATCACCTTTGGCGATAGCGTGCCCAATGAAACCAACGCGTCCCTGCCGAACATCGTCGTCGACGTGGCGATGCAGTACAACGACAGCTACAACGACCAGGTTTTCGCCTACGCCAATTCGATCTCCAACATCGAGGGCGGCACGCACCTCAGCGGTTTCCGCACGGCACTCACCCGGGTTATCAACACCTTCGCCCGCAGCAATAACCTGATCAAGGAGAAGGATCCGTCGGTCACCGGCGACGACGTGCGCGAGGGCCTGACCGCCGTGATCAGCGTCAAAGTCCCCGAACCCCGCTTCGAGGGTCAGACAAAAACGAAACTCTCGAACGGCGAGGTCGACGGAATTGTCCAACGCATCGTCGGCGAAAAACTGAAATTCTTCCTCGAGGCCAACCCAGGCATCGGCAAGCGGATCATCGACAAGACTCTCAATGCCGCCCGCGCGCGCGAAGCCGCCCGCAAAGCGCGCGAGACCGTGCGTAAAGGCGCTCTCCACGGCGGTGGCCTCCCCGGCAAGTTGGCCGACTGCTCCGAACGCGATCCCGCGTTGACCGAACTCTATATCGTCGAGGGCGACTCCGCCGGCGGCTCCGCCAAGCAGGGCCGCGACCGCCGCTTTCAGGCGATTCTGCCGCTGCGCGGCAAACTTATCAACACCGAGAAGGCGCGCATCGACAAGGTTCTCGCCAACGAGGAAATTCGCACGCTGATCACCGCCTGCGGCACCGGCATCGGCGAGGGCGACGAGTCCGTCGGCGGCTTCAACGTGGAACGGGTTCGCTACCACAAGATCATCATCATGACGGATGCCGACGTCGACGGCTCCCACATCCGCACGCTGCTGCTGACCTTCCTTTATCGCCAGATGCGCGGTCTCATCGACCGTGGCTACGTCTACATCGCCCAACCGCCGCTCTACAAAATCAAGCGGAAGAAGCGCGAGCAATATATCGACAACGACGAACAGCTGAACCGCATCCTCCTCGAGCTCGGCTCCGAGGACGTCACGCTCACCCGCCTGAAGGATCGGCACGTCTTCGCACCGGCACAGATCGATAAGATCGTCGAGTCGCTCTCCGCCCTCGAAAAACTCGGCGGCGGCGTCACCCGCTACGGGGTCGCCCTCGCTGCGTACCTGGACCGTCACAACGCGGAAACCCACGCCCTCCCCCGCTACATTGCACGCATTCGCGAAGGCAACAAGGAGAGTCACGAGTTTCTCACCGACGAGACGGCACGCGCCGCGTTCGTTCAACAGCACAATCTGGACGCCGCCCTTTTCGAACAGACCGAGCCCACTCCGGTCGGCGAAAAGAAACCCGTCGGTCCGGCAAAACGGATCACCCTGCACGAAATCTTCGAGGGCACCGAGATGACCAAGCTGCTCAAGGCCACCGCAGCCGCCGGCTTGGAAATCGGCCGCTTCAGCGCGAGCGAAGAGCCCCGCTACCTAATCGTCGAAAACCTCGGCCAAAAATCGGAACAGCGCATCGACCTGCGCTCGCCCCTCGAGATCGTTGCGGAGATTCGCGCCAACGGGCGCAAGGGACTCAGCATTCAACGCTACAAGGGTCTCGGCGAAATGAATCCCAAACAGCTCTTCGAAACCACCATGGATCCGGAGAAGCGCCGCCTGCTCAAGGTGTCGATCAACGATGCCGCGAAATCCGATGCCCTCTTCACGCTCCTCATGGGCGACGAGGTGCCACCGCGCCGCCAGTTCATCGAGGACAACGCTCTCAACGTCCAATATCTCGATGTTTAAGCCGGCAACGAGGCAGGGGCGTGCGCCGCTGTCTCGTTTTCCGCATTCGGTCTGAACCTAGCGCTCTGCGTCTTCGCGCCCCTTTCCGTCTCCCTTTTTCATGTACGCGTCCAACGAGAAACTTTTCACGGCCAACATCACCGACATCATGCAGACGGCCTACATCGATTATTCGATGTCGGTCATTGTCGCCCGTGCCCTTCCGGATGCCCGCGACGGCCTCAAGCCGGTGCAGCGCCGCATCCTCTACGCGATGCTTCGTCTGGGCCTGCTGCACAACCGCTCTTTCAACAAATGCGCCAAGGTGGTCGGAGAGGTGCTCGGCAACTACCACCCGCACGGCGACGCCTCCGTGTACGACACGCTGGTGCGTCTCGCCCAGACCTGGGTCGTGCGCTACCCGCTGATCGATCCGCAGGGAAACTTCGGCTCGGTCGACGGCGATATGCCGGCCGCCTACCGCTACACGGAGTCTCGCCTCGCCGCGTTCGCCGAGGAGCTCTTGCGCGGTCTCGACGAGGACACCGTCGATTTCGTCCCCAATTACAACGAGGAGACGACGGAACCCACCGTTCTTCCCGCCGCGCTGCCTAACCTTCTCCTGAACGGCTCGACCGGAATCGCCGTCGGGATGGCGACGAACATCCCGCCGCACAATATCAACGAGATCATCGACGCAACCTGCGCGATCATCGACAAGGCCAGCATCTCGCTCGACGAGCTGGTCCTCATCGTCCGCGGCCCCGATTTCCCCACAGGCGGCGTCATCGCCGGTCGCGACGGCATCGACAGCTACCTGCGGACCGGTCGCGGGATCGTTCGCATCCGAGGCAAAGCCCACACCGAGGACCTCAAGGGCGGAATGGAGCAGATCGTCATCACGGAGATCCCTTACAACGTCAATCGCTCCACCCTCGTCACGCGCATCGCCGAACTCGTCGGCGAGAAACAGATCGAAGGCATCCGCGACCTACGCGACGAATCCGACGAAAACACCCGGATCGTGATCGAGTTGAAACGCGGCGAGCAAAGCCGCGTCGTCATCAACCAGCTTTTCCAGAAGACGGCCTTGGAGTCGTCCTTCGGCGTCAATCTGCTCGCCCTCGACCGGAAGAGGCCGAAGCAGATGAACATCAAGGAACTCCTCGACTGCTACATCGAGCATCGCCGCGATGTCATCACCCGCCGCACCAAATTCCGCCTCCGCGAGGCGGAAGACCGCGCTCACATCCTCGAAGGCTTCAAAATCGCCCTCGATAACCTCGACGACTTCGTCAAGATCATCCGCTCGTCCGCGAGCCGCGAGGAAGCGAAGGAAAAGCTGATGGCGAAGTATCCGCTGTCGGAGCGCCAGACGATTTCCATCCTGGAACTGCGCCTGTATCAGCTGACCGGACTCGAACGCGACAAGATCGAGGCCGAGTACCTCGAACTGATCGAGGTGATCGAAGAGTTGCGCAGCATCCTCGAATCCTCGGAAAAGCTGAACGCGATCCTCAAGGCCGAACTCCTCGAAATGCGGGCGAAATACTCGTCCCCTCGTCGGACCGAGATCATCGGGTCGCTCGGCGAATTTCGCATGGAAGACGTCATCCCCAATCAGGGCTGCGTCATCACCGTCTCCCGCCTCGGCTTCATCAAACGCACGCCCGTCGCCGACTACCGCTCGCAGAAACGCGGGGGCAAGGGCGTGATCGGCACCGAAACGTACGAGGACGACTTCGTCGAACGACTTTTCACCGCCAGCACCCACGACTACATCCTGTTTTTCACGACGAAGGGCCAATGCATGGCGAACAAGGTGTACGACGTGCCCGAAGGCACGCGTACCTCGAAGGGCAAATCGGTCTCCTCGTTCCTGCGGCTGGCCGAGGGCGAAAAGATCGCCTCGATGCTCTGCGTGCAGGATTTTACCGCCGACCGCTTCCTGGTCATGGCGACGAAGAGCGGCATGATCAAAAAGAGCGCCCTCTCCGACTTCACTAACGCCACCCGCGAAAGCGGACTCATCGGCATCAATCTGGCCGAGGGCGACATTGTCATCGGCACGGTCCTGACGACCGGCAGCGACGAACTCATCCTCGTTTCTCACCAGGGCCTCGCCGTACGCTTCCGCGAGCGCGATGCCGAAACGGGAGAGGAACTCTTCCGTCCCACCGGTCGCGCCACCGCCGGCGTCACCGGCATGCGCTTCAAATTGGCCAGCGACTACGTTCAGTGTATCGAGGTCGTGGATCACAAGGCGAAATTCCTCGTCGCCAGCGAAGCCGGCCTCGGCGTGCGCACGCGCTTCGAAGACTACCGTCTGATCAACCGCGGCGGCAGCGGTGTCTGGGCGATCGATCTGCCGGAGGATGGCTCCATCAAGCTGGTCGGGGCGCTCAGCGTAAAGGACACCGACGAAATCATGCTTCTCACGGCCAAGGGCCAGAGCGTACGTTGCCCAGTCAACAATATCCGCGAAACCAATCGCGGTGCCAAGGGCGTCAAACTGCTCACCCTCGCGGAGGGCGACAAGCTCCTCAGCATCGCCCGCATCGTCGAGACCGAGGAAGAACTGGACGCGAGCGGCACACCGGCCGGCGAATCCGACACGCCGACGCCGGCGACCTCTTAAGCGACACGCCGCGGGAGGCACTCGTCATGAAGATACCCGACACCGGACGCCGGTTTTCTTCATGACGAGCCTCGACGACGCTTCGACGCCCGTCCCGCTGCCCATCACGGGTGAGCTGGACCTGCACACCTTTCGGCCGAGCGATCTCGGCGTCTTGATTCCCGCCTATCTCGAGGCATGCCAAGAAAAGGGAATTCCCTCCGTCCGCATTGTCCACGGGAAAGGCACCGGAGCCCTGCGCGAAACGGTGCATGCACTCCTCCAGCGCTCGACCCGGGTGAGCCATTTCCGCCTCGGCGACGAAACCAACGGCGGCTGGGGTGCCACGGTCGCTTTCCTAAACGCGCCGCTCGCCTCTAAGCGAATTCCAGCGTCGCAATGAAATTTCAGGGCGTCCGAAACCCACTCTCTCCGGACGGACTAAAGTCCGGACTCCAAACTCTGCCATCCGGGCTTCCGCCTCCGAGTCTAGCCCGCTTTCGGGATGAGCCGGAGCCAAGGCCTCGATCCCTCTTTTTACAGAAGATCGCAGAGGAAGCAGAGCCCAATCCGTCGGCCTTCAGAACTCCGCCATCCGCCCTCCGCTTGCTCTGCGAGCTCCTGTAAAAAGGGCTGGGAGGCTTGGTCTTTCGGTCAGACGTTCGCCCCGCGTCGAAAGCAACGGGGCGTTACTCGACAAGCTCGGTGATCAGACACTCGGTCGTCAGAAGGAGCCCGGCGATGGACGCCGCATTCTGCAGCGCGGTGCGAGTGACCTTCGTCGGATCGACGACTCCGCTCTTCACCAGATCTTCGAACACACCGGTCGAAACGTTGTATCCAAAATTTCCCTTACCCGCTGCCACGCGTCCCACGACGACGGCACCTTCGACGCCGGCGTTCTCGCAGAGCGTCCGGATCGGAGACTCGATCGCCCGGCGGACGATTTGGGCGCCGATCGCCTCGTCGCCCACCAGCGCGAGCGCGTCGATGACTTTCGCACAGCGGAGCAGGGCGACCCCACCGCCGGCTACGAGGCCTTCGGCGATCGCCGCGCGAGTCGCGTGCAGGGAATCGTCCACGCGATCTTTCTTCTCCTTCATCTCGGCCTCGGTGGAGGCGCCGACATGAATCACCGCAATCCCTCCCGCGAGCTTCGCCAGTCGCTCGCCGAGTTTTTCGCGATCGTACTCGGACGTCGTCGCCTCGATTTCGCTGCGAATCTGCTTCACTCGTCCCTGAATGTCCGCGGGCTTCCCAGCACCCTTGATCATCGTCGTGTGCTCGTTATCGACGGTGATTTTTTTGGCGCGACCGAGATCGGCCAGCGTGGCATTCTCGAGCTTTAGCCCAAGATCCTCGGTGTAAACGCGTCCACCCGTAAGGACAGCGATGTCTTCGAGCATCGCGCGGCGCCGGTCGCCGAAGCCAGGGGCTTTCACCGCACACACCGCAAGGGTTCCGCGCAGTTTGTTGACCACCAGCATGGACAAGGCCTCGCCCTCTACTTCTTCGGCTATGATCAGGAGCGGTTTGCCGCTCTTGGCGACGAGTTGGAGCAACGGGAGCAGCTCGACCAGCTGAGAAATTTTCTTTTCGTGGATCAGGACGTAGGCGTCCTCGAACGCCACTTCCATCGTCTCGGTCTGCGTCACGAAATAGGACGACAGGTACCCGCGATCGAATTGCATCCCTTCGACCACCTCGAGCGTCGTTTCGACGGACTTCGCCTCTTCGATCGTGACGGTTCCGTCCTTGCCCACCTTTTCCAGGGCGGAGGAGATAATGTCGCCGATGGACGTATCCCAATTCGCGGAGATCGTCGCCACCTGCCGGATTTCCTCGGGATCGATCACCTTTTTGGAGACGCGGGCCAGCTCCAGCACGGCGGCTTCCACCGCGCGATCGATGCCACGCTTGAGCGACATGGGATTGCATCCGGCGGTGACGCTCTTGAGCCCTTCCTTGTAGATGGATTCCGCCAGGAGCGTTGCCGTCGTGGTGCCATCTCCCGCAGCGTCGGAGGTGTGCGATGCCGCTTCTTTCACCATCTGCGCTCCGATGTTTTCGAAAGGATCCGTGAGCTCGATTTCCTTTGCGACTGTTACGCCGTCCTTGGTCACGACCGGCGAGCCGAATTTCTTGTCGATCACGACATTTCGACCCTTGGGACCGAGCGTGACCTTGACCGCACGAGAGAGCTGCTCGATGCCGCTGAGAATTTTGTGCCGAGCCGCTTCGTCAAAAAGGAGTTGTTTGGAGGCCATACGATCGATGCTGAGGAATAATGGAGAGAAGGTGGGCGGCAGCTGGGCTTCGGCGCCCGGTAGGTCGCTACCTCGGTTCACTGAAAACTAGCGCTGACAACGGACGATAAAGTCCGGTTATTCGCGGTCGGTTGACCGGATCCTGCCTCCAAGCCCCGAGGTCGAAATTCCCACGAACTCGCCGGAGCTCAGGCAACAGGAAGGCTTTTTTTAAAGGGCACGGGGAGCAGGGGCGCCTTCGCCGCAGCTTCGACCCTAACGACGGGCCAGCTCTTCGGCTGTCGCGAGGACGTAACCGATTTTCCCTTCGGCAATCTCGCGCAACGCAATATCCTCTGGAGCCAGTTTTTCGAGCGAGATGACCAACGGACGCACTCCGCGACGGAGCTGTTTGACGCGTCGCGAGACGACATTCACGAGAATGTTCGGATCGTCGATGACTTTGAGGGCGCTCTTCAGGTAGTCGTCTCGCATAGTAAGGAATGGTTCTAATCTCCAGGAACCACAGGATGAATCCAGTGGGCTGGGTTCGTTCTTGTTCTCGGCTGGATCACGAGTTTTAGAACCCGAACCGGAAGAACACGATGTATATCGGCCTCGCGGATCTCGTCATCCTACAATACGTTGCGCAGCCACAGGCTTAGCCACGTTATAACGCGCGTCCGCCTCCAAACTCACCCCTGCCGGTGTCGAAACTCCCCCCACGATCCGGAGATGGGCAGCTTGGGGGTTAGAGTTTCTCCGATGCAGAGAATCGCTCTCCAGGCTGTCTCGGAACCTTTCCTGGCATCCTATTCCAAGGTCGTTTTCGACTCCGATGGGACACGGTGCCGAGAGTGTCTAGCCGGAGGCCACAGGCGGCGGCCGTAAGGTCGGGGGGAGCGCCTGCGGTTGCAATTAAAAGCAAGCCCGGACTAAATCGAAATATTCCCAGCGGTATACCCAGCTCGCGATGCATATCCTAATCATCGAGGACGAAACCGAACTCGCGCGTCATGTCTCTCGCGCCCTTAGCCGAAACGGCCATATTGTCTCGTCAAAACAGGACGGCAACGAGGGCCTTAGCACCGCGCTCGGGACCATCCCCGATTTGATCGTGCTCGACCTTGGCCTACCCGGCCTCGACGGCTTCGGTATCCTCTCCGAGCTCAGACGCCACAACTGCCCATCGCGCGTCATCGTTCTCACCGCGCGCGGCGAAGTGGAGCAGCGGATCAAGGGACTTAAGGCGGGTGCCGACGACTACCTCGCCAAACCTTTTTCGTTGGACGAATTGGTGGCGCGGGTCGAAGCGATGGGACGCCGTGGAGTCGCGTCGACTCCGTCGGACCTGCTCAAAACCGCGGACCTCGTCATGGATGTCCCTCACCGCCGCGTCACCCGAGCAGGCAGTCCGATCCTGCTCTCGCCGCGCGAATTCGAGGTGCTCCACGTGCTCATGCAGGAACCCGGACGTTTTTTCTCCCGCACCGAACTCTGCGAGCGCGTCTGGCGACGGGAACATGCCTACGACACACGCACTGTGGAAATCTTCATCACGCGTCTCCGTAAAAAGGTGGACCTGCCGTTCGCCGCCCCCCTGATCCACACTCTGCGTGGCGTCGGATACAGCCTCAAGGAGGGCGTCCTGGAAACGACCCCTCCTCCGCTTCCCGCCGGCTAATCGCTTCGTCTCTCATGCGTTTGTCTTGTCGCATCCTGTTTTTCGTCAGCCTGCTCGCCACGCTTTCCTCGGTCTGCGCGCGAGCGGACGCCCTCATCGAGGGCCGGGTGACCCTTCCCCAGAACCGCACCGCGACGGTCATGAACAAGCGATACGAAATTGTCGCCAAGGGAGGAGTCCTCGCGGTGAATCCGCCCCTGGCGGTCGTCTATCTCGAGGGACGGTTTCCGCCGCCCACCGAGCCTCCGCGGGCGACCATGACGCAGAAGGATTTGGTGTTTTCCCCCGCACTCCTGCCCGTGCGGAAAGGCACGCGGGTGGAGTTCCCGAATCTCGACGACACCTACCACAACATCTTTTCCTATTCCGCACCGAAACGCTTCGACCTGGGCCGCTACCGTCCGGACGAACGACCGATCCCGTCCCAGCTCTTCGATGTCGCCGGTTTGGTGACGCTGCGCTGCGACATCCACGAACACATGCGCGCTCTCATCCTCGTGCTGGACAGCCCGCATTTCGAGGTGACCGACGAGAACGGCCGTTTCCGGCTCGAGCACGTTCCCGCCGGCCGTTACGTCCTGAAGGCTTGGGTCGATAGCCGGACGGTGCACGCGCAACCCGTCGAGTTGAAGGACGGCGACGTTCTCCGCATCGATTTTCCGTGAGTTTGCACCGCGTGGAAACGCCGCTCCGGCCGACGGGCTTCCGCGCGAAGCTGCTGATCACGATGATGCTCGTGATCACGGCGCTCACGGCGGTGGTCATCGTTGTCGCCGAACGCAACCTCACCGCCAACGTCGAGGACCGGCTGCAGAGCTCCTTCCGCGCCGAACTCGAAACGTTTCATCACGGCCAGGAACTTCGCCAGGCCGCTCTCCTGGAGAGGGTCCGCACCCTCGTGCGACGCGCGCGCCTGCACGCCGCGATCGAGGACGATGCCCTCGACCTCTTGTATCCAAGCGCCACGGACGAATTGCGGGACCTGATGGGCTCCACCCGCTCGGCGGTAGCCGACGCAAGCACGGCCTATTCGCTTCGCGCGGAATTCTATCGGTTTCTCGACCGGACCGGTTCGTTGATCCCCGTGCAGGCTCCGCACGGAGCGGGCGAACTGGACGCTGCCGACGAAGCCAAGCTCCGCCTGCCACAGGCACCTCTGACTCAACAGATCGGCTATTTCATCCGCTCCGGTGGCGTCGACGAAGATACGATTGTCGAAACGATCGCGATGCCGATCGTCTCTCTCGAAGACGGCTCCGTCATCGCCGCGCTCGCGCTGGGGTTCGATGCGGCTGCACTGGGCCGCTCGGCGAGCGATCTCTCCATCAAACGCGGCGTGTGGGTGGAGGGACGACTGCACATGAACGGCCTCTCGGCCGAGGAGCGCGCCGCGATCGACCGCGACCTCACGCAAACCATCGCCGCAGGATCGCAGAACGAAAACGGCCTCCCGCGTCTGCTCGGCTCTGCCCCACATCTGCTTTTCTACAAACATCTCAATCCCGGCTCGCTCTACCCCCCCGCCTACGAGGTATGCGTCTATCCGCTGGCCGAGCTCGCCGCACGAAAACGGCAGATCCGCTGGCAGGTCGTGGCGGTCGGAGCGCTGCTCCTCCTCGGCGGACTCGGCGCGAGCCACGTGCTTGCCGGGCGACTGTCCGTTCCCGTGGAAAAGCTCGCGGTCGACTCGGCGGAGGACCGCCTCCAGCGCGAACGCGCCGAGGCGGCGCTGGAATCCACCCACGCCGAACTGCAGCGCGCCGCGCGTTTCTCCGCAGATGCGTCTCACCAGTTGAAAACTCCCGTCGCGGTCATGCGCGCAGGGTTGGAAGAGCTCAAATCGCACGCGAAAAACTCCCCGGAAACGGCCGACGAGATTTCTGCGCTCATCCACCAAACCTTCCGCCTCTCCGGAGTGATCGACGATCTCCTGCTCTTGTCGCGGATGGATGCGGGACGGCTTCGACTCGCAATAAAACCCGTCGATCTCCGCAGCCTGATCGACGCCGCGCTCGACGATCTCGGCGCTCAACCGGATGCCGGAACGCTCTCGATAACCACGACATTTCCCCCCGATCTCGAGGTTTTAGGCGACGAGCATTACATCGGCCTCATCCTCCAAAACCTGCTCGATAACGCTCGCAAGTATAACCGCCCCGCCGGACGAATCGACCTCACCGCGCGAAACACCGGAGGCGAACTCTTTCTACGGGTAGGCAATACCGGTCGCGTCATCGGTCGCGAGTCGCGAGAGCATATCTTCGAGCGGTTTCACCGCGGTTCGATGGGAGAAAACGTTCCCGGCTACGGACTGGGTTTGAACCTCGCCCGCGAACTCGCGCGCCTGCATCGCGGGGATTTACAATTGCTCCGCTCGGAGGAAGACTGGACAGAGTTCGAAGTGCGGTTCCGCGCGCCTTCCCACCCTTCTCCCCTTCGTTCAGACGCATGAAACTTCTTCGCGACGCGATGCTCCTCGGGATCGTGGTCGCAGTTTCCGCGTCGTACGGCCAGGACGTCTTGGATCGAGTGGCGGAAAAACTGACCGTCGCCAATCGCGCCGGGACGATCGCGGCGCGAGTCAGTGGAACCCTGGACACCGAGGCCTATTTTTTCGCTCATCCCGCGCCCGGTCTGATCTATGCGCCGGGACACGCTCTCTTCAATCCGCGCCTATCTCTTTTCGTCGACGCGCAACTCGGGCCCCGGGTGTACGCCTTTGGGCAGGCGCGAGTGGATCGAGGCTTCGATCCCGCGGAGGCGCATGTCCGAATGCGTCTCGACGAATATGCCGTGCGGCTGGCGGCCCGCGAAGACGGCCGGCTGAGCATTCAAGTCGGGCAGTTTGCCACGGTGGTCGGTCGTTGGGCCTCCCGCCACGGCTCGTGGGAAAACGCTTTCGTCACGGCTCCCCTCGCCTACGGAAATCTCACCGGCATATGGGACTCCACCGCAGTCCGTTCCACCGAAGTGCTCCTCTCGTGGGCGCATTTGCGGCCGTCGGCGAGCGCCCCGGACGAGTACAGCGACAAACACCTGCGCGTGCCGATTATTTGGGGTCCGAGCTACACGACGGGTGCCGCGGTTTTCGGCGCGATCGGGAAGTTCGATTATGCTGCAGAGCTAAAAAACGCCGCTCTTTCGTCGCGCCCGGAGTCGTGGAATCTGGATCGGCACGCGTGGAAACGTCCCACCGTCAGCGCACGCTTTGGATACCGCCCGTCGCTGCGGTGGACGCTCGGTTGGTCGGCCAGTACCGGCACCTATCTCCATCCCACGGCGGTCGCCATTCCCGCCGGCTACGGTCTGGGCGACTACCGGCAAACGGTGCTGATGCAGGATATCGGATTCGCGTGGCGACACTGGCAGGTCTGGGCGGAGTTCGCCCACGCGCATTTCGAGATTCCTCGTGTGGGCCTGGCGGATACGTCAACGGGTTTTATCGAGGCGAAGTACAAGGTCACCCCCCGTTTCACCGGCGCGATCCGCCTCAACCGGCAAACCTTCGGAGAGCTGACCGACAGCCGCGGCCGGCGAGTCGCGTGGGGACGGGATCTGTGGCAGGTGGATGTCGCGCCCGCGTTTCGCTTCACCGAGCACCTGCAAGCCAAGCTGCAATACAGTTTCCAACGGGCCTAAGCGACCGCGCGCCGGACCACCCACACCTTGGCGACCCAGCTGACGGTGCGCTTCTGAGTCTCGGTTCCGCTGGAGGGCCTCGCTCCGGAGACTGTCTCGCAACGCGACGGAAGCTCGGACGCTAGAGTTTGGAGTCCGGACTTTAGTCCGTCCGGAGCGATTGCAATCGGTTTTCGGACGGCCTGAAGGCCGGACTCCAAACGCTTATGCATCGAGGGGAGTCGATCTTAGCGTTTTGGCGGCGGTCGACTTGAGGGAATATTAACGGAATGTCGCACGCGGAGGCACCGAGGGAGGACTCGGATTCCGACGGGAAGACTCCGCGCGCAGCGCGCCCTCCGCGTGAACCATCCACCTTCAGTTCCGCCCGATCTCGTTCGAGACGATCCCCGGTGTTTCTCTGTGCCCTTTGTGCCTCTGAGGCGAAATTTCGTCTGCTGCGTTTATCTTATGTCTACGGGGGCCGAGGCGGTAACAGCCCTGTTACGGTCAGGCGCTTTTCACCAACGAGCCCATCCCCGAAAATGCCGCAACAGGCTAGCCCTGTTGTCTCCTCCTCTCGAACCTCCCGTCCCATGCGCATCTCCCTCTTTTTCCAACGGAAGCTTGTTTGGTCGAACGTGCCTTTCCTGGTGCTGTTGACGTTACTCCAGCGGACGCCCTTGGTCCGGATAGCTTCCTGGGTGAACACTCTCCCGGGTTCGTCGCCCTTGGGAGCGATCCTCCGCTCGGCGTTTACGAGCGCGGCGGCCTTGGGGACGGCACATGCGCTCGCGGGTGCGACACAACTCGCCACCACGAGCCCGAGCCCGCTAACCTCGGCCGTCGGCGCTTCGGTCACAATCGGTTTTGCGATCGTCGGCGCTACCTCCGGTGCGGATTTCTGGACAGTCTCCGGCAATATACCCCCGGGCCTGACGTTCAGTGGGCTCTCCTCCGAAACCCTTCTCCTGCGCGGAATTCCCACGACTCCCGGCACGTATGCTTTCGCCGTGAAGGCGCACGACGCGATCGGCGGAGACACCCCCGATTATCCCTTTTCGGTCATCGTGGCGGGAAATCCCACTGTCGCTCCCAGCGTTTCGATCCAACCCGTCACTGTCGTTGTTACCCTAGGAGGGAGTGCCACGTTCACCGCCTCTGCCAGCGGATCGCCCACGCCGACCTTGCAGTGGTTCCGCAACGGCCGGGCGATCGCAGGCGCGACAACGGCAACCTTGTCCCGCGCAAACGTGCAACCCGCCGAGGCCGGACTCTACACCTTGGTGGCCACCAATTCCGCCGGCGCCGCCACCAGCAATGCGGCCATCCTCGGTGTGACTACTCCCGAACTCCTGGTGGGCAGTGCGTTCTCGGATCCGGCCTGGCGTTCGATTCGACACTCGAACGGCAATCTCTACACACAGATCTTGCTGACCGGTGCGTCTGCCGCGGTCACGGCCGACCCCGGCAAAGTCACGCGCATCTCGTTCGTCGATCTTCAGGACGACATCGTGCAACTGGAATACTCCGGGCCGGGCACGATGACCGTTACGCTCGACAATCCGTCCGGACCGGCGCTCCCGGTGAAATACAATCAAGGCGTGGAATACATGAAGGGACACGCGTCCGTGATCATCCAAGGAGCGGCCTCCAATTCGTTTTTCTCCTCCTTCTCGGTCGGTTCGTTGACGGCGGTCAATCAGGCCCTCTTCAAACCCGAAGTGAGCTACGACGGCCACGCCGATCTGGCGCGCTTGGTCATTCAAAGTCCCACCGGCCAATTCGGCGGCCTTTTTATGGGTAATGCCGGCTTCAACGACACCGCCGGGGACACCGGAATCTACGCCGCAGGTGTCGCCATCGCCAACAACATCCGCCTGCACGATATCGGCGCCTTCGATTCGGCGCGCCCGGTCTTAATCTTCGGGTCCACTCCGAATCCGGAGAACGGCCTGCGGGTGCTGGGCGGCAATCTAGAACAGCCCAACGCCAAGGCAGTCGAGGTTAGCGGCGTAAACAAAGTTATCATGGCAGCCGGAACCGACTCCCACAACCGACTCGAGCCTCCCCAAACCAACAAAGGTCGCCTGGTAACGGCGGGAGTCGACGTCACCGCAACGGTCATCGTCAATCCCACGCCTTGATCGGCAGGGCTCTCCCTCCTCGCTCCTCCGCCCTTATCTTTGCGAGGGCCGCTTCTGACTTTTCCCCGTGCATCTCGGTCGTGATCGATCGGCCGTTGCGCCCGGGGAGGAAGGTTGCGGGAAGCTCTAGGTCTCCGATTGCTCTTGGAATGACGGTCGAGCATCGAGCCTGAAACGCCGAAGCGCAACTCGGCGGCCAAGCAGCAGGCAAGCTTTGCATGCCATAAGCCCGGTCGACCGCCGCCACCATACAAAGATCGACCGCCCCGCGCTGCAAAACGTTTGGAGTCCGGCCTTCAGGCCGTCCGAAAAACCGATCGCACTCTCTCCGGACGGACTAAAGTCCGGACTCCAAACTCTCTCGCAACGCGTGGCCCGAGGAGAAGAATCGAATCTGGGATCGATGGTCCGACGTGGGTCGAACCTTCGCAGCCTTCGCCTCTTCGCGAGACGCTGCAAAACGTTTGGAGTCCGGCCTTCAGGCCGTCCGAAAAACCATCGCACTC
>Ga0105048_10003032_pt1 | contig 27439 bp, 22 predicted proteins | sample MAT05_FD_78382 | JGI IMG/M metagenome (GOLD analysis project Ga0105048, IMG submission 78382) | Freshwater microbial communities from Lake Fryxell liftoff mats and glacier meltwater in Antarctica - MAT-05 | ecosystem: Environmental > Aquatic > Freshwater > Ice > Liftoff microbial mat | place...
AGTCGTGGACGACGAAGGCGATCCGCAGTCGCGCCGGCGTGGTCATGGCGCCCCCCGCAGTTTAGCCAGCGTGCTCTCCAGCCCGAACCGCTCCCGGTACACCGCCGCTCCTCGGGCGCCGAGCGCCGCCCGGTCCGCCGCCGTCAGGGCGAGCACGGCCTCGGCGGTGGCGGCGAGGCCCGTCGGGTCAGGGGCGGGGGCCAGGGCAACGCACCCGAGCCCCGTCCAGACCGGCTCGCTCAGCGGGCCGAGGTTCGTCACCACCGGCACCCCGTTGGCCAGCCCGGCCATCGCGCTCGTCCGCCGGGTGCTGATCCCGTCGACGAACGGCTGCACCAGCACGTCGCACCCGCGGAGCCGGGCGGCGACGGCGGCCGGCGGGAGTTCGCCAGGGGCGGTCAGGCGGTCCCGCAGGGCCGGGTGGCGGTCGGCGAAGCGGTCGCGGAACTCACCCCCGCCCCGGCCGAGGAGGGCGACCGATCGGTCGCCGCCGGCCGCGAGCAACCGGACGAGGGCCGGTTCGAGCAAACCGGTGACCGCCGGCCCGAACGTCCCGAAGTGGCCGACCACGGTCCCCCCGGCCGGCCGCTCGGCGGTCGCCGCGGTCGGCAAGTTGCTCGGGACCGGCAGCCACTCGGCCCGGGGCGCCCGGGGGGCGAGCCGGCGGAGCACCTCGCCCCACGCCGGGATGGACACGAACACCCGCCCCGCGGCCGACGCGATCAGCCGGGCGGTGACGGCCGTCGTCGGCCCGAGGACGAGGTCCGGCCACCGCGGTCGGGTCTCGACCCGGACTTCGTGGAACATCACCCACGGCCGCCGCACCCGGGCCGCGAGCCACGCCGCGAACGGCAGGTTCAGCCCCTTCATCCCGAACACCTGGGCCGTGTACTGCAGGAGCACCCGGTCCGGGCGGGTGCGGGCGAGTGCGCGGTCGAGCGCGACCAGCCCGCGCGGGCCGAAGTGATCCGGCAGGCGAACGACCTCCACCCCGGTGGCGGGCGCGGCGACGCACGGCGGGGCGTAGACGGTAACCGCGTCCCCCGCGGCGGCCAGGCCGGCGGCCACCTGGGCGGTGTAGTCCGCCACCCCGCCCGGCTGCGGCGGGTACTCGCCGGTGAGGATCGCCCAGCGGGTCGGGGTCATCGGACCACCTTTCCCAACCCGGCGGCGGCTTCGAAGACGGGGACCAGTTCTCGCAGGTGCGCCTCCGGGGTCAACCGCCGCGCCGCCTCCCACGCCCCGACGGCGAGCCGGTGGCGGCGAGCGTCGTCGGCCAGGGCGCGGACGAGCGCGGCGGCGAGCTGTTTCGGGTCGGGCGGGTCGGCGGGGGCGGACTCGCCCGTCACCCCGGGTTCGAGCCAGTCGGGGATGCCGCCGGCCGCGTACCCCACCGCGGGGAGGCCGACGCACCCCGCCTCCACGCCGACCAGCCCGAACGGCTCCGGCCACACGCTCGGCACGGCGAGCACGTCGGCGGTGCGCGTCTCCGCCTCGCGGCGGTCGGCGCCCACCCACCCGAGGAACTCGGCGGGAACGCCGGCGGCCCGCGCCGCGGCCTCCGCCGCCCCCCGGTCCGGCCCGTCCCCCGCGACGACGAGCGTCAGCCGCCGGCCGAGCGCGGCCGCCGCGGCCGGCAGCGCGGCGATCAGGTGCGGTAGCCCCTTCAACCGGGTGATGCGGCCGACGAACAGCACCCGGCCGGTGGCGGTGCGCGGCGCCGGCGGGTTCGGGTCGGGGTCGATCCCGGGCGGGAACAGCGGGACGACGCGCGGGTCGGGCACGCCGTGGCGGAGGTACTCGGCGCGCATGTGCCGGCTGGCGACGAGGACGGCGCGGTAGCAGGGCAGGGTACGACGGCGGGCGCGCTCGGTGCGGTAGAGGCGGAGCATGGTGAGCGGGTTGCGGCCGCCGCACCCGCGCGGCAGGTACGCCGCGAGGCACCCGGGGCCGAGCGTGCGGGTACACGGGGCGAACCCGGCGCGGGCGTGGCACTTCGTCCCGCTCGCGCAGGTGCCGTGGTAGTTGTGGGCGTACAGGACGGTCGGGAGTCGCGCCGCGAGTTCGGCCTCGTCGGCCGGGTCGGCAAGGCCGTGCGAGTAGACCACGTCCGGGGTCCACCGGAGCGCGTCGGCGACGGTCGAGAACACCGGGGCGTCGGGCACCTCGGCCGCGATCCCGCGGTCGGTGGCACCGTGCTCCGCGTACACGCCGAGGTCGCACCCGGCCGCGGCCAGCCGCGGCAGGAGGGCGCGGAGGTACGTCTCCACCCCGCCGACGATCCCGAGGTGCCGGGTGGCGATCAGGACGCGCATCGGCCCCCCCGGTAGGCGGCCAGACAGCGCTCGACGGTCCGCGACCAGGTGAATCGTTCCACCACACGGCGGCGGCCGGCGGCGCCAAGGGCGGCCGCGACGCCGGCGTTGTCGCGGAGGAATTCGAGCTTCGCCCGCAGCGCCGCCGGGTCGTTCGGTGGGACCACGAACCCGGTCTCGCCGTCGGCTACCACCTCCGGCAGGCTGGCGACCGCGGTACACACCCCGGCCGCGCCGCACGCCATTCCCTCCAGCAGCGTCTGTCCGAGGAGTTCGGGCACCCGGCTCTCGTTCCCGTAGCAGTCCCGGTACACGCTCGGCAGCACGACGCACGCCGCCCGCCGGTAGGCGCGGACGATGTCGGCGTCGGTCGCGTCGTGCCGGAACGTCACCCGCTTCCCGGCCGCGAGGCGGCGGAGGTCGGCGAGGTAGCGGTCGTGGTACGGGCGGCCGATCAGCTCCAGTGCCATCCCGTCGGGCAGCGCCTTCACCAGGTCGTCGATGCCCTTGTGCGGCATCAGCCGGCCGACGAACACGGCCAGCGACTCGCGCCCCACGGTGGCGTCGGGGAAGAACACGTCGGTGTCCACGCCGCCGTAGATCACCTCGGCCCCGGGGCGGCCGTCGTGCCCGGCCGCGGCCCGGCTGTACGCGCTGATGTGGAGGTGGCCGTGGAACCAGCCGGCGGTGGCGACGCGGCTGCTGAACCCCCACCCGCCGCCGCCGAGGTCGGACGCCAGAACCCGCCGCCCGGCCGCTCGACCGATCAGGGCGGCCAGCTCGGCGGCGAGGGTGCAGGGCTGGTGGCAGTGAACCACGTCGGCCGCCGCGACCGCTCGGAGGATGCCCCAGTGGACGGGGTTGAACCGCTGCCCGCGGACGTACCACGGCGGCCCGAGGGCGGTGACCCGCAGCCCGTCGGGGGTGGCGAACCGGCGCGGCCGGTCGGCGAAACTGACCAGCGCCGTCGGCGTGACGCGCGCCATGTGCCGGGCGAGTTCGAGCGAGTACCGCTCGGCCCCGCCGTACACCCCGCCCTCGCCGAACAGCGCCGGGGTGATGTGGACGACGCGGGGGCTCACGGCGCCTCCTTGACGACTTCGAGCTCGAAGTACAGGAACCACGCCGGGAACACCCACGCCCACCCCCGCTCGTACGCCGCCGGCCACCGGGCCGCCAGCCGCCGCACCACCTTGTTCAGGAGCGTCGGGTGGAAGACGATCGTCGCCGCCCGCTTGCGGAACCGGCACGGGGTGTAGAAGTCGAACTCGTTGTCCCCGGTGAAGTAGTTGAAGCTCGCGGCCGAGAAGTAGTGCCGGTGGGTCGGGTCGGTGAAGGCGTTCGCGCACGAGTAGTGCGGCACGGTGATCTTCACCACCGCCCCGGGGGCACAAACCCGGTGGACCTCCTCCATCGCCCGCACCACGTCGGCCAGGTGTTCGACCACGTCGAACGCCAGCACCTCCCGGAAGTGGCCGTCCGGGAGCGGCCACGGGGCCGCGTCGAGGTCGTGGACGAGGTCGGGCTTGGTCGCCGCGACGAGGTCGACGTTGACGGCGTCCGGGCGGTACTTCTTCCCGGCCCCGAGGTGGAGGACGGTGCGGCCGGCGAGGGCGGGGGGGAGGTCAGACACGGGGGCACCCCCCGGCGGCCCACCGCTCGCGGGCCAGGGCGGGCAACTCGGCGGCGGTGCGGGCGGCGGCGGCGAGCGCATACCACCCCGCCCGCCGGCCGCGGGCCATGTCCACGGCCGGCCCCCACCCGGCGTACCGGGCGAGGAACCCCGGGAGAACCCGGGCCGGGGCGTTGAGCAGGTACAGCCGGAGCAGGTTCCGGGCCTTGAGCCGCGCCAGCCACCCCGGCACCCGGTCGCTGGGCGGCGGGTCGGCGTGCCACACCCGCGCGGCCGGGACCACGTCCAGCCGGTACCCGGCAGCCGCGGCCCGGAGGCACAAGTCCACGTCCTCCATGTACAGGAAGTACCGGTCGCGGAACCCGCCGAGCCGGCCCCAGACCTCCCGCCGCGCGGCCAGGAACGCCCCGGGAAGGTACGTCACCGGGAAGGGGTCGGCGAACCTCCCGTCGTCCGCCGCGCCCGCGCCGATCACCTCCAGCAGGAATCGGGTGCCGAGCGCCACCCGGCCGCCGGCGCACCGGACCGTGCCGTCCGACCGGTTGAGCATCAGCCCGCCGGCGACGCCGACCCCTGGGTGCGCCGCCAGGTGACCGACGACGGCCGCGACCGCCCCGGGGTCGAGAACGATGTCGTCCTCGGACAGCACCACGTACCCCCCGGCCGCGGCCCGGAGGCCGGCGTTCATCCCGCCAGTGAACCCGCGGTTGCACCCCTGGGCGAGCAGCCTCACGCCGGGGAACTCGCTCACGACCGCCGCCACCTCCCCGCTGCGGGGGCTCAGGTTGTCGACCACCAGCACCTCGGCGGGCGGGTGGGTCTGGGCCGCGACGGACCGCAGCGCCTCCCGGAGGAAGTCCGGGCGGTTGTGACTGAGGACGACCAGGGACACGGTAGGGGTCACGCCGGCACCCCCGCCGGGCAGCCGGCCAGGAGCGCGCGGCACACGGCCGCCGGGTCGAACCGCGGCCTCCAGTGGGCGGCGATGGCCGTCGGGTCGCGCTCGCCGCGGTCCCACGCCGCCATCTCGTCCCGGATGGCGGTCGCCAATCCCGCCGCCGATCCGGTCCGCGCGACCGTCCCGAACGGCCCCTCGGCGCACGCCGACACGACCGCCGGGACCGCGTGCGTCCCGACCACCGAGCACCCCGCGGCGAGCGCCTCGCTCAACACGATCGGCCCGCTCTCCCACCGGGACGGCAGGACCAGCGCCCGGCTCGTGCGGAGGGCCGCCGCGATTTCCTCCGGCGGGCGCACGCCCATGTATGCCACCCGGTCGGACTGCCCGCCGGGGCCGAACCAGCGGCCGCCGTTCGGGCCGAACACGAGCACCTCCGTCTGCCCCCGGGCCGCGCGGTGCCGGGCCGCGGCCCGTGCGAGTACGCCGGCGGCCTTCTGCGGGTCTTCCCACCGGCCGATCGCGACGACCCGGTCGGCCCGCGCCGCGGGCACGGGGCCGGTCAGGTGGCACTCGTCGGTCGGGTACGGGACGCTCACGACCTTCTCCCCCAGGTCCGGTCGCCGGTACGAGTCGAAGAACCGCCGCAGGTGCGCCACCGCCCCCGGGCTGCACACCACGACCCGGTCGGCCGCCGCCGCGCTGGCCAGGACCGGACGGTCCTGCTCGCCCGGGCCGCCGACGAACAGCGTCGCCCAGTACCGGGCGGCCCGGAGCTTCGTGCCCCAGGCCGGGTGCTGGCCGACCGCCCGCGCGAACGTCGCCCCCGGGTGCGCCCGCACCCCGACCCGGCCGTCGGAGTCGGCCAGCGACACGACCCACAGCCCGGCCGCCTTCAGCGCCGCGACTACGTCCGGCAGCCCGAGCCACGTCACCACGACGGCCGCGTCCGCCCCGAGCGCCCGGTAGAAGTCCGGGTCGCGGAGGGCGGACTCGTCCGGGGCGACGGCCACCGGCTCGTCGTACCCTTCGGCGGCCGCGGGAAGGCAGACCGTGACCGGGTCGCACCCGAGCGCGCGAAACCCGCGGGCGTACCGCTCGTACCGGACCGAGATCGAGGTCAGCCGGCCCGCCGCCGGCCAGACGAGTAGGACACGCACGCCGCCTCCCCGGGCTCAGGTCCGCACGAACGCCATCACCCCGTTCCAGAACGTCGGGTGCCCGTTCACCCCCGTCCGCCGGTCGAACACCATCCGGTATCGGCCGGGGTGGCGGTTGACGAAGTCGAGGGTCGCCTGCCGCGGCTCGTCGTCGTTCGTGTCGTCCACCAGTACCACGCACCCGGGGGCGAAGAACGGTTCCGCCGCCTCCAGCCCGCGGAGCTGGTTCCGGTAGCTGTGCTCGCCGTCGTAGATGTAAAACCCGATCGGCCCCTGATGGACGGCGGCGAAGTAGGCCTCGTAGTCCATTTCGTGGAACTCGTGCCGGGGCGACCGGACCGCCTCGAAGCGGGCGAGGAACTCGGCCTTCGGGCCGCCGAACTGCGAGAAGTTGTCGATCCCCACGCACCGCCGGTCGGGGTTCCCGGCGAGCCCGGCGAGGAACGAGAACCCGTGCCACAAGCCGACGTTCACGAACGACGTGTCCGGGGGCATGGCGGCCACCGCCTTGTCGATGAGTGCGGCGGTGGCGTAGGTGGACATCCGCGGCACCCCGCGGACGAGCCGCCGGAGCGCGGGCCGCGCCGCCCGGCGGTCCGACGGGAGGCGGGTGTTGGCCACCTCCAGCGACACGCCGACGGCCGCGAGCCGGTGGTTCAGCCGGCGGTACCAGCGGAGCCCGCCGGCCGGGCCGACGTACCGGAATGAGATGCGGTTGGCGAATGCTTCCAGGTCCATCGCGGGTGGCCCCTTGCGGTCAGAAGGTACGCGGGCGGAGCCCGAGCTTGCGGCGCACGGCGGCCGCGAACCGGTCCCGGTAGCCGGCCAGTGGGTCGCGGCGGAACAGCGGTGTCACCAGCCCGGCGTAGGTGACGAGCCCGACCAGGAGGAGCGCCGCGGCGGCGGCCGGGTCGGCGGCGAACGGGCTGAACGCCGCCGCCGCGGTCGGCCCGACCACGACCAGGAACCGCACCAGCCACGGGGCCGCGGCCCGGACCAACCGGGTCGCCGACACGCCCTCCGCCCCGGCGAGCGTCCACACCGCCACCGCCCCGTTCGTCAGCACGAGTCCGGTGAGCGACCCGAGCGGCACGCCGACCGGGCCGACGACCGAGACCCACGCGACCGTCGCCCCGACCGTGACGACCCCGTCGGCGACCGCGGCCGCGGCCAGCCGACGGTCGTGGCCGAGGGCGAAGAGTGTCTGGAGCAGGGTGAACGCGGCGTGCCGGGCGACCATCACCCCGACCGCCCCGAGTACCACCGCCGGCCCGGCGTACTGTTCCGGCCCCACCCACCGCGGGACGAACGCCGGCGACACCGCCAGCACGGCCACCGCCAGCCCCCCGCTGACGACCATCGTCGCCGTCCCGACCGCCCGACACGCCCGCCACAGCCGCCCCCGGTCCCCGCCCGCCTGGAGCTCGGTCAGGGCTGGCAGGGCCGTCGTCGCCAACAGGTACGGCTGGTTCGTCACCAGCCCGACCAGCCGCACCGTGCAGCTGTACGCCACGACCGCGGCCGGGCCGGCGACGAGGCCGAGGACGACAAGGTCCGCCCCGTTCAGGAGCAACTGCGCGAGCTGGCGGACGCTTGTCCACCCGCCCGGTCCGAACTGCCCGAGCAGGGCCGCCCGGCCGGGCCACGCCCACCCGGCCCGCACCTCCGGGAAGCGCTCCCGTACCCGCCGCCACGCCAGCGCGCACCCGGCGAGCTGCCCGGCCGCCCACCCCACGGCCAGCGCGTTCAGCCCCCACCCGGCCAGCACCAGGGCGACCGAAACGGCCGTCGTCACCGCCCACCCGACCGCCTGCACCAGCCCGGCGTAGGCCAGGTCCTGCATCCCGGCCAGCACGGCGGCCGGCAGCCGCAGTGGGAACTGCACGACGAACCCGCCCAGCACCACCGCGAGCGGGCCGGCCAGTTCCGGCCGCACGTCCGCCGCCCACCACCACGCCGCGGCCGCGACCAGCGCGACCGCCGGCGTCTGAAGCCACACCAGCCACCGCGCCCGGCGCACGACCTCGGCCACCGACGCGCCGGCGCCCGCCGCCCGGGCGACCTCCCGCGGCAGCACCGCCGTCACCCCCAGGTCGAGCAGCCCGAGCACGGCGAGCAGCTGGCCGGCGATCAGCCACCGGCCGTAGTCGTCGGCCCCGAGCCGGCCGAGGAGGAACGGCGTGAGCGCGAGCCCGGTCAGGGCGACGGCAGCCTGATACCCGTACCCGACGGTCAGCCCGCGGGCGATGGCGGCGGCGCGGCTCACGCCGGCACCTCTTCCGCCGCATCTCGAATCCGGAGCAGCACGCCCATCTGGGTGAGGAGCAGGACCGACCCGGGTATTGCCGACAGCGTGCCGGTGCCGATGAACGCGGTCGCCCAGTTGGTCAGGCAGAGGGCGTACATCAGCACCACCCCGAGCCCCCACCGGGCGTCGAGCCGGGCGGCCGGCGGGCGGGCGAACAGCCACCCGAGGAACGCCACCCACCCGCCCACCCCGACCCACCCCTGGTCGACCAGGATGCGGCAGTATTCGTTCTCCAACCCGATCGCCGGCGGCGCCCGGTCGGACAGGAAGAACGGGATGCTCGTCCCGGACGCGGACCCCATCCCGGCGCCCCCCGGGTAGTCGGCGATCAGGTCCAGCAACGACTCGTTCGCGCTCCCCTTGATCCGCTCGCCGACCGCGTCGGCGTCCTCGAGGGTGGCCGCCCGCTGGAGCCGCTCGTCGGACACCGCCGTCCCGGCCGCGGCGACGACCAGTCCGGCCGCGACCAGCCCGAATGCCCAGTGGAACCGAGTACACGCCCAGGCGACGAGCCCGGCCAGCCCGAACGTCACGATCGGCTGCCGGGCGGCGCACATGAGCACCCCCGCCGCGGCCGCCCCGATCCCGACGGCGGCCACCCCCCGGTCGGCCGCCCGCACACCGGCGCCGAACGCCCGGTCGAGGAGGAATGGGAGGGTGAACACCATCGCCCCGCCGTAGGCGTGGGCGCTCAGGAAAAACGACGGGATGCGGTGGTACTGATACCCGGCTACGTCGTTCGACATGTAGATGATCTGGGTGACGGCGTTTTCCGGGTACAGCGCCTCGACCCCGTTCAGGTACACGTACACGCCGCCGGCGAGCGCCACGAGGTTCAACACCCCGAGCCCCCGGGCGATGACCGCCAGGTCGGCCGAGGTGAGGCGGCGGGCGATCAGCATGACGGGGAGGAACCACACCGTCGCCCGGAGCGCGACGAGTTGGATCAGCAGGTCGTTCATCGGGACGAGGCTGAGGAGCGCCGGCCACCCGATCAGGAAGAGCGCGTACCCTCCGGCCACCCCCCGCCACGCCCGCGCCGCCCCGGGGGCGGTGGCGTACCCGAGGTACAGCCCGAAGAGGCCGGCGTCGAACATGAACGTGGAGAACACCCCGAGGTAGTTGGCCCGGATCACCCCGTTGACGTACCCGACGGCGAACACCGCCACGAACCCCAGCCCGAGCGACCGGCGGGTGCCGACGAGGGCGGCGAGGAAGGCGGCGGCGGGGAAGGCGGCGTCCATCACCCGGCCCCCGCCCGCGGGGTGAACAGGAACCACTCCTGCGGATCACGAATCTCGCGCACCGCCGCGGCCGCGTCGGCGGGGGTCAGAAACGGAAGCTCCGGCCCGGCCCAGTCCCGGTCCCCGGTCCGGACGACCGCGAGGTCGTGGGTGCGGACGAACCGCCGCCGGAGTACCGACCCGACCCCCGCGGTCAGGTTGTCGTGAACTTCGACCAGCAGGGTGGCGGTGTCCAGGGCGGGGGTCGACGACCGGGCGAACAGTTCGGCCTCGTACCCCTCGCAGTCGGACAGCACGAAGCTCCCGGGGGTGAGGTGCCGGTCGAGCCACTGGGGCGAGCAGAACCCGGCCGCCCGGACGTTCGGCGACCGGTTCGCGGCCGCCATTTCCCGGGTCGCCCGGCGCGCCCACCAGTCGGTGTCGAAGGCCACCACCGGCGTGTCCGGCATGAGCCGGGCGAGGCCGACCGCGTAGTACCCGAACTTCGCACCGACGTCGAGCACCTGGGCGAACCGCCGTCCGGCGACGGCCGTCAGCCACGGGTGGAGCTCGGCCTCGTAGCACCCGAGGAGAAACGGGCCGAGGTGTTCCCGGCGGGTCATCGGGGTCAGGGTCATTCCCTGGAACGGCCCGGTCCGGACGGTCGGCCCGAGGTGGTCGAGAATCGACCGGGTCAATCGATCCAGCTTCCACTCTCGCACCAACCGGTGCGACCGCGCGCGGGATCGAGCCGACTGGATCGCGGTCGTCAACTCCGGAGCCACTGCCGCGGCCGTTCGCTTGAGCCACTCCTTCACGAAGATACCCTCACCGGCCGCTCCGCCGGGCGGCACACCGCCGCGAGCCCGGCCAGTGCCGCGGCAGGGTCACAGAGATCGTGCGCCCGCCCCGGACCCGCCGCGCCCAGCGCCGCCCGGCACGTCGGATCGGTGATCAACCCGCGCAACACCGCCGCGACCTCGGCCGCGTCGCCGGATGCGGTCAACACGCCGCACGAGTCGTTCACGATCTCGGCCGCGCCGCCGAATCCGCTCGTCACGACCGGGAGCCCGGCCGCCAGCGCCTCGACGAACGCCAGTCCGAACGGCTCGGGGCCGGTGTTCGGCTGACAGTACACGTCGGCCGCCGCCATCAGCCGCGGTACGTCCGCCCGCTGGCCGAGGAACCGGACGCGGTCGGCGACCCCGAAGTGCCGCGCCGCGGCCTGCAATTCGGCCAGATACTCCGCTTCGCCCGCTTTCTGTGCGCCGCCGGCGAACCACGCCTCCCAGCCCGGCAGCGCGGCCAGCCGCCCGAGAGCGGTGACGTGGACGGCCAGCCCCTTCCAACGCTCCAGCCGGCTCGCCTGGAGGATGACGACCGCGCCGGGCGGCGTGCCGAACTCGGCCCGGACCTCCCGGCGGACCGCGTCACGGTCGCCGACCTCGCGGCGTTCCACCGGCAGATACACGACCTCGACCGGGGACCGCGGGAACAGCCGCGCAGCCGGGCCGGCGGTGAACCGGCTGTTCGCCAGCACCACGTCCGGCCGAGTCCGCGCGGCCCACCGGTCGAGCCGATTCGGCGTCGAGTAGTCGCCGTGGACCGCGTGGGCGAGCCACACCCCGGCCCGGCGGACGACCGGGGCGAACACCCCGTGCGGCCACGACGAGTGGCACACGGCCGCGTCGAACCCGCCGGCCGCGAGCACCGCCCGCAGCCGACGGCGGGCGGCGACGACGGTCCACGGCCGACTCAGACGCACCGGGCCGAAGTCGTGAACCGCGACCCCGGCCGCGAGCAGCTCGTCGCGCATCCGCCCGGGGAAGCAGAGGCCGAACGCCGGCTCCATGTCCGGCGCGAGGTGCCGCATCCGGGCCAGGGTGGCGAGGTACGTCTCGACGCCGCCGTACAGGTTGCCGGCACTCAGGTGGAGGACGCGCACGCGACCTCCTTCCCAGCCACTACACCGCGGTACACGTCGAGCGTCCGCCGGCCCATGACCATCCAGTCGAACTCCTCGACCGCCCGCCTCCGACCGGCCACCGCCAGCCGCTCCCGCAGCGCGGGCTCGGCGAGCAGCCGGTCGGCCGCGGCGGCGAACCCGGCGGCGTCGTTCACGGGCGCCGTCAGCCCCTCCCGCTCGTGCCGGCACACCCACGGCACGCCGCTGTCCGGGACCGCGGTGTTCACCACCGGGCACCCGGCCGCCATCGCCTCGACCTGGACCAGGCCGAACGCCTCGCTCCGGGCCACGCTCGGGAACCACAGCGCCGTTGCCGCCAGGTACGTGCCGACGAGTTCGTCGGCGGTCGCGTGGCCGGCCCACACCACCCGGTCGGCGACGCCCAGTGTCGCGGCCGTGGCCTTCAGCTCGGTCTCGAGTGGCCCGGTGCCGACGACGAGGAGCGTGCCGGGGACGTGCCGCAGCGCGGCGAGCGCGACGTGCAGCCCCTTGTAGTAGATGATCCGGCCGACCGCGGCCCACAGCGGCGCCCCGTACCGGCCGCGGAGCGCCGCGGCGTGGGTCACGGCCGCGGCCGACGGCTCCCGGTACGGACCGAGGTCGATCCCGAGCGGGACGGGGGTGAGCTTGTCCGCGAACCGGCGGAGCAGCTCCGACCCGGCCGCATACCGGTCGCTCGTCGGCAGGATTCGCTCGGCCCGCCGGTAGACGGCGAGCTCGAGCGGCCGCACGGCGTACCGCGACACGCGCTGGCGGACGATGTCGCTGTGGTGGGTGACGACCAGCGGGCGGACGCGCGGGTCGGCGATCACGGCGAGCATCATCGTCGGGTTCGGGGCGTGGAGGTGCCACACGTCGGGCGGGTCGCGGCGGAGCCGCCGCAGGGCCGCCCGGAGCCCGGGGGCCACGTCCAGCTTCAGGACGTTCGCCCACCGCCCGACCCGGACCACCCGCACCGGGCCGTCGGCGTCCTCGGCCGGGCGGGTGCGGGCGAACCGGTCGAACGTCGCGTCCCGGCCGCCGGGGCCGGCGTGGTTGACGACCACCACCCGGATGTCCGCCCCGAGGGCCGCCTGCGCCCGGGCCAGGTCGCGGGTGTGCGACTCGATCCCGCCGGGGGCCGGCGGGTAGTACTTCCCCAGGTGAACGACCCGGAGCGGGGCGGCGCGGGCGTCGTCCACGAGGGCTCCGGGTGTGGCGGCGGGGAGGGTACCCCCGGTATACTGTCGGCCCGCGGCCGCCGGCACCGGCCGGGGCGACTATTCACGCGGTCTTCCGCACCCCTTCAAAGAACCCGCCCCGGGTGCGACCGGGGCGGAAAAACGAAGCAGCCCCGCCGCGCCGTACGGGGCGCGGCGGGGCCGCCGGGGTGTCGGCCGTCGGTCGCTTACGCGGCCGAGTCGGTCTCCGCGGCCACGACCGACTCGGCCACCGTGGTGCCGAGGCTGGCTAGGTACGACTGCGAGTTGTACGTGGCCCCGATCTCCTCGACCGTGATGCCCTCGTCGGTCCGGTTGCCGACCGAGCAGTACGTCGAGGCGCTGTCCACGACGATCGCCCCGCCGCCGTTGTTCTGGATCAGGTTGTGGGCGATGAACACGTTCTGGCTGTCTACCAGCCGCAGCCCGGCCCCGCCGTTCGACCCGAGGTAGTTCCCGACGATCGTGGTGCAGTCGGCGTTGTAGAGGCTGATCCCGTCCTCCACGTTGCAGAAGCTGGACGACAGCCAGATGTCGTTCCCGGTGCTGTTCTTAACCGTCATCCCGTCGGCGGCGTTCGAGCTGGTGGTGTTGTTCCACAGCCAGTTGTTGTTGCTCTCGTCGACCTCGATCCCGTTGAGCCCGTTGCAGAACACGTCGTTGTTCTTGACCTCGTTGCAGTCCGACTCGCCCAGGTAAATGCCGTCGCCGGCGAAGTTGCGGACCTTGTTGTTCCTGATGCTGTTGTTGTCGCTCCCGGTCAGCAGGATGCCGTCCCCGTCCCCTCCGTTGAGGTCGTTGTTCTTCACGTCGATCCGGGTCGAGGCGTCGAGCACGAGGGCGGCGAACCCGTCGTTGTTGCACAGGTCGTTGTTGAGGATCTCCGACCGGCCGTTGCTGTCCCCGGTCACCTCCTGGAAGTAGATCCCGTACCCGTTGTCGAAGATGTCGTTCTTGGCCACGACCACCTTCTTGCCGGTCTGGAGGACGAACACCCCGGCCGAGTTGTTGGCCGTGTTGCCCGAGATGTCGTTCTTCTCGACCCGGGCGCTGGCCCCGCGGCTCACCTGCACGCCGAACTGATCGACCCCGGCGTTGGCCGCGCCGCGGCCGACGATGGCGTTGTCGAAGACGGTGGCGTTGGCCTGCGAGCCGTCCACCAGCACGCCGGCCCCGCTGTACCCGGCGATGGTGTTGTTCCGGATGTCGGCCGTCCCCTTGCTCCCGGCCTGGGTGCCGACCTGGACGCCGATCCCGAACAGCGGGTTGGTGCTCACGACGTTGGTGATGGTGTTGCTCTTGACCGTCGCCGCCCCGCCGCCGGTGATCCGGACGCCGGCGTCCAGGTTGGCCCCGGTGCCGTCGATCTTGAAGCCCTCGACGGTCACCTTCGTCGACATGACGTCGATCACCGCGTCGCCCGCGCCGGTCCCGGCGCCGGCCCCGAGGACCACGCCCGACTCGGCCGCTTTCAGCTTCAGCCCGGTCTTGCCGGCCGGGATGTTGACCAGTTCCTGGTAGTCGGCGGCGCCGGGGGCGACGTTCTTGTTGTACACCAACACGGTGTCGTTGGTCCCGGCGGCGTTGACCGCGGCCTGAATAGTCACGTACTGCCGGCCGCCGTCGGCGTCGACGGTCAGCGTGGCCGGGACGGCCCGCTCTTCCAGGGACTCGACCCGCAGGCCGGACGGGGCGGCCCGGCGGACCGGGGCACACGACTTCGGGGCGAACATCTTGCGAACGGCAGACCGGTACATGCGGGCGTCCTCGGAGGGGGTAAGAAGCGAACCAGGAATCCGGCTCCAACTGCCGGCGGCCGGCGGGGGGTCCGCGGCGCGCCCGGGGGGGTCGTTGGTCGGGGTGCCGGGCGGGTGGGCGGCCGCCGGGCAGGGGTGGGTTCGGGCGCCAGTCAGGCCGGCGGGGGCGGTACAGATTATACAACCGTCATTTTGTACATCTGCCCGTAAAATACGACGCCAGTTCTGTGAAGAAGGCGAGAGAATTTGTGGAGCCCCGATAAACGGGGCCGAGTTGGGATCCCCGACGAAACGGGCCGGGCCGCCGGCGACGGTGGCGCGGCGGGTCGGACGGAACAGCTCGGCGAGGAACTTGCGGAACATGGTCTAGCCCTCTCGTCCTGGGGAGGGAAACAGGGGTACACGGTGCGGGCGCAAACGTTTCGACCAGGCACGTCGTGCCGCCGGCTGGCGGTCACATCGTGGTTCTGTCCCGGCTGTCCGGATTCGTGGGGGCAGGCCGCCCTGCTCACGGCGACCGCGCGGGGGCGCGGACGACGGCGGCGTTCAGCTCTCGCGCCCCGGGGTGGTCCGGCCGGTCCGCGAGTACCCGGCGAACCTCCTCCCCGGCGGCCGCGGTGTCCCCGGTCTCGAACAACAGTTCGGCGAGCTCGAACCGCCAGTCGGCCCGGTCCGGGGCGCGACCCAGGGCGTCCCGGTAGGCCCGGGCGGCGGCGGCCGGCCGGCCGGCGTCGCGGAGCAGGACGGCCCGGGCGTACAGCCCGGCAGCGGTGCGGAGGTCGAGCGCGGCGACCGCGTCCGCGGCCCGCGAGGCGAACCCCGCGCGGTCGGCGGCCGGCACCAGCTTCCCGGCCGCGGCGAGCTGCTCGGGGTCCGCCGGGACCACCCGCTCGACCAGCCCGGCCGGGCCGACGACCGGGAGCGCCGCCGGGACGATCGCCGCCAGGTGGGCCGGGCCGCACGCGAGCGACCGGCGCCAGTACCCGCACGCCGCGTCGGGATTGCCGTCGGCCAGCGCCCGTGAGCCGGCGAGGAACCAGACGGTCGGGTCGGCGGGGGCGAGCCGGACGGCCCGGGCCAGCGACGCGGCCGCGGGTTCCGCCGGGGCGACGCGACCGGCGTGGGCGGCGAGCCGCAGGTGCGGCCGCGCCAGGAGCGGGTTGGCGGCGCGGGTGCCGAGGTCGGCGCGGAGGGCCGGGAGCAGGTGGGTGGCGTCGGTGTCGGTCCGGCCGGCCGCGCGGAGCGCCTGGTGGTCGGCGTACCGGAAGTCCGCCAGCGCGGCGGTGACCGCCGCGTCGTCCGGGTTCCACGCGGCGGCGGCGGCGAGGTAATCGATGGCCGGGCCGCGCTGCCCCGCCGGCAGCCGCGCCTCGGCCCGGGTCGCCGCCAGCCAGAGCCGGTGCGCCCGCTCCCGCTTCCACCCGTCGAGCGGGAGGAACGCGGCGACGACCACGCACGCCCCGGCGGCCGCGGCCGCGACCGGGAAGCCGGCGGCGTGCCCGGCCGCCCCCGTCGCCCGCGCCCCGGCCGCCGCCAGGTGGGCGGCGACCACGGTCACCAGCACCACCACCGCCGGCAGGTGCATCCCGAAGTCGCCGGCCGCGTGGACGGCCGCGGTGCCGAACCCGAGCAGCGCGCCGAGGGCGAGCGGGCCGTCGCCCGCGGACCCCGGCCGGCGGTACGCCCGGAGCCCGGCCCGGACCACCAGCCCGATCGCCACCGCGGCGAGCAGCAACTGGGCCGCCCCGCCCTCGACCAGGGTTTCCAGGTAGTCGTTGTGGGCGTGGTCCCAGAGGAGCGTCGGGTCGTCGCCGGGTTCGCGGCGGAGCGGCTCGACCGACTCGAACGTCCCGTACCCGGTGCCCCACAGCGGGAACTCGGCGGCGAGCGGAAGCACCCGCTCCCACACGTGGAGGCGGCCGTCCGCGAGCGGGGAGTCGTCCAGGGTGGCGAGCCGGGTGGCGGCGGCGTCCGGGCCGAACCACAGCACCAGGCCGGCGGCCGCCGCGCCGACCAGCCCGAGCCCGATCGCCGCGCCCCCGCTCCGCCGGGCGGCGAGGAGCGCGACGCCGGTCCCGGCCGCCGCGAGGGCGACCACCCCGCCGCGCGACAGGCTCATCACGTTCGCCGCTACCACGAGCCCGATCCCGGCGAGCAGCCAGAGCACCACCGGGTGCCGGCCGAGGTCGGCGACGACATCGGCCAAGCCACCCCGCAGGCGGGTGAAGGCCGGGCCGGCGAGCAGCAGCCCGACCCCGAGCCCGACGCACACGTTCGTGTAGAACGGGAAGTGGTTCCGGCACACGAACGGCCCGAACGGCTCGCCGCGGGTGCGGAACACGCCGTACGCCGTCCCCGGTTCGCCCCCGAACCGCTGGGCCAGGGCGAACACCGCCAGCGCCGCCGCGTTCAGCACGCACACCACCGCCAGCCGGCGGAAGCTCCCGGGCGAGGCGACGCCGTACCGGACGGCGGCGAACAGGGCCAGCACGGCGACGAGCTCGGCCACCCGCTTCCGGGTCGCACCGGGGACGAGGGTGATCGTGTGCGCCGGCGGTGGCACCGGCTCGTCGCCCGCGAGTGCGGTCGGTTCCGCGGGAATTAGTTCGGCCCGCAGGTCGGCAGTGGCCGGGGACGTGGCGCGGAGTACGCCGGCCGGCAGCGGCGCGAGCTGGGCGGTCCCCAGGAGCACCATCCCGGCGACGCACGCGAGTACCCCGCACGGGCCTCCGGCGATCCGGCGCTCCGTCAGGAGCAGTACCACCCACAGGACGAGGACGACGGCGAGGCCGCAGTAGAGGCCGAACACCGCAACCGGGTGGACGGCGCCGAACGCCCACGGCGCGGCCGTCGTCGTGGCGAGGACGATCGCCTCCATCGCCCCGCGGAGGGAGGCGGACGCGGGGCCGGCGGTGGCGACGGGCGATGGCATCGGACCTTCACGGGCGGGAAACGGAGTCCGGGGCGGGGACCGCGGGCGGTCCCGCGGCCCGCCCCGGCGGGACGGCGTTAGCCCTTCGGCGACGGCCGCGGCGGCTTCTTGGACGTCGGCACCCAGTCCAGCAGCGCCCGGTCGGCCGCGTCGGCCTTCGGGTTCTCGACGACGCTTACCGGCTCGACCACGTCGAAGCCGTTCACGCCGGCGTCGGCCGGGGCCACGGCCGCGTCCGGCCCGGCCGGGACGAACCCCGCACCGGTGCCGACCACGACCAACCCCAGCGGTACGGCCGCCAGCACGAGGACGACCGCGGCGACGGCCGCCGCGGCGCCCCGGCGGATGCCGGTTGTGCGAACCAAACTCATCTGCAATCCCCCTTCACTCGGGAACACCGGGAAACGGCCCGGGACCGCCCACAGGAAACCCCCCGCCCCCGGCCCGGCGGGCCGGACCCGCGCGGGTCCGGCCCGCCGGGCCGGGGACGGGGTCATCGGTCGTCGGTCAGCCAGTTCAGGCCGGTGCGGCGGAGGAACGCTCGGACCTCGTCGGCGTGGGTGTAGAACCCGGTCGCCCCGTCGTGCCCGGCCGCCACCCCGACCAGCCGCCCGGCTTCGTCCACGAGCGGCCCGCCGGACCGCCCGGCCGCCGGCCGCTGTTCCGTCTCCCAGCACAGCACGGCGACGGCTTCCCCCGGCCGCTTCACCCGCGCCTTGGTCTTGATCGCCTCCGGCCGAGAGGTCGGAGCGGCGCCGGCCTCCCAGCCGCCGCTCGCCACGGTCTTCGGGGTCACACCCGACGCGGCCAGCTTCAGCGCGGCGGGAACCCCCGGCGCCGCGGGAAAGCGCACCACCGCGAGGTCGGGGCCGTCCTCCCGCGCCACCAGCTCGGCCTTCACCGCCTTGCCGCCGGGGAGCGTCACGGTCACCGCCTTGCCGGCCGGCACGACGTGGGCGGCGGTGAGCACGTACACGTCCGGGCCGCCGCGGCCGATCACCGCGCCGCTCCCGGTGCCGCCGCCGGCGGCGACCTTCACAGTCGCCGCGGCCGGCCCGGTGGGCGCGTCGGCCCGGGCAAGGAGGGCAACCAGGGTGAACGTGAAGACGGCCTTCACCAATCTTTCTCCCGTGTTCGGCAGCGCAACCGGCACCGCCGTTAACCCCACTCGCCGTCCCGGGCCGATACCTGTCCCGACGGCGGACGGTCTGCCGCGGAGGGCGAGTCGTACATGTTCCGAGCCCGCGTTCTGCTCGCCGGCCTCGCCGCGATCCCGATCGGGTGCTTCAGCGCCCGGTCGTCGGCCCCCGAGTCGTTCCTGTCGCAGTTCGCCCGGAACGCCACCCAACAGCCGGTCAAGCACCACGACGACCGGCACTTCATCCACGTCGTGCGGACGCGCGCCGAGGACGCCTACCGGGAGGCGACCGGTCCGGGCCGCCGCCGCCACTCCGACCCGTACCGCGACGGGTTCGTGGACGGGTTCCTCGACTACGTCGAGGCCGGCGGGACCGGCGAGCCGCCGTACCTGCCGCCGTTCCGCTACCGCCTGACCCGCTACCGCACGTCGGCCGACGGGGAGGCCGTCACCGAGGCGTGGTACGCCGGCTTCCGGGACGGCTCCGGCGCCGCCCGGGTGAGCGGGCTGCGGGAGCTCAACTACGTCCCGCTCCCCGGCCCCGCGGTCCCGGCCGACGCCCGTGTGGTCGAGCCGATGGTCGTCGTCACGCCCGCGCCGTCGTCCGGCCGGTCGCCGTGGGAGACGCCCGGGAGCGTCGCCGCGCCGCGGCCCGAGCCGACCCCGCAACCGCTCCCGCCGCCCATCCCGGTGCCGGTCCCCGTCCCGATACCGCCGGCGATCCCGGCGGCGCCACCGGCCGCAGTGCCGGTCCCGGACGGGGTGGTCACGCCCGTCGAGTTCCGCGCCCCCCGCTGACCCGAGGCCTACTCGATGCCCGGCTGCGTTCGAGCCCGCGCCCGACTTCTCGCTCTGGCCGCCGTCGGCCTGATCGGTCTGGCGCCCGGCTGCGCGGCCCTCACGAACCCGGTCGCCGACGGCATCCCGGTCCGCCGGCTGCCGCCGGAGGCGCTCGGCGAGAGCCGGGCCGACATCCGCCCGGTCCCGCTCACCGCCCTCACCCCGCCGCCGCCGGCCTCCTACCGCCTCGCCCCCGGCGACGTGCTCGGGGTGTTCGTCGAAGGCATCCTCGGCGAGAAGGGCGGGCAGCCGCCCGTCCGCATCCCCGAGCAGGGGAGCCTCCCGCCCGGCATCGGCTACCCCATCCCGGTCCGCGAGGATGGGACCGTCCCGCTCCCGCTCATCCCGCCGCTCCCGGTCGCCGGCCTCACCATCGAGCAGGCCCAGCAGAAGGTCCAGGGCGCCTACATGGCGCCGAAGCAGCTGCTCGAAGACCCGGCGAAGACGCGGATCATCGTCACCCTGCTGCGGCCGCGGGTGTACCACGTCCTCGTGCTCCGCGAGGACGCCGGCGGCACCACGTTCGGGGCCGGGGCCGGCGGCGGGTTCGGCAACAGCGGCGGTTCGTTCTTCACCCAGACCCGCCGCGCCGCCGGCTTCCCGCTCGACCTACCGGCCTACGAGAACGACCTCCTCAACGCCCTCACCCGGTCCGGCGGGCTCCCCGGCCCGGAAGCCGAGGACGAGGTCATCGTCCAGCGCGGCGCCTACCGCCCGAACCCGAACGGCCCGCCCGGGGAGGCCGCCCCGCGGGAGACGATCCGCGTCCCGCTCCGCGCCCGGCCCGGCGAGCCGGTGTCGATCCGGCCCGAAGACCTCGTCCTCCACTCGGGGGACGTGGTGCAGGTGAAGGCCCGCACCGGCGAGTACTTCTTCACCGGCGGCCTCCTTCCCCCGCGGGCGTTCCCGCTGCCGGCCGAGCGCGACCTCGACGTCCTGGAGGCCGTCGCGCTCGTCGGCGGGCCGATCCTCAACGGCGGCCAGAACGCCAACAACCTGTCCGGCCAGATCGTGCAGACCGGCCTCGGGAACCCGTCGCCGAGCCAGGTCACCATCCTGCGCCGGCTCAAGGGCGGGGCGCAGGTGCCGATCGTGGTGAACCTCAACCGCGCCGTCCGCGACCCGCGCGAGCGGATCGCCGTCCGCCCGGGCGACTTCGTCATCCTCCAGCAGACGGCGGGCGAGGCGCTGGGGCAGTACACGACCTCGAACTTCCGGCTGAACTTCCTCGGCTTCTTCGCCCGCGCCCGCGACTTCACCGGCACCGCGACGTTCACCGCGCCGTAAGCCGCAGCGGCCACCACCGCCGCGCCGGCCGCGGCGCTTCGACCGCCACCACGCCGCCGGCCAGGATCGTCGCCCCGTTCCCGACGCACACCGCCGCCGCGGCCGCCCCGCCGGCCCACTCCCGCACGCGGGCGGCGGCGGCGGCCAGGTGCGGCTTGCGGCCGCGCGGCGAGTGCCCGTCCGAGCCGAGCAGGTGGACGCAGCCGCGGCGGACCCAGCCCTTCAGCGCCGCCGCGTCGGCCGGCGACTTCGGAGCCGTCACGCTCGCCGACGACACCTGCACCAGGCACCCGAGGCCGATCAGCTCCTCGACCCGGCCGGCGTCGTGAAGCAGTTCCGGGTGCCGCTCCGGGTGCGCCAGGATCACCCGCACGCCGGTCCGACTCAACTGCCGCACCGCCGGCCGCAGGTCCACGAACAGCGCGTGCGGCATCTCGACCAGCAGGTACTTGCCGTGGTCGCCGACGCTCAGCCACCGGCCGGCGTGCCAGCCGTCGGCCAGGTCGGGCGTCGCCGTCACCTCCGCGGCCGGGCTCACGGCCAGCGGCACGCCGGCTTCCGCCAGCCGGGCCGCCAACTCCGCCGCGGCCGCGCGGATCGCGGCCGGGGTCAGCGGCCAGCGGTCGTTCTGATGCGCCAGCGCCACCGACCGCGTCACCCCCTCGGCGGCCATCAGCCGGCACATCGCCAGGGCGTCGTCCCACGTCCGCGGGCCGTCGTCGAGCCCGGCCAGCAGGTGAACGTGAAGGTCCGTCATGTCAAGCACCCGGCCGTACTCAAACACAAATTTATTCTTCCGGCGCGCCTCCCACCGGGTCGCGGAAACAAGTCATTCCGCCCGTGCGACACACGTCCAATCCCGCCGTCGGCACTAACTCCCGCCCACGTTCGGAGTTCGGTCCCGGGCGTCATTCCGCCGGGTGTGGGCCGTGTCCGTTGCTCGACGGCGCCGCCCCGACCAACGCCCGCGGGCTCACCGGCTCCTCGGCCGCGGCCCCGTCGTCGTGATCGTGCGTCGTGTAACCGGTCGTGTAGTCGTCGGCGTACTTGTAACTGTCGTACCCGTACCCGCTCGTCGTGCCGTGCTTGCCGACGCCGTTGACCACCAGCCCCAGGCAGTTCACCTTCAGCCCGGCGAGCAGGTCGCGGGCGCGCTCGGCGGCGGGGCGGCCGTTCTTGGCGATGCGGATGGTGAGGATGAGACCGTCCACCCGCGGGGCGACCACGCACGGGTCGCTCACCGCCAGCAGCGGCGGGGTGTCCACCAGGATGTAGTCGAAGGCGGCGCGGAGGTCGTCGAGCACGTCCTCGAACCGCGGCGCGGTGAGGAGCTCGCCGGGGTTCGCGGGGCGGCGGCCGCACGGCATCACGGCCAGGTTCGGCACCACCGTCGCCAGGATCGCCTCGTCCGGCTCGGCGGCGCCGGCCAGCACCTCGGCCAGGCCGACCTTCCCGGTCAGGCCGAACGCCCGGTGGACGCGCGGCCGCCGCAGGTCGGCGTCGATCAGCAGCACCTTCCGCCCGGACTGGGCGATTGCCACGGCGAGGTTGGTGATGACCGTCGTCTTCCCGTCGCCCATGTTCGGGCTGGTGACCTGGATGACCTTGTGCCGCGCGCCGTGGGTGCTGAAGTACAGCGCGGTGCGGATGCCGCGGAACGCCTCGGCCTCCGGCGACATCGGGGCGTGGACGGTGACGAGCCCGGGGTCGAGCTCCACCCGGTTGCCGGCCGGGTCGGTCACGGTCACGCTGTCGGCGTCGGCCGGGGCGGCGAACGGGACGTGCCCGACGATCGGCAGCCCGAGCCGGCGGCGGACCTCCTCCGGGGTGCGGAAGCTCTTGTCGGCCGCGTCCAGCAGGTACGCGAGGCCGGCGCCGAGGAGGGTGCCGAGGGCGGTGCCCATCAGCGCGAACTGCCAGAACACCGGCGACACCTTGGCCCCGGGCGTGGGCGGCGAGATCGAGCGGGCGTCGAACCCGCCGTGGCCGCGGACGAGGTTGATCTCCTCCTGCCGCTTCTGGAGGTCGTGGAGCATCTTGTTGAACAGCGTCTTCTGGTCGAAGAACCGCTGGTGCTCCTTGAACACGGCGGCGTTCTTGTGCGCCGCGGCGACCTGGCGGTCGAGCACGTCCTGGAACCACGCCTGGTCGGCCGTCTTCAGCCGCAGCTCGGCCCGGAGCACGGCGACGGCGGTGGCCACCGGGTCGGGGCCGGCCTCGGCGGACGAGGCGGTCAGTTCCTCGACCTTCTGGAAGAACGTCTTCGTCATCTCCATCCGGTGGCGGACGCGGAGCACGTCCGGGTGGTCCTTGCCGTAGAACTGGCGCAGGTCGGCCTCCTGCTTCAGCAGCTCGAACAGCTCCTTCTCCTGAGCGGCGGCGTTGGCGCGGGTGACCGCGGCCGAGCCCTTGTCGTACTTCCGCTCGGCCAGCGGGATGATCTCGGCGGCCGGCACCTTGTCGGCGACGGCCTTCTCGATGGCCGCGACCCGCGTCTTCAGCCCGCTCACCTCCACCTCGGCGTCGGCGAGCTTCTTCTGGTACTCGGTGATGAGCGTGTGGTGGAGCGGGACGGCGTTCTCGCCGGTGAGCAGGACCGGGTGCCGGGCGACGAACTCCTTGTGGTCGCGGTCGTTCTTGAGGAGTTTGGCCTCGACCTCGTCGGTGGACGAGCGGACGGCGTTGACCTGGTCCTCGCTGATGTTCCGGTAGGCCACGTCGAGGAAGTCCTTGTACGCCTCGATGACGGCGAGCAGGGCCGTCTCCACGTCGCCGGGGTCGGACCCGCTGTAGCTGAGGTTGATGATGCTGGTGCCGGCGGCCCCGGCGGGGGCGTCCTTGCCCTGCTCGCGGGTAGCCGCGAGTCCGCCCTGGATGATGCCGACCGGGTCGCCGCCGGCGAGCGAGCGGAGCTGGCCGAGGTTCCGCTTCTGGACGGCCCGGCGGATCACGTCCGGCGAGCGGATGACGATGAGGTGGGTGGCGACGTAGTCGTCCATGACGGCGACGCGCGGGTCGACCCCGCCGCCGACCGGGAGGGCGGACGCGGACTGCTTCTTGACGACGAGAACCTGCGCGCCGCCGCGGTAGACGGCCGGCTTGCGGGCGTAGGCGAGGAGGCCGAGGACGGCGCCGCAGACGAGGCCCAGCAGCACGACGCCGCGCCGCTGCCAGAACACGAGCAGCACGTTCCGGCCGGCGGTCCGGGGCGCGGGCGGGCCGGGTGCGGCGACGGCGGGATCGGCGAGAAGGTCGTCCACGGGGCGGGCTCCGCGGTGGCGGTCAGGCGGGTGTCGTGGCCAGGATCGCGGCGTCCGCCGCGGGCACCGGGGCGTGCGGCGGCGACAGCAGCAGTTCGATTCCCTCCGTCACGTCGCCGAGTTCGGCGAGCTTCCGCCACACCGGATCGCCGTCCGGGAGGCCGGTGACGGACACCTGGCCGATCGGCCGCCCGTAGGCCGACAGCGGCAGCACCGCCGACCACACGGTGTTCTCCTCGGCGGCCGCGGCCGGGCCGTGCCAGCGGGCGTGGTAGCCCTCGTGGTGGAGCGGGGCGTTCACGTCCAGCGTCACCGCGTTCAGGTTCAGCCGGAGCGCCGCGGCGGTCAGCTTGTCCCACAGGTCGGCCCACCCGGCCGAGCCCTGGATGCGGACCTGGAGCTGCCGGCCGGCGGGGGGCGGGCCGAGGGCCGACCGGGCGAACGCCTTCGCCTTCCCGACCATCAGCAGGAACTCGGCGTGCCCGAACAGCCGGGAGGCCACCAGGATGAAGACCACGGCCGCGGCCGACAGGACGGCCAGCGCCTCGTTCCGGTAGGCGATGCTCGTCAGCACCCCGACGACGGTGATCGAGCACAGCCCGGACACGAGCGCGAGCACGCGCGGCCGCGACATCCCGCCGCGCTGGAGGCAGTGGTGGATGTGCCCGCGGTCGGTGGAATACATGCTCCGCCCGGTGAGCTTGCGGCGGACGAGGGCGGCGGCGGTGTCGAGGAACGGGATGGTGAGCAGCGCGGCCGGGGCGGCGAGGGCGACGGTGGCCGGCCCCTTGAGCGAGCAGCGGATCGCCAGCACGCCGATGACCAGCCCGACGAGCATGCTCCCGGCGTCGCCGAGGTAGATGCTGGCCGGCGGCAGGTTGAACCGGAGGAACCCGACGAGCGCCCCGGCCAGCGCCGCGGCGACGCACGCTTCCGCCACCTGCCCGTGCATCCCGGCCATGACGGCGACGGCCGCGCACACGATCACCCCGATTGTGCCGAGGAGGCCGTCCATGCCGTCGATCAGGTTGAGGGAGTTGATCGCCCCGAGGAGCCACAGGAGGGTAAGCGGCGCACCGAGCCAACCGAGGGGGAGGTCGGCACCGAACAGGTACACGGCCTCGACGCGGGCGCCGCCGGCGATGACCACCAGGGCGGCGACGGCCTGGCCGGCGAGCTTGTACTTGCCGCGGAGGCCGAACCGGTCGTCGGCCACGCCGAGGAGGCAGATCAGAGCCGCCCCCGCGAGGAGGGTGACGAACTCCAGCGGGGACGCGGCGACCGCGTCGGCCACCGGCCCCGGGAGGACGGCCGCGAGGCCGAGCACGAGCGCCGCCGCCGCGAACACCGCGAGCCCGCCGGCGACGGGGGTGGCGTTGCCGTGGACCTTCCGCCGGCCGTCCGGCTTGTCGACGAGCCCGACGCGGCGGGCCGCCGGGCGGGCGGCGCCGGTGAGGACCACCGACGCGGCGACGGCGGCCGCGAACACGGCGGCGGCCGCTTCTACCGGGAATCCCATCCAGGCGTCCTCCTCGACGAAACAACCGGGAGCGAACTCGTGGGAGCGAGGAGAGGGTTGGGGGTTGCGGGTCGCGCCGGGGCCGCCGGCGGGGGGTCCGCATATCATTACAAGCCGCACGTGAGGATTGTGTGTGCTGTGATGAGTGATTCTCGATTCTGGCACCACATACCACCACCGCCGGACGTGTTAAGTCCGCACCGGTATTGCACGTCCCGCGATATCGAACGTGTGGTAATTCTGGCGCGGCGCCGCGGAAAAAAATCTCGCCGCGCCACCGGAATTGTGGAGGTCCGGTGAAAACCGCCGCCGCACGCGTTACCCCCGCGGGGAGGTCGGTATCCTGTTGCGGTAGCCCCCCGCGCCCCCGTCCCGGAGTGACCCGTGACCCCGTACCGACTGTTCGCCGTGGTTCTCGCCGCCCTCGCGGCCGCGCCTTCGGCCCGCGCCGACATCATCATCCAGGTCACGGCCGCCCTCGGGCCGAACGTGTTCGACTCGCCGAGCTACGACGCCTACCGCGACAACGCCCTTGCCGCGCTCCAGGCCGGCGCTTCCCAGGCGGGCACGCCCGGCACGCCGGCCCACTACGCCGCCCTCGCCGCCGCCCAGCCGGTGAACCTGACCGACCTCGTGGTCACCGACTTCCCGTCGTGGTGCGGCTCGGCGAACCCGTCCGGCGCGTTCGCGGGCGAGACCGGCACGCGGGTGTACTTCGGCCTGGCGATCACCCGCACCCTCGGCGAGACGTTCCGCATCGCCGACCTGTCGTTCAGCGGGACCAGCACCGACCCGTTCGCCACGCTCGACTTCTCGATCCCCGCGGGCTTCTACACGTACAACGCGGATTACCTGGGAATCACAGCGTCCGGCGAGGTGCTCACGTCGGGGCCGGCGACGCGCGAGGTGGTGGCGATTTACGGCCGGGGCGCGTCGAACGCGTACGAAGTCCTGTCCTCCGCGCCCGGCGCGACGAACCAGGAGAAGATCGACGCCGTGTTCGTCGGGCAGCCCGGGTACGCGTACACCGGGACGTACCGCCTCGGAACCGCAACCGGCTCCGCGACGGTGGCACTGGCCAGCCCGGTGCCGGCCCCGCCGGGGCTCGTCATGCTGGCGGTCGGGGTGGCGTTGCTCACGGTCCGGCGGCGGCTGTGACGGGTGTGTGACGCACTTCACGAATCTTTCATCGGCCCGGTTCGGCTCACCCGAACCGGGCCGCGTCGTTCCCCGGGGTCGTCGTAACCCGCTGGCCCGCGCCGGGGTTAGCGCCCCTTCTCGACCCTCGTTCCGGGGTCGGGCCGTCCGGCGGGCGGGAGATTCTCTCAGAACACTTGTGACACGCCGGCGCGGACTGCGTTGGTTACAGCGTGCCGACTACACCGCGCGGCCTCGCCCCCGGCTGCCATGCGGCCGGGTTGATGCGACCCCGCCCCGCAAGGCCGCGGCCCGCAGACCCCCTCCGTGAATTCACGGGTGGGGCCGGCGGGGAAGGAACGTACACCCGAATAACGTGTGAGGTTCCGCCGCGGTTGAAAGTGAGATTCACCGAGCTTACTCGGATTATTCGTCGGACTCGGTGCGCGGCCGACGTGAGGAAACCTTAGAACAGGATCGAAGACTCGACCGGTTCGCGCCCCGACCCGCCGGCAGCGGCGGCCCCGACGATCCCTCTGCGGCCGACACCACCGGCCGGCGCCCGCGCGCCGGTTCCGCGCGGGCGGCACGCTACCGAGCCGCACCCCCCCCGGGCGACGTTGACCGTCCCGGCTGTACGCCCCGACGACCGCCCGACCGACCGGTAGCCCCGACCCGCATACGCCTCGACACACCCGCGCGACACACGGAGAACCCGCGATGTTCCGTTCGCTCCGCAACATGGTCCGCAGCCTGACCCGCATCACCCGCAAGGCCCGCCGCGCCCTCGCCCGCCCGCACCCGCGGATGATGGCCTACCGCAAGTTCGGCCTCCAGCTCGAGCACCTCGAAGCGCGCGAGGTGCCG
>Ga0105048_10003033_pt1 | contig 27437 bp, 26 predicted proteins | sample MAT05_FD_78382 | JGI IMG/M metagenome (GOLD analysis project Ga0105048, IMG submission 78382) | Freshwater microbial communities from Lake Fryxell liftoff mats and glacier meltwater in Antarctica - MAT-05 | ecosystem: Environmental > Aquatic > Freshwater > Ice > Liftoff microbial mat | place...
AACGGGGTCGTGTACCCGTTGCGCATTCCAAATACGCGTGCCGCCAGCGTCGGCTGGCTGCCTGATCCCTCCGGCTTCTACTACGCGGCGTATCCGGAGGGTGACGAGTACAACCGCCACATTCGGTTCCATCGCGGCGGCACCGACGTTGCGAGCGACCCGGTTGTGTTTGATCGACTGCCCACACCCGAGTCGTGGCCCGACGTGTCGACGAGCCGCGACGGTCGTTACGTACTCATCCATGTACTCGTGACGTGGACGCGGATTGATATTCACCTGCTTGACACGAGCACCGATACGTGGACGACGGTGGTTGAGGGCGTCAACGCGACCACCAGTCTGCAATTCGATGGTGACTCGTTGGTGGGTGTCACGATGCGCGATGCGCCCAACGGTCGGGTGGTGCGCGCCCCGCTCAGCGATCCGGCGGCGTGGGAGACGATTGTGCCCGAGCGCCCCGACACTGTGCTTGCGCCGTTCGGCGGATTCGCTCCGTTCGGCGACGAAGTTTTGATAACTGCGAGCAGCGTGGCCGTCGATCGTGTCGAGCGTTGGCCGAGTGGCGAAGTGGTCGACCTCGGCGTCGCTGGCGTCGCAGCGCTTGATGCCGACGACGGTCGTGCCTTCATCGCCGTCGCCACTTTCGGCGCGCCGATTGGCGTGCGCCGTTTCACCGTCGCCGATGGTTTGCAGCCGTGGGGCGATGCGATCGACCCAACACTGCTGCCCGACCTCAAGGTCACGCAGGTGTTCTACCCATCGGTCGACGGCACATCAATCCCGATGTTCGTGATTCATCGTGCCGATGTCACGCCATCGAAGAACACGCCGCTCATCCTGAACGGCTACGGCGGGTTCGCAATCGCGGAGACGCCAGCGTGGATGCCGTACGTCGCGGCGTGGTGCGGTGCCGGTGGCGTGTTCTGCATCGCCGGGCTCCGTGGCGGCTACGAGTACGGCGACACCTGGCACCATGCTGGCCGTCGCGCCAACAAGCAGCGAGTCTTCGACGACTTCCACGCCGCTGGCGATTGGTTGGTCGCACAGGGCTACACGTCGCGGGAGATCTTTGGGGTAACTGGTCGCAGCAACGGCGGCCTGCTGATGGGTGCCGCCATCACGCAGCGACCCGATCTGGCACGCGCGGTGTGGTGCGGAGTTCCACTGCTTGACATGATTCGCTTCCCGCAGTTCTTGATCGCTCGCCTGTGGACCGACGAGTACGGGGATCCCGATGTCGCCGAAGAGTTTGGGTGGCTGAACGCCTACTCGCCCTATCACCATGTGCAACACGGTGGCGCGTACCCGGCGGTGCTGTTCACCACCGCCGAAAGCGACACTCGTGTCGACCCTTGCCACGCGCGCAAGATGGCTGCGCTGCTCACCTGGGCAAGTAGCAGTCAGTCGGAACACCCGATCCTGTTGCTTCAGCACGGGCGTGCCGGGCATGGGGTCGGAAAGCCTGCGAGCATGGTGGTCAACGAAGGGGCCGACGCACTCACCTTCTTCAGTTGGCAACTCGGCGTCGAGTCGCTCGTCAAGGAGGCAGCGAAGTGATCACCAGTCAGTCGCGAGTACTGGCCATTGCCGTTGTCGCTGTCGGCGCGCTGATGGGCGGCACCATGCTGCTTGACCGCGACGACGAGTCGAAGCCCAACCCGGCTGCCGCTGACTCTGCTGTCCCGACGACGTTGCTGGCGTCGACGCTGCCCGCCACAACGCTCCCTGCAGCAACGAATTCGGCCTCGACCATTCCAGCAACGACCATTCCAGCAACGACCATTCCAGCAACGACCATTCCAGCAACGACTGTCCCGCCGCCCCCCGACGTTGGGTGCGCGGAGACCGGTCCGTCGGCTGCGCTCGATCGCGATCAGCAGCGCGCCTGGTTGTGCCTCGGCGGCCAGATCACCACCGAGTTTCTGGTCAGCACCGCCTGGTCAATGCCCGACCCGGGTGTCTACCAGATCTATGCAAAAGATCGAACGACCACATCGACCTTCGGCGGCCACATCAGCACGCTTCGTAACTTCGTTGCCTTCTCGTACGGCGAGAACACGGGAGCGCGCGTTGCCTTTCATTCGATACCAGTCCTCGGCGATGGTTCGCTGATGCAACCAATCGACTCGGTGGGCGACCTCAGCCGGCGCGGCGAATCGTCGGGTTGCATTCGCGTCGTGCCCGAGATTTCACAGCTGATCTGGGACACGCTGTCGATTGGCGACACCGTCACCGTTCTGAACTGAGCGTTGCGCAGCCCTTGCCTACGGCAACAGCGCCAGGGCGTCGGTTTCACCACGGAAGTAATCCATCAGCGCGGTTCCGTTTGACACTGTCTTTTCGGAAGTGGTGAGCACCGTCACGGAGTATCCGTTGGGCAGCAGCAGCGCGAAGCTGCGCACGCTTTCGATGGTGCCGGTATGACCGACGTACGTTCCTGGTGCCACCACCAGCATCAACCCCAGCCCGTACTGATAGTGGTCGGGCACGTCGGATGGGATTCCGTCCCACGCACGCATGGCGGCGATCGATTCGGCGTTTATCACCGGCGCAACCGTCGGGTCGTAGGCGGACATCAGCTTCGCCGCGTCGGTCGCGGTCATCACCCAGCCGCCAGCTGGCCCGAGCGCTTGCATGTAGAGCCGTCCCGCTGTCACGGCGTAGCCGGGGTCGCCTTGCGGCTGCTCTTCGGTGTCGAGCAGCTCAGCAGTCGTGATGCCGAGCGGATCGAGCACCAGTTGGTGCGCCGCTTGCTCGTAGGGAAGGCCCGTCACTTGCTCGATCAATGCACCGAGCATGACGAAGTTGGCATTGCTGTAGAAGAACTTGGTACCCGGTTCGTAGCCCAACAAGTCGCGGTCGTACGCGACCTTGACGGCCTCGTGCCAGTCGTTGACTGTGCTCCGGAAGAATGAACCGCGTAGCCCAGGCAACGCCGAGGTGTGTGTGAGTAGATGGCGCACAGTGACCCTCGCCCATCGCGAATCATTCGCTGTGTCGTCGGTGCTGTATTGCTCCACAAAGGGAACGTCGAGTTGGATGAGCCCTTGCTCGACAAGCTTCATCACGGTCAGCGACGTCAGTAACTTCGACATGCTGGCGATGCGGAAGCGGGCAGTCAGATCGATCGGGTTTCCGTTGTTGGTAGACCCGACAGTCCATGCCGCCACGAACTGCCCGTGATGGCTGATCGACATCGCGATCGATCGGTTGCTCGCTGGCCAAATGCTGCGGCAACGGGAAATGAACTCCTGCACCGACGCGATCTCCTGCGCTGTCGCATTGCTGGCAATCAGCCCGACGTCCTGCTTGAGGTTGACCTCAAGCGCAACCGGTGGAGCGATCGTCGTCGTCGTTGTGCTGGTCGACGTCGAGCTAGTGGTCGTCGACGAGGTCGATGTTGTTGGCAGCGCGGTGGCGGCTGGAATGGTCGCCGACGCAGTCGCGGAGGTATGGGCGCCAACACTGGTGACGGCCAAACTGTTCGCCCCGGCGGACGTTGTACACCCCGCGAACGCGAGAAGGCTGAGTGCAAGAAACGCGGTCCGTAAACCGCGGCCGGTCAAACGACCACGACCGGGGTGCCGATCTCCGCCCAATCCCACACGAACTGTGCGTCGGCCGGGGCTTGCCGCTGACAGCCACCCGAAAGACGCTGACCGAGTTCCGCCTCGGTTTGGTACACCGTTCCATCGTTGACATGGAGTGGAATCGAGTGCATTCCGATAGCACCGATGTCGGTCTTCAACCAGCGCACCATCTGCGGCAGGTAGGCCTTACCGTTCCATGCCGTCGACTGTTCCGAGCGGCTGTATACCTGATGAGTGCCTGGTGTTTCGTTGTTGTACTTACTGCCCGAGACCAACCATGAGCGCAGGATCTGTTCGTCGTCGTCGACCGCCCAAAGGCGCTGTCCGGCGCGGGAATAGACGAGGCGGCGACCGCTGCCAGAATCGGGCGGCAGTGGCGGCGCATCGGCGCCAGCGCTCGAAACGGTCGACATCGGGTGACCGGTCAGGTCGACGGCGCCAGGTGCGGGTGGCGGCGTGTGCTGGACGAGCGATGCTTCGTCGGGCCAGATGCCGAGGAAGATGCCGGTCTCACGCCCAGCAAGACCGTCGACGAACAGGTCTTCGCGAACTTGCAGTGCACGAACGGCGTCGAAGGTTGCCTGGTCGTAGACACCGGTGATTGCACCGCTGTAGATGCCGTCGGCGACCATCGCCGTTTGCAAGCAGTCGACCGTTGGGCCCGTGCTGCCGACAGTGACCGAGCGCTCGACCATGATGCAGCCGGTTTCGTCGGTGCCACCGACGGTCACTTCGTCGCCGACGACCGTCGTTTCAACACCTGTGGCCGTAGGGAGGCCGGAGTCGGTCGTGATCACACCTGTTGTGCCAACGGAGGAGCCGATAGACGAGCCGGGAATCGATGTGGCCGCGGCGGACACGGTGGAATTGTGATCGTTGCCGCCGGTGAGAGACATCGCGCCGATAACAACGGTGGCGACCACCGCTACTGAAACCAAGCCGCGCAAATCCTCGGACCTCATAGGCGTGTAGTTTAGCAGCCGCCTGGTTTCGTCAGCCGTCGCCTTGGTCGCCGGAGTCGTGACTTTTGTCGGCTTCTGAAGCGGGGCATTCGTACCTCAGTGTGCACCAACGACAGTGCGTCCCGGGTCGCAGTACGGGTTCGCGGCCCTCCACCTGGAGTTCGATGATTGCGTGAACGCCGTCCAGAGTGCGCCGCAGAGCCGAGCGTAATAGCCCCTCGGTCACGTCCTCCACCATCGCGTGCGCGGAGTCCAGGTAAAACGTCGCCAGTTTACGAGGCGGGACGTCGCGTACAAGGGTTTCTATCAGAGCGTAGAAGCGCAGATCTTCGCGATGCAGTGGGCTGACCCAGCCGGTCTTGAGGTCGATGATCAGCTTGCGACTCTCGCGACCCTCGGGCTTGCCCATCACGAGATCGGCGCGCGAACTGAACACGATGGGACCTTCAACCGGCCATCGCGAGCTCGACTCGGTTGCAGGATTGCTGCGCGGATCGAGCGGCGGGAAGGTCTCAACGAACTTGTTGACGTGCTCGATTGCGCGACCGCGCAGATCGGCTTCGTCGCCATTTGAGAGGCCAGCGACCCAACGACCGAGGTCGCGATCATCGTCGACCAATCGAGCGATCGCATCGTCGACCAACTCACTCGGGGTTGGCTCGCCGCGCCAATTCATCATTTGCTGGATTGCTTTGTGCGCCACTTGCCCCTTGGCGATGGCGGCCGTCCAGCGGAACTCGTCGGGTGCGAGGAACTTTCCCTCGCAGCCATGAACGTTGCTGAGGCGGCCCTTGCTGATGAACAGGGTGGTGTCGCCGAGTCGGCTGTGGAACTGCGTCAACGCCTCGGTCATCTCCTCGCGCAGCTCGTTGACGAGGGATTCGCTGAACACCAGCGGCTCGTCGCTGCGGCGCAGCAACGCCAGCGTGCGTTCCTGTGCCGGAGTCAGGCTGGGGGAAGCGGGAACTTGCACCGCGCCGACACTACCTAGCCGGTGTTGGAGTCCGTTTTCCTTCTGATAACCCTCAAGTACTGACGGAGTGTGGCGATAACTCTGTTGAGCCAGTCGGTGAGGTGTAGATGGCTCTTGCAAGTTGTGGAAACGATGGAGTGATTGGCAGACGTAGCGCAAGGTGTTAGCGGTATCCGAACGCCCCTGTCGGGGGTGGATGGCGCTGGAGCCGGGCTGGAAGAGGTGTTGGAAGCCGCGGAAACGCGGTGGAGGGCATCTCGGAGGGTTCGAGGAAGGTGTCGGGTCGCCCCCTTTGGGGGGCGCGACGGTGCTGGCGAGCTGCGAGCTGCAAGTCACTGAAAACAACATCGTTGAAGCGAGGAGTGAGAGCCTCCTAGACCGCATCGGTGGTCTTGTAGGCGAGTGGTAGCAACCGGAAGGTAGATGTGTGATGCACGTAAGCGAGATGTTTTCGCGGCGTCGCTTCATGGCCGCGGCTGGAGGCTCGATTGCCGCCGCCGTTGCCGGGTCCTCGACAAAAGCCGACACCGCCCCGCACACACTCTGGATCCTCAATCCGGCGTGGGGTAGCCCGCTGACGACTGTCACCGGCTCCGATACCAAGTCGCAGTGCCACGCCGCGGCGTGCCACAGCGCGGCTCCGCACCGACTGTTTCTGACGCAGGCCGATGCGCTCGCCGGACGACTTCACCCAGGTTGCCTCGCGCAGCCCGAAGCGGTGCCCGCTGTGATGAATCTCAACGCACTGATGCCGTACTACCGCGCGCGCAAGGGTGGCATCGATGGTCGCTGTCCCGAACTGCCCAGCGCGATCCGCGCGGGGGTGTACGCGGCGATCACTCGCACTCCGGCGCCAGCACTTGATCCACCGGCTGGCGCTCCGCCTGCCTCTGATCCCGGCGCTCCGCCGAACGAGTTGCCGCGTTCTGGCAACGACCCGAGCTCGATTCTTGCGGTCGCGGCCGCCACAACGGCGATCGGTGTGGTCGCGTGGGCGGCAACATCGCGCGACGCTCCCGTCAACCACTAGCCGTGCTACAGGCCGCAATCGACGACTGAACCTGTTCCGGCAACCGCATCACACCCCTTTGGGATGATGCCGCTATGGCCGCGAATCAATCTGCACTCGACTTCGCGAACGCGGCGCGCATTCTTGGGCGCGAGGCGCGCCGCCGCGGGCTGGTTGCACCGAGCTATCGCTGCCCGCCGCGCATCGTCGGCGTGCAGCGGTCACTGCGTCGTTATCAGGGCGGAGCGGTGGTGGCCGTGCAGTTGAAGGCGCGGCCCTGGCTGGCAGTGCTCAGCGACATGATTGAGGGTGTCGTGGTGGTGAATTCGCTGACGTCGCCCAATGCCGACCGTCTGCGCAGCGAGTTGTGGGAAGCCGTCGGCGGCGAGCCCGCCACCACCGTCGCCGTCGCCTAACACGCCCGTCGCCACTATCGTGCTGCCGCGGCCCGGGTGGTGGAATTGGCAGACACGGGGGGCTTAAACCCCCCTCCTTGCAAGAGGGTGCGGGTTCGAGTCCCGCCCCGGGCACGTGCTCGACATCCGAACCGACCGACTTCGAATCCGGATGATGCGCGAGCGCGACGCCGAGATCGTTGCCGCGTATCGCAACGATCCCGAGATAGCGGCGATGCAGGACTGGGACCTCCCCTATTCGCTTTCCCGACAGAACTACTACGTGCGCGGGCGATGGGACGACGACCTTCGGTATGCGATGCTGCGCGCCGATCGGGCGGCGTGGCTGACACGCCCTGTCGAACCGCCCGCAGCGATCGAGTTGGTGGAGATCAGACCCGACGATGCGCACCTGTGGAGTCGAGTGGTGACCCACTACTCGCAGGAACGCCTGGTCTCGCCAGTGCTGAGGTCGTTTCGCGACGCGCTGTTTCCCGAGGTGTGGAACGGCGCCCCGGTTGTGCCTTGGCTGCGGGGCATCCTGGCCGACGATGAACGAGTCGGATTCGTGATGCTCGCTGTTGCGAACGCTCACCATCCCGAGCCGTATCTGTGGCGGCTTCTGATCGACCGCCTGCACCAGCGTCGCAAGATCGGCTCAATGGTCCTCAATCAACTGCGGGAGCAACTCTCGGCGCAGGGCCATCGATCGCTCACGGTCAGCTTCCACGAAGGCCGTGGGGGACCGCGCCTGTTCTACGAGCGTCACGGCTTTGCTCCCGCTCACGGCATCACCGACGACGACGACGAGATCGGTGCCCGGCTCAGCTGGTAGCGATGTAGACGCTGAGCTGGTGAGTGTGCTGGCTAGCCACGTGGTGAGCACAACGCGTGTCAGTCGCACCGCAACTGACAGCGGGCGGGCCATCGCCAGTCGCCGTCGTCGATTGATTGCACTCCGCCCCGCATGGTGCGCTATGAACACGACCGTGCGGAACGAAGTCGCAGAGATCAGTACTCAGCCGATTCATCTTGGACTTGGCGCGACCGCCGAGGTCGAACCCGAGTTCATCGGTGGCGCGAGCTAGTTCGTGACCGTCTAGTTCGTGGCCGTCTAGTTCCTTGGGCGATACGGTTGCGGCATGGCTGGCAAGTCTGTCGAGGAACGCGTACGCGCGATCTGTATGGCCTTTCCAGAAGTAACGGAGAAGACGAGCCACAGCGCGCCGGCGTTCTTCGTCAAGAAGCAGTTCCTGCATTTGTGGGTCGACGGCCATCACGAGAATCAGTTTCCGCATCTTTGGTGTGCGGCGCCTACAGGTGCTCAAGAGGAACTGGTCGAGACCGAGCCGAATCGATTCTTCAGACCTCCCTACGTCGGCAGTCGCGGCTGGCTGGGTGTACGTCTAGATGGCAGGGTCGACTGGGGTGAGGTGGCCGCGATCTGCGAAGACGCGTACCGCGTCATTGCGCCGCCCAAACTCGCCGCTGCCCTTGACGCGAACTAACTCCCACGGCGGGATGTAAAACGGCCCGATGGGTCCCTCCGAAGAAGGACCCATCGGGTTGTCGTTGTTGATTGAGTTGCCTCAATCGTGTGCGTTCTTGAAGCGGCCTACGCGGTCGCGACCGGAACCACGACCTTGTTGCGGCGCATTGTTTCCCAGATGAAAGCAATGCCCATCGCCATGCAGACCACACCCAGCCCGGCGAGCAACGCTGCCACACCGAGAGCCAACTGCAGCGTGCTGTGCGTTGCCGCACCGACGCCAAGCTCGGCGACTAGTGCATGTGCTGTGCCACTCCATGCCTTGTCGCGAGCCGCAGCCTCGACCGGAACGGAACGGTCGAACCCGGTCCAATAGCGACCGTCGACGTTGAAGTCGCAGGTCACACCCTCAGCCGGGAACGGATCCGGTACTGCGACCATCTCGCCGTTGCAGTCGTACTCAGTAGCCAGACCGTCGTCACCGGTCAGGGCAGCTTCGCTCAGCACAACCGTCTGGGTGCCGTGCAACGTGTGATACGCAATCGTCGCCATCTGGTACATGTACTCGGTGGCGCTGTTGACGAGCGGATCATTGGGATCCAGGTCGGACTCCACGACCGGGAAACCCCAGTCGTCTTCTAGAAGCGACCTGATCGCCAAGCCGCCGTCGACTTCGCCCCGATCAATAAGTTGACCGTCCTCGTTGTAGTTGAGCTGGACGTTTTGCACTTCGCTGAAGGCTTGTAGCGCGTCGTAGCCGCCTTGCACCTTGCTGTAGGCGACTCCAGCTCCAATGAAGTAGCCGATTCCGACCACGATCAGGAAGATCCCGAGCAACCCGAACGGCTTTCTGATGATGCCTACCAAGCTTCCACTTCCGCTGTTTTCGGTCTTTTCTTTACTCATTGCGCGGTCCCCTTCGTTAGATTCCTGACTGGAAGGGTACGAAAGCGTCAAGACCCAGGGCAGGGGCGTGGGCCACGAACCGGCAGAGACTTAAGCCCCTAGTGCCTCGTCAGCTCCTTATGCCTCGTGGCCAGCTAGCCGTCGGCGCGATTACGCCAGCGGAATGACCGCAAGCACCAGACGAGCCCAACGACGATCCAAATGCCGAGCACCAGGGCGACGCGGTCGAGTTCCCAATCACCTGTGACTTCGCGAGCCTTGGCTTCATCGGGCAAGAACGCGTAGCGCAGACCCTGACACATCCACTTCAATGGGAAGATAGCGCCGATGTTCTGCAGCCACCGTGGTACGTCGCTGTAGACGAAGAACACACCGGAGATGAACTGAAGAACGATGGCAATCGGCGACACCATTGCCGGAGCCGATTGCCCGTTCTTTGGAACCGACGAGAACGCGATGCCGCACATCGTGCACGCCGTAACGCCGAGCACGTAGATCATCGCGAACACGGCCCAGTGCTTGGCATCAACCGGCAGTTCGAGATCAAAGAACAGCACGCCACACGCCAGCATCAAAGTCACTGAGCACAGTGACACCACCATCACCACACCGATCTTGCCGACGAAGTATGCGCTCTTCGGCATCGGCGTGCCACGCAAACGCTTCAATAGTCCGGCGTCGCGTTCCATCGCGATCGTGATCGCCAAGTTTTGGAAGCTCGATGTCATCAAGCTGGCCCCGAGCATGCCTGCGACGAAGTAGTTGACAAAGGGAGTGCCGGGAACGATCTCGTCCTGGCTGCCGAAGATGGATCCGAACAGCACTAGCAGGATCAGCGGGAACAGCATCGTGAATACAACTGACTCGCGCTGACGGAAGAAGGACTTCAGTTCGGCACGAATGCGCGCCGCGCAAATCGCGACGTAGCTCACGACGGTTGGACTACTCGTTGCACTCATCGTCTCTCTCATCTTCGCGCCCGATCATTTCCAGGTACGTGTCTTCCAAACTCGGCCGGGTGATCTTCAGTTCTGCCAACTCGCCGAGATTCGCGCTCGCGAGCTCGCGCACAACTTGCGTGGGTGTATCCGACTCGATCTCTACGAGTCGGCCCGCGGAATCGCGATAGCTCACCGTCGCTAACGCTTTGCCACGACCGCCGAGGCGGCTCGGCGTGTCTAACGCGATCAGCGCTCCATGATTGATGACGCCAACTCGATCAGCCAATGCTTCGGCCTCATCGAGATAATGCGTCGTGAGCAAGATCGTCGTGCCCTCAGCACGCAAGCCTTCGATCATCGACCAGAAGTGGCGGCGCGCTTCGGGGTCGAAGCCTGTTGTCGGCTCGTCGAGGAACAACAACTCCGGGCGGCCGAGAATCCCCAGCCCAACGTCGAGCCGGCGACGAAGCCCGCCGGAGAGTTGGCTACCGCGCTGGTCGGCGTGATCGGACAGGCCGACCAGATCGAGCACCTCATCGATGAGTCGCGGCCTCGGATACAGCGCTGCGAACGTCGCGAGCGATTCGACGACCGTCAGCTCCGAGAGGTCCTTTGTCGACTGCAGCACAATCCCGATACGCGAACGCCATGCCGCATCGCCCTTCTGTGGGTCGACGCCAAGCACCTTCACCTCGCCGCTGTCGCGATTGCGGTAGCCCTCAAGGATTTCGATCGTGGTGCTCTTGCCGGCACCGTTGGGGCCGAGCAACGCAAAAACTTCGCCAAGCTCGATGCGTAGGTCGAGGCCATCGACAGCTTTCGTCGTTGAGGGACCGGTCATTGATTTGCCAGCCGACTTGCCACGGTACGTCTTGGTCAGGCCGACGACATCGACCGCAGTCACAGGGTCGATTCTGCCAGATGGCGTATACATTTTGCGAACCGTTCCATTGTGTAAGGCCCCCAACGAAAGGACCGACGTGACCGCGTCGCTCACCCCGCAAGCCGCACGTAGACCGCATCTTCTCGCACGCCTAGGTAGGTGGTGCGTCCGTCGCCGCAAGCTTGTGGTGTTCGGTATCTGGATCCCGCTGTTCGTCGCGTTGAACGCGGCCTCAGGTGCAACAGGCACCGACTTTCATACCGAGATGAAACTGCCCAACGGCGAAGCACGCGACGTGTTCGACCTGCTCTCAAGTGTCAGCGACGAAGCTGCAGGTTTCGATGCCGACATCGTCTTTTACTCACCGACTGGTGTGGATACCGTCGAGATTCGCGAATCGCTCTCGGCGTTCTTCGCCAAAGTTGACCTCATTGATGGTGTTCAGGTCACGAGTCCGTTCGACTCGTCCGATCCCGAGATCAGCGACGATGGCACTGTCGGTGTTGCGCGACTGAAGATCACCGAGCGCACACAGCAAGAGGCCCTTGACCTCGGTAACGAGATCCGCGATCTGGGTGACAAGGTTTCATTGACTCAGGCCGATGGCAGCAAGTTGCAAGTCGAATATGGCGGCTGGGTGTTCAGCAAGTTCGAGTTTCCCGCGTCGGAAGCGCTTGGCATCATCGCCGCGGTCGTAATCCTCGTGCTCGCCTTCGGTTCGATCATCGCCATGGGCTTGCCGATTGGTACGGCGCTCGTCGGCCTCGGCATGGGTACTGCGATCGTCGGGCTGCTCAGTCACGTGCAGGCAATGCCCGACTTCACCAGTCAGATGGTGACGATGATTGGGCTCGGTGTCGGCATTGACTACGCGCTCTTCATCGTCACGCGATATCGCGACGCGCTACACGATGGGTTATCGGTCGAAGACGCCGTGGTCGAAGCGGTCGACACGAGTGGTCGCGCTGTTGTGTTTGCGGGCATCACGGTCATGATCTCGCTGCTCGGTCTGTACATCATCGGTCTGCCATTCGTGCAAGGCCTCGCTACTGGCGCGGCCGTTGGAGTGTTGGTGATGATGATCGCCTCGATCACCTTGCTCCCCGCCCTCTTGGCAATGACTGGCAAACGCATCGACATCACGTCTCGTGCCGCGCTCGCCGCGCTCGCCGTGTTGGTCGTTGCTGGGCTCGGTGCGATCATTACGACCAACATCGCCATCTTGCTGGTGAGTCTTCTGATCGCGATCGCCGTACTTGTCGCCAGCATCTTCGTGAAATCGCTGCGTAAGCCGGTGCCGCATCGTCGCAACAAGTCGCCCGAACGCAGTCTCTGGTATCGCTGGAGTCGCATCGTGCAGCGGCGTCCGTGGCCAGTGCTTGCAGTGTCGGCTGGGGTGCTGGTGTTGCTCACGCTTCCGCTGTTCTCGATTCGTCTCGGCTTTGGCGACATGGGCAACATGTCCAAAGACCAAACTGTGCGTAAGGCATACGACCTGCTTGCCGACGGATTCGGTCCCGGCTCGAATGGTCCACTGGTGATCACGGTCACCGGTGACGCAGCTGACGACAACGCATCGCGCCAGGAGTTCGTGGAACTGGTTCGCAACACTGCTGGCGTCGCCGCCGCGTTCTCGCCGCCTGACGCCCTGCGCCCGGGCCTGGCGATCGTGACGGTCATCCCCGATAGCGCGCCACAAGATCAAGCCACAAACGATCTCGTCAATCGACTGCGGGACGATGTTGTTCCGGCCAGCGGTGTCGACGCGCTCGTCGGTGGTCAAACAGCGGCCGGTATGGACTTCGCGACCTATCTCGGAAGTCGGCTTCCGTTGCTGATCGGTGCAGTTCTCATCCTCAGCTTCTTGCTGTTGATGGCTGTGTTCCGCAGTTTGCTCGTGCCGCTGAAAGCAGTGATCATGAACCTGTTGTCGATCGGCGCCGCCTATGGCGTGATCGTCGCCATCTTCCAGTGGGGTTGGGCCAGTGACCTGATCGGTGTCGACAAGCCTGGTCCGATCGAGGCCTGGGTGCCGATGATGCTGTTCGCGATCGTGTTCGGTCTCTCGATGGATTACGAGGTGTTCCTGCTGTCGCGCATCAAGGAGGAATACGACCGAACCGGCGACAACGGCCTCGCGGTCGCCGACGGTCTTGCTGTCACCGCTCGAGTCATCACGGCTGCCGCGTTGATCATGGTCTGCGTGTTCAGCGCATTCGTACTCGGTGATGAACGATCCCTCAAGCTGTTCGGTCTCGGCCTTGCGGCGGCTGTTGCTATTGACGCGACGATCGTCCGCATGCTGCTGGTGCCAGCAACAATGGAATTGCTGGGTCATCGCAACTGGTGGATTCCGAAGTGGATCGACAAACTGCTGCCCAAGATCAACGTCGAGGGCCATCACCACGTCGCCCCAGTCGCTGGCGTGGGCGAGACCAAGTCGTGACCCGCAAACTGATCATCGACACCGACCCCGGGGTCGACGATGCGATGGCGATCTTCATGGCGTTGGCGTCGAGCGAACTCGACGTCGTTGGTCTCACGACCATCTTCGGCAACGCGGCGACGGTCGACACGACACGCAACGCGCGCCGCTTGCTCGATGCTGCTGGTCGCGACGACATTCCTGTTGCGGCTGGGGCCGATGCTCCGCTGGTCGCGGCCTATATCGGGCCCGTCCCGTGGGTGCATGGCCACAATGGACTTGGCGATGCCCCGCTCAATGAGCTCACATCGACGGAATCTTCCTGCACGATCCGTCGGCCGTTGCCTATCTACTCGACCCCGATGCGTTCGAGACGCAGCAGTGGCCGATACGCGTCGAGACGCAGAGTTTCAGTCGCGGCAAGACATGGCCGAACATGGGCGACACCGACGACTCCGCACCGCCGCGTGGCGAGGTCGCCCATCGGTCAATGTGTGTACTGGCGTCGACTCGTCGTGGGTGTTGCGTCTGCTCGAAGATCGCCTCTCGCGGGTCTAGGGCTTCGTCAGAGTTCGAGGCGGGCAATCCAAAGCCCCGGGGCTTCCAGCTCGGCAGGCGTTGGCAATGGCTGCTCGCCACCAAAGAACTTCGTAAGCCCGTGCTCGCCAACCCGATCGACGACGCCAGCGGTGAACGTCTTGCCCCGCTGAACTTGTTCTTGCGAGAGTTGCAACCCCAGCAGGCGCTCGACGAACTGGTCGTCTGGTGAGGCTTCGAATCGGCGCCGACGAACAGCCTCGGCGATACGCAACGCATCGCCACCGATGACGCGTGCTGCGACGGCATCGACGAGGTAATCGACCGAGCCGACAACGGCGGCGATCGCGGCATCGAGTTGCGGCGCCAAGGCCAGCTGCTCGGGTGATTGCACAGCACCGAGCAACAACGCGGGATCAGAGAGCATTTGTTGCATTGCGGCCACCGGGTCGGCGCTTTCGGTGTCGAGTGAGGCAAGGTGTTCCGCGACGGCGCTCGCGTCGGGACGGAACGCACCAACGTGGCGACGCACGAGAGCGCTGAGTTGCGCGCTCAGCCGCTCGAAACCGAAGAGCGTGTGCCCGATCATTTCCTGAGCGAGTGTCCACAACCGCATCTCGTCGACGGGCAGGCTCCAGTCCGTCGCGAATTGATCGATGTTGGCTGGCACCAACATCAGCGCGCGATCGGTGCGCGGGATCGGCAGGTCGTATTGCCCAAACGTTCGCGCTGCTAAGCGACCGACCATCGAGCCAACAGCCATGCCCATCATCGACGGGGCCATCATCTGGCTGAGATTGCTCATCATGGCGATCAGCGGATCGGGTTCCTCGCCGCCCTCGCTTGGCAATGGCCGACGGCCGAGCGAGGTTGCCAACTCGGTGAACAGCGGGCGGTAAGCCTCGAGCGCGCGTTGAGCCCAGGCGGTACGAGTGACAGGCGTGACTTCTGGGAAGACGGTGTCAAGGCCGGTGAGGTCGCGGACGTGCAGCTCGACGATGCGCGCCAGGTCGCCGAGCGCGATGCGCACGGTCGGATCGACGTTGCCTTCCGTGATCGCGGTGCCGGTGGGGTCAATGGTGGCGCTCTTGGCGTCGCGGCTGGTGGCGGCCATCGCTGCGAACTGGCGAGCTGCGTCCCAGTTCAATGGGCCTTGCCCAGCAAGTGCCTTGGCAAGATCGCCGAACATCGGCAAGTTGGCGAACGGGTTGTCGCCGAATTCCGCCGCCGACGCGTCGTCTTCCATGCGCGCAGCTTATGAACACAATCGGTGAACCGCTAGCGTCGGGCGCGATGAGTCTTGTGACGGCGACCACACAGGTGTGGGTAGGTAACGGCACTGGCGCCCTTGGCTCGCGAGTGCTGCGGCTGCTTGCTGGCAGCGACGCGGTCGCCGCCGTCGACGCAAGTGCGTGCCAGGTGATGGTGTGGCTCACCGCCGACAGTTCTCTGCCGGACCACGGCGCACTTGGCGGTCTTTCGTCGGTCCTGCGCGAGAACTCCAACGTGCGCCATGTCGTGCTGGTTTCCTCAGCGATGGTCTACGGCGCGTGGGAGAACAACCCCGTTCCGCTAACGGAAGACGCGTTACTCCGCCCCGACGTCGAGTTCGCGTTCGCGCGGCAACTCGGTGCCGCCGAGCAGTTAGTCGACGCGTGGCGTCGCGAACAGCCGGGTCGGACGGTGACAGTGCTGCGCCCAGCAATCGGCATGGCGGCCGACGACACCAGTCGCTTAGCGGCAGCGCTCGCCGCAGGAATGGGCCAGCGTGTCGGTGCGGCCGATCCGCCCGCACAGTTCTTGCACCTCGACGATCTCGCCGCGGCAGTGCTGCTGGCCGTCGAACAGCAACTCGATGGCGTTTTCAATGTGGCGCCTGATGGATGGATCGCTGGTGAACGCGTTCGGGCGCTTGCTGGTGCGGTGCCACGTGTGAAGCTGCCCGATCGCGTCAGCGAGGTCGTTAACAACCTGCGCTGGCGCTTTCAACGAGGCCCGATTCCGCCCGGTTTACGCAGCTACACGCGGTCGCCGTGGCTGATTGCCAACGATCGTCTGAAGGCCGCTGGCTGGCAACCGAACGTGACCAACGAGCAGGCCTACGTTGAGGGCACCGAAGGGAAGTGGTGGACGATGGTCTCGCCGAAGCGTCGTCAAGAAATCACACTTGTCGGCGCGGGGCTAGCAGCGCTGACTGGCATCGTCATGGTTGTGCAAGCAGTACGGCGCGCGCGCCGTCGCAAGAACGGCTAATTAACGCCGAGTTGAATCTCGAGCGTCGCTTCTTCGCCGTTCGCGTACAGCACCATCAGATGCACAACATCGCCTGGCATCAATCCCGCGAGCGCTTCAACAAGAGTTGCGTCGTCGCTGACGGGCATGTCGTTGATGGCAAGGATGATGTCGCCCGCTTGTAGGCCAGCGTGCCCGGCGAGTGCGCGTTGCAGCACTGCCAGATCGCCGATTTTCACGAAGTGGTTGTTGCTGGAACTCGAACAAAGTCCGACCAGATCGCCGTCTTGGTTCATCACCGGCGTTCCTTCGCGCACAGAGTCGTCGTAGGCGAACTCTTGGTCGAACGTGCCGTCGGCTCCGACTGTGAACGTGTACGTGGTCTCGCCGATCAGGGTCAACTCGTCGCCAGGCGCGATCTCGGCAACTTGGAACACCGGGTCTTCGCGCAGCGACGTCGTTGTCAGCACCGCCAAGCCACTAGCTTGATCAACGAACAGCACTTCGGCCATAGCGGTGCTGCCGTCAGTGAGTAGTAGCTCGACGGTGTCGTCTGCTTCGACTGCGTACGCAGTAGTGATGACCAAGCTGCTCCCGCTAATGCCGACGGCGACGGCACCACCCTCGAGCGTTTTTGTCTGCTGCACGTTGTAGGTCGGCATCGGTGGCGGCGGTGCGACCGTGCTGGCGACCACCGTGCTGGGCGAAGCGATGGTCGGTGCAACGGTGCCCGACCCGATTGTGTCGGTCGGCAGCTTCAGCGAATTGCTGACGTCTGATGTATTGGACATCGCCAACGTCGAGCGAACACTGACGGCTGCGGTCCTGCCGGCTTCGGTGGGCATCATCGTCCACAGCACGGCGAGGCTGACCATCACGCCGATGGCGCCTGTTGTCGCCGAGAGCCCCCGACCTAACATCACCGGTGCTTCGGACGCCGTCCATGCTTGGTGGCCAACCTCGCTGGGGTGTCGCCAGCCGCGCTCATGGGCCGGTAACGGCGCATGTCGGCGGTCGTCGTCGTTCAGTTCCCCGGCTGCCACGAACGGGAGAGGTTAGTGAGCATCACCACGCGAGTGGCGTCGCGCCCGTCTGGCCTCGGTGGCTGTGGCCGTTATCACGGCTACTATTCGCTGTTGTGCATCCTCCCGCAACAGGCACTTCCTGGTTGGCATTGACCAACCTCGACCTGCCGATCGCGGCGGTCTACGAGTGGTTGTTGCAGCCGGATTGTGGCGCAGTCGTGCTGTTCAGCGGCATTGTGCGCGACCACGCCGTCGACGAGCACGGCAATCTTCGCTCCGATGTGACGCACCTGTCGTACGAGGCTTACGAAAGCCAGGCGGTACCTGCGTTCGCGTCGATCGAGGCCGAGCTGCGTAGTCGCTGGCCGCAGACTGGCAGGGTCGCCCTGCTGCATCGCATCGGAGTGGTGGCGCTCGCGGAGAGTTCTGTGGTGGCCGCAGTCAGTGCGCCACACCGCCCGGAGGCCTTCGAGGCCGCCCGCTTTGCGATCGACGCGATCAAAGCCAGCGCCCCGATCTGGAAGCACGAATCGTGGGCGGAGGGCGCCGACTGGGGTACCGCGGCGCATGCCTTGGTAAAGCCGGCTTCGGTCGCGACCGTGCGCACTGGCGGCGGCTGTTCGTGATTTGGGTCTATGTCATCGCGTTTGTGATTTTGGCTGGAGCGACGTGGTTGTTGCGCAAGAAGCGACCTGACTCCAGCATGACCACCTACCGCAAGCACATTGACGCGCTGTCGTCCGAGTCGCGGCGCGGCGTTCGCGAAGTCAACGACCGTTCGCAGAGCAACAAACGCTGGAAGCCGTAGCGATGGCACGCGACCTCGCAATCGATCTCGGCACTGCCAACACGCTGGTCTACATGAAGGGCCGCGGCATCGTGCTCAACGAGCCGTCGGTGATCGCCGTCAATCGTCAGACTGGCGAGGTCTTGGCGACTGGTCGCGAAGCGTGGCAAATGATCGGCCGTACCCCGGGCTACATCGTCGCCGTGCGACCGCTGCGCGGTGGGGCGATTACCGACTTCGAGATCACTGAGCGCATGATTCGTCTGCTGCTGCAACGCGTCGGTGTCAGTCGCTTCACGCGACCGAAGGTCGTCATCTGCGTGCCATCGGCGATCACCGAGGTCGAGCGTCGCGCAGTCACCGACGCTGCTCGTCGCGCCGGCGCCGCCGACGCGCAACTGATCGAACAACCGATGGCTGCCGCGATCGGCGCCGATCTGCCGATCGACGAACCAATTGGCAACATGGTCATCGACATTGGTGGCGGCACCAGCGAATCAGCGGTGATCAGCCTTGGGGGCATCGTCGCGCTGGAAGCAGTGCGCGTCGGCAGCTTCGACATCGACGCCGCAATCCAGGCATACGTTCGCCGCGAGCACGGTATTGCAATCGGCGAACGCACGGCGGAAGAAGTCAAGGTCGCCATCGGTTCCGCTGCCGAGACTGAAGACGAAAGTCAGGCCGAGGTCCGTGGCCGCGATCTGATGACTGGCCTGCCGCGCACGGTCGTGCTGACCCCGGAAGAGGTCCGCTTCGCGATCGACGACACCCTGGTCAGCATTATCGACTCGGTAAAGCGTTGCTTGGCGAAGGCTCCCCCGGAACTCGCGCAGGACTTCTTGGTACGCGGAATGTACCTCGTCGGCGGTGGCGGCCTTCTGCGCGGTTTGCCGCAGCGCATCGAGCGCGAAACCAACGTGCCCGTGCGCATGTCGGATATGCCGCTTGAGGCAGTCGTGATGGGCGCCGGCCATTGCATCGAGCACTACGACGCGCTGAAGACGATGTTCATGGGCGCCCGCCGCTGATGCGGTCGATTGTCGATCACACTCACGCACTCGATTCCGGCTTAGCGGCAATCCGCAAGCAGTACGACGTGCCGAATGCGTTCGCGCCATCGGTACTCGCCGCAGCCGACGTTGCCGTAAAACGCGCTCCGACGGAACATGTTGATCGCACCGATTGGCCGTTCGTCACGCTCGACCCGGCGTCAAGCACTGACCTGGATCAGGCGTTCACAATCGATCGCGTGGGCGACGATTTGTTGCTGCACTACGCAATCGCAGATGTCGCATGGTTCGTGAACGATGGCGACGTGCTCGACACTGAAGCGTGGCACCGTGGCAACACGCTTTACCTTCCTGATGGCAAGGCTGGGCTCTACCCGCCGGTGCTCGCCGAAGGTGCAGCCAGCTTGTTGCCCGACGGCCCGCGGCCAGCGGTCGTTTTCCACGTACGACTTTCGCCTGAGGGAGTTTCGACACTTGATGGTGCCGAACGCGCCATCATTCGCAGTCACGCCAAGCTTGCGTACGACAACGTGAAGGCATCCGAGCTACCTGTCGACTTTGAGGAGTTTGCTCGACGGGTGACAGCCGCCGCTGAAAAACGCGGGGCCGGCGCACTTTCGCCGCCCGAGCAATCAGTCGAACGTAGCGATGGTGGCTATCGGTTGGAATTTCGTCCGCGCTTGGCCAGCGAGGACAAGAACGCCGCAATGTCGTTGGCGACGAACCTGGCAGTCGCCGACGCAATGTTTCGCGCTGGCGTCGGACTCTTTCGAGTTATGGCAGCGCCGGACGAGCGTGCGGTGCGCAGCCTGCGGCATACGGCCTTGGCCTTTGGGCTGGCGTGGGGCAAGGACGAATCGTTGGAGACCTTCTCGCGGCAGCTCGATCCGAATCGACCAGCCGATGCTGCGTTCGCGATGGCCGTGCGTCGCGCAGGTGGTGGTGCCGACTATGTCGCTTTCGAAGCGGGCAAGAAGCCGTGGCATTCAGCGATGGCTGCGACGTATGCCCACGTCACCGCGCCGCTGCGCCGACTCGCCGATCGCTACGTAGTCCAAACCGCTTTGGCGCTGGCTAACGGACAGGAAGTGCCCGAGCCCGTGCGGACGGCGTTGTCGAAACTGCCGACGACCATGGACCGCGCCGAAACAATTGCCAGTCGCATCGAACGAGCGGTGATCGATCTCGCCGAGGCTGTTGCATTGCACGGCCGCGAGGGCGAGATCTTCAACGCGGTGGTGATCAACGACGACGAAGAGTCGACGCGCATTCAACTGTGCGATGTTGCCGTCGTTGCCAAAGTGCAAGCTCGTGGGGTGCGCCCCGGCGACGCTATGCGAGTGAAGGTGGCCGCGGTCGATGTCGGCGCCCGCACGGTCGAGTTTCAGCGCGTCAGTTGACCGCGTCAGTTGACGTGTGTGAGTCGACCGCGGTACTACTACGCCGGGTCGATGCGCAGCACGCTGCCACTGTTGTAGGCCAGCACATACAGCTCGCCGTTCGGTCCGGCCGCGATCGCACTGACGCTTCCCGCGTTTGTGAGTTCCAATACGATCGGTGCCGCGTCAGGTACTTCAGATAATGCCCAGACCTTGCCGCTGCAGTAGTCACCGAACAGATACCAGCCGCGCAGCGAGGGGATCGCGTCGCCGCGGTACACCGTGCCGCCGCTGATCGAACAACCGTCGTCGCCGTCGTGTGCATACTCGTAGATCGGCGGTGTCACACCGTCCGTGGGCTGATCGCTGTTGTACGGATGGGTGCCCTCGAATGCGCTCCAGCCGAAGTTGAAGCCGCGGCCACCGCCGTCGCTGGCGTGTGCGACATTGACCTCTTCCCAGTCGCCCTGGCCGACATCGCCGATCCACAGGTCCCCGGTTGCACTGTCGAAGTTGAAGCGCCATGGATTGCGCAGACCGATCGACCAAATCTCGGGCAGCGCACCATCGACATCGACGAATGGGTTGTCGGCAGGCACGGTGTACGGCTGGTCGCCGTTGGCGCGTGGATCGATGCGCAGCAACTTGCCCAATGGTTCGCCGAGGTCCATCGCTCGACGCTCTGGGTCGCCGCCGGAGCCACCATCACCCATTCCGATGTACAACACTCCGTCGGGTCCAAACGCGATCTTGCCGCCGTTGTGATTTTCGTAGGGCTGACTAATGGTCATCACAGTGCGGCGGCTTGCGTCGTCGAACATACCCTCCGCGCCGACTGCGAATTCCGCGATCACGGTGTCGCCATCGGTATTGGTGTAGTCGACGTAGGCCAACGATTCGGTCGGGTGAAAGGCGAGTCCCAAGAGACCCTGCTCGGCGCAGCACGACACCAAGTCGCTGATGTCGAGCACCGCGGGGCCACTTACACCGTCGACAACACGAGTGATGACGCCTGGCTGGTCTACGACGTAGAGCGCCGGGTCGCCATCACGCCAGACGAGATCGACCGGTCCGCGAAAGCCGTTGAGGTAGGGCGTGAGCACGACCGAGCCCGCGATCAGTGGCACCGTAACCTCGGGAGTCGTCGATTCCGCTGTCGTCGACTTGGGGGGTGTTGTTGGCGATGTTTCGGCTGTTGTGCCGTCAGAAGCTGTGACTGTCGGAGCAACGGATGCCGTGGACGCGGTGTCATTCTCGGAGGAACATCCGGCGGCAAGCGCGAGCGCAACAGTGATTGCGAGTGTGTGTGAGCGCATCACTGTTGCCCAACTCGCACGAGGCCCTCTTGCACCACGCTGATCGCAAGCGCGCCGTCCGTCGTGTACAGGTTGCCTCCCGCTAGCCCGCGGGCACCGCCGATAGAGATCGGTCGTTGGTCGTAGAGCAACCAGTCGTCGGCACGAAACGGGCGATGGAACCACATCGCATGATCGAGACTTGCCATTTGCATGCCGGGAGCGTCCAAGGTGAGTCCAAACGGTAGAAGTGAAGTGTCGAGCAATGTCATGTCGCTTGCGTAGGTGACGATGCACGCGTGCAACGTCGGGTCGTCAGGCAGCACGCCATCGGCGCGCAGCCAAACGCGCTGGCTGTACAACGGGCTGCCATCGCGACTGAGCGGGTCGCCATCGACGTAGCGCACATCGATAGGGCGCGGTCGGTCGTACCAATCACCCAGTCGCTCCTTATACGGTTCCGTGCGCGTCTTGAAGTCGGGAAGTGTTTCGGCGGCTGGCACATCGAGTGCCATCGGCAGCTGATAATTCAGTCCGGTCTCGGTGCCATGAAAGCTGGCCTGCAGGTTGAAGATCGCGCGGCCGTGCTGGACAGCAACGACGCGTCGGGTGCTGAAGCTCTTTCCGTCGCGGATGCGATCGACTTCGTACAGGATCGGCACGTTCGGGTCGCCCGGACGTAGGAAGTAGGCGTGGAGCGAGTGCACCAAGCGGCCGGGTACATCGATGGTGCGCGTCGCGGCGACCAACGCCTGCCCCGCGACCTGCCCGCCGAACACGCGCTGGCGATTCTCGTCGGGGGAGACGCCGCGGAACATGTTCACCTCGATGGCTTCCAGATCGAGCAAGGTGATGAGGTCGTCGAGCGCAGTCATGAGTGTGCATTGTGGCGGATATGGTGCGGCCGTGTCCGATCAGTTGCTGTCACCCAAGCTGCGCGCTTGTGCTTTGGCGGCAAAGGGCTTCATGCCTGCCGACGAGGGCGACGCACTGTTCGCCGCTGCGATCGACGCTGGGGCGGCAGTTCCGGGGCTGCCCTTCCTTGAGGTCGGCTCGTATTGTGGGCGCAGCACGGTGTGGTTAGGTGCCGCCGCGCGATCATGCGCGACCGTGTTGTTCGCCGTCGATCACCATCGCGGCAGCGAAGAGAATCAGGCGGGATGGGAGCACCACGATCCGTCGCTGGTCGATTCGCGCACCGGTTTGATGGACACGCTGCCCGTGTTTCGCGACACGATCCACGATGCTGGCTTGGACGATGTGGTGTTCGCGGTGGTCGGTCGCTCGTCTGCGGTGGCCGCACACTGGGCATCTCCGCTCGCGTTCGTGTTCATCGACGGCGGCCATGGCGACGAGCCGGCGCGTTTGGACTACGAGGGGTGGACGCCACACGTCGCGTTGGGTGGCACGTTGGCCATTCACGACGTGTTCGCGGACCCGGCCGATGGAGGTCGCCCGCCGTACGAGTTGATCTTTCGACCGGCGATCGAGAGTGGCAAGTTCGAACTGCGCAGCGCGACGGGCAGCTTGCGTGTGTTGCGTCGCATAGGTTGACGGTCATGCGACGATCGCCGTTGGATTAATCGAGCCGTTGGATTAATCGAGCCGTTGGATCAACCGAACTGCACACCCTGCGCGAGGGGTAGCGAGTTGCTGTAGTTAATGGTGTTGGTTGCGCGCCGCATGTACGCCTTCCACGCATCGCTGCCGCTCTCGCGACCGCCACCAGTTGTCTTCTCGCCGCCGAACGCGCCACCGATTTCCGCACCGCTCGGGCCGATGTTGACGTTGGCGATTCCGCAGTCGCTGCCGGCAGCGCTGCAGAAGCGCTCGGCTTCGCGCACGTCGGTCGTGAAAATGCTGCTTGCCAGACCCTGTGGCACCTCGTTGTGTAGCTCCACGGCTTGGTCGAAGTCGTCGTAGGCCATCACGTACAGGATTGGCGCGAACGTCTCGGTGTGCACGATCTCGCTCTGACTGGGCATCGCGACAATCGCTGGCCGCATGTAGGCCGCATCGGGCGCTTCGTCAGCGAGGTGTCGTTCGCCGCCGACCAGCACGCTTCCGCCCTGCGCTCGTGCGCTGTCGAGCGCCTCGTTCATGTGGTTCATGGCCTTCGTAGTGATCAGCGGACCGACGAGTGTGCTTGCGTCAAGAGGGCTGCCGACGGGCAAGCTGGCGAACGCTTTCGTGAGGCGTGTCGTGACTTCGTCAAGTCGAGAGTTGTGCACGATAAGGCGCCGCAGCGATGTGCAGCGTTGCCCAGCAGTGCCCGCGGCGGAGAACGTCACGCCGCGCACCACGAGTTCCATGTCGGCGCTCGGCGCGATGATTGCGGCGTTGTTGCCGCCGAGTTCAAGAATGCTGCGACCGAAGCGCGCAGCAACAACCGGCGCGACTTTGCGCCCCATTGCGGTGCTGCCAGTTGCGCTGACAATTGAAACGCCGGCCGATGCAACCAGTTCGGCACCAACCGTGCCGTCGCCTAGAACCAACTGGCTGATGTTGGCGGGCACATCGAGCCCGGCTGCTGCCTTCTCGAATAGAGCCTGCGTCGCGATAGCGGTCAGCGGCGTCAGCTCGCTCGGCTTCCAGATCACCGGGTTGCCGCAGACCAGCGCAAGCGCGGCGTTCCAACTCCACACCGCCACCGGAAAGTTGAAGGCGGTGATGACGGCCGTCGGCCCCAGTGGATGCCACTGTTCCATCAACCGATGCCCGGGACGTTCGCTGGCGATGGTGAGCCCGTGCAGTTGGCGACTGAGCCCAACAGCGAAGTCGCAAATGTCGATCATCTCTTGCACTTCGCCGAGTGCTTCGCTTTCGATCTTGCCGACTTCAAGCTGCACTATGCGAGCAAGGTCTGCCTTATGCAGACGCAGTTGCTCGCCGAGTCGACGCACCAGTTCGCCGCGCAACGGGCCGGGCGTGTTGCGCCACGGCCCGAACGCTGTCGTCGCGCGGTCGACTACTTCTCCAACGGCTAGGTCGCCAACGCTCGCAGTGCCGGCGACCGAACCCAGCGTTGCACCCGTGATTGGTGTGCGTACGTCGTGCGGACCTTTACCCATCGTGGCGGCACCGCATGCGCGCAGCGCATCGTTGGCAAGTGACGAAAGTTCAGCGGTTGTTGGAAAGCTCACGGCCTCAGCGTACCGACCGCCCCGCGCCCGGCGTTCAGGCGTCGGCGCCCGGCACGAAGACGGTGCTCGCCGCGCTGCCGCCGGTGATTGCGTCGGCGGCGAGGATGACGGCGGCTCCGGTGTACGCACTGGTTTCATCGGCGGGGAAACGCACAAGCGATGGGTAGACGATGCCTGTGTCGTAAGCGCCGTCGGCGCGGCGATGTGGCCGTGTCCAGTCGAGCAATTCGATCGCGGTGCTCAAATCACCGATCGCGGCGTACGCGATCGCGCACTCGGCGGTTTCGCTGGCGGTGATCCACGGCTCGTCGCTGACACAGCGAATGCCTTTGCCTTCCATCGCGAACGTCGCCCAACTGTCTGCCAGGCGCGCCTTGGCCTCTTCGCCGATGAGTGCGCCGGAGAGCACCGGGTAGTACCAGTCCATCGCCCAACGGTCCTTGGGTTCGAAGGCATCGGGTCGGGTCGCCACCAGATCCGCGAGCAGCACGCTCGCCGTCATCCAGTCGGGTCGCGGTTCGTTGGTGAGTTCGGCAAGTTGCGCGCCACAGCGCAGCGCGTGCGAAATGCTCGACGACCCGGTGAGCAGTGCGTAGTCCCACGGTGTGTCGTCTTCGGTGCGCGCCCACAGCACGGTGCCGTCGGGCTTGCGCATAGTGAGTACCCAGTCGAGCGAGCGCTGCACGGTCGGCCACAGATGATCGAGGAAGCCGCGGTCCCAAGTGCACAGCCAGTGATGCCACACACCAGTCGCGATGTACGCGCACACGTTGGTATCGAGCTTGGCTTCCTCGACCGTGCCATCGGGCAGGTAGTAGTTCCACCAGCTGCCATTGGGCAACTGAATGTCGACCAACCACTCGTAGGCGCGTTCGGCTGCGCCGTGTAGGCCAGCAACATCGAGCGCCATCGCAGTCTCGACGTGGTTCCACGGATCGCAGTGCCCGTTCGGGAACCACGGGATCATGCCCGTGTCGAGTTGCAGCGCGGCGATCGACTCGGCCGTCTGCACAACTTCGTCGGCGGTGAGAACACCCTCGACGTGCGGCACGCGACTCATCGCTTCACTCCGTACACCACATAGCTCTTGCCGAGGGCAGGGGAGAGCACACGTTCCATCAACTGCATCGACTTCGGCTGGTTGACGATTTCCCACTCGAGGAACTTGCGATACCGCTTCACCAATGGGTGATCGTCGTTGCGCGGACCAACCGCACACTTCAGCCACCAATACGGCGAGTGCAGCGCATGCGCGTGATGGCTACTGACGACGTCGGCGCCAGCGCTGCGCAGCTTGGACTTCAATTCGGTTGCGGTGTAGATGCGCACATGACCGCCCGGCACTTTCGGCGCGTGGTACTCGTCGCTCAGCATCCAGTTGACCTTCTCCGGCAACCACGTTGGCACCGTCGCGGCGATGGTGCCGCCCGGCTTCAACACGCGCAGTAGTTCACCGACGGCGGCGACGTCGTCTTGGATGTGCTCGAGCACTTCGCTGGTGATCACGCGGTCGAACGATGCATCGGCAAACGGCAGTTTGGTTGCATCGCCTTGCATGACGCCGACGTACCGCTCCTCGGGAATCTCGCCCGCTTCGACCATTGCGGCGAAGATGCCGCGCGCGGCAGTGACTTCCTCGGACATGTAATCGAGAGCGACAACGTTGGCGCCGCGGCGAGCCAACTCGAATGCGTGGCGACCGAAGCCTGCGCCCGCATCGAGCACGAGGTCGCCGGGCTGAACGCCCAAGCGATCGAAGCGGATCGTCAGCACTGCTAGAGCCGCCCGTTCTTGCGGAGCTTCTCGATGTTGTCGGGCATGGCCAACACTTCGCGGTATTGATCGACGGTGAGTTGCGCGCAATGCTTCCAGCTCCAACGCTGGACCACTCGCTGGCGACCGGCCTCGCCGACCCGTGCGCGCAGCGCGGCGTCGGCGAGACCACGACGGATCGCCGCGGCCAACGCGTCGACGTTGCCTGCCGGACACTGCAACACCGTGTCGCCGTCTTTGCCGGTCACTTCTGGCAGCGCACCACCATCGGTCGCGACCAGGCAGATGCCAGTCGACATTGCTTCGATCGCGGGAAGGCTGAACCCTTCGTACAGGCTCGGCACGACGGCGAGCTCGGCTTCGGCGTACAGCTGGACAATGCGCTCGTCGGGAACGCCCGACACGAAGTCGATGTGCGGTCGCAGGCCGAGCTTGTCGATCAAGTCGTTGCTCGCGCCCTCGCGCGGCTTGCCGATGATCGTCAGGCGAATGTCGTTGCGTTCGGTGCGCAACTTGGCCATTGCTTCCAGCAGGTAGCTAAGACCCTTCAGCGCGACATCGGCAGAGGCAGTCGTAATCAGCCGACCTGTCTGACGTGCGATGTGCGGAAGCGGCGTGAAGAGCTCGGGATCTACACCGACCGGCACCAACTTCATGCGATCGAGGCTGACACCCATGTCGGC
>Ga0105048_10003035_pt1 | contig 27435 bp, 31 predicted proteins | sample MAT05_FD_78382 | JGI IMG/M metagenome (GOLD analysis project Ga0105048, IMG submission 78382) | Freshwater microbial communities from Lake Fryxell liftoff mats and glacier meltwater in Antarctica - MAT-05 | ecosystem: Environmental > Aquatic > Freshwater > Ice > Liftoff microbial mat | place...
CGACGTCGCCCTGATCGGCGAGCCGTCGGGCATGAAGATCATCACCGGCCACAAGGGCGGCACCGGTTACAAGGTGCATGTGAAGGGGTTCGAGGTGCATTCGTCGCTGCTGCCCGAAGGCGTGTCGGCGATCATGGAATCGGCGAGGCTGGTGCAGTGGATGAACGAGCAGAACGCGGCCAATCAGGCGAAACCCGCGACGCCGGTCGCCGCGCGGTTTCGTCCGCCGTTCACCACCCTGCATTCGGGCATGATCCAGGGCGGCACCGCCCACAACATCACCGCCGCGGATTGCCGGTTCGTGATGGAATTCCGGGTGGTTCCGGGCGAAAGCGTTGAAAACTGGGCGATGGCATTCGAAACCCATGCTGCAGAGGTGCAGGCGCGGATGCAGGCGGTGCGGCCCGAGGCGGCGGTGCATCTGGTCCGGTTTTTCCGCGTGCCCCCTCTGGTGCCCGAAGCGGCGGGGGCGGCCGAGGCCCTGGCGCGGGCGCTGACCGGCGACAATGGCGCCGGCGTTGTCAGCTACGGCACCGAGGCCGGGCAGTTTCAGGAGGCCGGCTATTCGGCTGTGGTCTGCGGCCCCGGAGACATCGCGCAGGCCCACCAGCCGGACGAATACCTGGAACTGTCCGAATTTCTGGCAGGTCAGGCCTATATGACCCGATTGCTGGACGCGCTGGCCTGAGCGGGGTTTACTAAGGCAGGCCGCCGGGGTAGCCAGCCGCCCCAACCCCCCGGAGCCCGATGATGACCCCCCGATCAGGACCGCCGTATTGCGGCATCGACTTTGGCACGTCGAATTCGACCATCGCGCTGGCCGACGCTGCGGGGGCGCGGCTGATCGCGGTCGAGGGGGGGGCGGTGACGCTGCCCTCGGCGGTGTTCTGGGAAAGCGACGGCGCGGCCCCCGAATTTGGCCGGGCGGCGATTGCCGCCTATGTGCGGGGCGATGACGGGCGGCTGATGCGGGGGCTGAAAAGCACGCTGGGGTCATCGCTGATCCACGAACGCACCAGGGTCGGCAACCGGGCCCTGTCGTTCCGCGATATCCTGGCGCGGTTCTTTGGCCATCTGCGGGCCCGGCTGGAGCGCGAGGCGCCGGGGGTCGAGCGGGTGGTGTTGGGCCGCCCGGTGCATTTTGTCGACGACGATCCGGCGGGCGATGCGGCGGCACAAGCGGTGCTGGCCGAGATTGCCCGCAGTGTCGGGTTCCGCGACGTGGCGTTTCAATACGAACCGATCGCGGCGGCGCTGCATTATGAACAATCGGTCACAAGAGAACAGCTGGTGCTGATCGTCGATGTCGGTGGCGGCACCTCGGACTTTTCCATCGTGCGGGTCGGGCCGGCGCGCATCGCGGCGGCGGACCGGGCGCAGGACATTCTGGCCAATGACGGCATCCGGGTGGGCGGCACCGATTTCGACCGGCTGCTGTCGCTGGCGTCGGTGATGCCGCATCTGGGGCTCGGGTCCGGCACGGGGGGCGGCAAATCGCTGATGCCCAGGCATTACTACATCGACCTTGCGACCTGGCACCGGATCAACATGGTCTACACCGGGCGCACGCAGACCGACCTCAAGGCGCTGCGCGCCGAAGCCGACCGGCCGGACCTGCTGGACCGGCTGATCCGGCTGGTCAACGGGCGGCAGGGCCATGCGCTGGCCATGGCCGTGGAGGCGGCGAAGATCGCGCTGTCGGACGGTGACACCGTGCGTCTGGCGCTGTCGGACGTGTGCGGGGGAGCCGATGGCGGGGGGCCCGATCCGGTGTTGCGGCGCGCCGAGTTCGAGGTGGCGGTGGCAGGCCCGGTCCAGCGGGTCGAGGACCGGCTGACCGGCATTCTGGCGCAGGCCGGTGTCGGTGCCGACCGGATCGGCACGGTGTTCATGACCGGCGGGTCCAGCGGGTTGCCGCTGCTGCACCGGGTTGTCGGCCGCGTGCTGCCGGGGGTGCCGATTGCAACCGGCGACATGCTGGGGTCCGTCGGCACCGGACTTGCCCTTGACGCCGCCCGGCGGTTTGGCTGACAGCGCCCCGGCGGGGGTTGCAGGCGGCCGGCGATCGGCCCAAGCTGCGCGGAAAGGAGAGCCGCCATGCCCGTCAGGACCCGTATCGCCGACATGCTGCCCGAACTGACCGCCGTGCGGCAGGATTTTCACGCCCATCCCGAACTGCTGTTCGACGTCCAGCGCACCGCCGGGCGGGTGGCCGACCTGCTGCGGTCCTACGGCTGCGACGAGGTGGTGGAGGGCATCGGGCGCACGGGAGTGGTGGGGGTGATCCACGGCGCGTCGCAAGCCTCGGGGGGCGCGTCGCAAGCCTCGGGGCGGGTCGTCGGCCTGCGCGCCGACATGGACGCGCTGCCGATTCACGAACAGACCGGTGTCGCCTATGCCAGCACGGTGCCCGGCAAGATGCATGCCTGCGGTCATGACGGGCACACCACGATGCTGCTCGGGGCCGCGAAATACCTGTGCGAGACCCGGAATTTCGACGGCACCGCGGTGGTGATCTTTCAGCCCGCCGAAGAAGGCGGCGGCGGCGGGCGCGAGATGTGCGCCGATGGCATGATGGACCGCTGGAACATTCAGGAAGTCTACGGCATGCACAACATGCCCGGCATTCCGGTCGGCCATTTCGCCATCCGCCCCGGGGCGATCATGGCGGCGGCGGACCAGTTCGAGATCACGGTGACCGGCAAGGGTGGCCATGCCGCCAAGCCGCACGACTGCATCGACACCACGGTGGTGGCCGCCCACATCATCGTGGCGTTGCAGACCATCGCCTCGCGCGGGGTGGACCCGCTGAAGCAGGTGGTGGTCAGCGTCTGCACGGTGGCGACCGACAGCACGGCGCACAACGTGATCCCGCAGGTGGTCAAGATGAAGGGCACGGTGCGGACGATGGATGTCGACGTGCAGGATTACGTCGAGCGGCGGGTGACCGAGATCGCGACCGGCACCGCGCAGGCCCTTGGCGCGCAGGCGGTGGTGACCTATCAGCGCGGCTATCCGGTGACGGTGAACGCGGCCGACAACACCGCGCATGCGGTGGCGGTGGCGCAGGCGGTGTCGGGTCAGGTGAACCCCGACACGCCGCCGCTGATGGGGGCCGAGGATTTCAGCTTCATGCTGATGGAACGTCCGGGGGCCTATATCTTTCTGGGCAACGGCAACACGGCCGATGTGCACAACCCGGCCTATAACTTTGACGACAGCGCGATTCCGTTCGGGGCCAGTTGGTATGCCGGAATGGCCGAGGCGCGGATGCCGGCCTGACATTGCGCGGGCCTGACACCGCGCGGGCCTGACATTGCGCGGGCCTGACACCGCGCGGGCCTGACACCGCGGGCAAGCCGCCCCCCTCAAACCGCTCCCACCCGCCCACCCCGCGCTTTGAGGGGGGCTGCGGGCGGGCGTGTTCGACAAAGAGCCTCCGGCGGGGATATTTGGGCAGAGAGGATGGGCTCAGGCCCTGGGTTTGCGCGCCGTGCGGCGGCGGGCAGGCAGCGGGCGGACGCGGCGTTCGACCGCGTCGAGCAGCAGGCCGGCAAGGTTGCGCCCGGTGGCGGTTTCGATACCCTGAAAGCCGGGCGACGAATTGACCTCGAGCACCTTGGGTCCGTCGGCCGAGCGCAGCAGGTCGACCCCGGCGAGGCCGAGGCGGAAGGCATGGGCGGCGCGGACGGCGATTTCACGCTCCATCGGCGAGATGCGCACCGGCTCGGCGCTGCCACCCTGATGCAGGTTCGAGCGGAACTCGCCGGGCGCGGCGCGGCGGCGCATGGCGGCGACGACGCGGCCATCGACCACGAAGCAGCGGATGTCGACGCCCTTGGCCTCGGCCACGAAATCCTGCACCAGAAAGTCGGCACGGAGGCCCCGGAAGGCCGAGATCAGCGACTGCGCGGCCGAGGTGGTTTCGGCCAGCATCACGCCCTTGCCTTGGGTGCTTTCCAGCAGTTTCACCACCAGTGGCACGCCGCCGACCAGACCGATCAGGTTGTCGGTGTCCTTGGGTGACGACGCAAAGGCGGTGGTCGGCATGCCGATGCGGTGACGCGACAGGATCTGATGCGCGTGAAGTTTGTCGCGCGAGGCGACGATGCCTTCGGCGCCGTTGATCGTATAGGTGCCGCGCGCCTGGAACTGGCGCAGCACGGCGGCGCCGTAGGCCGTGACCGACACACCGATGCGGGGGATGATGGCGTCGAAATGCGGCAGGCGCGCGCCGTCATAGTGGATTTCGGGGGCGAGCGCGTTGATCGCCATGTAGCAGCGCGAGGTGTCGATCACCTCGACGACATGGCCGCGCTTGGTGCCCTCTTCGACGATGCGGCGGGTCGAATAGGCGCCGCCTTCGCGCGACAGCACCGCGATGCGCAGGGTGCGGGTCGGCATTTTTGCCAGCACGGCGGGCGAAAAATAGCTGTCATAGCCGAGGGCCGGTTGCAGGAACGACTCGGTGGGCGAGATCACCGCCCCTTCGGCCAGCGCCTGACGGCCCAGAAGCATGCGGTTTGCCATGTTGCCACGGTCGGTCAGCGTCACCTCGATGGGCCAGCGGCGGGGGCCGATCTGAATGTCGGTGCGGATGACGAATCGCATCTCCGAGTCGCCGTTCGACGAGGTGACCTCGCGGCGGTCGATGATCGGGGCGGAGCAGGCCAGCGTCACATCGGTGCGGCCGGGGATCGGGTGCACGGCAAAGCGGACATGCGGGGCATGGGCGGCGCCGAACGCCTCGATATCGAAGGCGTGCAGGGCCGAGGTGCGCGCGCCGGTGTCGACCTTGGCCGTCAGCGCCGGCAGGCCAAGCGCCGGTAGCGCCACCCATTCCTCCCAGCCGAGGCGCAGGACCGGGATGGGCGAGGTGTCATTCATGGTGTGCTCCGCAGTCAGGATTGGGGCAGGGCATGACGCGCGGTGATGACAGGACTGTGAAGGTCGCGATCAGCCGCCGGTATGGCTCATGTGGCGGCGGGTCTGGCCGGCGACGATCTGGCGGGAATAGTCGAAATCGTGGCCCTTCGGTTTGCGGCTGATGGCGTCGCGGATGGCCGCATCGACCACCGCATCGTCGGGGCTGGCGCGCAGGGGGCTGCGCAGGTCGGCCATGTCTTCCTGACCGAGGCACATGTAAAGCTCGCCCGTGCAGGTCAGGCGCACCCGGTTGCAGCTTTCGCAGAAGTTGTGGGTCAGGGGCGTGATCAAGCCGATGCGCTGGCCGGTGTCGGCCAGCCGGACATAGCGGGCCGGGCCGCCCGTGCGATCCGGCAGGTCGATCAGGGTATGGCGGGCGGCCAGCCGCATCCGCAGATCGTCAAGCGACCAATATTGATCAAGCCGCTGCGCCTCGGCCATGTCGCCCATCGGCATCACTTCGATGAAGGTCAGGTCATGGCCTTCGGCGGTGCACCAGTCGGTGAGGGTGAAGAGTTCATCCTCGTTGAAAGCTTTCAGCGCCACCGCGTTGATCTTGATCGACAAACCGGCATCCTGTGCGGCCTTTATGCCGTCCAGCACCTGCGTCAGGCGACCCCAGCGGGTTATCCGGGCGAATTTCGCCTCGTCCAGCGTGTCGAGCGAGACGTTGATGCGTTTCACCCCGCAGGCGGCCAGGTCGGCGGCATGTTTGCGCAGCTGCGAGCCGTTGGTGGTCAGCGTCAGTTCCTGCAACGCGCCGCTGTCCAGGTGCCGCGCCATCGCCTGAAAGAACGTCATGATCCCCTTGCGCACCAAAGGTTCGCCCCCGGTGATCCGCAGTTTCTGCACGCCAAGCCGGACAAAGGCGGAACAGAGCCGGTCAAGCTCTTCGAGGCTGAGAAGTTCGGCCTTGGGCAGGAACGTCATGTGTTCGGTCATGCAATAGCTGCACCGAAAATCGCAGCGGTCGGTGACCGAGACCCGCAGATACGAGATCGGCCGCGCGAAGGGGTCGATCAGCGGGGCGGTGCGGGTTGCGGTTGCGGGGCGATCCATCCGGGCAAGGTAGGGGGTTGCGGGCGAGGTCACAAGGGTCTTGCAGGCGGGCGCCAGCGGGGTATGTTTGCGCAATGATGGATCGTTTCCCGAGTTTGCGCGTGATGCTGGCGCTGTTGGCCGTGCCGGGCTGCGGCATGCTGGCAAAGACCGGCGCGCCAACGCCTGTGCCCGTTGCGGTTCAACCGGTGGCGATGCCCGATCTGGGAACCGGCCAGTCGGCGGCCGCGCTCGACACATCGACCCCGGCGGAAAAGGCGGCGGCGCTGGCCCCGGCCGCTGCGGCGGAGCGGAGCCTTGGGCAGGTCGTGGTCGGCCTCGGCAGCCCCGCGGAGCAGGGGTTCTGGCTGAAATCCACACGTGTCACCGCGGCGGCCAAGGGGCGTGTGGTGACCGGGGGCGGGGCGTCGGTCAACGTCGATCTGCTGCCGGGAACCGGGGCGGCACTGCTGTCGCTGGCGGCGTTCCGGGCCTTGGGGCTGGGATTGACCGACTTGCCCGCAGTGACCGTTTACGCCAACTGATCGGGCAGGTATCTGGCCGCTGTCTTGCGGGCGAACGGCTTCAGACGGTCGCCATGGGTGGCCAGAAACGCCGCAGCGCGGCCTGGGTCGTGTTTCGACAGGTCGCGCAGCCACCCGGCCACAGCCTTCTGGATGAACCCGTCGCGGTCATCGACAAAGCCCGCAGCCCAGTCCAGAACCCGGTCACGGATCGCCACATCGGCGGGCTTGGGGTTGTTCTGCTTGGCCCAGGGCAGGGTGATGACCAAAGCGGCGCGGCGGGTCCACATCTGCGGCGAGCGGGTCCAGCCGTCGACAACGTCGAGCCGCGACGGGTCGGCCACCAACCGCTTTTGCCCCGCGATGCAGGCGAGGTCGGCCAGCGCCCGGCCGTCGAAATCGGGCACCCAGGACTGGATCAGCGACCAGGCCGCGTCGTCGGGGCGAATGCGGGCCTGCGTCAGCAGCTTGCACGCGGCAACCCGCGCCTCGTGGATGTCGGTGCGCCACAGCGCAGCCGCCAGCGCCAGCCGGTCGTCCAGCGTCGCCTCGGCGCGCCAGCCATCGGCCAGAGCGTCGATCTGCGGCACCGAGACCCCCAGATAGACCCGGGGTGCCTGGTGGCAGGCGGCCATCTCGGCGGCTTTCACCGGATCGGCCAGCGCCTGCAACCGGGCAAGGGCGCTGTCGATCACAGGTTGGCCTCGATGCCGGTCGGTTCGCCGTCGATGGTCAGGGTGTTGCGCTCGGCCCAGTAGGTGGCAAGGCCTTCGGGCCCCTTGCCGATGGCCCAGTCGCGCAGCACCGGGCGCTCGGCGGTCATCTCCATCATCGGCACGGCATAGCCGCAGGAGGATTGCACCAGATCGACCGTCATCTCGACAACCTGCCGCGCGCCGGGCTGATCGGGCAACAGGGCCGCCAGCGCCGCCCACCCGGCATCGCCCCGGTGCAGCGCCCGCGCCGTGCCATAGGCCCGCAGGATCAGCGGGCGCTGCCCGAAACTGCACCACATCACCGTCATGCGCGGATCATCCGCCAGATGCGGCGCGGTTTCATTCCCCGACCCGGTCAGGTTCAGCCAGACCAGCCGGTTCGGCCCCGTTGCGCGCAAGCTGTCCATCCCCTTGGGCGACAGGTTGATCCGCCCCGCGCCGGTGGTGGCGACGAAGAACATCGGCTGGGCGGCGATGAAGATCAGATGATCGGGTTGAAGGCTGTCAAACCGCTTGCCCATTATTCGACCGTCACCGATTTCGCCAGATTGCGCGGCTGGTCGACGTCGGTCCCTTTGGCAATGGCGGTGTGGTAGGCCAGAAGTTGCGCCGGAATGGCATAGAGGATCGGGGCGAACAGCGGCGCGACCTGTGGCAGGGTCAGCGTGCGCCAGCAGCCGATGCCCGCCTCGGCCACTCCGGCGGCGTCCGACAGCAGCAACACCTTGCCATGCCGCGCCATCACCTCCTGCATGTTCGACACGGTTTTCTCGAACAGCCTGTCGCGTGGGGCCAGCACGATCACCGGCACCTGCGCGTCGATCAGCGCGATGGGGCCGTGCTTCAGTTCGCCCGAAGCATAACCTTCGGCATGGATGTAGCTGATTTCCTTGAGTTTCAGCGCACCTTCCAACGCGAGCGGGAACATCGCGCCGCGCCCGAGGAACAGCACATCCTGCGCCGTCGCCAGCTCTTCGGCAATCACCGCGATATCGCCCGACAGGCCAAGCGCGTGGTTCATCAGCCCCGGCAGCGCCGCCAGATCGGCCAGATGCTGCGCCAGACCCGCTGCAGTCAGACGCCCGCGGTCCTGCGCCGCCTTCAGCGCCAGCAGCGCCAGCAAGATCAACTGGCAGGTGAAGGCCTTGGTCGAGGCCACGCCGATTTCGACGCCCGCCATGATCGGCAGCGCCAGATCGGCCTCACGCGCGATCGACGAGGTGGGCACGTTGACCACCGCCACGATCTTGGCGACCTTTCCTGCGGCATAGCGCAGCGCCGCCAGCGTATCGGCGGTTTCGCCCGACTGGCTGACGAACAGCGCCCAAGAGGCAGGCGACAACGGCGGTTCGCGATAGCGGAATTCCGAGGCGATATCGATGTCGCAGGGCAGGCCCGCCACCTGTTCGAACCAGTATTTCGCAACATGGCAGGCATAGGACGCCGTGCCACAGGCCACCAGCGTCAGCCGGTCGACGCCGGTGAAATCCACCGCCTCTGGCAGGCTCAACGCACCGTTGCGGACGTAATGCCTTAACGCGTCGGCGATCACGCCGGGTTGCTCTGCAATCTCCTTGGCCATGAAATGCTTGTAGCCGGCCTTTTCGATGCGCGTGGCGTCGATCTGGATGCGCGCCTCGGGCCGGTTGGCCAGCCGCCCTTCGGTGTCATAGATCGTGGCTCCGGCGCGGGTGACAACGGCGCAGTCGCCTTCCTCCAGATAGGTGATGCGGTCGGTCAGCGGCGACAGCGCAATCGCATCCGAGCCTACGAACATCTCGCCATCGCCATGCCCCACCGCCAGGGGCGAGCCCTTGCGCGCCGCCACCAGCAGGTCATCCTGCCCCTCGAACAGAAAGCACAGCGCAAAGGCCCCGTGCAACCGCGTCAGCGTTTCGCGGGCGGCCTCGACCGGCGACAGGCCGCGATCCATCTGCATCCGGGTCAGCAAGGCGATGGTCTCGGTGTCGGTCTCGGATTCGAACTCCAGACCGGCGGCCAAAATCTCGGCCCGCAGGTCGCGGAAGTTTTCGATGATGCCGTTGTGGACCACGGCAACCGGGCCGGATCGGTGCGGATGCGCGTTCGACGCCGTGGCGGCCCCATGCGTGGCCCACCGGGTGTGGCCGATACCAGCCTTGCCCGCCAGCGGGTCGTGCACCAGCAGGTCGGACAGGTTGACAAGCTTGCCCACGGCGCGGCGGCGGTCGAGGCGGCCCTTTTGCACGGTGGCGATCCCGGCGCTGTCATAACCCCGATATTCAAGCCGCTTGAGCGATTCGACCAGCAGCGGGGCCACTTCGTGATTTCCAAGAACGCCGACGATGCCGCACATTATTTCGTTTCCTTCGCAGCCTTTATGGCGCGCAATGTGTCGATGAACCGGGCGACGAAGCCCGATTTGTTGGTTTGCCGCGCCCGCCCGACCGCCAGCGCATCGGGCGGCACGTCCATGGTGATGACCGACCCCGACGCCGTCATCGCCCCGTCGCCGACCGTCACCGGGGCCACCAGCATGGTGTCCGACCCGATGAAGGCGTTCCGCCCGATCCGGGTGCGGTGTTTCAGCACGCCGTCATAGTTGCAGGTGATGGTGCCCGCGCCGATATTGGTGAACTCGCCGACATCGGCATCGCCGAGATAGGTCAGATGGCCGACCCTGACGCCCTGATCAAGGATCGCGTTCTTGATCTCGACGAAGTTGCCGACATGCACATCCTCGGCCAGCTCTGCCCCGGTGCGCAGCCGGGCAAAGGGGCCGACCTGCGAACCCCGGCTGATATGGCAGCCCTCAAGATGGCAGAACCCCTTGATATGCGCGCCGGATTCCACCGTGACCCCGGGTCCGAACTGCACATAGGGCCCGATGGTCGCGTCGCGGCCGACGTGGGTGTCAAGCGCGAAGAACACGGTTTCGGGCGCGGTCAGGGTCACGCCGTTGTCCAGCGCGTCGGTGCGGGCGCGGGCCTGAAACGCGGCTTCGGCCCCGGCCAGTTCGGCGCGGGTGTTGATGCCAAGCGTCTCGGCTTCGTCGCAGACCACCACGCCCGCCGACAGTCCCTGCGCCCGGGCCAGTTCGACGATGTCGGTCAGATAGTATTCGCCTGCTGCATTGGCATTGCCGACGCGGGCGACCAGATCGAACAGCACAGAGGTTTCGGCGCAGACCACACCCGAATTGCACAGGTCGATGGCCCGCTCGGCGTCGGTCGCGTCCTTGAACTCGACGATCCGCTCCAGCTGGTCGCCGCGGGTGATCAGCCGGCCATAGCGGGCCGGATCGCGGGGGCGAAAGCCCAGAACCACCACCGCATGCCGCGACCGCGCCGCCTGCATCGCGGCCAGCGTTTCGGAGCGGACGAAGGGTGTGTCGCCATAAAGCACAATCGCATCGCCCGCAGTGTCGGCCAGCAGCGGTGCGGCCTGCGCCACGGCATGCGCGGTGCCAAGCTGCGGCTCTTGCAGGACCACCTCGCAGGCCTCGTCGAAGGCCTGGGCTGAAGCGGACACTTCGGCGGCACCATGACCGGTCACCACCACGATCCGAGCCGGGTCAAGCGCCCGTCCCGCCGCCAGCGCGTGGTGCAGCAGCGGCGCGGCGGCGATCGGATGCAGCACCTTGGGCAGGTCCGAATTCATCCGCGACCCAAGCCCCGCCGCAAGAATGATCAAAGATACCGGCATTCTGCCCCTTTCCTTCTTTTGCGGCTCTGTTTACCCCCAAACGGGCAGTTCGCAAGGGGCGAACCAGTCACGCAAGGTTACAGCACATGCGCACGGTTGTCTTTGATCTGGACGGAACGCTGGCGGACACGTCTAAAGACCTGCTGGCGGCGGCCAATGCCTGTTTCCGGGCCGAAGGTCTGGGTGACCTGCTGGGGCCCGCCGATGCCGGCACCGCGATGCGGGGCGGACGGGCGATGCTGACGCTTGGGTATGGCCGGATCGGACGGGTCTGGACCGAGGCCGAGATGACGGCGGGGTATCAGCGGCTGATCACCGCCTATGCGCAGGACCTCGACCGGCACACGGTGCTGTATCCGGGCAGTGTGCAGGCGGTGACGGCGCTGCGGGGGGCCGGGTTTGCCACCGCGATCTGCACCAACAAACCCGCCGCGCTGGCCGAAACCCTGATGCAGCGGTTGGGGGTGCGCGATCTGTTCGGCGCGCTGGTGGGGGCCGATACCCTGCCGGTGCGCAAGCCCGATGCCGCCCCCTACCGGCTGGCGGTCGAACGGGCGGGCGGGTCGGTGGACCGGTCGATCCTGATCGGCGACACCGACACCGACCGGCAGACCGGCCTTGCGGCGGGGGTGCCGGTGGTGCTGGTCAGCTTTGGTCCCGAAGGCGACAGCGTGGCGCGGTTCAACCCCGAGGCGTTGCTGGCGCATTTCGACGATCTGCCGGCGCTTGCCGAACGCCTGCTGCCCCGTTGACGTCTGCCGCGCGGCGCGCCATCTAGGGGGCATGGAACGCTTTACCGGCAGCTTTACCCAGCAGGAACCGATCCCCGAAGACGGAATCGAGGCGGCGATTGCCGTGCTGCGGCATGGCCGGTTGCACCGCTACAACACTGCCCCCGGAGAGATTGCCGAGACCGCGTTGCTGGAAGAAGAGTTCGCGGCCCTGACCGGCGCGCGCTATTGCCTTGCCGTCGCCTCGGGCGGCTATGCGATGGCCACGGCCTTGCGGGCGTTGCAGGTGCAGCCGGGTCAGCCGGTGCTGTCGAACGCCTTTACCCTCGCCCCGGTGCCGGGGTCGATTGCCAGCATCGGCGCGCAGCCGGTGTTCGTCGAGGTAACCGACGATCTGACCATTGATCTGGGGCATCTGGCGGTGATGGCGCGACAGACCGGGGCGAAGGTGCTGATGCTGTCGCACATGCGCGGCCATGTCTGCGATATGGACGCGCTGATGGCCGTCTGTGACCGCCACGGCATCGCGGTGATCGAGGATTGCGCCCACACGATGGGGGCGGTCTGGCGCGGCGTGCCGTCGGGGCGGCATGGGGTGATCGGCTGCTATTCGATGCAGACCTACAAGCATGTGAACGCCGGCGAAGGCGGGTTCCTGATTTCCGACGATGCAGCCCTGATCGCCCGGGCGGTGCTGCTGTCGGGGTCCTACATGCTGTATGCGCGCCATCGTGCCGCCCCGCCGCCCGAGGCGTTCGCGGCGATCCGGCTGGATGTGCCCAACATCTCGGGCCGGATGGACAATCTGCGCGCCGCGATCCTGCGCCCGCAGTTGCGCCTGCTGGACGACCGGGTGGCGCGGTGGGAGGCGCTGTATCGCCGCCTTGAGGCCGAGCTTGCGGACACCAGCGGGCTGGCGGTGATTGCCCGCCCGCCGCACGAGCGGTTCGTCGGCTCGTCCTTCCAGTTCCTGCTGCCGGACTGGCCCGCCGCGATGGTCACCGCCCTGCTGGCCCGCTGTGCGCAGCGCGGGGTCGAGCTGAAATGGTTCGGGGCCGATGACCCCGTGGCCTTTACCAGCCGGTATGACCACTGGCGCTATGCCGCCCCGACACCCCTGCCGCAGACCGACCGGGTGCTGGCCGGGCTGATCGACCTGCGCCTGCCGCTGACCTTTAGCCCCGCCGATTGCGCCCAGATCGGCCGCATCATCCACGCCGAGGTGCTGGCGGTGCAACAGGCCGGGGCCGACCCCGCCGTGGCGCTGCCTGTGGCCGACTAGGCGCCTCGCCGGCTAGGCCCGGGGCTTGTTGCAGACAAGACCGGGCATCACCCCGATGTAGATCGACTGCGCCACGGGATTGGGCGGGGTGCCGTTTCCGGCAATCTTGAAGATCGCACCCCCCATGTAGCCCTTTGCGCGGCTGTGCTCTGTCAGCTGTTTGCGCAGATATCCCTGATAGCCGCCGTCGTTCGGGCTGGCGCGGTCGGCCTTGGCCTGCTCGGCAGGGGGCAGAGTGGCCACATACTTGTCCCATTCCGATTTGCTGGTGCGCTGCGCGCGGAACGTCTCGACCGGGGTATAGTCGCCCCCGCCCGCCGTAATCACCACGCCCCGGTTGCACTGCGGACCCCGGGATTTCTCTTCGGTCTTGTGATGCGAGCTTTGGCAGATGTCGACGGTGACAGACTGCGGAGGCGGCGCTTCGGGTTTGCGGTCGATCTCGGTGATGATCCGGTCGATGATCTGGATGTGCAGCCCGTTGGTCAGCATGATTATCGACAGATCGGTGACCTGCTTGAGGGTCTGCACAAAACTCCATTCCGGCGCGAAAGCCAGCGGCGTGCGCCCCTTGTAGCCCGCATCAATGCCGCAGGTGGCGGTGTAGGTGCCGACAAAGCCGATGCAGTCCATCCCGAGAAACGCCGCGTCGCACAGCGCCTGCAGGTAATCGGTCTGGTCCATGTATCGTTTCAGCTCTGGAACAGTCGCAAGCTCGGCACGGTGCGCCATCACGATCGTCAGGATGGTGACGAAATCCGGCCCCATGCCCTGACCCGACCAGACCCGCCCGGCGGGCTCGCTGTTGAGAAAGGTTTTCTCGGCCGCAGTCGCCACTTTCCATAACTGCGCCGCCAGAAACCTGGAGGTCTGCGCCCCGCCGAACATCTGGTTGGCCGATGAATACTGCGTGATGGCCACCACCCCGCCGTCGTAGCCGGCATAGCCCGGCACGACAAGCGACCGCAGGTAGCGCACATAGTCTGATGGATAAAACGACGCGGGGTTTGGCATTGAATGTTCCGATGATTTGAATGAACGGTGCAGGCCCGTCTTGGCGACGGGTCAGGAAATGCCTGCAGGATGCCTGATCCGGCAGGACAAGGAAGGGAAGCAGTCACCAGATGCCGACGCCGCGCCGCAAACTTCGCCTGACGCCGGCGCTGCTGGGCTATGTCTGCCTGGCGCTGCTGGGTCTTTACGCGCTGGCCGGACGGATGGCCCCGTATCACGGGCTGACCGAGGCGGGGTGCCGCGTGGGGTTTGTCTATGACGGCGACACTGTCGAGTTGCTGTGCGGGGCCGGGACCGAACGCGCCCGGCTGGTGGGGTTCGACACGCCCGAGACGACAGAGCCGGGTTGCGCAGCGGAGGGCGACCTGGGGTTGCAGGCCAAGCTGCGGCTTGGCGATCTGGTGGCGCGGGCGCAAGGGCAGCCGGAGGGCATCCTGCTCGACGCCACAGGGATCGACAGGTATGGTCGCCGGCTGGTGACGATGCGGATCTTCGGGCGCGATGTGGCCGACATCATGATCGAAGAGGGGCTGGCGGTGGCCTATGGCGGTGCGGCCCGGACCGACTGGTGCGCGCGGTTGGGGGCTAGCCGGACCGTGCCGCCGTGACAGCCCGGCGGCAGCCTGCGCGCCTTGCCGCAGGTGCATCTTTTCGGCCCGGCTTTGGTTGACCCGGCGCGGGGGGCGGAGTAAACGGGGCCAAGTGAGGATGCGGCCCCCGAACGCTGGGCCAAAGCTCGCCTCTCGCCAGCGACAGGAGCACCGCGTGGACCTACTTTTGAGAGAGTATCTGCCCATCCTCATTCTGCTTGCCCTGGCGATCGGACTGGGTCTGATGCTGATCCTGGCCGCCGCCGTGCTGGCCGTGCGCAACCCCGATCCGGAAAAAGTCTCGGCCTACGAATGTGGCTTCAACGCCTTTGACGATGCGCGGATGAAGTTCGACGTGCGGTTCTATCTGGTGGCGATCCTGTTCGTCATCTTTGATCTTGAGGTGGCCTTCCTGTTTCCCTGGGCGGTGGCCTTTGGCGACATCTCGATGACGGCCTTCTGGTCGATGATGGTGTTCCTTGGCGTGCTGACCATCGGATTTGCCTATGAATGGAAGAAGGGGGCGCTGGAATGGGCGTGACATCCGGACCGACGCCGGTTGACGGCACCTCTGGCGGAAAAGAGACCATCGGCATGCCCGGCGGACGCCCCGGCGGCATCCGCAGCGGCGCGATTGCGGCCGATGGCGGGCCCGAACTGGCCACGACGGCGCTGAATGCCGAACTGTCCGACAAGGGGTTTCTGCTGACCTCGACCGAGGACATCATCAACTGGGCGCGCATCGGGTCGTTGCATTGGATGACCTTTGGCCTCGCCTGCTGTGCGGTCGAGATGATGCACACCTCGATGCCGCGCTACGACCTGGAACGGTTCGGCACCGCCCCCCGCGCCAGCCCGCGCCAGTCGGACCTGATGATCGTGGCCGGCACCCTGACCAACAAGATGGCCCCGGCGCTGCGCAAGGTTTACGACCAGATGCCAGAGCCGCGCTATGTGATCTCGATGGGGTCCTGCGCCAACGGCGGCGGCTATTACCACTACAGCTATTCCGTGGTGCGCGGCTGTGACCGGATCGTGCCGGTCGACATCTATGTGCCCGGCTGCCCGCCCACGGCAGAGGCGCTGCTGTATGGCATCCTGCAGTTGCAGCGCAAGATCCGCCGCACCGGCACCATCACGCGCTGAGGAGCCGCCATGCCTGATCTCGACGCCCTTGCCGCCCATGTCGCCGCCGCCCATCCCGAAGCCGTGCTTGGCGCGGGCATCGCGCAGGGCGAATTGACCCTGACCGTCGCCCTGTCGGGGATCGAGGCGGTGCTGCGGTTTCTCAAGGCCGATCCGGCCTGCAAATTCTCGTCTCTCGTCGATATCACCGCCGTCGACCGTCCTGAAAACCTGCCGCGGTTCACCGTCGTCTATCACCTGCTGTCGATGTATCAAAACCACCGCATCCGGCTGCGGGTCGGAGTGGCCGAAACCGACATGGTCCCGTCGATCCACACGATCCACCCCTCGGCCAACTGGTTCGAGCGCGAGGTGTTCGACATGTTCGGCATCCTGTTCTCGGGCCACCCCGACCTGCGCCGCCTGCTGACCGACTACGGCTTTCGCGGCCATCCGTTGCGCAAGGATTTCCCGACCACCGGTTATACCGAAGTCCGCTATGACGAGGCGCAAAAGCGCGTGGTCTACGAGCCGGTCAGCCTGGTGCAGGAATACCGCCAGTTCGATTTCATGAGCCCGTGGGAGGGTGGTCATTACATCCTGCCCGGCGACGAGAAAAAGGCCTGAGCCGGATGTCCCAGCCGACGGTGATGTTCTGTGTGGGGGCGACCAAGGCGGGAACGTCCTGGCTGCACGACCATTTGTCGGCCCATCCGGACTGTCATTTCCGCACCGTCAAGGAACTGCACTACTTCCAGATGACCGAACCCGCCCAGTTTGCCACCGCGCGGCGCCGCCTGAACGCCGATATCACCCGGCTTGAGGCGCGTCTGGCGGCCGGGGAAGGGGTGCGGTCACGCATCGAACGGCGTCTGGGCGACCTGCGCGACTGGCGGCAGGTGCTGCGGGTGCGGACGACCGATCTGCAGGCCTACCGCGATTTCCTGACCGAGGGGCGGGGCGACAGGCGGCTGGTCGGCGACGTGACGCCGGCCTATGCGCTGTTGCCGGCCGATCGGCTGGCGCTGCTGCCCCGGGTCGCGGATGACACGCGGGTGGTCTATCTGATGCGCGACCCGGTGGCGCGGCTGTGGAGCCATGTCCGCATGGTCGCCAAACGGGTGGCCCCCGACAGCTTTGCCGACGAGGCGCGGACGCTGCTGGCGCGGCTCACCGGGGGTGATCTGTCGGGCGAGGCGGCCGGGATCGCGGCCCGTGGCGATTACGCGACGATCCTGCCCCGTCTGGCGCGGGCGTTCGACCCGCAACGGCTGCTGGTGATGTTCTACGAAGACATGCTGACCCTGCCGGGGCTGCTGCGTCTTTGGGCGTTTCTGGGCATCCGCGCCGTCGAGGCCGATCTTGACCGCCGGGTGCACGAAGGCCTGTCGCTGGCGATGACCGAGGATCAGCGCCGCGCCGCGCGGGGCTGGTTGCAGCCGCAGTATGAGTATGTGTCGGGTCACTTTGCCACGCTGCCCGCAGCCTGGCGCGCGAACATGGAAGAGGGTCTGGCATGATCGACGGCGATATCAAGCGCAACAGCTATGATGACGGCTCGCAGGACCGCTTGACGGGCGAGCAGAGCATCCGTAACTTCAACATCAACTTCGGCCCGCAACACCCTGCAGCACATGGCGTTCTTCGTCTGGTGCTGGAACTTGACGGCGAGATTGTCGAACGGTGCGACCCCCATATCGGGCTGCTGCACCGCGGCACCGAAAAGCTGATGGAAAGCCGCACCTACCTGCAGAACCTGCCGTATTTCGACCGGCTGGACTATGTGTCACCGATGAACCAGGAGCATGTCTGGTGTCTGGCGATCGAGAAGCTGACCGACGTGAAAATCCCCCGCCGCGCCAGCCTGATCCGGGTGCTGTATTCCGAAATCGGCCGCATTCTCAACCACTTGCTGAACACCACGACGCAGGCGATGGACGTGGGCGCGCTGACGCCGCCGCTTTGGGGGTTCGAGGAACGCGAAAAGCTGATGGTGTTCTACGAGCGCGCCAGCGGGGCGCGCCTGCACGCGGCCTATTTCCGCCCGGGCGGCGTGCATCAGGACCTGACCCCGGATCTGCTGAACGATATCGAGGCGTGGACCTATACCTTTCCCAAGGTGCTGGACGATCTGCACACCCTGCTGACCGAAAACCGCATCTTCAAGCAGCGCAACGTCGATATTGGCGTGGTGACAGAGCAGGACATTCAGGACTGGGGCTTTTCCGGCGTCATGGTGCGGGGGTCGGGTCTGGCGTGGGATCTGCGCCGGTCGCAACCCTATGAATGTTATGACGAAATGCAGTTCAATATTCCTGTCGGCAAGAATGGCGACTGTTACGACCGCTATCTGTGCCGGATGGCCGAGATGACGGAGTCGGTGTCGATCATGCGGCAGTGCATCACCAAGCTGCGCGCCGAGCCGGGCGATGTGCTGGCCCGCGGCAAGATCACCCCGCCGTCGCGCGCGCTGATGAAAACGTCGATGGAGGCGCTGATCCATCACTTCAAGCTGTATACCGAAGGGTTCCACGTGCCCGAGGGCGAGGTCTATGTCGCCGTCGAGGCCCCCAAGGGTGAATTCGGCGTCTACCTCGTGGCCGATGGCACCAACAAACCCTACCGCGTCAAACTCCGCGCGCCGGGATTCCTGCATCTGCAGGCGATCGACTATATCTGCAAGGGGCACCAGTTGGCGGATGTGAGCGCGATCATCGGGACGATGGACATCGTGTTTGGCGAGGTGGACCGGTGACGCGTTTCCTTTGGCCACTTGGGTTGGTCTGTGCGACGGCACCTGCGTTTGCGGATATTGCGCCGATCGGCCTTGACGAGGCGTTGATCGGTGCGACGGCCATTGCGGTGATGGACCAGGGATTTCTCTTTGTCTCAAAAACGGATGCGGCCTATGTCTGCGCGGTAAACGTGTCGGCCGAGTTCTTTCTAAAGGTGGCTGCCAAAGATTTCGACGGCGCCAAAGCCGCACAGCCGGCAGCGATCTGCGTGCCTGCCTTCGAGTTTGAATTGCTGGGAAAAGACTGATGCTTCGCCGCCTGCACAAAGACCAACCCGCCTCTTTCGCCTTCACGCCCGCCAATCTGGCATGGGCGCAGGGACAGATTTCCAAATACCCCGCGGGCCGTCAGGCATCGGCCATCATCCCGATCCTGTGGCGCGCGCAAGAGCAGGAGGGGTGGCTGACCCGCCCGGCGATCGAGCATGTCGCCGATATGCTGGGGATGGCCTATATCCGCGGGCTGGAGGTGGCGACGTTCTACTTCATGTTCCAGCTGCAACCCGTTGGGTCGATTGCGCATATTCAGGTCTGCGGCACCACCAGCTGCATGATCTGCGGCGCCGAGGATCTGGTCGCGGTCTGCAAGGAACTGATCAATTCGCGCGCGCATGCCCTGTCGGCGGATGGCAAGTTTTCGTGGGAAGAGGTCGAATGCATGGGGGCCTGCGCCAATGCGCCGATGGCGCAGATCGGCAAGGATTATTACGAAGACCTGACGCCCGACCGTCTGCGCGATCTGATCGCGCGGTTCTCGGCCGGCGAGGTGCCGGTACCCGGGCCGCAGAACGGGCGCTATGCGGCGGAACCGCTGTCGGGTCTGACCTCGCTGCGCGACAGGCAATCGGGGCGGATGCACTACAATGCCTCGGCCCAGCGGGCTGTCGATCTGGCCGATACCGTCAGGCGGATCGACGGCACCGAGGTGCCTCTCATGACGCCATGGGTTGCCAAGTGATCTGAGCGGGCGCATCGCCCAAGGAAGGACCCGGAATGCAGGTGAACAACACTCCACAGAAAGGCTGGCCAGAGGGCTGGCTGATTGCCGCCGCCGCCGCCGTGCTGGCCGCGGTGTTGAGCCGGGTGATGGGCGATGTGGGGCTGATCGCCACGCTGTTCATCGGGGCATTCGTGTTTCTGGTGTTCGGGGTCCTTTTGGGCATGTTCTGGGGCAACCCGCTGCCGCCGCCGGTGCAGCACGCCGCGCACGATCATGGGCATGATCACCACCCCGGCCACGGCCATCCGGCCGCGCCTGTCGCGATGGCGGCGCAACAGGTGAACAGCGTGTCAGAGACGGCAACGGCAGTCGAGGCACACCGGGCCGCCCGCCCGGTGCTGGACCTGCCGGTGGTGGACGCGGCCCCGGAGATTGCCGCGGCCCCCCTGGCGGCCCCGATCATCGCCGCGGCGGTTGTCGCCTCTGCCCCCCGCGCCGATGAACCGGTGACAGACACGTTCGAAACCGCACCTGCCGCCACCACCGAACCCTCGGTCGCGACCGAGCCGGCTGCGGCCCATGCCGGTGTTGCCAGCAAGCCCGAATCCCTGCCCGGCCCGCGCACCGGCACGGCGGACAAGCTGCAGGTGATCGAGGGCATCGGCCCCGCGATGGAAAAGCTGTGTCACGATCTGGGGATCTACCACTTTGACCAGATCGCCGGCTGGGGCGCTGCGGAAGTGGCGTGGATGGACAGCAACCTCAAGGGCTTCAAGGGCCGGGTGACGCGGGACCGCTGGGTTGCGCAGGCGAAACTGATTGGCGAGGTGGGGACCGAAGATTTCGCCCGCCGCGCCAAGACGAACATCCATTAGGCCGGCGATGCCAAAGCCGCACGACATCGACACCGCCCGCAAATCGCGGCAGGTCGGCATCATCATCGCGGTGACCATGGCGGTGTGGCTGGTGGTGCAACTGGTGGGCGATCAGTATGGCTGGCCCGCCCGCTATGCGCTGCTGGTTGATCTGGCCGCCTTGGCCGCGTTCATCTGGGCGCTGGTCGTGACATATCGGATCTGGCGGAAACGCCAGGGTTAGGAAGGGACGACCATGCTGCAGGATCAGGACCGCATCTTTACCAACCTTTACGGCATGCAGGACCGCACGCTGGCAGGGGCAAAAGCGCGTGGCCATTGGGATGGCACCGCGGGGATTCTGGCCCTTGGGCGCGACAAGATCGTCGAGATCGTCAAGGCATCGGGGTTGCGGGGCCGGGGGGGAGCCGGCTTTCCCACCGGGCTCAAATGGTCGTTCATGCCCAAGCAGTCCGACGGGCGGCCATGCTATCTGGTGGTCAACGCCGACGAATCCGAACCCGGCACCTGCAAGGACCGCGAGATCATGCGGCACGATCCGCATACGCTGATCGAGGGCTGTCTGATTGCCGCCTTCGCGATGGGGGCGCATGCCTGCTACATCTACATCCGCGGCGAATACATCCGCGAGCGCGAGGCGCTGCAGCAGGCGCTGGACGAATGTTACGATGCGGGGCTTCTGGGCCGGAATGCCGCCGGATCGGGCTGGGATCTCGACTGCTATCTGCACCACGGCGCCGGGGCCTATATCTGCGGCGAGGAGACGGCGCTGCTGGAAAGCCTTGAGGGCAAGAAGGGCATGCCGCGGATGAAGCCGCCGTTCCCGGCAGGCTCGGGTCTTTATGGCTGCCCGACCACGGTGAACAACGTGGAATCGATCGCCGTGGTGCCGACGATCCTGCGGCGCGGGGCGGAATGGTTTTCGGGGTTTGGCCGCCCGAACAATGCGGGGACCAAGCTTTTTGGCATCTCTGGCCATGTCAACAACCCTTGCGTGGTCGAAGAGGCGATGTCGATTCCGCTGCGCGAGTTGCTGGACCGCCATTGCGGCGGCGTGCGCGGCGGCTGGACGAACATCAAGGCGGTGATCCCCGGCGGGTCATCCGTGCCGCTGCTGACGCAGGCGCAATGCGACGATGCGATCATGGATTTCGACTGGCTGCGCGAGCAGCGCAGTGGGCTCGGCACGGCGGCGGTGATCGTGATGGATCAGTCGACCGACGTGATCAAGGCGATCTGGCGGCTGTCGAAATTCTACAAGCACGAAAGCTGCGGCCAATGCACCCCCTGCCGCGAAGGCACCGGCTGGATGATGCGGGTGATGGACCGTCTGGTGCGCGGCGAGGCGGAAGTCGAAGAGATCGACATGCTGATATCGGTGACCAAGCAGGTCGAAGGCCACACGATCTGCGCGCTTGGCGATGCCGCGGCCTGGCCCATTCAAGGGCTGGTCCGCGCGTTCCGCGAGGAAATCGAGGACCGGATCAAAGCCAGGAAAACCGGGCGCATGGGCGCGATGGCGGCGGAGTAGCGCATGGGGGGCTGGGTCAACGGACGTGCTGTCGCCGCACCGGCGCTGGGGCTGGCAGGCCCGGTGCTGGCGTGGGGCGGCGGGGATGCTGACCAGAACACCCGGTTCGGCTTGGGCCTCGCCTCGGCCCCCTACGGCACGGTCTGCGGGGTCAGCAGGGCAAGGGCACGCCGCGTCATGGCGGGGTCTTTCGTGCAACTGCGGGGCGGCGCACCTGTCGGCGATGTGTTCTGCACCCTGCCGGACGGCCGCCGGGACAAGACCGGGATGAACAGGACCGGCGTGGCGCAGTTTCCCGATGCCTATGCCATCGTCGCGACGATCGACCTGCGCGCGGCCTCGGGCAGGCTGCCGGTCCAGACCCGGCGCGGCGAGGTTACCCCGGTGCTCAAGGCAGGCGAGGGCTATGGTCTTTGGTAACCTGCCTTTTCCGCTGGTGGCCTGGCTTGGCAGTGCGCTGCTGATGGGGGCCTGTGCAACTGCACCGCGCCCGATGCCGCTGGCCGAAAGCGGGCCGGTCGAGGTTTCGCAGGCGGGGGCCAGCTATATCGCCGATCTGCAGCCCGGCCCGGTTCTGACCATCAGCCGCGATCCGGCGATGGGCTATGCCGAGGGCAAGCTTGCCAAGGACGTGGCGCAGCAGTTCTGCACCTCGCGCGGGCGCAGGCTCGACCCGCGCGCCTTTGGGCATTTCACCGGCGCGGGCTGGCAGTTCAAGGGAGCCTGCGCATGACAATCGCGGCCACTTTGGCATCTGTCAGCCGATCACGGGGTGTTGTCATGGCATATCAGGGGCCTAAGCCTCATCTTGTCACCAGGACCATTCCATGGAGATCCCGGATGAAACACCGCCTGAAACCGACGCTTCTGGCCTTGACCCTGCTCGCCTCGCCCGCAGCGGCGCTGGAGCCGATCAACCTCGAGCCGCACATCACCGCCAGCCTGGTCGCCGGCCGGGTCGGCGACACCATCCGCAACACCTGCCCGTCGATTTCGGCGCGGATGGTGGTGGCCTATTCCAAACTGCGCGAATTGGAGCGGTATGCCCGCGACAAGGGCTATACCGAAGCCGACTTTGACGCCTTCATGGACAACAAGTCCGAAAAGGACCGGCTGAAAGCGCAGGCGGCCGCCTATCTGAATGCCGCGGGCGCGGTGGAGGGCGATGTCGAAAGCTATTGCAAGGTCGGCCGGGACGAGATTGCCAAGGGCACGCTCGCCGGGTCGCTCTTGAGGTCGTCGAAATGATCCAGCCTGCCGGACACCAGCTGGCCGAGTTGAACGTGGGGCGCCTGTCGGCCCCCACCGACGACCCGCGCGTCGCCGACTTCTTGGTGGCGCGCGGCCAGGTGGATGGTCTGGGCCATAGGATGCCGGGGTTTGTCTGGCGTCTGTCTGACGACGAAATGGATGCGGCCCAGACCGAGCCCGACGGGCCTTTGGCACATTCCCGCATGACCTCGACTTTGTCGGTCTGCAAGGATCTGGCACGTCTGGAGGATTTTGCCTGGAACACGGTCCATCGCCCGTTCTGCGCGCGCAAGGACGAGTGGCATGATGCAATCGGCAACGGCAGTCTGGTCTTGTGGCGGGTGCCGGTCGGGCAGCGTCCGACGGCCGCCGAAGGCAGGGTGCGTTGGTGCCTGCGCGCTGCGAACGGCGACAGTGGGCAGGCTATCGGCTGGGCCGGTCTGAAAGATGCGCAGGTGTGGAAGACCCATGCTTGTGGGCAAGTGGCAGCGGAGTAGGACGATGTGTTACGGCAACCTTGACCCCAAGTATCTGATGCGCGACATCGACGCGCGGGTGAAACACCTGTCGTTTGAACAGGATACGAAGAAACAGGCAGCCCCCGCGCCGCAAGCCGGGCTGTTGGCCCGACTGCGTGATGCGGTCCTCGGGCGGCTGCGGAAGGACCGGGCTCATGTCAACCACACCCTCTAACCTCAAGAAAATCAGCATCGACGGGATCGAGATCGAAGTCGATGGTGCGATGACCATCATTCAGGCGGCCGAAGTGGCGGGTGTCGAGATTCCGCGGTTTTGCTACCACGAACGCCTGACCATCGCCGGCAACTGCCGGATGTGTCTGGTCGAAGTGGTGGGCGGCCCGCCAAAGCCAGCCGCAAGCTGCGCGATGCAGGTCCGCGACCTTCGCCCGGGGCCGGAAGGCCAGCCGCCGATGGTGAAAACCAACTCGCCCATGGTCAAGAAGGCGCGCGAGGGGGTGATGGAGTTCCTGCTGATCAACCATCCGCTGGATTGCCCGATCTGCGATCAGGGCGGCGAGTGTGACCTGCAGGATCAGGCGATGGCCTACGGCGTCGACTTCAGCCGCTACCGCGAGCCGAAGCGCGCGTCAGAGGATCTGAACCTGGGGCCTTTGGTCGAAACCAGGATGACCCGCTGCATTTCCTGCACCCGCTGCGTGCGGTTCACCTCTGAAGTGGCCGGCATCACCCAGATGGGCCAGACCGGGCGCGGCGAGGATGCCGAGATCACCAGCTATCTGAACATGACGCTCGACAGCAACTTGCAGGGCAACATCATCGACCTGTGCCCGGTTGGGGCGCTGACCTCGAAGCCCTATGCCTTTACCGCCCGGCCGTGGGAACTGAGCAAGACCGAATCCATCGACGTGATGGATGCGCTTGGCAGCAACATCCGGGTCGACACCAAGGGCCGCGAAGTGATGCGCATCCTGCCGCGCAACCATGACGGCGTGAACGAGGAATGGATCTCCGACAAGACCCGCTTTGTCTGGGACGGCCTGCGGCGGCAGCGGCTGGACACGCCCTATATCCGCGAGAATGGCCGCCTGCGCAAAGCCAATTGGGCCGACGCGCTGACGGCGGCTGCGGTGGCGATGGGGGGGCGAAAGGTGGCAGCCCTGGTGGGCGATCTGGCCCCGGTGGAGGCGGTCTACAGCCTCAAGACGCTGATCGATTCGCTGGGTGGCCGGATCGAATGCCGCACCGACGGCGCGCGGCTGCCTGCGGGCAACCGCAGCGGCTATGTCGGCACGGCGCGGATCGAGGATATCGACGCGGCCCGGTCGATCGTGCTGATCGGCACCAACCCCCGGGTCGAAAGCCCGGTGCTGAACGCCCGCATCCGCAAGGCGTGGTCGGCGGGGGCCAATGTCGCGCTGGTCGGCGAAGCGGTTGATCTGACCTACGACTATGCCCACGGCGGCACCGACCGCGCGGCGCTGTTGTCGCTGGTGGCCGAAGCGGTGGCGAACAGGCCGGACGGCAAGGCGGGGATCATCATCATCGGTCAGGGCGCCATCAACGAGGCCGACGGCGCTGCGGTGCTGTCGCAGGCCATGAAGCTGGCCGAGGTGACGGGGGCGGGCCTTCTGGTGCTGCACACCGCGGCGGCGCGGGTTGGCGCAATGGATGTGGGTGCGGTGACCGAGGGCGGTCTGGCGGCTGCGACCGACGGGGCCGAGGTGATCTACAACCTTGGGGCAGACGAGGTCGACATCGCGGCGGGACCCTTCGTGATCTATCAGGGCAGCCACGGTGACCGGGGCGCGATGCGGGCCGACATCATCCTGCCCGGAGCGGCCTATACCGAAGAGAACGGGCTGTTCGTCAACACCGAAGGCCGCCCGCAACTGGCGATGCGCGCGGGTTTTGCGCCCGGCGAGGCGAAAGAGAACTGGGCCATCCTGCGGGCGCTGTCGGCGGACCTGGGGCTGACCCTGCCGTGGGACACGCTGGCGGTCTTGCGCCGCGCGCTGGTGGCGGCGCATCCGCATCTGGGCGACGTCGACGTGGTGCCGGTCAACGACTGGCAGCCGCTGGAGGTGCGCGATCCGGGGCAGGCGACGTTCCGCCCGCCGTTGCGCGATTTCTATCTGACCAACCCCATCGCCCGCGCCTCGACCGTCATGGCCGAAATGTCGGCGCTGACCGCCTCACGCGGCACGCGGCCCCTGGCGGCCGAATAGATGTGGCACCTGCGGACCCTTGGCCATCTGCTGCCCGCCCTGGCGGGGCTGGCGGCCTGTGCCGCGGCCGCACCGTCGCAGGGCGGCTTCAGCCCGACCTATCAGGGGATCGAGACGATTCTTCTGGATGGCGATCTGGTCAACTTTCGGGTCGCCATGCGGGGCGCGCGCGACCCCGCCGATGTCGAGACCTATGCCCGTTGTGCCGCAGCGCAGTATAGTTTGATCCGCGGCTTCGGTTTTGCACGTCATGTTCGCACGAATGTGGCAGAGACGGGTGGAAACTGGCGCGGCGATGCGGTTTACACCATCTCGGCGGCACTGCCCGCCGGGTTCAAGACCATCGACGCCGAAGTGACGGTGCGCGACTGTGGCGAACAAGGAATACCGACGGTCTAGGACCGCTCAGGTTTGGGGACGAGGATACCATGGCTGATTTCCTGCAGACGGGTCTGGGCACGGCACTGCTGATCGCGGCGCAAAGCCTGCTGGTCATCGGGTTCGTGATGATCTCGCTGCTGTTCCTGGTCTACGGCGACCGCAAGATCTGGGCCGCCGTGCAGATGCGGCGCGGGCCGAACGTGGTGGGGGCCTTTGGCCTGCTGCAATCGGTGGCCGACGCGCTCAAATACGTGGTCAAGGAAATCGTGGTGCCGGCGGGGGCCGACCGGGCGGTGTTCTTCCTTGCGCCGATGCTGTCGTTCGTGCTGGCGATCCTGGCCTGGGCGGTGATCCCGTTTGCGGACGGGTGGGTGCTGTCGAACATCAACGTCGCCCTCCTGTTCGTGTTCGCCATGTCCTCGCTCGAGGTTTACGGCGTGATCATGGGCGGGTGGGCGTCGAACTCGAAATACCCGTTCCTCGGGTCATTGCGCTCTGCGGCGCAGATGATTTCCTACGAGGTGTCGCTGGGGCTGATCATCATCGGCATCATCCTGTCGACCGGGTCGATGAACTTTGGCGCCATCGTCGCGGCGCAGGACGGCGATTTCGGCCTGTTCAACTGGTATTGGCTGCCGCATCTGCCGATGGTGGTGCTGTTCTTCATCTCGGCGCTGGCCGAAACCAACCGCCCGCCGTTCGACCTGCCCGAAGCGGAATCCGAACTGGTGGCGGGGTTCATGGTCGAATACTCGTCGACCCCCTATCTGTTGTTCATGGCCGGCGAATACATCGCCATCTTCCTGATGTGCGCGCTGATGAGCCTGTTGTTCTTTGGCGGCTGGCTGTCGCCCATTCCCGGTCTGCCCGACGGGGCGCTGTGGATGGTGGGCAAGATGGCGGTGTTCTTCTTTCTGTTCGCCATGGTCAAGGCGATCGTGCCCCGCTACCGGTATGACCAGTTGATGCGGATCGGCTGGAAGGTGTTCCTGCCGATGTCGCTGGGTTGGGTGGTGATCGTGGCGTTTCTGGCGAAATTCGAAGTGTTCGGCGGCTTTTGGGCGCGCTGGACGATGGGAGGCTGAACATGGGTCCGGAACGCACAACCGACTATACCCGCGCGGCAAAGTATTTCCTGATGTTCGACTTCATCAAGGGCTTTGCTCTGGGAATGAAGTATTTCTTCGCCCCCAAGGCGACGCTGAACTACCCGCATGAAAAGGGGCCGCTGTCGCCCCGGTTCCGCGGTGAACACGCGCTGCGCCGCTACCCCAACGGCGAGGAACGCTGCATCGCGTGCAAGCTGTGCGAGGCGATCTGCCCGGC
>Ga0105048_10003041_pt1 | contig 27416 bp, 29 predicted proteins | sample MAT05_FD_78382 | JGI IMG/M metagenome (GOLD analysis project Ga0105048, IMG submission 78382) | Freshwater microbial communities from Lake Fryxell liftoff mats and glacier meltwater in Antarctica - MAT-05 | ecosystem: Environmental > Aquatic > Freshwater > Ice > Liftoff microbial mat | place...
CCGCTGCCGTCAGGGATGTGCCATCGATCGGGTCGACCGCGATGTCGCACGCCGGGCCATGGCCGGTGCCAACGTGCTCGCCGTTGAAGAGCATTGGCGCGTTGTCTTTCTCGCCCTCCCCAATGACGACGAGGCCATCGAAATCGACGGTTCCAAGAAATTTGCGCATGGCGTCGACGGCCGCGCCGTCGGCGCCGAGCTTGTCGCCCTTGCCAATGAAGGGAACCGCGCGGATCGCGGCCGCCTCGGTGGCCCTCACCAACTCGAGGGCGAGGTTGCGGTCGGGGTGGCGGAACAGCGTTCCTGTTTCAGTGGTCAGCATTGAGCTTCCTGTGATCGAGGCCGAAACGCTGTGGTGGGGTTTCGTGGGGAGAACCAACGCGCTGCCAGCCTATCGCCGGTGGCTAGACTTTCAGGGCCGACCCCGTGCGCCAAGGAGAAGAAGCGATGCCAGTAGCAACCCCCGACCAGTACGCCGAAATGCTCGATAGGGCGAAGACCCGTGGGTTCGCCTACCCCGCCATCAACGTGTCGTCGTCGTCGACGATCAACTCCGTTCTGCAGGGTCTGACCGAGGCCGGTTCTGATGGCATCATCCAGGTCACCACCGGTGGCGCAGACTACTTCGCCGGCCAGAGCGTCAAGAACCGAGCATCCGGAGCCCTCGCCTTCGCCGCGTTCGCCACCGAGGTCGCCAAGAACTACCCGATCACCGTCGCGCTGCACACCGACCACTGCCCCAAGGATGCACTCGACGGTTTCGTCCTGCCGCTCATCGCGGCCTCCGAGGCCGAGGTCAAGGCGGGACGCAACCCGATCTTCCAGTCGCACATGTGGGACGGTTCGGCCGTACCGCTCGAGGAGAACCTCGAAATCGCGAAGACCTTGCTGCCCCGAATGAAGGCGATCAACGCCATCCTCGAGGTGGAGATTGGCGTGGTGGGTGGCGAAGAAGATGGGGTGAGCCACGACATCAACGAGCACCTCTACACGACCCTCGACGACGCCATCGCGACGGTCGAGGCACTCGGCTTCGGCGACAACGGCCGCTACATGGCTGCGCTGACGTTCGGCAACGTGCACGGCGTCTACAAGCCGGGAAACGTGAAGCTGCGCCCCGAACTACTGGGCGAGATCCAGGCTGGCCTTGAAGCAAAGTATGGAACCGGCGCCAAGCCCCTCGACCTGGTATTCCACGGCGGATCTGGCTCGACCGATGAAGAAATCGCCCTCGCTGTTGCCAACGGCGTGGTGAAGATGAACATCGACACCGATACGCAGTATGCCTTCAGCCGCTCCATCGCCGACACCGTGCTCAAGAACTACGACGGATTTCTGAAGATCGACGGGGAGGTCGGCAACAAGAAGGTCTACGACCCGCGCTCGTGGGGCAAGATCGCCGAGACCGCCATGGCCGCCCGAGTCGTCGAGGCCACCCGCCAGCTTGGCTCGGCGGGTCACTCCGGCACCTGATTCTTTCGAGCATCGGGATCAACAGCCGCGGCGGGTCGTTGCGGTTGGCCCGCAGCCCGCGACAGTTAGCCCCGCAGGGTATCCAGGTAAGTCGCGAATGCGGGGTCCGCGGTAATGACGATGTACATGCCGATCAGCAACGACAAGCCAGACAGCACAGCCCCCGCGAGCGGCACCCACACCGCCCGTCGCCCGCGCGACAGCAGCAACAGTGAGATGACAATGGTGATCGCCAGAATGACCACGCGCACCACGTTGAGCACACCGCCGATCTGATTCGCGAGAGCGACAGCAGTGAATTCGCCCATCTGCTGTTGCGCGAAGATCTGGGTCATCACCGTGGCAAAGTCGGCGTAGGTCGCCAGGCTGCCGACGACATCCCACACCCCGAGAAGGATGAGCGCCGTGCTGATGGCAACATCCCAGGTGCGTTTGGGTCGCTCGACAGCGGGAGCTACGGGCGGTTCGACCGGCAGTACCGGTGGCGGGTACTGCTGGGCCGGCGGGATCGGCGCGTATTCTCCGTACTGGGGGCGCGGACGATCGTCAGTCATTGCTGGCGCCCTGCCAGTCGAGGCGTCGGCTGCGCCCGCCGAGACCGCGCTCGTCGGGGTTGCCCGCCGCATCGGTTCGCAGCTCTTTCGGCAGCGAGAACATCAGGTCTTCCTCAGCAGTGACAATCTGGCTCACGTCGGTATAGCCGGCGTCGGCGAGGTCGTCGAGCACCTCTTGTACGAGAACTTCGGGCACGGATGCCCCGCTCGTAACGCCGACCGTGGCGACACCGTCGAGCCACTCCTGCTGTATCTCGCTCGCGTAATCCACCCTGTACGCAGCTTTTGCGCCATTCTCGAGTGCCACGTCAACAAGGCGCACAGTGTTGGAACTGTTGGCCGAACCCACCACGATCACGAGGTCTGCCTCGACAGCAACCTTCTTGATGGCCACCTGGCGGTTCTGCGTTGCGTAGCAGATGTCGTCACTCGGCGGATCCTGCAGGTTGGGGAAGCGCTCGCGCAGCAGCCGCACGGTTTCCATCGTCTCGTCGACGCTCAACGTGGTCTGGGAGAGCCACACCAGGTGATCGGGATTCTTGACAACGATGTTGGGCACGTCGGCCGGGCTGTTGACGAGGGTGGTGCGTTCGGGCGCGTGGCCCATCGTGCCCTCGACCTCTTCGTGGCCGGTGTGGCCGATTAGCAGGATTTCGTAGTCGTCTCGAGCGAATCTCGAGGCCTCGCGGTGCACTTTGGTCACGAGCGGGCAGGTGGCATCGATGGCGTGCAGCGAACGGTCCGCGGCACCCTGCACGACCATGGGAGAAACCCCGTGCGCGCTGAAGACGATGTGCGAGCCCTCGGGAACTTCGTCGACTTCATCGACGAAGATCGCGCCCTTCTTCTCGAGCGTCGAAACAACGTGGATGTTGTGCACAATCTGCTTACGCACGTAGACGGGTGCGCCGTAGTTCTCGAGAGCCTTCTCGACGGCGACCACCGCCCTGTCCACCCCAGCACAGTATCCGCGCGGGGCCGCCAACAGCACCCTCTTGATTCCAGCGACGGGCGTATCCTTTAGCCTGTTGCGCAGGGCCGGAACACGCGGCGTCAGCAATTGCGTGACACTGCCGTTCGAGATTGTGTTCACGACACCAATTCTACGTGGCGATGACTGGAGGACTTGCTGTGACCAATGTCGGGCCCTCGAGCGTCGATTCTCCGTGGGCCATCGGCGTGTTTTCCCAGAAGGTCAAAGGCTGGATCGAACGCCTCGGCACCGCCTGGGTTGAGGGCGAAGTGACCCAGTGGGGAGTCTCCGGTGGCAACGTCTACGGCAAACTCAAAGACCTCGAGGTCGACGCGACCATCTCGTTCACGGTCTGGTCGTCGGTGAGGGCAAAGCTTCCGGATGACCTCAAGCAGGGTGATCACGTAATCGCCCTGGTCAAACCGAACTACTGGCTCAAGGGCGGCACGCTCACGATGCAGGTGTTCGAGATGCGGCACATCGGACTCGGTGACCTCCTTGAACGTCTCGAAAAACTGCGCCAAAAACTGCGGGCAGAAGGGCTGTTCGAACGCAAGCGTCCGCTGCCATTCCTGCCGCACTGCATCGGCCTCATCACCGGGAAAGACAGCGATGCCGAGAAAGATGTGCTTCGCAACGCCCAGTTGCGCTGGCCGGCAGTGAACTTTCGGGTGGTGCACACAGCCGTGCAGGGCGATCGAGCGGCATCTGAGGTCACGGCGGCGATTCGCACGCTCGACGCCGACCCCGAGGTCGACGTCATCATCATTGCGCGCGGCGGTGGCGACTTTCAGAACCTGCTCGTATTCAGCGACGAGACGCTCGTGCGCGCCGCCGCCGCCAGCGGTACGCCGATCGTGAGTGCCATCGGCCACGAGGCCGATCGGCCGCTGCTCGACGAGGTGGCAGACCTGCGGGCATCCACCCCCACCGATGCGGCGAAGCGAGTCGTGCCCGATGTGGCAGAAGAACTTGCGCGGGTGCGTCAGGCCCGTGCGTCCATCGGAATTCGCATCACTCAGCGCATCGGCCACGAGGTCGACCGCCTTGAGGCGCTGCGGTCACGGCCCGTGCTCGCGAGCGCGTCGTGGATCATTGACGTGCGCTCAGAAGATCTCGGCCGTTACGTCACCCGCAGTCGCGACCTCGTCGAGCGGATTCTCGAGCGGTCTCACACGCGGGTTGGCGAACTCGTTTCGCAACTGCGTGCACTGTCACCCCAGCGCACCCTCGAACGCGGCTATGCGATCGCCCAATTGCCCGACGGCGCGGCGCTGAGAAGCGTCGCGGATGCCGTGGTCGGCACGGCGCTCCTCCTCACCGTGAGCGACGGCAAGCTCACGACTCGCATCGAGAACGCCGGGTAGAGTCGACACCGTGGCGACCGCAAAAACCGACGTGAGCGAACTGACCTACGAGCAGGCGCGCGACGAATTGATCCGGGTGGTCGGCGAGCTCGAGCAGGGGTCCTCCAGCCTCGAAGAATCGCTGGCCCTGTGGGAGCGCGGCGAGGCACTAGCCGGTCGTTGCGAAGAGTGGCTGATCGGCGCGAAGGCGCGGCTAGACGCGGCACGCGCGGCGGCCGAGTAGCGATGGCCCGCAAAGAACCCGCGATCGTTGCTGAGCTCGGCAGACCCGAAACAGCCGATGAGACGGCCGCCCGCACAGCCGAGAACTCGCGCAAACATCGGGCGAACCAGACGTTGCGCAACCTCGTGGGGGCCCTCGTCGCCTCGCTCGCGGTCGTGTTGTTTCTCGTCGTTGTGGTGGTGCGGCCCGATCCGGCGCCGGCCGAGTCCATTGACTTCGCTGCCGTCGCGACCCAAGCTCAGGGCGGGTCGAGCCAGGCACTGGTGGTGCCGGATGTCCCGTCTGACTGGATCGCGAACGCGGCGCGTTTCGACAAGCGCTCGCAGGTGCTCACCTGGTACATCGGCTTTGTGACCCCCGACACGCAATTCATCGCCCTGAACCAGGGCATAGACGCCAACCCCACGTGGCTCTCCGACGTTCTTGACGGTGCGCTTGCCACCGGCACCACTTCCATCGGCGGGGTCGAGTGGACGGTCTACGATCGCCGCCGCACCGACGACCCCGGCAATGTTGCGTACGCCCTCACGACCGAGTCGGGCGGCAGCACTGTCGTGCTGTTCGGCACGGCTGCCGAGGCCGACTTCACTACCTTCGCGTCGACCGTGGCCGACGAGTTGGAGAAAAAGTGACAGGTTCCGGCCGCCGCACCCCGGCGAAGGCATGGCATGAGATGCTGCGCGGCAACGAGCGATTCGTGGCCGGTGCGCCGCAGCATCCGCGGCAAGATGTTGAACGACGCGAACAGCTCGCCCGCAAGCAAGCGCCGCACGCCGCCCTCTTCGGGTGCAGTGACTCGCGCCTGGCAGCCGAGATCATTTTTGACAAGGGAATCGGCGACCTTTTCGTCGTGCGCAACGCGGGCCAGATCATCTCCGACTCGGTGGTTGGGTCGCTCGAATACGCCGTCGGAGTGCTCGACGTTCCGCTGATTGTCGTGCTCGGGCACGACCAGTGTGGCGCCGTGCGCGCGGCGATCGACTCTGTCGGCGCGGATGCCGCGCCCCTGCCCCCACACATCGCCACCCTTATTTCGAAGATCATCCCCGCGGTGCGCCGGGTCGGTCGCTCTGCCGGGCAGCTCGATCCGACCACGATCGACTCGCAAGAGGTGGGTCGCGAGCACCTGCGCGACACCATCGCCGAACTGCTGGAGAGCTCCGAACTCATCAGCGACGCTATCGCCGCAGGTACGCTGGCGGTTGTCGGCGCGAACTACCTGCTGCTCGAGGGCCGCGCGGTTCCGGACGTCGTCGTTGGCACGATCTAGCCCATACCCCCTACAACTCAAAGGAATACACAGCGCCGTGAGCACCCCCGAGAATTTCCGCATCGAGCACGACACGATGGGTGAGGTGCGCGTACCCGCCACCGCCCTGTACGGGGCACAGACCCAGCGTGCGGTCGAGAACTTCCCGATCTCGGGCAAGGGCCTCGAGCACGCGCAGATCGTCGCTCTCGCCCGAATCAAACGTGCCGCTGCGATCGTGAACGGCGAGCTGGGCATCCTCGACAAGTCGATTGCGGATGCCGTGGTCGCCGCCGCAGACGAACTTATCGCCGGCGACCACCACGACCAGTTTCCGGTCGACACCTACCAGACCGGCAGTGGCACCTCGTCGAACATGAACATGAACGAGGTGCTCGCATTCATTGCGACCAGGTCGCTCGGCTCGCCGGTTCACCCCAACGATCACGTCAACATGTCCCAATCGTCCAACGATGTGTTTCCGACCTCGGTGCACCTCGCCGCCACGGGCGCGCTACTGAACGACCTGATTCCGGCCCTTGAACACCTCGCGGTTTCGCTTGAGACCAAGGCCACCCTGTGGAAGAACGCGGTGAAATCGGGCCGCACCCACCTCATGGATGCCACGCCGGTTACCCTCGGCCAGGAGTTCGCCGGCTACACCCGCCAGATTCGTCTGGGCATCGAGCGCATCCAGTCGTCGATCCCCCGCATCGCCGAGGTTCCGCTTGGCGGCACGGCAACGGGCACCGGGATCAACACGCCCCAGGGCTTTCCGCAGCGCGTTATCGAGGTGCTGGCCGCCGATTCCGGATTGCCGATCACCGAGGCGCTCGATCACTTCGAGGCGCAGGGTGCGCGCGACGGCCTTGTCGAGGCATCCGGTGCCCTTCGTGTTCTCGCGGTGTCGCTCACGAAGATCTGCAACGACATCCGCTGGATGGGCTCGGGCCCCAACACGGGTCTCGGCGAGCTGCACATTCCCGACCTGCAGCCGGGATCCTCGATCATGCCGGGCAAGGTGAACCCGGTGATCCCCGAAGCCGTGCTGATGGTGTGCGCGCGGGTGATCGGCAACGACGCCACAATCGCGTGGGCCGGGGCATCCGGCAACTTCGAACTCAACGTGGCGATCCCTGTGATGGGCACCGCGCTGCTTGAGTCGATCCGCCTTCTCACTAACTCGTCGATCGTTTTAGCAGACAAGACCATCGACGGGCTCGAAGCGAACCTCGTGCGCGCGCTCGCGCTGGCCGAGTCGTCGCCTTCGATCGTCACTCCACTCAACAAATTCATCGGCTACGAGAATGCCGCAAAGATCGCCAAGCACTCGGTCTCGCAAAGCATGACCGTGCGCGATGCCGTCATAGACCTCGGGTTTATCGAGCGCGGAGAGCTGACGCTTGAGCAGCTCGACACCGCCCTCGACGTCATGTCGATGACCCACCCGGGCTAGGCAAGCGCCACCGCGATCCAGAATCCGGCGAGCATGAAAGGGCCGAACGGGATGCCCGATCCCCTACCCTGACGCAGGGCGACGACGGCCGCGATACCGCCAAGCACGAACGCCGCACTGGGCGTGATTACAGCGGTGACCCCACCGATGAGCCCGGCGGCGGTGCCGAGCACCCCGGCAAGTTTTACATCCCCCATGCCCATCCCCCCGGCGAGCCCCAGCACGAGCAGAAAAGCGAAGTAGGCGCTACCGGAGACGAGCGCTACCACCGGCAGTTCGCCGGTCAGCCACCACTGGCCCAGCACGCCAGCAGCGGCGACGAGGTAGCCGGGCAGCACGAGTCGGTTCGGCAGTCGCCGGCGCAGCACGTCGGTGGCGCACAACACCGGGGTGACGATCGCGAGGTAGAGGATTGGAAGCATCCGCGGTTCGGGGCCGGCTGTGACCAGCCCGAGCACTGCCAGCACGCTCACGAGCGGCAACTGCCACCACAGCGCCCGGGCGGGTGTGAACACGTCGCTACCGGTCATCCCGGAACGCTAGCGCCCGCGCGGTCGCGCCGCCGGCGCAGTCCACAGCCCGGCAGCAGTCGAGCGGACTAGAACCTAGTCGGCCAGCTCGACCAGCTTCAGCTCGCTACCGTCGAGAGCCTGCACATCGCGGTCACCGACGGGGGTCACCAGTCGCAGCGGAACCAGCACCGATGCCGTGACCGATTGGTCGAGGGCGCACGCGGTCGCGTTATCGGGAGGCAAACCGTCGGCAGAGTCGGGTAGACCGTAGAAGATACCGATCTGCACGGTCGTTTCGGTTTCGATAATCACAGCCTGGCGCGGAACGCACAACAGCGCTCCTCGCACGTTCACGATCAATGCCGCGTTATCCATCGCCGAGAAGCCCACCTCGGGCTGCGTGCCGATGAAGCCCGGAATCTGGTCGGTTCCGAGACGTTTGAAGTAGGCGAGACGGTCGAGGTACTCGGGAATACGATCGCCCTCCGCGAAGGCCTGGTAGCCCAGGATCGGCACGTCAATCAGGTCGGCGGCGGCCGATGCGATCCCGCTGACATCTCGGTTGACGATCGTCGGGTTGGGCGCACCCCACATCACCTGGATGCGGGACGCGGTCGGGGCCGACCCTGGCAGGTTACCCAGGTAGGCGCTCGAGGTCACCGCGAGCACGATCGCGAGGGCGCCGAGACCCAGAGCCGATACGAGTCGTCGAATCGCGTACGACCCAGCACCGGGTTCGGTGCGATGCGGGTCGGCCACGCTCCACGCGGTCAGCGCGCGCCACTGGGACCGCGGAGCGATCAGTCCCCAGAGAAGGACGAGACTCGCCGTGACAGCGAGGATCGTAAAGAGAACAGGCACGCTAAGACCCTACCTGCCGGGGCCCCCGGCTCGATTCACGCGAGCTCGTTGGACTCCAACATCTCGGTAACGAGGGCCGCAATCGCCGAACGCTCCGACCTGGTCAGAGTGATGTGTGCGAACAGCGAGTGCCCTTTGAGGGTCTCGATTACCGACGCGACTCCGTCGTGGCGACCGACGCGAAGGTTGTCCCGCTGTGCGACATCGTGCGTGAGCACAACCCGCGAGTTCTGGCCGATGCGGCTGAGTACCGTCAAGAGCACGTTGCGCTCGAGCGATTGCGCCTCATCCACAATCACGAAGGCGTCGTGCAGCGACCGCCCGCGAATGTGGGTCAGCGGAAGCACCTCGAGGATGCCGCGCTCCAGCACCTCGTCGAGCACGTTCTGTGAGACGACCGAACCGAGGGTGTCAAAAACTGCCTGGGCCCACGGATTCATCTTCTCGGCCGCGTCACCCGGCAGGAAGCCCAGTTCCTGGCCGCCGACCGCGTAGAGCGGACGGAAGACCATGATCTTTTTGTGCTGCTGCTTTTCAAGCACCGCCTCGAGCCCGGCACACAGGGCAAGCGCCGACTTACCGGTACCCGCCCGACCACCGAGCGACACGATGCCGATCTCCGGGTCGAGCAGCAAATCGATAGCAAGACGCTGTTCGGCGCTTCGGCCGTGCAATCCGAAGATGTCGCGGTCGCCGCGCACCAACTTCATCTGGCCCCGCGCGGCAACCCTGGCAAGCGCTGAGCCCCGGTCGGAATGCACGATGAGACCGGTGTTGACAGGGAGGTCTTCGACGAGTCGCGAGTGCAGTTGCTCGTTGTCATAGAGCTGCGCCATCTGCTCAGACCCCAGGTCGATGTCGGCCTGGCCGGTCCAACCCGAGTCGACCGCGAGTTCCGCACGGTACTCCTCGGCCGCAAGGCCAATGGATGCCGCCTTCACCCGCAGAGGAAGGTCTTTCGATACGACGGTGACGGCGAGCCCGTCGTTCGCGAGGTTCATCGCCACGGCGAGAATGCGCGAATCGTTGTCACCCAGCTGCAGCCCCGACGGCAATACCGACATGTTGGAGTGGTTTAGCTCAACGCGTAGTGAGCCGCCGTCGCCCACGGCGATCGGAAAGTCGAGGCGCTCGTGCTGCACCCGCAACTCATCAAGGTTGCGCAGGGCTTGGCGGGCGAAGTACCCGATCTCCGGGTCATTGCGTTTGGCCTCAAGCTCGGTGATCACGATGACGGGCAGTACCACGTCATGTTCTGCGAAGCGGAAGATCGCTTTGGGATCGGAGAGCAGAACCGAGGTATCGAGCACGTAGGTGCGCTGGGCTTGCCGCTGCGCCGAACCTCCAGCCCCGGTCTCATTCGACTTCTGCTTCGGGTTGGCTAGCTCGGCCACGTGCACTCCATCCCCGGGTGCGCTGCACTCGGATCCAGTCTGCGAAGACGGCCAGTGTATGTGTGTCACACATATCGCGAAACGAACTTACGTGGCCGTCTCGATCAGGCGCCATACCTGATGACTTGACGCTAAGCGTGACCGGCGACACTTCAGGTGCGACACTCCGCAACGATGTGTGACATGCAGGTTAAGTGTTAGTCAAGCTTCGGGTCGGGCCCCGGGAATCCGCCGCCGCCATACTTACTGTCGATGATCACGAGCGTGTTGCGCATAATCTCGTGGCGCAGGGAGTTGCCGGCAACTCCGTTGACCTGATAGTTCGACATCCTGTACGCGCCAATGCTGTTGCCCACCCAGGTGCCGGTCGCGACGCTGGTGGTCGAGGTTACGATCCAAGTCTGGTTAGCGTCATCCGTTGTGCCGGTCTTGCCGAAGATTGGCACACCGTCACCCGGGTTCGACGCGGTGGCCGTTCCGCTGGAGATCACTCGCTGCAGCGCGTAGGCGGCGGTGGCGGCCACTTCGGGCGAAACGGCGCGGCTGCACTCGGGTGTCTGGCCGGGAAGGTTTTGCCCGTCCGGTCCGACGACGCGGTCGAGCACGATGGGCTTGCAGTACACGCCACCCGCCGCGATCGCCGCATAAGCCGCAGTGAGGCTGATGGGCGTGATCTGGTTGGTACCCAGCACCGACGAGGGGTTGGTCATCAGCGGGTCTCCATCGGCGCGCTTGACACCGAGTCGCTCGGCCGCCTTGCGGATGTCGCACAGGTCGAGCTTGAGAGCCATCGAGATGTAGGCGCCGTTGACCGAGCCCGCCGTCGCCGACAACACGCTCATGCCGCCGCCACCACCGCCGGAGTCGTTCTTGAACGGGTAGGGACCGTACCAGCCCCCACCCTCAGGGCAGGTGTCTTTGAATGACTCCTGCTTCACGGTGCGCCCACTGGAGTCGACGGACTGGCTCAGCGTGCGCCCGGCCTCAAGCCAGGCCACCAGCGTGAACAGTTTGTAGGTCGACCCCGACTGCAGGCCGCTCGAGCCGCCGTGGTCGTAGTCGGTGTTGTAGTTCACCGCAGACGTCGACGGCCCCCCGCCCTCGAGGGTGTCGTCGAAGATCTTGTTCTCGGTCATCACGAGCACACGACCGGTGCCCGGCTGCACGGAGACGGTCGAGCTTCCCAGGGCGAACGACTGCTCGTTGTTCGGGGCCCACAGCCAGGTCTGGTACTGCGCGTTCGGCTGGATGTCCATATCAAGGGTCGTGTAGAGCTCGTAACCGCCGCGCTTCCAGTTTTCCCGACGCTCTTCGGCGGTGGGGCCGAGGGCATCGAATTCGTCGATGTTCTTGACCACGTAATCGCAGAACCACTTCGCGTACTCATTGGCGGCGAAGCAGCCGTTCGTTAGCGGCGACGGCTTGAGCGTCGTCTCGTCGACCGGGGTGTCGAGAGCTTCTTTCAGCTCGTGATCGGTCAGGTGCCCGGCGTCGTACATGCTCTGCAGGATCACGTCGCGGCGCTTCTGGTTGGCCTCGAAGTTTTCGGGATCATCGAGTCCGCGCTCGCCCGGATACTGCACGATGGCGATAAGGCTTGCGGCCTGCGCCGCGTTGAGATCTTTTGCAGAGATCGAGTAGTAGCGCTGTGCTGCGGTCTCGATGCCGTAGGTGTTGTCGCCAAAGAACGAGATGTTGAGGTACGCACTCAGAATCTCGTCTTTGGTGTACGACTTTTCGAGACCGATGGCCAGCTTCATCTCTTTGATCTTGCGATCAAGGGATGGTGCGGTCGCATCAGCGTACGCAGCCTCGCGCTTCTCTTCCGTGGGTTCTTCCAACGCCTGCTGAACGAAGATGTTCTTTACAAGCTGCATCGACAGGGTAGAGGCGCCGCTATCGACGTCGCTTGAGCGCAGGTTACCGAGTGTCGCACGAATCACCGAGGGAACATCGACCCCGCCGTGATCGAAGAAGCGGCGATCTTCGCCGTCGACGGCCGCATCCCGCACAAACGACGACAACTGGTCGAACGAGACCGTCTCGCGGTTCTGGTCGTAGATCGTGGCGATCGGCATGTAGCCGCCGACGCTGCCCGCTGCGGTCGATTGCGCATAGAGGGTGTTGCGCTCAGACAGGCGACCGATCTGGATGTACTCGGGGAGATCGTCGAAGATGCCGATCGTGCTTGCCGCCGTAACACCGGTCACACCAATGACGGGCGTGACCGCGACGGTCGCGAGAATTCCCCCCAAGATACTGAAGGACAAGATGCCCGCGAGCGCGGCAAAGCTGGAGCGCAGTCGCGCGCTCGTGGAAAGTGGGGCCGGTCGTGCGGTAGGGAATCGCAGACCGTACCCCCGCTGCCGGGTGCGGGGCTTAGAAGACACAACTTCCAGAGTAATTGGTCAGACGGTAGAAGTCCCAAACGACTTCAGACTCGCGCGCAACATTGCGAAAGACTCCTCATCAGTGGTGACGTGAGGACTCAGGCGCACTGAGCCCTGCCGCGTCGTCGCGGTCACTCCGTGGTTGTGCAGGGATGCGGTGAACGTCGTCAACATATCGGGGTCCGGTTGAAGCACAACAATTCCTGCGCGCTCCGTTTCGGTGCGGGACGACACGACCCCCACCGCGAACTCGTCGGCGAGATCGATTACGCGGCTGACCTTCTCTGCGAGACGCGCGCCGATCGTCGAAACTCCCACGTCGGTGATGTCTTCGAGCGCCGCGGCGAAGCGGGCCTGGGCGATCGGGTCGGGGTTACTGACTTCGAACGCGCCGGCGCCGCGGGTGGGCGGGGGTACCTCGTCCATGGGGGCGCCGACGGCATCCGTAGCCGAGAAGCCCGAGAACACCGGAGTAAGGTGTTCGGCCGCCCGGTCGCTGAGGGCGAGAAAACCGGTGCCCCAGCCCGCCCGCACCCACTTCTGGCCACCGGACACGATCACATCGGCCAGTTCGTAGGGCGCGTCGACGACGCCGAAGCCCTGCATGGCGTCGAGCACCAGTAGCCGATCACCGATGACCTGGCGGATACCCTCGATATCGGCGAGGTGGCCGGTGCGAAAATCGACAAGGCTCACCCCCACGGCGACAGTATCGGGGGTGATTAGTTCACGCAGTGTGCCGGGAGTGACCCGGCCGTGGTCAGGCGTGAACCACCGCGGCACCAGCTGGCCGAGCGCGTCGGCCGAGCGGGTCGCGGCAAAGGTGAGGCTCGGAAACTCCCCGGATGAGATCACCATCTCGCCGGTCAGGCCGAACAGCGCGTGCATCAGCCCCTGGCTGGTGTTGGGCTGAAACACCACCTGGTCGGCACGCATGCCGATGAGTGCCGCGACCGCCTCGCGCACCCGGGCATCCTGCTCATCGAGGCTTGTAAGTGTGCCGAAACGGGCACGGCCCAACAGGCTCGATTGTGCGTGCTCTTCGTCCCGCACAGCGCGGCCGATCGGACCCACCCGCGCGAAGTCGAAGTACCCGGGCTCTTCGCCGAAACGTTCGATGTATTCGTCGATCGTCATTGATTGCGCTCCCCTGCTATTGACCGAATCTGCGTTGCCGTCGACTGAAATCTCGAAGCGCCCGCAAAAAGTCGACCTCGCGCAGGTCGGGACCCAGGGCCTCCATGAAATAGAACTCGCTGTGGGCGCTCTGCCAGAGCATGAAGTCGCTGATGCGTTGTTCGCCCGAGGTGCGGATGACGAGGTCAGGGTCCGGTTGGCCGCCCGTGTAGAGGTGCTCACCAATCAGTTGCGGCGTGAGGATTTCAGCGAGAGCATCAAGCGTGCCGCCTGCACTCTCGTGGGTCTGCACGATGCTTCGCATGGCATCCGCGATTTCTCGCCGACCGCCGTAGCCGATGGCGAGGTTCACGTGAAGGCCGGTATTGTTCGCCGAGCGTTCGACCGCCTCGGATAGCTTGTGCTTCAGACTGGCGGGCAGCCCCTCCGCCGAGCCCACGTGCTGCACACGCCAATCACGAAAGTGCGAGAGATCTTCGGCGAGGTCACCAATGATCTCGAAAAGGCCGTCGAGTTCGGCCGCGGTGCGACCGGTGAGGTTGTCGGTCGAGAGCAGGTAGAGCGTGGCGACGCCGATGCCCAGATCATCACACCACTCAAGAAACTCACGGTACTTGGCTGCGCCGGCCCGGTGCCCATGGGCTGCCGTCTCTAGTTCACGCAGGCGAGCCCAACGGCGGTTGCCGTCAATGATCATGGCGACGTGCCTTGGCATGGGTTGGGTGGCAAGAAAGCGCCGAAGTCGACCCTGATAGAGCCCGTACAGAAAGCCCCGACCGAGGGGGAACTGGCGCTCTTTCACACGCCTACGCTAGCCCAAAGCCAGCTCCAAGCCCCCGACATCGCCGCGAGCGTAGAATTGCGCGATGACCGGCGACGCATCCCAATCAACCCCCCACCCGGCGGTCGACGACGATGCGGCATCCGACCTTCCGAACCTTCCTCTGCTGGATGACGCGATCACCTACCAAGAAGAGGAACAGAGGCCAACGTGGCGGGGCTGGATTCACGCGGCGACCTTCCCGCTGGCCATAGTGCTGGGCACGATCCTCATCGTCGTCGCCGACGGAGCGGCGGCAAAGGTCAGTTCAGCGGTCTTTGTTGCGTCGTCGCTCATGCTCTTCGGGGTATCTGCGCTCTACCACCGCGTCAACTGGAGCGACAAGGCCAAGCGGCTGCTCAAGCGGTTCGACCACTCCAACATTTTCCTGCTGATCGCAGGGTCGTACACGCCGATCACGGTGCTGTGCCTCCCGCCCGAGAAGGCGATCCCCCTGCTGTGGGTGATCTGGGGTGGAGCCGCACTCGGCATCGGTTTCCGCATTTTCTGGATCGGCGCGCCGCGTTGGCTCTACGTTCCGCTTTACGTGCTGTTGGGTTGGGCCGCGATGATCTTCATCGTCGACTTCTTTCAGGCGAACTGGATCATGATGACGCTGATCGTCGCCGGTGGCCTCTGCTACACCTTGGGCGCCGTGTTCTACGGCCTCAAACGCCCCAACCCGATCCCCGGTGTGTTCGGATTCCACGAGCTGTTCCATTCACTGACGCTGCTCGCGTTTCTCTGCCACTGGACCGGAATCTTCCTGGTGGCGATCAATCCTCCGGTGTTGCAGTAGCGGGTGCCGTCTCGCCGCGTTGTTCGGCATCCAACTTGTCGTTGACCTCGGCGCGGTAGCGCACGCGTCGCACGCGGCGAGTCATGTCGACGAGCAACAACACGGTGGCAGCGGCGACGAGAAACGTGATCGCGAAGCCGATGACGCCCGGCGTGACGAGATTTTCGTCCCCGGTGTACTCGGGCACCGGACGCGGTGTCGAGTCCATCCACAGCAGAATGCGGGTGGCAAGCATGATCATTCGGTGTCCTCAATGCCTGCGAACAGGTCGGTTTCGGGCAGCTCGGTCGTAACGGATGACTCGACCAGCTGGAAGTCTTCGAACGGCCACGCCTCGCGCTGCACGTCGTTAGACCAGAAGAAGAAGCGACTGTCGGGGGCCACCTGGCTCGCGTGCGACCGCAGTGCCTCGTCGCGCGCCTCAAAGAACTCGTCTACGCGTACCTGCGACGTTGCCAGATTAGGTCCGTCTCCCAGCCAGCCAACGAACTCTTCCATCTCGGCCGCTCGAGGGTCGCCACTGTTGACCATCGCGGAGTGCACGGCACGCACCTTGTGCGGGTTGAAGATCCGGTCGTAATAGACCTTCTCGATTTGCCACGGATCACCCTGGTCGGGGTACTGGGCAGCATCCGCCGCGGCACGCCAGGCACACATCGACAGCTCGTGAGTGCGAACGTGATCGGGGTGCGGGTATCCGCCGCTTTCGTCGTACGTGATGAGAACCTGCGGTTTGAACTCGCGGATGATGCGAACCAGCGGTTCCGCCGAAATCTCGAGTGGAATCAGCGCGAAGCAGTTCGCTGGCAGTGCCTCGTCGTTCTCGGGAAGACCGGAATCCTCGTAGCCGAGCCACCGGTGCTCGATGCCGAGTGCGCGCTGGGCTGCCGCCATCTCGAGTCGACGAAGGCCCGCCATGTCACGATGAGCCATCGCCCGCTCGGCTAAGGCCTCGTTCTGCACGTCGCCGCGTTCGCCGCCCGTGCAGCTGACGACAAGCACCTCGGCACCCGTGCTGCGATAGTACGCATACGTCGCCGCACCCTTGCTCGACTCATCGTCGGGATGGGCGTGGACAGCAAGCAGACGCCGAGTCACCGGGCTCCTAGGTTTTGCGAATAGCCTTGAGTTCTCAGACTAACGGAGCTTATCTGTGACTACCCCCGCCGATCTTGCGCAGCGCTACGGGCGCACGCCCGGAGCTGCACGGCGCACGAAACGTGTGCTCGTGGCATCCGCCATCGCTTTCGTGCTCGTGTTCGCGGCCTGGCTGTGGTGGGGTGGCCTACTGGGAGCGCCCGCCCAGTTCGAGGCGAAAGACACCGGGCACGAGATTCTCAATGACTCCGAGGTGAGCGTGCAGTGGCAGTTCACCGCAGAGCCCAACACTCCAGCGCGATGCGTGGTGCACGCGCTCAACTCCACCTTCGCAATCGTCGGGTGGAAGGTTGTCGACCTTGCCCCCTCTGAGCTGCGAATCCGGCAGTTCACAGAAACCGTTCGCACCACCGAGCTGGCCGTCAGCGGGTTGATCTATCGCTGTTGGCTCACCTAGGCTTGTCGGATTCACCAACGGAACCGGCCCAGTTGTGGCCGGTTTCATTCTGTTAGGAGAGCATCGTGGCTAACGATAACTCGGTCACCTGGTTGACCCAGGAGGCGTTCGATCGTCGCAGCGCAGAACTCGAGCAGCTCTCGGGTGAGGGCCGCCTCGAAATCGCGAAGAAGATCGAGGCAGCCCGCGAAGAGGGCGACCTCAAAGAGAACGGTGGCTACCACGCCGCGAAAGAGGAGCAGGGGAAGATCGAGGCGCGCATCAGGGTGCTCACCGAGTTGGTGCGCCACGCTGTCGTGGGCGAGGCCCCCGCGTCAACCGGAGTCGTGGAACCCGGCACCGTGATCACCGCGACCATTCAGGGCGACAAGTCCACTTTTCTCATTGGCAGCCGCGAGATCGTTGGCGACAGCGACCTTGATGTGTACAGCGAGGCAAGCCCGCTCGGCCACGCCATCATTGGCCTGAAGGTGGGCGAATCAACCACGTATACGGCCCCCAACGGCAAGTCGATCTCGGTCGAAATCACCAACGTCGAGACCTACGTTCCGTAAGGCGAAGGTGACCTGCTAAAACGCGATTCGCGGCTCGTAGCCGTCCGCGCGCAGCGCCTCGAGCACCTGTTCGGCGTGCTTGGGTCCGCGCGTCTCGATGTGCAATTCCAGCTCGACCTGACTGATCGCCAGCCCGTTGCCGTGGCGGGTGTGCAGCACCTCCACGACATTCGCGTTGCACTCGGCGATGATCGCCGACGTGCGAGCGAGCTGACCGGGTCGGTCGGGAAGGGGAATGCGCAGCTTGAGATAGCGTTCCGAGGCCGCGAGGCCGTGGCTGATGATGCGCTCCATCATGAGCGGATCGATATTTCCGCCGCTCAGCACGACGACAGTCGTTCCGGTGGCCGACACCTGACCCGACAGGATCGCCGCCACACCCACCGCTCCGGCGGGTTCGACGACGAGCTTGGCGCGCTCGAGAAGCACAAGCAGCGCCTGAGCCATGTCGTCTTCTGTGACGGTGACTACCTCATCCACCATCTCGCTGATGATGTCGAAGTTGAGGTCACCGGGGCGCGAGACCGCGATGCCATCGGCGATTGTGGGGGCGATGGTCACCTCGGTGGGCGAGCCTTTTTTGAGCGAGATGGGGTATGCGGAGGCGTTGGCTGCCTGTACTCCGATAACCCTGATGGTGCGACCCTCCAGGGCCGCGCGCTGCTTGATCGCGCTCGAAATGCCGGAGATGAGTCCGCCGCCGCCGATCGGCACGATCACGGTGTCGATGTCGGGGCGCTGGTCGAAGATCTCAAGGCCCAGCGTTCCCTGGCCGGCCACAACATCCCTGTGGTCGAAGGGGTGCACAAAAACCGCTCCGGTTTCGCGCGCGAATTCGGCTGCCGCGCGCAGCGGCTCATCGACCGTGTGCCCGCGCAATACCACCTCGGCGCCGTAGTCACGAGTGGCCTGCAGCTTCGGCAGGGGAACGCCCACAGGCATAAAAATCGTGGCCTTGATGCCGAGCATTCGTGCTGTCAACGCGACACCCTGGGCGTGATTACCGGCGGATGCCGCGACCACTCCCCTGGCCTTCTCCTCGTCTGTCAGGCGGGAAAGCCTGTTGTACGCCCCGCGAATTTTGTATGAACCGGTGCGCTGCAGGTTCTCGCACTTGAGAAAGACGGGCGAGCCGAGAATGTTCGCGAGGTAGCGCGAACTCTCCATCGGCGTGATCTCGATCGCGCTCGAGACGCGGTCGCGTGCCTCCTGAAACTCAACCAGCGTCGGCCCCACCAGAACGGCCTCAGGCATTCAGCACATCCTTCTTGGTGGGATTCGGGTGGATGCGCCACTCTCCGCTGGCGAGAAACTTGACCATCACATTCACGACGGCAATCACCGGTACGGCGAACAGCGCGCCCGGGATGCCGGCGGTGAACGAACCCGCGGCGACAGCGAACACCACGGCCAGCGGGTGCACCTTGACGGCCGCGCCCATCACGAGCGGCTGCAACACGTGGCCCTCGATCTGCTGTACGAGCAACACGATTCCGATCATGATGAGGGCGGGGATCGGACCGAGGTAGACGAGCGCGACGAAGACCGCGATCGCACCGGTGAGCACGGCACCGACGACGGGGATGAACGAGCCGAGGAAGACGGCTATCGCGATGGGTATCACGAGCGGGAACCCGCCGAAGAAGAGGCCGAGGATCGCGGCGCCCGCGCCGATGCCGACGGCGTCGACGAAGGCAACAAAGATCTGCACCTTCACGAAGGTCGTGAGGGTGATCCAGCCCGCGCGACCGGACCCGTCAACGGCGGTACGCGCCCGACGCGGGAACAGCCCAACGATCCAGCGCCAGATTCCCTTGCCGTCGATCAGGATGAACAGGGTCGCGAACAGCGTAAGCAACAGCCCCGCGAGCACGTGACCGGCGGTCAAACCCACTGAGAGCGCACCGTTGACCAGCACGCTGCTGTCTTTCTGGATCGCCACCGCGAGGCTGTCGAAGTAGTCGGTGATCTGGCTGTCGGTGAGGTGTAACGGGGAGTCCGCGAGAAACTGCTTGAAGTCGTCGTAGGCGCTGAGCGAGCGCTGTTGCAGGTCGGGAAAACCGCTGCGAATCTGCGAGACGACGACAAAAATCAGACCGGTAACGCTCGCCAAGGTTGCGACCATCGCCAGTGCCACGGCGAGTCCCCGGGGCCACTTGTGCTTGATGAGCCAATTGACGAGCGGCACGAGAAGGGCCGCCGCCAGAATCGAGATCATGAACGGGATGACGATGTACTTGAACTCGATGATGAGGAAGATGAAGACGGCCAGCACGCCGACCACCAGCAGAATTCGCCATGAGTACGCACCGGCGATCTTCAATGCGGGCGGAACCGCGGTATCCGGATCAACAGTCGCCGGGTCGATAGCCGGTTTTTTCACGCGCCCAAATGCCATGAACCGAGTCTAGATCGACTCACTGATCACGCGGTGGCCGTTGACTGCGGCTCAGTGGCGTGGCACGGCAGAAACGGCGGCTCCCTTGAGGCGCAGAAACACCGGGTCCCCGGGTTGCGGACGAGTGTCGACATCGTGCTGGATCGAGAGGAGCGAGTCATCCGCCAACCGCACCTGGGTGCGTCGAAGCGAACCGAGGAAGCTCGACGCGACAACGGTGGCGGGGATTCCCGCGCGTTCGAGGGCAATGTCTTCGGGGCGAACGTAAGCCGTCACGTTGCCGTCGGCAAGCAGCTCGCCAAGCAACGGCAATTTCTTGCCGTGCACGACAACAACTCCGCCGTCAACCACCGCGGGTACGCGATTGCTGAGGCCAACGAAGTCGGCGACGAACGCAGACGACGGTGTGGTGTAGAGCTCTTCGGGGGTGCCGATCTGCTCGATAGCGCCATCCTTCATCACTGCGACCCGATCGGCAACGGCGAGTGCCTCCTCCTGGTCGTGGGTGACGAACACCGTGGTAATACCCAGGTCGGTTTGGATGCGACGGATCTCGTCGCGCAGCTGCACCCGCACCTTCGCGTCGAGCGCGCTCAACGGCTCGTCGAGCAGCAGCACGCGAGGCCGCGTCACCAGCGCGCGAGCGAGAGCGACCCGCTGCTGCTGGCCCCCAGAGAGTTGGTGCGCGTAGCGCGATGCCATCCGGCCGAGGCCCACCATCTCGAGAGCTTCCACCGCACGCGGTTGGCGCTCATTGACGCGCACCTTGCGCATCCGCAAGCCGAACTCGACGTTCTCCAGCACCGTCAGGTGCGGAAACAGCGAGTACGACTGAAACACCATGCCCATGTCGCGCTTATTCGTTGGCACGCCCGCGACATCTTCACCATCGATTAGGATGCTGCCACCATCGATCGACTCGAGACCCGACAACGCCCGCAGCGCCGTGGTTTTACCGCAACCCGAAGGCCCAAGTAAAGCGACCAACTCGCCCGGCTTGATCGACAGATCGATGCCGTCGAGGGCGCGGTGCGCGCCGAAGTTCTTGATGACACCGGAGAGCACTACTTGCGCGCCGGAGTTGCCCGCCAGTGAGGGAGCGCTCGCACGGGCGATGGGGATGCTGTTGGTCACAGTGGTGGTCACTTTTCGCTCTGGTTGCGGCCGACCGAACCGAGTCGGCCGATGATGAGAAGAAGCACGAACGCAAGGGCAAGGGCAAGCACCGCAAGAATCGCGGCGACCCACGGGTCAGACTGTGAGACTTGCAACAGCGCCGTCTGGAGGTTTCTGCGGTTGAGCAGGGAGGCAATCGTGAACTCGCCCAGCACCACCGCGACGGTGATGAAGGATGCGGCGAGCACGCCCCGTCGCAGGTTGGGAAGCAGCACCCGCCACAGCACGGCTACCCAGCCGGCGCCGAGCGATCGGGCAGCCTCACTGAGCGTAACCACGGGGATCGCGTCGAGGTTGGCCTGGATCGAGCGGTACGCATACGGCAGCACCGTGATGCCGTAAGCGAAGGCGAGTGTCCAGATCGATCCGCCGAAGACCTTCACCACCACCGAGTAGACCGGGGCGAGCCCGACGACGAGCACGATCGCCGGAACCGTGATCGGGATGATGCAGATGAACTCCAGCACGCGGCGCAGTTTCGGAAACTGAATGTGCACGAGGATCATCGTCGGAAGCAGGATCACGAGCACGATCGCAACAGTGACCACCGCGAGGATGAACGAGTTGCCGATCGACTGGAACAGGTCGCGGTAGGTGCGCGCGTTCTCCGGGGCGAAGAGGGAGATCCAGTGCTCGAGGGTGTAGCCGCCGGAGAGTCCCGAACGGAACGAGAACTCGATGAGGGCAACGATCGGCACGGCGAAGACGACGCCGACAATCGCGAGAATGACGGTGCGGGCTAGCGTGCCGGGCTCCGCACCGATTCTCACCTGGTTGCTACTCATTTCTGCCACCTCGACGTCTTGGACTGCAGCACCGAGTAGCCCCACATGACGATGACCATGACGACGATCATCCCGAGGGCCAGCGCACCGGCCATGTTCTCGCGGCCGAGCACCGTCTCGCTGACGAGCGCGCTGCGGATCTGCAACGGCACGATCTGCGAGCCCTGGCTAATGAGAGCGGCCGCTGTCGCGTACGACGAGAAAGCGTTGGCGAAGAGCAGCAGCAGGCTGCCGAAGAACGACGGTGCCAGCACGGGTGCGGCGATGCGCGTCCAGTAGGTGAAGCGGGTGCCACCGAGCGTTGCATTGGCCTCGGCCCACTGGGGCTTGAGACCCTCCAGCGCCGGCATGAACGTGATCACCATGAGTGGCACCTGAAAGTAGATGTATGGAAGCAGCAAGCCGGGCACCTGGTAGAGCCAGATGCCGTTCGAGAAGATATCGACGCCGAATGTGTTCTTCAGGTACACCGTGATGAGGCCCTGCACGCCGATAGTGGCAATGAAGGCGAAGGCGAGCATCACGCCACCGAACTGGGCGAGCACGCTCGACACTGAATCGACGATGGTGCGCAGTGCGCCCTCGGACCTGGTGCCGAGCATTGCGTAGCAGACGAGCGCGCCCACAACGGCACCGATGACCGCCGATACTGCGGAGATCCAGAAGGAGCTGCCGAAGGTGGCAAGCACGTTGGGTGCGAAGAGACCCGCGATGTTGTCGAAAGTGAACTGGCCGTCTTCGGTGAAGAACCCCGTCACCACGGCGAGTGTGGTGGGGATGGCCAGAAAGATCAACACATAGATAGCGAAGGGGGTCAGCCCAAGATATTTGGCCAGACCCGGCAGCGGGCGGCGCCGAGGAGCTACCTCGACGCCGCCGCTGATCGGAACCGGCGCGTTAGCGACAGTCACCGGTGGCGAGAACTGCTAGCCGATGGCTGCAGCCCACTTCTCCGCGAGAAGGGCTGCTCCGTTCGCGGCCTGGTCGGCGGTCGGAGTGACGAGGTCGCCATCCAGCGCGCCGAGCGCGTCGAGCGCTCCGGTGTCAACCGTGCCTGCATCGGTCATGGCCTGGATCGTGACGGGGTAAGCCCCACCAACGATGAACAGGTTCTGTGCGGCGGGGCTGTAGAGAAACTCCTGCCAGAGGCGCGCAGCGGCCGGGTGGGGCGCGTCTACGTTGATGGCCTGGTTGTAGAAGCTCGTGTACACGGCGCCCGGGAGCGTCGTGACCTTCCAGCCGTCGACCGTGGCCGCGGCAGCAAAGTTGTTGTAGCTCCAGTCAAAGGCGACCTTGGTCTCGCCAGCGGCGATCGTGGCGCCGGTCACGTTGACCGGGATGAAGTTGCCAGCGTCGTTGAGCTTCTCGAAGAAGTCGATTCCCGGCTGGAAGTCATCAACCGTTCCACCGCTCTGAACGGTCGCAAGACCGACAGCAGCGAAGGCAGCACCGGCCTGGGTCGGGTCACCGTTGAGCGCTACAGCGCCCTTGTAGTCGGCGGCGAGCAGGTCATCCAGACTCGTCGGTTCCGGGACCGAGTTGGAGTCATAGCCGATCGACATGCTGCCTGTGTAGTCGTTGACCCAGAGGCCGGTTGACTCCTTATTGCCCTCGGGGATCTCGTCCCAGTTAGCGACCTGGTAAGGCGCGAAGTATTCCAGGCTGTCGAGGGTTACCGCGGTGCCGAGATCGAAGACGTCGGGAGCGGTGTCCTGGCCCTTGAGGTTCTCGGCGGCGGCGATCTCTTCAGCGCTCGAGATGTCGGGGTCAGCCGAGTTGACGGTGATGCCGTAGGTCTCCTCGAAGAGTGCCTTGATCTCACCGTAATTCGCCCAGTTGTCGGGCAGGGCGATCACGTTCAGCGTGCCCTCTGCCTTGGCAGCAGCGATCAGTCCGTCGAGGCCACCGAATGCCTCGGCGCTCGTGGCGGTTGCTGCATCGACATCACCGGCCGGGGCGTCGGTTGTGGCGCAGGCAGTGAGAGAGATCGACGCGGCTGCGACGATCGCGAGAGCGGCAAAAGTGCGCTTTCTGAACAAGGGATTCCTCCATCGGACCGCCGGCCGCCCGCGCTGTGTTGGCCCCCTCCGGCCCGTCCAGACCACCGCGCAGCGGCGGGTCGGCAAGGTCAGAAGGGGAGCGGGCAGAGGGAACCGGAAGGCCTCACACCACAAGCTAATGAGGCCAAGGTGCGATCCCCCAGACGCAAGGTAAACGCCAGACGAACGACATGTGTCGGCAGTGATCGGTAGTGATCGGTAGTGTCGGCATCGTGCTCGAGTCCCTATCACCCGCTCAGGCACGACGGGTACTGCTGGCCGCCCAAGGCTTCGGGCGCCCGCAAGCGGCTGTCGGAACGCGCCAGCTCAACCTGCTCCTCGACCGGTTGGGTGTCTTGCAACTCGACTCGGTTAACGTGTTCGAGCGCAGCCACTATCTGCCGGCGTTCGCCCGACTCGGCACCTACAACAAGACCGATCTTGATCGGCTCACGTTCGGGCAACGCAGCAATTACGTCGAATACTGGGCGCACGAGGCCGCGCTGATTCCGCTGGCCGACTGGCCGCTGTGGCGGTGGAAAATGACCGCGCTGCGCACCACGGATCCCGTCAAACACGAGTGGGCCCGCAGTAACACCGAGATGCTCGACTGGCTTCGCACCGAGCTTTCCCATCGCGGACCGGTCGCGGCGAGCGAAATCGAACACGACGCGGGCAAGGGTGCCGGCGGCTGGTGGGGCTGGTCGGAGGTTAAGCACGGGCTCGAGTTTCTGTTCCGGTGGGGTGAGGTGGTCAGCGCCGGGCGCACCAGGTTCGAACGCACCTATGCGCTGGCCGAAGCGGCAATGCCCACTGACGTGTTGCAGGCCGAAATCAGCCGGGCCGACGCCCACCGGGTGCTCGTGGAGCGAGCAGCGCGTGCGCTGGGAGTGGGCACGGCATCCGATCTCGCGGATTATTTTCGGCTCAGGAGCGACGACACGATTGCCGCGATTCGTGAGCTCGAAGACGCGGGTGTGCTCGTACCGGTGACCGTGCCAGGCTGGCGCTCGGCGTGGCTACATCGCGATGCGACAGTGCCGCGGCGCATCGAAACACAAGCCCTGCTCTCACCATTCGACCCCGTGGTGTGGGACCGCAAACGCGCCGATCGCATGTTTGGTTTCTTCTACCGCATTGAGATCTACACGCCGGCGCCGAAGCGACAGTACGGCTACTACACGCTGCCGCTGCTTCAGGATGACGCGATCGTGGGTCGCGTTGATCTCAAGTCCGATCGGCAGAACCGGGTGCTGCGCGTGCAGTCGGCGTGGCACGAACCCGGTCAGACCCCCGATCTCGAGCGGCTAGCGCAGCTGCTGCGGCAGACCGCCGCCTGGCAGGGGCTCGAGTCAATCGTGGTTCAGGAATGGGGAGACCTGGCACGCGAGCTGTCCGCGGCGCTGGGCGTCGAGCCTGTGGAGCGGGTGATCGCGGCAAGGCCCGCTGAGTGAGCCTGTCGAAATCTCACCACAAGCTCGACGTTCGGGAGGTCTCGACAAGCTCGACCAACGACGGGCTAGACCCACGATGGGCTAGAAGGTGCGACCGATCTCGCCCAGGCGCTTGATGCGTTCGGCGATCGGCGGGTGGGTGCTGAAGAGTTTGTCGAGCACACCAGGCTTCGTGGGGTCCGAAATCCACATGTGAGCCATGGTGGTGTTCTGCTTGATCATCGGGCGGCCGTACTCCCCCAGCTTCGCCAATGCGCTGGCGAGGGCATCCGGATGCCGCGTGGTCAAAGCCCCGGTCGCGTCGGCGAGGTATTCGCGCTGCCGTGAGATCGCCGCCTGCACGACGGCCGCGACCAGCGGAGCGATGATCATCGCGACGAGCCCAAGAATCAACACGACAGGGTTTCCACCGCCGTTGTTGTTGTTGCCGCGTCCGCCGAAAAAGGCGAAGCGCAGGAAGATGTCTGAGATGAACCCGACGGCAACCACGAGACCGAACACGATCATCGAGACACGGATGTCGTAGTTCTGCACGTGACCGATCTCGTGAGCCATGACGCCCTCGAGCTCTGAGTCGTCGAGCAATTCGAGAATGCCCGTGGTGGCCGCAACGGACGCGTGCTGGGGGTCACGCCCCGTCGCGAACGCGTTGGGGGCCGGATCATTGATGATGTAGACCTTCGGCATCGGATTGCCGGTGGTGATCGACAGGTTCTCAACAATGCGGTACAGGCGCGGGTTGTCGGCCTTCTGTATCTCGCGCGCCCCACTCAGCGACAGCGCCTGGCTGGACGCCGCGAAGTATTGGAACAGCGCGTACGCCGTAGCGATCACGATCGTGATGATCACGATCGACACGTCGTTGTAAATCCACGCTGCAAGAGCACCCAGCCCACCAATGATCAGCAGGAACAGGATGATGATGAAGACGGTGTTGCGCTTGTTCTTCGCAATGGCTCTGTACACGGGGGCTTGCCTACCTCGAGGGTGAGATTTCGATAAGCGCTGGCGCGCTACTCAATCAACGAAACGCTGGCCGGATCAAAACTGTACGCGAGGCGGCTCTGCGATGGCTGCAGAGTCGGTGACCTCGAAGAACTCGCGCTCGTGGAATCCGAGACCGCGAACGAACAGCGTGTTGGGGAAGACCTTGATCTTGGTGTTCAGCTCGCGCACGCCACCGTTGTAGAAGCGGCGGCTTGCCTGGATCTTGTCTTCCGTGTCAACCAGCTCGCCCTGCAACTGCAGGTAGTTCTGGCTGGCCTGCAGCTGGGGGTATGCCTCGGCTACAGCGAAGATCGACTTGAGGGCCGTCTGCATGTGGTTCTCGGCGACCGCGGCATCCGCAGGTCCCTGAACGTTCAGGGTCTCGGCGCGGGCCTTAGTCACGTTCTCGAACACGGTCTTCTCGTGTGCCGCATAACCCTTGACCGACTCAATGAGGTTCGGGATGAGGTCGGCACGACGCTTGAGCTGCACCGTGATGTCGCTCCATGCCTCGTCGACGCGCACATTCAGCGTGACGAGGGAGTTGTAGGTCGACCACAGGTATCCACCGATGATGACGACGAGCAGGACGATAACGCCGATAACGATGAGGAATTCCATGAGGCAACTATAGGCGAGCCGCGCTCGCCGTTCATACGGTTAATTGCCAGCCTTGAGGCTCGGCCGATGACCCGCGATTCCGCTGCCGCATACGCGCTGGGTATCGGCATGCTGATCGTGCGCAAGCCCGGCAAGCTACCCCGAGCCGTACTCAGCGAGGACTATGCCCTGGAATATAGAACCGCCACCCTCGTGGTGCAGCCCGACGACCTTCCCGCGGGCAGCCGCGTGCTGGTGCTCGATGACGTGCTCGCGACGGGCGGCACCCTGTCGGCTGCGGTGCGCCTCGTCGAGAGATCCGGGTGGGTTGTCGCGGGCGTGAGTGTGGTGCTCGAGCTGTCAGAACTGGGCGGGCGGGGTGCTTGCGGCACGCGACATCCGGTCGATCCTCACCGTGTAGGGCAGAACTCGCGAAACTCGCGGCACCGACGGGCGGCGAACTCGACCCGCGCTGAGATTTGAGTGCAGCGCTGCCGTTTGTACGTCCGCGAGCGCGGCAAACCTCAGCGTGGCTCGCTGACGGTGTGCCCGACGGCGGTCTGTCCGACGCGTTAATTGCGGGAGGCGATGACCTTCTGCAGCCAGCCAAAGGAGGCCTTCGGCGTGCGATCCTGCGTGTGCGGGTCGACGCTGACGAGG